>Ga0310690_10000303_pt1 | contig 113284 bp, 99 predicted proteins | sample AusTroGonzalo_MG_2_FD_207661 | JGI IMG/M metagenome (GOLD analysis project Ga0310690, IMG submission 207661) | Bovine rumen microbial communities from tropical cattle in Woodstock, Queensland, Australia - Gonzalo_04 (v2) (version 2) | ecosystem: Host-associated > Mammals > Digestive system >...
ACGACAAAAAACGAAATTATGTCTACTTTTGTAAACCGATTCGGGCCAAAAACAACGCCCGTGTCTACTTTGGAAAATATTAATCAATAAAAATTATTTTCCGTGTCTACTTTCTATAGCTGGTACATTTGCATCCCGAGATGTCTTGAAAAGGTGTAAAAACCCAGTTTTTGATGTCTTGAAAAAGTGTGAATTTTTGGTTTATAGATGTCTTGAAAAAGTGTACATTGTCTATTTGCCGCTTTATATGACGCCGTTATTATAGCCCCATCATTTTCTTTGTTCAACATTGCTCTCGCTCTCCATCAGCGACTCGCGCTCCTCGATTTGTGCCATTTTGCGGTCGCCGCCACTGAAGACATACCGCATGAAAAGGCTCACCGAAGGCATCTTTTGTTCCGCCCGATTCAGGCTGTAATAGTCTGGAACATCGACCATTTCCTCCGTCTTCTCACTGAAGAAAAAACCTTGCATATCGAGTTCCACGATGAGTTTGTCATTCAAGAAACCTCGACTCAAAGCAAACGTTTCGATGAGCGGACTGCTGTGAGAATAACCATTGTAAAGGTGTTTTGTACCGTCGTAAAGAAACTCGGCCTCAAAAGTCAAATCCCACGGCAGTTCCATTTCCAATGCTGCAACGAGGCTCATTTCCAGACCGTTGTATTGCGGATGGCCATAGTTTACATAACCCAAGTCAAACTCCACCAACGGCATGAAGAAACCGCCCACCAAAGTCGTCGCTGAAATACGGCCACCATATTTCCACGAATTGGCCACATTATCATAAAGCATGTTCGTCACCGCGCCGTCAATTTGGTATCGCTCCCCGATAATCCTTTGACGATAAGCCACATACGGCTCAACAATCAAGTTGGTGTATTGCTTGTGGAAAGTATAACCCATACTGATGCGCTGCGTCTTTTCGGGCAACAAATAGGGATTGCCAGCGGAATAGACCAAGTCATCGTTTTGGGTATAGACAAACGGAGAAAGGAAGTGGTAGGAAGGATATTGAAGCAGCGATTTATAGTTGATTTTCAGCGTATTGTTTTCATTGATTTTGTACATCAGCGCGACAGAAGGCAGTCCGTGCCACAGGCTTCGGGTGATGGTGTCGTAAATGTTGAAACGGAGGTTTTCGCCGCGCAAACCTGCTGAAAGCGAAAAACGGTCGCTGAATTGACAGGCCACTTGCGCAAATGCAGCCAAGCGATTGTCGTGATAATCAAAGTATTGTCCGCCATCGCCAATGTTGTAAACGTAGCCAATCCAGCGCGAATAATTCTGCAAGCCCGTGGTCAGTTTTAGTTTTTCGGTCAGCGGAAGGTCGTATTTCAGTTTGATGTTCCACGCCGATTGCCTATTGTCGGTCTGGCGGTCCAAGGACTTCGTGACACTGTCGGCATCGGGATAATGAAACAGCGAATTGGAGCGATACTCCCGAGCACCTTTCATCGTGTAATAGTTTGAATTTAAGGTGATTTCGTGACCTTTTTGGGCAAAGCGGTGGCGGTAATACAAGGTGTAGTTCTGCTCCCGCGCCCTACCTTGGCTCATTATGTCGTTCCATTCCTCAAAACGGAGGTCGCCATTGGTATTGTAAAGGGAATATTGGCGGCTGTTCACCTTGTCGTCGTCCAACTCGAAATTGCCGCTCACCGAAAGCAGGTCGTTCTTGCTGATGCGCCAGTCGAATCCCAATCCAGCCTTGTGGCTGATGGAGGGTGGCGAGGACAGAATGTTAGTGGTGGTCAATTCATCATAGCGGTTACCCTCGTCGTCGGTGACTATACAATAGGTGCTGTCATACACAAAACCCTCTGGACGAGGACGATAGTAGGTGGCTGTGTAATTGCCGAATACGCGAAACTTGGAGAACTCATAATCCACGTTGAGGCGACCGTAAAGGCTTTGAAAAGGCACCTCACCGCGCCCCATCGCCACCACGCGGATGCCCTGCTTGCGTTCCTCTTTCAGAATGATATTCACCACATTAGCCACCTCAGAATCGTATTCCACGCTCGGATTGGTGATGACTTCTACTGACTCCACATCCTCTGGATTGATGGTTGTAAGGCTCCTTGAAGAAAACATGCCATCCACCAAAACGAGCACGTTTTTGCTTCCGTTGACGCTGATGCTTTCGTCGGCAGACTTCACCGTCACGCCCGGAATGGTTTTCATCGCCTCCAACACCGTTGGCGAGTTGCGCAACACGAAATCGTCAAGGCGATAGACAGTTTTATCAACTTCTTCCTTCATCAGCACCTTTTCCCCAACCACGCTCACTTCCTGCAACTGCGTGTTTTCCACCACGATACCGATGCTAACCCATTGCTCTTTTTCCTTGATTTCTCTCACAATCTTTTTGGTGCGGTAGCCAACAAACGAGACAATGAAGGTCTGCGTTCCAAAAGGCACTTCCTTCATCGTGAACCTCCCATTCGCATCGGTAATGGCCCCATTGACGAGGTTTCCCTCCGTATTTTGAAGTTGGACGGTGGCGTATGGAATAGGCTCACGCGACACGGAATCCGTCACATAGCCGTGAATGACGGCCGTGTTTTGCGCCCGCAAATCCAAAGACATAACCGCGAGCAACAACAGAATGAAAAAACGCAGGTTTATACGCATAGTGATTCGTTTTTGAAATGATGACGCAAAACTACCGCGTTTGTCAAGCAATTGAAAGGGCAGTCCAAACTTTTTTGGTGTTGGAAAATTATAATATTTTGGGAATGAATGGGTTGAAGGATTGTTTAGGCCAAACTTTTTGTTGGGGGAAGGCCAAGATTTTCATCCCACTTTGCTCTTCACGAACTCCACGAAATGCAAAATTTGCTCGCTTCGGGCACTCTGGAACAACAAATGTTCAAAATCGCGGCGCTTTAGGTCGAGGTCGGTTTGGGAAAGCAGGTTTTCCAATGCCTTTCGCAGTTCATCGGGACTTCCGATGCCTGAACGGGTTTTGAGGAATGCATAATCAGGCTCGGTACGCTGCCAAAGGAAAATGGTATCATAAAAGTCGCGACCCTTGGCACGAACCAACAAAGCAGAGAGTTTCATGGAGAGCATCACACTTTGTTTGGGCACAGGCAAAGCAAAGAAAAAGCCGCATCGGTTCACCATTGCTATTTCGGGCTGATAGCTAACGCCTTGGTCTTGCGCCTCCACTTTCATCAGGAAACGCTCGTCGCGATGGCCGCTCAAGCCCAATTCAAACAACAAGCCTGGAAAGAAGATATTACGGCGAAAAGCAGTCAGTTTGTCGCTATTTTTGTCGCGGGTTTCGGCTTGCAAACCGTTCATTTTCAGGTAAGCGATAAGGTCATCAGTCATTTCCATGAACTGCGATTCGCTGAAATCCTTGCAATCGAAATCGAGGTCTTCGGAGAAACGGTCGATGCCGTGTACCAAACGCAAGTTAGTGCCTCCAATGAAAGCCAAATGTGGCACAAACGGTGAGCGGGAAAGATATTCCAGCGACAACAACTCCACATATTCTTTCAAGATGTGCTTGCGAAACGCGGCATTGTCGGCAATTTGCGGTGGATAGAAACCGAGTAAAGTGTCGAGTTCAATCATGGCGGTAGGTTTGCAACAATAATTCCATTCTTTTCTGCAATGACTTGATAGATACCCTTTCGGTAAAATCACGCAATCGGCTGACATTCAGCTCTTCCTGCATCCAAAAATCATCAAGGCGCAGTTCAAGCATTTCGTTTTCCGTGTCATATTGCGGATAAAGATAAAGCAAGTCGAGCAAGGCCTTTTCGGGCAAGGCCAAATGATAGGTGTAGCCCTGCGGCAAGACTCTTGGCTCGTAGCCGAAAAACAGTTCTGACTTGATGGTCTGGTAACTATACTCACCGAAAGCGTTTTCGTAATACGTTGTCCTGTTGGTGCTTACACAGGTGATTCTCGTCACCGCTTCGGGGATGATGCCGTAATAGGACAAGGCCGAATGGAGGCTAATATAAGAAGGTGCATATATCCTTTGCGCGATGTAACGCGAGAACTCAGGCACTTGAAGCAAGTCGGCAAATGCGTACCAATCCTGACGCAAACGCACCAAATAGCCCTTCTTGACCCAATGGCCAAGGTTGCCACGGTCGAAACGAGGGCAGACCGCCCGCACCTGATAGATGTTGAAGCAGCCCACCTTATGCCATTGTCCTCGAAATTGCAAATAGGTCATTTGATTTTATTCAAGAAACGCTGCAAAATTACTACTTTTCTTGAATATATCAACGATTCTCCATCTTTTTCCTCACCCGCCCTCGCATTTTATCCACCATATTAACAGTAGTTCCAAGGTAATCCGCCTCCTCTTGCCGCGAGACCTTGAAATGTGAGAGGATGAAGGATTTCTTCTCATCCTCGTCCAAGTCGGGGTATTTTTGCCCGAGGGTTTCCCAAAGGCCGGGGTATTTCTCCTCCACCACGGCGAGCATGGCTTTCCAATGGTTCTTGTCGCCGAAAACGGAACATTCCAAGTCGTTGAGCAGGTTGGCTTTCTTGCTGTTGTTCAGATAGATGTCCAAAAGCATCATCGTTTGTTGTTCCTTGTCTAAGGCCTCTGAAAGGCGATCGGCGTAATCCTGTTGAATTTGCTCATGTTCGGCATCCTTTTGTGCCAAGGCTTGGTTCTGCTGCTTGAAGTGGAACAGTTCAGCGTTGATTTCGGCTTCCCGCTTGCGGTTGCGTGCTAGTCGGATTTGTGAAATCAAGAAGGCCAACAAAACCAATGCTGCTATCCCACTGATAAGTATAATAACGCGCTGTTTTTGAATGATTTTCTGGTTCAACTCGTTCTGCATCACAGCAGTGTCATATTTCTGGCTGATAAGCGCGAGGTTGTTCTTCTGCCGCTCTATTTCGTGATGCGTATCACCTTTCTCATAATAATAAAAGTACTCACAGGCCTTCTCAAAATCGCCGCGCATCTCGGCAAAATCGGCAAGCGTGCCATAATAATACCACGTGTCTTCATTTGGCTCGCAACAATCTGGTTCTGATTGGGTTAAAAATTCCTCCAACCGCCCATAGCAATAGGCCATCGAATCCATGTTGCCCATCTTATAATAGACGTTTCCCATATCGTGGTAATAATATATCAGCAGGCTGTCGCTCACATCAGGGAGGTAGGACTGTAGGAATTGTCGGAGGTAATCGCCAGATTTTTCATATTCCTTGGCGTTGAAATACATCGCGTGAAAAGCCGACAAAGCCCAACGCCTTGCCTCCATCGAACCACTTCGTTCCGCATAATCCATTGCGCGGTTTAAATAGACCTCCGCGCTGTCGAATTGCCTGTGGAATTGGTAATAATCGCCCCAAACTGTCATCACCTTGGAACGCTCGGCGTAATTGTTGCCAAAGCCCTCATCGGCGGCTTTCAATAGCGAAATGAACTCTTCTTCATCGGCATAAACGCCCAAACATTTCGCGATATTGAACCGCGCATGGGCCACGGTCAGCGTGTCATCCGCCAAAAGGCCATAATGTTCCGCTTCCTTGAACAACTGCATGGCCTCCGATTTGTTGCCAGAATCCAACTGAATACGAGCGTCTTCCAAGGCATCGTGAGCGGCTTGTCTCATATCATGTGGTGTTGAATGGCAAGCGGCCAACACCGAAAAAAGGAAAATCGCTACCAGATGACGTGGTTTCATGGGGGCAAAAGTAACAATTTTCATTGAATACATGAAATATTTCGGTGAAATCTGCATTATTGACCATGCAATTTTACTACTTTTGCACTTTATTTAATATTATTGCAAATAATTGAAAGAAAGAGGATATGAAGAGATTGATTCTTAGTGCTTTAGCTATTATTGTAATGCTGACCTCCCCGTTGGTTGGATGGACGCAAGAGGATGGTTTGGCCTTTCGACAGGCTCAGGAACCTCAGGATTCAGGAGCCTTGCAACTGACGCTTGAGCAGGCTTTGGAGATTGCGCTTTCGGAGAGCAACACCATCAAAATCGCAGACATGACCGTGGAGAAAACGGGATATGCGCAAAAAGGCAGCTATGCCGCGCTTTATCCCAATATCAACGTGAGTGGCTCATACCAACGCACCCTGCTCAAACAGGTGATGGTGATGGACATGGGTGGTCAGGCGATGGAAATCAAGGTGGGCCGCGACAACAATATCACCACTTCGGCTTCGGCCAGTATGCCTTTGGTGAACGCTCAGCTTTGGGAGAGCCTGAAATTGTCGGCCATGGATGTGGAACTCGCTGTGGAACAGGCGCGTTCATCGAAAATCGGGATGATCAAGCAGGTGAAACAAGCCTTTTATGCCGTGCTGATGGCGCAGAAGACGTTGGAGGTGGTTACGGAGGTTTACAACAATGCCAAGGAAAACTACGAGAAGACGGAGCAGCGTTTCAACGTGGGCAAGGTATCAGAAGTGGACCGCCTGCGCGCACAAGTCACGATGATGAACGCTGAGCCGAACGTTTCGAGCGCGGCCAACGCCATCCTGCTCACCAATTGGCAACTGAAGGCGGTCATGGGCATCGACCTTGAAACCGAAATCGAGGTGGTCGGCGACTTGAACGACTACACCAATGAGATGCTCGCGCCTTACGCCACCGAAGACGACCTCAGCAGCAACAGCACCTTGCTACAGCTTGACATTCAGAACCGTATGCTTGAATCGACCATCAAGATGCAGAAAAATCAATACATTCCCACTTTGGCCGCGAACATCAACTACAACTACAGCGCCATGGGCGACAACCAACTGAGTTGGTTCCCCTCCTCCACTGCTGCAATCAGCCTCAGCGTCCCTGTTTTCGATGGTTTCCAGAAGCACTACAATATCAAACAGACCAAAGTGAGCAAATACATGCTCGAACTGCAGCGCGAGGACACCGAACGCAACTTGCGCGTCGCCATCCGCAACTTCAACGACCAAATGGCGCTCTGCATCAAGAACTTCCAAGCCGCCGACGCTACGGTGGGTATTGCCGAGAAGAGCTACCAAATCTCAGAAAAGATGTATGAAGTCGGCAAGACGACCTTGGTCGAATTGAACGATGCACAACTGGCTCTGCAACAGGCACAACTCACGCAGGCTCAGGCGGTTTACAACTTCATGGTGACTAAAGCCTCGTTGGATGAACTCTTAGGAAAAGAAGAATAATCAAGCGGCGTTTCGACAGGCTCAACGGCCTTAGGTCCTTGAGCTTGTAGAAGGGCCGACCTAATAAGAAAACAAATTATAATACAATGAAATACACTAAACTCAGTATCATCACTCTCGCCGCTGCCCTGTTGATGACGGCTTGCGGCTCGAAAGACACCTCAACCGCCACGACGGGACAGACCGCAGAGAAGTCTGCCCCAGTGGTCAGCGTCATCACAGCGCAGGCCGAGGATGTGGACATCACCAACACGTTTACCTCCAACATTGAGCCTTTTGCCACGAACAACATCGTTTCGCAGGCGGCAGGCCGTATCGTTAGCATCAACGCTGAAGTCGGCGACAAGGTGCACAAAGGCCAGCTTCTGGCCAAGATGGACGAAGTGAACCTCGCCAAGACGCGCTTGCAGTACATCAACGACTCGGTCGAACTGGCACGCCTCACGGAGCTTCACAAAATCGGCGCCGTGGCCCAATCGGACTACGACATGGCCAAACTCTCGCACAACATCACGAAGAAGACCTACAACAACTTGTTGGAAAACACCTATTTGAGAAGTCCCATCAACGGTGTGGTGACGGCTCGTAACTACGACAAGGGCGACATGTACAGCATGGCCCAGCCCATCTTCGTCGTCGAGCAAATCACGCCCGTGAAGATGCTGGTCAACGTGTCGGAGAGCCTCTTTACAGAAGTCCACAAAGGCATGGAGTTCGACATCACCGTCGACGCCTATCCCGACGAGACTTTCAAGGGCACGGTGAACCTGCTCTACCCCACCGTCAACCCGGCCACGCACACCTTCCCTGTCGAGGTCATTTGTGAGAACAAGGACCAGCGTCTGCGTCCCGGCATGTTCGCTCGCGTGACGGCCACCTTCGGCACCAACCACAGTGTTGTGGTCCCTGATGTCGCCGTGGTCAAGCAGCAAGGTTCGGGCGAGCATTTCATCTATGTGCTCAACGCCGACAACACCGTGACCTATACCAAAGTGGAGCTTGGTCGCCGCATGGGTAGCCGCTATGAAATCCTCTCTGGCATCAATGAGGGCGACAAGATTGTTACGGAAGGCCAGGTTAGACTGAAGAATGGAGTGATTGTAACAGTAAAACAATGAAAATCAGAACTACGAATTTTACGAATGAAACAAATTTCGACAAATGAATTTTGCGGACAAGCCGCTGATGAATACGAATTTGTGTCGTCAATAAATTCGTATCAATCAGACGCTTGCGTCTAAATAATTCTATATAATTCGTACAATTCGTGTAATTCGTAGTTAATAATCCAAGACAAATGAGCCTACAACGAACAGCAGTCAATAATCCGGTGACGACGGCCTTGATTTTCGTCGCCATCGCCATCTTCGGCATTTTCTCCTTGATGAACCTCTCCATCAACCAGTTACCCAACATGGAGACCAACTTCATCATGGTGATGACCTCCTATCCAGGCGCGAGTGCCGCCGATATCGAGACCAACATCTCCAAGACCTTGGAGAACACCCTGAATGCCGTCCCCGATCTGAAGCACCTCTCCTCCACCTCGCGCGAGAACACATCCGTACTTTCCCTCGAATTTGAGAGCGGTATTGACATTGAAACGGCCACTAACAATGTGCGCGACAAAATCGACATCGTCCGAAACTACTTGCCCGACGGCGCGACTAACCCCGTGCTGTTCAAGTTCAACGCCGAGGATATGCCTATCATGCTCATCAGCGTGACCGCCGAGGAGAGTCTGCCTGCTTTGGACAAAATCATCGACGACCGCGTCACCACGCCTTTGGCGCGTGTGAGCGGCGTGGGTACGGTGTCGGCCAACGGTGCCCCGAAACGTGAAATCCAAGTCTATGTCGACCCAAACAAGCTGGAGGCCTACAACCTGACTTTGGAAAGCATTTCGCAGACCTTGGCTACTGAAAACCAGAACATTCCTGCGGGTTATATCGACATCGGTTCCAACAGCTACAGCCTTCGTATCCAGAAGGAATTCACCTCTGCGAAGGAAATGGAAGATGTCATTGTCGGCTCGCGCAACGGTGCCCCGATATACCTGCGCGACGTGGCTACCGTCAAGGACGGCTCGGAGGAACGTATCCAGGAGTCGTACAGCAACGGCCGTCAGGGTGCCACAATCATCATCCAAAAACAGACCGACGCCAATGCCGTTAACGTCATCAAGGGTATCAAAAAGCAACTGGAAGTCATCGAGCCGACCCTGCCCTCAGATGTCAAACTCAACATCATCGTAGACGGCTCCACCTCCATCCAAAACACCATCAACAACCTGCGTGACACCATTTTCATCACCTTTATTTTGGTGATGCTGGTTGTGTTTGTCTTCTTGGGTCGCTGGCGCGCCACTTTCATCATCGTGCTGGCCATCCCGATTTCGTTGCTGGCTTCGTTGGTTTACCTGTTTGCCACGGGCAACACGCTGAATATCATTTCCATGTCCTCACTGACCATCGCCATCGGTATGGTAGTGGACGATGCCATTGTGGTTTTGGAGAACATCACGACACACATCGAACGCGGCTCGAAGCCCAAGGAGGCTGCCGTTCACGCCACCCAAGAGGTGCAACTTTCGGTTATCGCTTCTACCTTGACCATGTTGGCCGTGTTCTTGCCATTGACGATGATTAAAGGCACTACGGGCGTGATGTTCAAGCAGTTGGGTTGGATTGTGTCCATCATCATGATCGTTTCCACCACTGGTGCTTTGACTTTGGTGCCGATGATGTGCTCCAAGATGCTGGTGATGAACCCGCACCAAGGCAAGTTACACAAGGCTATTTTCCGCCCCATCAACAAGGGTTTGGATGCCATCAGCAACGGTTATGCCCGCCTCATCAACTGGTGCCTTGGCCATCGTAAAGTAATCATTTTCGGCATGTTGGCGCTGTTTGCTCTTTCCGTTGCCCTTCTTGCTCCGACCTTGAAGACTGAGATGATACCCAAGATGGACGAAGGCCGCTTGAGCATCAACATCGAACTGCCCACAGGCACGGGACAAGATGTCACCGGCGCCTTCGCCAAGAGCCTTGCTGAAGACTTTATGGCTATCCCCGAGGTGAAGATTTGTAACTACAGTTTTGGTCAGGCCGACTCCGATAATGCTTTTGCCTCAATGCGCAGTAACGGCACGCATATCATGTCGTTCAACCTGCGCCTCGGTACCAAGACCGAACGCCGCAAGGCGGGGCTGCGCAAGACCAGCGAAGTGGCCGACGAGATTCGCGCCAAACTCAACGCCATGCCTGAAATCAAGAAGGCCAATGTCAACGAAGGCGGAGGCGGCATGGGCGGTATGAGCACTGTGCAAGTCGAGGTTTACGGTTACGACTTCACCACGACCGACAATGTTGCCAACGAAATCGCCCAAAAACTCCGCGACCGTGGCATCCTGCAAGTCATCGTCAGCCGCGATGCCTATACACCTGAATACCAAGTCGATTTCGACCGCGAGAAGTTGGCTTTGAACGGCCTGAACAGCACCACGGCAGCCACATACGTCAAGAACCGCATCAACGGCTCGGTGAACTCCTACTACCGCGAGGACGGCGAGGAGTACGACATCCGCGTGCGCTACGCCCCTGAGTTCCGTAAGAGCGTGGAAGACATTGAGGACATCAAGATCTACAACAGCTACGGTCAACCCGTTCGCGTGGGCGACCTTGGCGAAGTGGTCGAATCCCTGACCCCGCCCCAAATCCAGCGCAAGGACCGTGAACGTATGGTCAGCGTCACCGCTGTCGTCGGCAAGGGCATGGTGCTGAGCGACGTGGTCAAGATTTGTGAAGAAGTCATCGCTGACACCGAAATCCCCGCTGAAATTATGACCAAAATCGCCGGTGACTACGAGACCCAACAGGAGATGTTCGGCGACTTGCTCACCTTACTCGTCCTCATCATCATCCTGGTTTACATTGTGATGGCCTCGCAGTTCGAGAATCTGATGAAGCCTTTCGTTATTATGTTCTCTGTACCGTTCACATTCACTGGCGTATTGCTCGGCCTTTGGGCCACCAATACCGCCTTGGGTGCCATGGCCTTCGTTGGTGTCTTGATTCTGATGGGTATTGTCGTGAAAAACGGTATTGTGCTCATCGACTACACTACCCTGTTGGAAGAGCGTGGCGTTGAGGTCAAAGAAGCCACTGTAAGGGCCGCCCGCTCGCGTCTGCGTCCCATTTTGATGACCACCCTCACTACCGTTTTGGGTATGATTCCGTTGGCCATCGGTCGTGGCGAAGGTGCCGAGATGTGGAATGCTTTGGGTATCACCGTGGCCTGGGGTTTGACGATATCGACACTCATCACCTTATTATTAATCCCTGCCTTATATTGCTCGCTGGAGACTCGTGCGGTACGTCGCAAGAGACGCAAAGCTGAGGAAGCCCTCACTAAGACTGAAAATATTCGATAAGCTGTCAGCAATCAGCAATAAGCTATCAGCTAACTTGATGTAAGACAATAAGCAATTGAAAAAATGAGAGACTTCCATAATTACAAGGTGTGGTCAAGAGGACATCTATTCGCTTTCAGTATTTATAAGAAAACGAAAAGCTTCCCAAAAGAAGAACTGTTTGGGCTAACCTCTCAAATACGAAGAGCATCCATGTCAATTCCTTTCAACATCGCAGAAGGCTGTGGTAGAAGATCCGATGCGGAATTTGCTCACTTCCTTAATATTGCAGCGGGTTCCGCTTCCGAAGTAGAAGAAGAACTGCTATTAGCTTATGACCTTGAGTTTCTTGACAAGGATTCATATCAACAGCTTGACAAAGAAGTAAAAGAAATCAAGGCAATGCTTAGTAAATTAATTGATTCAATAAACTAACCATAAAGTCGTGCGCTATCAGTTCCGTTCAAGCAAGCTGATGGCTGATAGCTGACGGCTGATAGCAAAAGAAAATCATGAAAGCCATCCTAATCACTTATAACCAAGCCTACTACGACGAAATCGCCAAAGCACTGAACGACAACGGCGTAAAAGGCTTCACTGAATGGAATGAGATTAAAGGCCACGGTAGCGAGACGGGCGAGCCTCATTACGGCACCCATGCTTGGCCGACCTTGAACAACGCCATCATCAGCATCGTCCCCGACGAGGCTGTCGAAGGCATCCTGAGGCAACTAAAAGAAAAAGACCTGAAAGCCCCTGATTTGGGGCTTCGGGCCTTTTACTGGACGGTTGAGGGAATGATTTGATTACAAATTCCGCCTATAACTCAGCGCAATCACTCTTTTTTCCGCTTGAAAATCTTCGTCCGCAGCATGAAGATTGTCAGCGCGACCCAGAAGAGCACCAAGACGCCTAAGGTAATCCATGAGGCTTTCAGGCTCTGCGGGGCGAAGCCCAGCAGCATCAACACGGGGAAACCTAGCACGATGGCTGAAAGGGTTTGCAGCACGAGGTTGTTGGCGGCAGGCGTCTCAAACTTCGGGTCGATTTCGCGAAGAAGAATCATGCCGTTGCTCGCGGTGCCCGTAAGCATTCCGAACATGGAGAAGAAGCCCTCGTATTTGTAGTTGGGATACAAGTGCTTGCTGATGGCCAACACATAAAAGAACGTGACGATGGTGCCCAGCGTGACAATGATGATGAAAGGCAGCAAGAACTTGCCCAACTCCTCGAAATTGATGGCCGCCGTGCCCGCCACAATCATGATGTCGAAACAGAAACCACTGATGCGGTTCAGCATGTAATTGTTGATGTACTCTCGATGCACGATTTTGGCCTTCTTGAAACGGTTCAAAATCGTCTTGAAGAGGATACCAAACAAGGTGCCTATCAGGAAATTGAAGCCCCAAAGCATGGGTTTCAGGGTGTTGGTGCCGAAGTTGCCCAACTCCATGTTTTGAATCCAGTTGGTGAACAGGTAAACGAGGAAATAGACGAACAGCACCATGCTGATTTGCACTGAGAGCTTGTCGATGGACTCGGCATCTGGAATCTCGCCCTTGCCTTCGTAGTCTTCCAACTTATTCACCTGAGCAGCAGCGATTTTCTTTCTCGAAAGGACGCCTCTTCTGCGCAATATGTTCATGTATACCACGCCTACCACACTACCCACAACGAAGCCCGTGGCGGCAATGGAAAGGCCAAAATCAGCTCCAGGGAAGCTCATTCCTTGTTGCGAGGCCCAGCCCGTGAAAATCTTGCCGAAGTTTAAGGCTTGTCCTGGCCCTTGACCGAAGCCCATGGGCAATAGCAAGCCCGACGCATAGAACAATTTCTTGCCGACGAGGAAGAAAATGATGGAGACGATCAAGCCCACGATGCCTTGGATGACGTAAGTCGAGGCCGTCAAAGCACCCGTCTCAATCACCTTCATCGGCGTGGATTTCGACTCTATCTTGTTGTTTTTCAATGCCAATGCCACAAAACCCAAGCCCAAGGCGTGATAGGTCACGATTTCCATCATCGGCTTGTTGATGAGGTCGCGACAATTGGGGAACTGCTTGAAAATCAGCAGTAGCAAGCCGCCCAGCAAAGCTGAGGGAAGCAGGCTCTTTTTGAGGAATGGAACGTTGGTTCTCAGCACGTTACCCAGCAAGAGGGCCGTTGCAAGAATACAGAATTGGATCAACCATTGCCAGGCCTCGGGCCGGTCGAAGGTCATTACTTGTAAGGAGTCTAAGAGGGTCATATTCTAATTGTTTTAGTAATTTCAAATTTGGTTCAGTTTTACCGCAGTACCAGAGGCATTTACCATGATACACGGACCGATGTCAGACACATCAAAATCAATCCTAACACCTACAACAGCATCGGCACCCATGTTACGAGCTCGTTCTTCCATCTGTTTGAAAGCCTGCGTCCGAGCATTGGTGAGAATAGACACGTATGACCTCTCTCCCCTAAATTCTTTATTCTCATACGCTTCTCCATAAACAATCCCTAGGTACTCCGTGATGGTACGGCTTTCAATGTTTTGCGTGGTTGTAAGTATCATAAATGAAACATATTTGTCTGCAAAGATACGGTATTTTTGATTCAATGGACAAAAACCTTTAATTTTGCGCCATGAAAAAACCGCTGCAACTGTTTCTGACCTTCTTCAAAATCGGGGCCTTCACCCTCGGTGGGGGCTATGCCATGCTCTCGATGGTGGAAAAGGCCGTCGTCGACCAGAAGCATTGGATTCCCACCGACGAGTTCTGGGACATGATTGCTGTGGTTCAGTCACTTCCAGGCGTTTTTGGCGTCAATACGGCCTTGTATGTCGGGCATCGCGTTGCCGGCACGAAAGGCGCTTTTGCCGCCATGTTGGGAGCCATTATTCCCTCCATCGCTATCATTCTTTTGCTGGCCACTGTCTTCCGCGAATACCGTGACCAGCCTGTGGTGGAGCGCATTTTCAAGGGCATCCGTCCCTGCGTGGTGGCACTCATCCTTGCCCCTTCCCTGCGCATGATCAAGTCGGCCAAGGTGACATGGAAGACCGCCATCATTCCCATTGCCGCAGTGTTTCTTATCTGGTGGTGCAAGATTTCGCCAGTCTATGTCATCCTCACCGCCATCGCGGGCAGCCTGATTTACGCCTTTATTATTAATAGACGCGAGACGCGAGAAAGAAAGGAGGCCAAACCATGATTTACTTGCAATTGCTTTGGGTTTTTATAAAAATCGGCGTGTTGGGTTTCGGTGGCGGTTATGCCATGCTTTCGCTCATTCAGCATGAGGTGGTGGACCATTACGCATGGATGACCACGACCGATTTCGCCGACATGGTGGCCATTTCGCAGATGACGCCCGGCCCGATTTCCATCAATTTGGCGACCTACGTGGGCTACACCACAGCGGGTTTCGGCGGTGCGCTGTTGGCTTCGTTTGCGCTTTGCCTGCCGTCCATTGTCATGGTGTATCTCATTCTCAAACTCTTCATGAGCAAACGAAACAACGCCCTGATGGACAACACCTTGAAAGGCCTGAAACCCGCCATCGCCGGGCTTATCTTCGCCGCTGGCCTCTCCATGATGAACCTGCAGAACTTCCCCGATTTCGGTCGCGGACAATACAATATCAGCGTGATTATTTGCGTTTTAGCTTTTGTGGCGTCGTATTTCTTCAAGGCTAACCCAATTCTGCTGATTGTTCTGTCGGGCGTGGTGGGATTTTTCGCGTATTAACTCATAATTTGTATCACAAAACCTACAAAACAATGCAAAACAATTTCAAAGAAAAGCGTGCGGCGGCTACACAACCGTGTCGCCGTCGGAAGCCCGCCGGTTGGCAGGCTTCCCCAACCTTGAAAAAGGTTTTGTTGGGTTTTGAGAGTTTTGTGAAAGAATAAATGGATTATCATTATGAATATCAAAGTTTTAGCATCAACTCTGTTTCTTTTTTTGTTTGGGTTGGAAAATGTTTTCGCCCAGCACGCTCTCACCTATCAAAGCTACGCCAAAGGTGTTACGGAACAAGACACGACTACTATTAATGTGCTTGAAAATGACAAATGCCTGAAAATCAGCACTGCCGAAAAGAAACTTTCCAATCCCATTCCGGGTTTTGCCGAGAGCGTGACTTACGTGGATTATGCCCAAGATTCGGTTTTTACCCTCGTCGAGTTCTCCGACGCGAAGTATTACAGCTCCTATTCATTGGGCGATAACGACGTGGTTTTCAGCGAAGAAGGCAATGAAAAACTCATGGGCTACGACTGCAAGAAATACAAGACCAGCATCAACTCCAACACGATTGAAGTGTGGATGACCGAAAGCCTCGGTTTCGAAGCCACGCCTATGCCTGGACTCGGATACTTAAGAGGCGTGATGGTGCGTTGCATGAGAAATGGCTCTTATATCACTGACTTGAAGGAAGTTAAAGACCAAAAATTTGCCCTCATTGACTTGATTCCAAAATACATGGGCGAGCACAAATCCGCTCGTGAACTGAGCCAACTACGCAAAGACAAGCTTGTCATCCGAATCCCTGTTTTTGAGGACGAACAGATTCATTTTGCTAATTATGAGTCTTTTACGAATGAAATTCCGTTCGACACTACTATCCATTTCAGCCACGGCACGCTGATTGCCAAGCGGATGAACCTACCTATGATGCCTGAGCATTACCAAATCTTCGCTGAGATCCACCAGCGCAGCAACGGCGACGCCTATGACCGCACAGCCTCCGTTTTCGTCATCCCGACCGAGAAGGCTCTCAGCTTTAAAGACGGTTTGCAGCAAGGCATTGAGGCATTGCCCAAGTTCGTCGGACGCGACGGCAGGGAATACCAAGGCATCAAGGCGGAAAAGGACTATCTGCCGCCTGTCGAGTTGGTGCGTTTCTTCACCTCGTTTGGTGCGGGGCATTTCAACGACCGCGTGCAGATTGATGGCTTGGAATGGACCGAAGAAAACTATTACAAGCAGGAAATTAGTGAGTTACGCGATCGTCTATGCGGCGATGTGCTTATCGGGGCCTTCATCGGCAACTACGACAAGGGGGGTCACAAGATTTCCTTGGACCTCCTCGCCTATCCTAACGAAAACAAATGGAACGACAAGCCGCTGAAGCAACATTCTGTGCCGCTGTTCAACACCTGCAACGTGCTGGAAATGAGCGGACAGAACTATGGTCGTCTGTTTGCCACTGACACTCTAGAGGTAGAATTCGAGATTCCAAAAGACGCCAAAAACGTGCAATTACGCTACATCAGCACCGGTCATGGCGGCTGGGATGGAGGCGACGAGTTCAACCCCAAGGAAAACGCCATTTTCATCGACGGCGTAAAGGCCTGCACCCATACCCCATGGCGTTGCGACTGCGCCACTTTCCGCGAACAGAACCCTGTTTCTGGCAACTTTTGGAATGGCCTTTCCTCCTCCGACTACTCGCGCTCGGGTTGGTGTCCTGGCACGGCCACCAATCCCGTCTGGTTTGACCTAAGTGGCTTGAAATCAGGCAAGCACACGCTTCGCGTTGCCATCCCCCAAGGCAAAGACGAAGGCGAAAGCTTCAGCCATTGGATGGTTTCCGGAGTGTTGATTTACGAGCTGTGATTTAGATTGTTTTCCTATTTTTGCATCCAAAATTGCACATTATGACAGAACAAGAAGAAAAACTCCTTTTCCCGCAAAACTTTGATATTAAAGTCATTGTGGCGGCCCTCATCCCCATCGAAGAGAGCAAAGCCAACATCAGCCGCATCTTCAGCGAGTGCAAGGCCGTGCATCATTTCCTTAGCGCAAGAGCCAGTGCAAAAGGCAATTACATCACTTATACCTATAACATCGACCTTGACAGCCAAGAGCAGATGAACGCCGTTTACGATGGTCTGAAACAGGTTCCCGAAATCAAGTTTGCATTATGACAAAAGCATACGACATAAGGATTTACGGTCGGGTCTTCAATGTGGGTTTTCGGCGCTATGTGCACCGTTACGGCTTGCAATGCAACTTGACGGGCTTTGTGGAAAACGATTACGCTGATGACTGTGTCCACATCGAGGCTGAGGGTGAGGAGAAAGATTTGGACCGTTTCACCCTGCTATGCGGTGAAGGGACACCTTATTCATTAATAACAGACATGAAAATCAAGGCGGTTTCGCCAACGGGAAAACACGATGATTTTCAAGAAATTAGATAAAACAAAGAAAAAGGGCAGACATGTGGGTCTGCCCCTACGATACAATAATTGATAACTGAACAACTAAACAACTGACAACTAACATGATAGACTTCTCAAAAATCCTTTTTCTCGACATCGAGACCGTTTCGCACGAAAAATCCTATGACCAACTGAGCGAGCGGATGCAGAAACTGTGGGACCACAAGGCCGAACAAATCACCAAGGGTGACGAAAATGCAACGCCCGAGTCGCTTTACGAACGTGCCGCGATTTACGCCGAATTTGGCAAAATCATTTGTATATCAGTGGGTTTCTTCAATGAGAGCCGTTTCCGCCTGAAGTCGTTCTACGGCCACGACGAGAAGACTTTGCTCACCGAATTCGCCAACATGCTAAGTCGTTATTATGACGCGCCTGACGCTCAACTTTGTGCCCACAACGGCAAGGAATTCGACTTCCCATATATCGCCCGCCGTATGGTGGTGAACGGCATCAAAATCCCTCGCATTCTGCAAGTTGCAGGCAAAAAACCCTGGGAAACCAACTTCATCGATACGATGGAACTGTGGAAATTCGGCGACTACAAGAATTTCACTTCCTTGGACCTGCTCTGCGCGATTTTGGACATTCCCACACCCAAGGACGACATCAACGGGAGCGAAGTCGGACGTGTGTATTGGCAAGAAAACGACCTTGAACGCATCAAGACCTACTGCCAGAAGGATGTGCTCGCCGTCGCGCAACTCATGCGACGCTACAACTATCTTCCGCTCATCACGGAAGACCTCGTGGACTACACCAACTGACCATGCATATCCTCTCCAAATCGACGTATATCAAGGGTTTGCAGTGCGAAAAGGCATTGTACATGCAGAAAAAGCACCCTTACCTACGCGATAAGCTCAGCATAGAGCAACGGGCTAAGTTTCAGCGAGGTACGGATGTTGGCGTATTGGCTCATGCATATTTTCCTGGCGGCGTTGACATGTCGCCCAATTCGCCTTCACAGTTTCCAAAAAAGGTGCAGGAGACAATGGCAAACCTCGAAAACACTTCAATTAACACCTTATATGAAGCTGTATTTCATTTTAATGACACATTAATCATGCTCGACATGCTTGTGCGTGATGGTGACAAATGGCAAGCCATTGAGGTGAAGAGTTCGCTGCGCCTTAGCGACACCTATTATAATGATGCTGCCTTACAATACTATGTGTTGCATGGTTGTGGTGTGCCGCTCAGTGACTTTAAGTTGATGTACTTAAACGCTGATTACGTGAAAGATGGAGAGCTTGATATAAAGCAATTGTTTAAGTTGGAATCGGTGCTGGAGTATGTGGTTGGACGAGAGGCTTTTGTTGCTGAAAACGTGAATCGGCTGAAAAACGTGGTCGCCTTGCCGCATTCGCCTGTAATCAATATCGGGACGCAATGCCACAACCCCTACCCTTGTGATTTTCAGGGACATTGCTGGAAACATGTGCCGAAAAACAGCTTCCTGTTCACGACTGCAATGGACGACGAAACACTGTTCCAAAGCTACTTCAACGGCGTGAACAGCAATGCCAAGATGCTTCAGCAACTCGACCCCGATTCAGAGGAGGCCCACCAGATTGAGGCTTTAGAAACCAACTCATATTACGTTGATTACAAGACACTTTACTCTCTAAAGCCACAGCCTGAGCCGAAGTCTGTGGCTTATCTGAACCTCCTTTTGCACCGTCCTGCCGTGCCCGAATTGGATGGCACGAAGCCTTACGAGGAGATGATTCTGGCCTTTGCTCTTCATGGTGAGCACGAGCCAGCGGCAGCCATGTCATCCCAGCGTGGACAAGAAGTTGGCAAAGGATCTATGGCTGCTGATGGCTGTTTCGTCTGGGACTGCTTCGAGGATCACAGCCGTTGGCACGAGGCCATCGACCTGCTGATAGAGAAACTTTCTCATTATGAGCTGATTGTGTGTTTCACGCCGCAGAACCTGACGACCACCCTGCTCCGTCACGAAATCATCCAGAACCGAGAGGTTGGCTACAAGGTTTTCAATCTGTTTGAAGTGCTCCAACAGGCCCATTTTTACCATCCTGCTATCAAGCGCGGCTTCACCCTGCAACGCCTTGTGAAAGCCCTGTTTTCGGAGGCTAAGCTGTTCGAACACAGCCGAATCATCCTCGAAGCGACCAGCCAAGACTTGATAGGTTATCAACAGGCTAAGGAAGACTTAATCGCTGAAAATGAGATGGTTGAAAAAACTTATCAACTCTTTTTCAAGTAGTTGATAACTTCTTTCGCAAGAGCAAATCGGGGTGGGATTTAATTCGTAATTTTGCCTCCTCTAACAATCCAAATTGACTTTATTATGCCTACTGAAACCTTACGCCGACCTTTCGGCGACATAGCCAAACGCAATATAATGACCCCAGAACAGGTCTTTTCCAGTCAAGGCCGAATCCCGCCGCAAGCCACTGATTTGGAGGAGGTTGTCCTCGGCGCCTTGATGCTTGAGAAAGAAGCTGTCAACGCGGTCATCGACATTCTGACGCCCGAAGCCTTCTATTTGGATAAGCACCAGAAGATTTTCGCTGCCATCAAAGCCTTGTTTGGTAAGTCGGAACCCATTGACATTCTGACTGTTACCAACGAATTGAAGTTCCGTGGCGAGTTGGAAATGGTGGGTGGCGCCTATTACATCTCAAAGCTCACCAACCGCGTCGTTTCGGCGGCCAACATCGAGTATCATGCCCGCATCATCATGCAGAAACACATTCAACGTCAGCTGATTCTGATTTCCTCTGACATGATTCATGAGGCTTTCGAAGACACCACCGATGTCTTCGACCTGTTAGATAAGGCCGAAAACAACCTGTTCCAAATCAGCGAGAACAACCTGCGCCGCAGCTACGACTCGATGCAAGACCTTGTCAGCAAGGCCATTACAGAAATCCAGAATGCCAAGAACACTGACGACAAGCTGCGCGGCGTGCCTTCGGGTTACACCGAACTCGACCGTATCACGCAGGGTTGGCAGAAGTCGGACCTCATCATTTTGGCCGCTCGTCCGAGTATGGGTAAGACAGCTTTTGCGCTCAATTTGGCACGAAACGCCGCCGTCAACTTCAACCGTCCTGTGGCGTTCTTCTCCTTGGAAATGTCATCAGTTCAATTGGTTACGCGTCTGATTTCCACCGAGACCTCGCTCACCGCCGACAAATTGCGCAGCGGCGACTTGGCCGAGCACGAGTGGCAGCAGCTGAATACCAAAGTCACGCCGCTGACCGATGCGCCCATCTTCATCGACGACACTCCACAGCTCTCCATCTTCGAGCTTCGCGCCAAATGCCGCCGACTGAAACAGCAACATGATATCCAAATGGTTTTCATTGATTATCTGCAGCTTATGACCGCAAAAGGCGACAAAGGCCTCAACCGAGAGCAGGAAATCAGCACCATTTCGCGCTCGCTCAAGAGCTTGGCCAAGGAGCTGGAAATCCCTGTTTTGGCGCTGTCACAACTGAGCCGTAGCGTGGAGCAACGTCCTGGCTCGAAGAAGCCCATCCTCTCCGACTTGCGCGAATCAGGCGCCATCGAGCAGGATGCCGACATGGTCATGTTCATTTATCGTCCTGAGTATTACAAAGATGGCGTCGATGCCGAAGACAAGCCCAAGGGTTACAGCATCATCGACATTGCCAAGCATCGTAACGGAAAATTGGGCGAGGTGGAGCTACGTTTCGTAGGACAATACGCTCGTTTTGAGGAGTTTGAACAAGGCTTCGACAACAGCGCCTTCACCACCATCGGGCCGAACAACCAATTCGACAGCCCTTCGATGGTCATCGGCTCCAGGATGAACAACGAAGATGAAATGACTCCTTATCAACCCTCCATAGAGGCCGACCCGTTCTGATTTCAAATTTAAAGATTTAAAATTCAATGATTTAAAGATTAGGATTCGCTGTCTCGTGTCCCGAAATCTAATGTCAATTAAGAAAAAATGAACAAAGAGAATAAAAAAGTACCACATTCAAAGAGCAACCCGCTGAAATTCAACGTCAAAGAAGAGTCCAAGCTGATGGATTTCCTAATGAAGAAACTCGACGGCATCAGCCGGAACAAGGTCAAGAACATGCTGGCCAACAAGGTCGTGAGCGTGGATGGGCAGCGCACCACCCAGTTCGACTTTGCCCTGCAGCCCGGCATGGTCGTAGAAATCGGCAAGCCCACCGCCAAGGAACGTTTCCGCAACCCTTGGCTCGACATCGTCTATGAGGACAAATACCTGCTCGTCATCAACAAGAAGGAAGGCTTGCTCACCAACAGCCCGACGAAGGAGAAAGACACAGCGCAAGGCATTCTGAACCAATACTTTATCAGCACGCAGCAACGTTGCCGTGCCCATACCATCCACCGCCTCGACCGCGACACCAGTGGCCTGATGCTCTTCGCCAAGAGCAAAGACGTGGCCCTGATGTTTGAGGAAGATTGGAAAAACACCGTCTACGACCGTCGCTATGTGGCCGTGGTGTGCGGCGAAATCCGTGAAAAAGAAGGCAAGGTGGCCTCATGGCTGAAAGACAACAAGGCCTTCATCACCTACTCCAGCCCCACCGACAACGGCGGTAAGTACGCCGAGACCTACTACGAGACCCTAATGACGCACAAAGGCTATTCCTTGGTCGAGCTGCAGTTGGAGACCGGCCGCAAGAACCAGATTCGCGTTCACATGGCTGATATCGGGCACCCCGTGGTGGGTGATGTGAAATATGGCAACGGCGACAATTCCTTGGGTCGCCTGTGCCTGCACGCCTACAAGCTCTGCTTCCACCATCCCCTGAAACACAAGGACATGGAGTTTGAGACCCCATTTCCTGCGGTGTTCGGACGGCCATTCCCGAAATCGTGTCAGCCCAAAAAAGAAACTAATTAACTATATTTTAGGCAACAAAACGCCTGACATCAAAAATTGAAACAATATGAACCTAATGAAAAAATCACTTCTTTTGATTGCAGCGGTCATGGGCTTGTCCCTTGTTGCTGTCGCTCGTCCCGTTGATCGGGAAACGGCCAAGGCTGTCGCATCAAAGTTTATGGGAACCAACGACTTGCAATTTATAACCACCTATCAGACGGAACAAAACGAAGCCGCATTCTATGTTTTCAACACTGAGAATGGCTTCGTCATCGTTGCCGCCGACGATTGCGAAACGCCCATCATCGCCTATTCCCATGAAGGACGTTTTGACCCCGACAACGTCCCCGTTCAGATGGAGGAATACCTACAAGATTTCGTTGCAAGGATTCAATACGGCATTGAAAACCAAATTGTTGCCGACGAAACCACAGCAAGGCAATGGGAACTGGTGAAAGCCACCGGTAGGCTCAACGACCGACAAACCCAAGCCGTGGACCCCTTGTTGACCGAAAAATGGCACCAAGGCTGCCTATACAACAACCTCTGCCCTGAGATGCAAGGCCCTTGCAACCATGCCGAAGTGGGCTGCGTGGCCATCGCTATGGGACAAATCATGCACCACTGGAATTATCCAGCCCAAGGCTGGGGCAGCCATTCCTATAGCAGTGCGGGGACTACGCTTTCCGCCGATTTTGGCAGCACATCCTACGGCTGGACCCTAATGCCCGACTCCTTGACCGACAACTCTTCCGATGCCGAGATTGAGGCTGTGGCCACTCTTCTGTTCCATTGCGGCGTTTCGGTGGATATGGCTTATGGCAACAATGGCTCTAATGCCCTTATTACTAGAATCATCCCCGCTATGAGGCAGTATTTCGATTACTCAAGACGAATGCATTTGGAAAAGAAACAGCATTACGACGACGAGGCATGGGTGTCGTTGTTGAAGAACGACCTTGACCAGCAACGTCCCATAATGTATTTTGGCAGTGGCTCCGGCGCTCATGCCTTTGTTTGTGATGGGTATGACGACAACGACCTGTTTCATTTCAATATGGGCTGGGGTGGCCCAGGCAACGGCTATTATGCCATGGGCAGCCTGAATCCCAACGGATATAACTTCAATTCCAGCAACAGCGCCATTTTAGACATCATTCCGCAATACGACCCCTGTATCGTGATAACCTCGGCATATCCTTCCATTTCAGGCAGCATAGAAGGCGGCGGCGAATACCATATCGGTGAACAGTGCACATTAACCGTGACGCCAGCGCCAGATGTTGATTTCTTCTGCTGGAAAAAAGAGGGAGAAACCGTTTCCAACACCTTGTCCTACACCTTTAGCGTTGAAATAGACACCATTCACATCGAGGCACATTTCTCTTGCTTTCCTGTTGGCGAAATCACGGCGAATTACTCGCCCGAAGCAAACAATCCGAACAGTACTGGCGTGAGTCTGACGTGGAATCGCGCCGATACCGAATGGATACTCTTAAAACAGTTTGAAATTGACGAAGAACTTGGCGGCATAGCCACCGATGACGAGTATATCTATGTCACCTACGCAGAATGGAACAACCCTACTTTCGTGTTTGGAAAATACACTATGGACGGAGATTTGGTTGAACGGTTCAACATAGAAGACTTCATTGGTGCCACATGTCTGGCATACGATGGAACCAATTTTTATTGTAACAACTCTATGGAAGTTTATAAAGTATTGTTCCTCGTCGACTTTGAAAACAAAACGGTCACCGAGAGCCTAACTCTGACCAATTGGTTCGGAACATTGACTTACGACCCAGAATATGATGGCTTTTGGCTTGGGCGGAATTACGAAACCAACCTTTATAACCGTCAAGGCCAAAGAATCAAATCCAGTCCATCAACACATACTGATTACATCAACGGTACGGGATATGTCATTGCTGAAGACGGGAATCCCCATCTATTGATGTCAAGGGAATTAGGCGTTTACGATTATGACATCAACAACAACTTCATCTTCGATCAACCTCTTCTCGCATTTGGGGAAAGCAACGAAAGTTTAGGCACCTGCACTGGGAAGTACAATGGAGAAGAAGCTTTGTTTGTGGTTGTTGGCTACACCGTTCGAATTTATAAAGTTAGGAGCAACCTTGCACAAATCGTAAACTATCGCATCTATCGCGCCGACAGCGAAGAAAACACCATATTGCTTGCTGAAGATGCCATCGGCTCGTCTTTCTTTGACTCGACTTGGAGTAATGCCCCCGCAGGGATGTATCGATTCGGCATCAGCGAAGTGTTCGCCAACGGCACCGAGTCGGAGATTGTTTGGTCAGAGCCCATTGAGAAAAACGATTACGGCATTGGCGAAAACCAAGACGACCCGACGGAAACGTCAGTTCAAAAGGTGTTTGAAAACGGGCAAATCGTCATCATCAAGGACGGAAAGCGCTACAACGTGTCGGGCCAGCACCTGAATTGACGATGATTTCACAAAATTGCTCACCGTTCCGCAATAAAACGCCCGATATTTAGTTTATCCATAAAATTGGAGTTAAAAATGAGGAAATTCAGAATCTTTACCCTGTTATTGGCCGCTTTGGTGGCTGCCCCTGCCCTGCTTCACGCTCAAATCATTAAGGGCGAGGTGTTTGCAGGCGGCATCATCAGCCAAGTGGACGGCGACGAATGCTTTGGCTACAGGAAATTCGGCGTTCATGCCGGCGCAGGTGCCTTGGTGCCCATCACGAACTTCTTGGACGTGGGATTGGAGGTGCTCTTCAGCCAAAAAGGAGCCAACAAAAACGACTCCTTAAACCTGCATCAAGGTTCATACACAGGGACTTACCACTTGAATCTCAATTACGTTGAGGTCCCGTTGATGGTTTACTTGAACGACAAGGACCGTTTCAGCGTAGGCGTTGGCATTTCCTACGGGCGTGTGGTCGGAATTAGGGAAATCAGCTGCGGAATCCCGACCGACATGGGCCTCGGCGACGGCCAATTGCACTGGAAGGAAAACGAGGACGACTTGCCCGACATCAGCAAGGTGAACAACATCTACCAACTGGCTGAAATCGTCTATAGCGCGGGCTTCCCCGACACCGTCACCATACCGCAAGTCATCGCTAATTCGAAGACCTATCGTCCCAACGACCTCAGCATCTGCGCCGACCTCAAGGTGCGCATTTGGGAAGGCCTCCACGCCGAATTGCGTTATCAATATTCTCTGATGCCCATCCGTACAAGGCTGTTTTACAAGGACATCAACGAAACAATCCTAAAGGACGACGATGTCAGCGTGCAGCCTTTGCAATTGCAATATAACAACTCCATCACGCTCAGAGTGGTCTACATGTTCAACGAACGCAGGAGCAAGTCGAACCGCTCATCGACGAAGAAATAGTTGAAGATTTAGGAGTGTGGAGTTTGGAGTTTTAGGGCTGTCACATCGTGGCAGCCTTTTTCGTCAAAGCCCCAGATAATAATCCTTTAGAAATGCGTTGTATTGCGGCGTGAAGCGCTTGTTTCGGTCGCGAATCGTGAAACTTTCCTCCTCGACGGCGGCCGTTTCCCCCCATCCTAATTCCAAATGGACACGGTTGGGCTCTTTGCCTTCTATGGGTGTGATATTCAGTCTTTTGCGAAGGAATAACCCTAACTTTTCGGCCACCTTCAGAAACTCCGCCATCACGCTGACGGGCAGCACGACGGCAAAACGCCCTTCGGGCTTCAGCAAACGACACACTACCGCGCAAAGCGTTTCGTAGGAAAGCCCCGCGTCGTTGTGCCGTGCCCGACTTTTCCGCTCTGAGTCGCACTTGGAGAACCGGTTGAAAAACGGCGGGTTGGAGACAATCAAATCGTACAGCTTATCTGTTTGGAAATCAACAATGTCCGTGCAATAGGCCTTCAGTCGGTCGTGCCACTGCGAGGCTTCAAAATTGACCGTCGCTTCCTCGATGGAAGCGGCATCAATATCCACCGCATCCACTTGATTTACACCTTTTTGTGCCAACATCAGTGGCAGCAGACCGCAGCCCGTGCCGATGTCCAAAACCACATCTGTCGGCCTCACCTCCACCCAGCGACCAAGCAGAATGGCGTCGGTGCCCACTTTCATCGTCGAGCGATGATGATAGAGGCTGAAATGTTTGAAGTGGAAAGGGCGCGCATCTGTCATTGCAAGTACATGTCTATCAGTCCTTCAGGAGCGGTTATATAAAGTATTTTCTTATCTCTTTCGACCTTTTGGATTACTTGGTCGAGGATGGGAATGAGGACTTCTTTTTTGCCTTTCATCACCTGCAAGATGGCCTGTGTGGGGTATTCAAGCACTTGGCTGACAGGGCCCAGTTCGCCTTTCTCGCTGTCGACGACCGTAAAGCCCACGATTTCATGGAAATAGAACTGCTTGCCGCTGAGTTTGGGCAGCATTTCCAAAGGTAGATACACCGATTTCCCGACCAGGTTTTGCGCCTGCTCGATGGTCTTGACGTCCTGCACGGCCATGAAGAACTTGTCGCCGTTCGGGGTGATTCTCTCCACGAAGAACGGCGTCAGTACTTTGTTGATTTCGAGGAAGAAATGCTTCATTTCAAGATATGCCGAAGGGTCGTCGACCTCTAATTTGATGGTCACCTCCCCTTTCAAGCCGTGGGTCTTGGCCACGCGACCCAAGTAAAAACAGTCTTCTTTTTTCATCGTTGATTCATCTATTATATGTAACTTCGGCCCTTCGAAAGGCTAAGATCATAACCTATAAAAACCAAGGTTGTTGAGCCTGTCGAAACGCCGACATAAAGAACTTTTTCGCGGCAAAGATAATAATTATTATTTTTGCCGCTCATTTTAGAGTTATGCACGATTTTTTGGACTTGTTTTTGGATGTGCTGAGAAACAGCATCTTAATCACCGGCTTAGTGATTATCATGATGCTGATGATTGAGTACGTCAACATACATTCGCACGGCAAATGGTTCTCAAAGCTGCGCCAGAACCGCTTCGGCCAAGTCGTCTTAGGTGCGGGTTTGGGCATCGTTCCGGGATGCATGGGCGGTTTCGCCGCCGTGACGATGTATTCGCACAAGCTGCTGAGTTTCGGCGCGTTAGTCGCGATGATGATAGCCTCGTCCGGCGACGAAGCCTTCGTCATGCTTGCCATGATTCCCAAGGAAGCCTTGCTGCTGATGGTAGTTTTGTTTGTGGTGGCTGTCGTTGCGGGCTTGTTGGTGGACCGTTTGCGTTTTATTGATGCCCGAGGACATGATCTAAAAGGCAAACATGAAGGCTGCGAAGACGGCTACCAAATCCATGAGGAGGAAAGAGAAACCGTGGAAAGGCCCACTTTCCGCAACATGAAACACGCCAGCGCGGAACGCATCGCCCTTCTGTTAGGAGTGATCCTGTTCATCGTGGCCTTGGCTTTCGGCATGTTGGAGCACGAACACGAGCACGAGGAAGCCGTTCATACCCAGTTGAATATCTTCGACGAATATTGGATGAACCTCGTTTTTGCCGCCGTCAGCCTGTTTGTGGTGTGGTTCATCGCCACGGCGGGTGAGCATATCATCAAGGAGCACCTTTGGGAGCATATCATCCGCAAGCACTTCCTGAGCATCTTCCTCTGGACCTTCGGCGCGCTGCTCGTTATCCAAGTCGGGCTGCACTACTTTGACCTTGAAAGTCTGATTTCCAGCAATATACCTTGGATGATTTTGTTGGCCGTGCTCATCGGTATCATTCCTGAGTCGGGGCCGCATCTGCTGTTCGTCACCTTGTTTGCCACAGGCACGGTGCCGTTTTCGGTGCTGTTGGCCAGCAGCATCTCGCAAGATGGCCACGCTTCACTCCCCTTACTCGCCGAAAGCAAACGCAGCTTCGTGAAGGCGAAAATCGTCAACGCCCTTGTCGCGGCTGTCGTTGGATATTTATGCTATTTTATTGGTTTTTAGATATTTGATTTTCTTTCTTCTGCAAAACAATGAAAATACAACGCTTATACTTATTCATATTGCTGATTATCAGCTCGATGCAACTATTGGGGCAAAACAAATGGAGCTTTGATTTTGGCCTTGGAACATCGCTGCATACAGGCAACGTAAACTCATTCAACCTCAACAATTCCGCTTCAATCAATCGCAATGACAGCCTTCTTGCCTTCGACTTCCACTACAAGGTCCTCTACAGTTCACTCATCGACAAGAACGACCCGACGCAAAAATGGAAAGAGACGAATTTCGAGATCAATGGAGGAATAAAGCTGGATTACAAGCAATATGGGAGATTCTCACCGTTTTTGGCTTACGAGATGCTGACCAACAAATACAAAGGCTACGACCTCAAGTCGAGCGGGCTTATCGGCGTTAAGTACAGAATCTACGTAAAGCCTTCAATTTGTGACTATTCCATCAGTGCTGCTTTTGTTTTTGATTGGATTGACTACACCGACACCACTGAGCTTCCGAAAAACAACTACCGCATTTCCATCCGTCCGAAAATCAAACAGAAGCTTACCGAGAACTTGACCCTGTTGAATCTCACCTATTATCAGCCTTCGGTGCTTGATTTTAGCGACTTCATCATCAATACTAAGACGAAATTGCAGACAAAACTCTCGAAAAAGCTGTTCCTTGACATTGCGTTTACCTACGAATATCGCAGCCGCGTCCCTTCCGAAAAATACAAAAAGCACGACTTCATGTCGGAAATCTCGCTAAGGCTGAAATTTTGATGAGTTTTTTTCCTTTCGGTACAAAAATAATTCCTAATTTTGCCGCCGTTACCAATAGGGGTGCCTTATCTGCCTACGCAGATTGAAAGACAGGCTGAGATCAAACCCTTTGCACCTGATACGGATAATGCCGAGACAGGGAAACGAGTTCCTCAACATTCCTCTATTGATTTAATATGACTGCGGGTCTTCGGGACGACGGGACTACAGGACAATTGGTTTTGTCCCAAAATCTCAAAGTCTCAAAGTCCCGAAGTCTCGAAGTCAAATCAATTAAATCAACGAGTTATGCTCAAAAAACAATCTTTACTCCTCATGCTCGCCACACTAATGGCGACAAGCCTTTCTGCCCAGTTTACCATTTCTGGAACGGTATTCGACACCGACAGTATTCCGTTTTCTTTTGTGGATATCAAACTTGAGCCTTCTGGGTTACAAACCAGAGCTGATTTTGATGGATTGTATTCTTTCAAAGATGTAAAACCAGGGCGCTACACAATTACTGCATCATCTGGTGTTATATATATACCACAAACAAAAACCATTGAAATAGAGGATAATGCGACGGTGAATTTCATAATGGAGCTTAATCCGAATAGCGGTCTCCCTACTGAAGTTGGAATTCCTGTTATCCGCACCCCTCATGATTCCCTTAAAGTACACAAATTAAACGAAGTGGTAGTCAGCGGCGTACGCGTACAGAAGAATGCACCTTTTGCCGTCACCAACATCAACAAGGTGGAACTGAATGAGTTCTCGAAAACGGGTCAGGAGCTGCCCTTCCTTTTCGCCAAGACACCTGGCATCATCGCGTGGAGCGAGAATGGCGTAGGAACAGGTACGTCTTACATGCGCATCCGCGGTGCCGGCGACTCGCGCATCAACGTCACCTTGGATGGCGTGTCGCTCAATTCGCCCGAGGACCAATGCGTGTTTTGGGCCAACATGAACAGCTATGGCTCGCTTTTAGGCTCCGTGCAAATCCAGCGCGGCGTGGGTACCTCCACCAACGGCGACGGTGCTTTCGGTGGCACAGTGGCCTTGTCGTCGGCAACGCCTTCATTAGTACCAAGTGGTGAAATCACAGGCTCTTACGGCTCGTTCAACACCCTCAACTTCGGCGCAAAAGCCTCGACAGGCCTCTTGTGGAACCACCTCATCATCGATGGTGCCTACCACCAGACCAACACCGATGGCTTCATCCATGGCACCAAGGGCAGAAGCGGAAGCTACTATGGCGGCATCACCTATATCAACAAGAACTTCCAACTCCGCTACAAGAACATCGGCAACTTCGAAAGGACCGGTCAGGCCTGGAACGGCGTGATGGCGGGCGATAACGACCTCAGCCTCATGGATGGCACCTTTGGCGTGCATACGGGCATCAATACCTACCAGGACATGTTCAACGTCGGCTTGGGGCAATACAACTCGCTGTACGAACGTCTCGTTTACGACGAAGATGGCGAGTTCATGAAGGACGAGAACGGCAACTATGTCACCGAACGCTACCAGATGAACGACGGCAGCTATTGGGACCGCACCACGGACAACTTCTGGCAAAACCACAACCTCCTCTCGGCGGCCTGGGAAATCAACGAGCACTGGACGACTACGGCCACGCTACATTACACCTACGGCTATGGTTATTACGAGGAGTTCCGCTACAACAACAAGCTCTCGAAGTTCGGCATGACTTACACCGACCCGGAAGGCAACAAGGTGAAAAGGACCGACTTCGTGCGTAAAAAAGGCCTCCGTCAGGACACCTACGGCCTCATTTGGAACGCCAACTACAAAAACGAGCATTGGAACATTATCGGAGGTCTATCCGTGCAGAATTTCACGGGAAACCATTTCGGCTATGTCACTTACATCGCCAACCAAGGTGTGGCGGAAAAGTACCTTTCCAACGGCGACTACCAGTATTACGACTCCGACGCCAGCAAATTCGACGGCAACGCCTTTGTCAAGGCGGCTTTCACTTTTGGCAAGAATTGGACCGTTTTCGGCGATATGCAGTTCCGTTATGTGGATTACAAGACCACCGGCATCAACGACAAATTCTACGAAGAAGACAGCCAATACTATAACCAGGAACTTAACATCCATGAGAAATATCCCTTCTTCAACCCTAAGGGCGGCATCTCCTTCGATTGGGGTGGTCATCATGCCTATGCCTCCATGGCCATGAGCCACCGCGAGCCGGAGCGCAACAACTTCACCGACAACGGCTCCTACCCTCCCCCTGTCCCCGAACAACTCCTTGACTATGAGTTGGGTTACAACTTCGACAATCAGATCATTTTGCTCGGAGCCAACCTTTACTACATGGACTACACCAACCAATTCGTGCAGACCGGCGAGGTGAGCGACATCGGTGAGCCCCTCACGACCAACATCAAGAAATCCTACCGCATGGGCGTTGAAATGCAGCTCGTCGCGAATGCCTTGGATTGGCTGACCTTCGAGGTCAACGCGGCATTGAGCCAAAACAAAATCAAGGACTTCGATGAGGTGGTCGAAGACTGGGACAGCGAGACAGGCTACACCACTATCCATTACGACAATTCGACGTTGGCCTTCTCGCCTTCCGCCATCCTCAACGGCTTTGTCACCTTCCACCATAAGGGCTTTGCGGCCACCTGGCACACCAACTATGTCTCCAGGATGTATCTCGACAACACCGAGAACCTCGACCGCTCGCTGCCAGCTTTCTCCACCTCGAACGTGAGCCTCGGCTACATCCTGAGGACCAAGACCTTCCTCAAGGAAGCCGAGTTCAAGGTGAACCTCAACAACATCTTCAACAAACGCTACGCCGCCAGCGGCTGGGTCTATTCTGCCATCTGTGACAGCTACGGCCATCCGAACGACAACCGCTATTACCAAATCGGTTTCATCCCGATGGCAGGATTTACAATCATGGGGAATTTGACGTTGCGGTTCTAATCGGAGCAGATTTTTTAGCGAATTGCCCTTATTTCAAGACAATCACTTTTCCCAATGCGCCGTTTTCTCCTTTAAGGAAATACAATCCATTGGAAAGATGGCCAAGGTCGATCAAGTTCGAGCCCTGTTTCAACTGCTGCTTTACCACGATACGGCCTTGCATATCAAACACTTCCACTGTGGTTGCCGTTTCGGTTTCGATAATGGCTCGTCCTGAAGTCGGGTTGGGCCAAAAATGCAAAGTGCTTTGGCTTACTTCAGTCGTGCCGACATTGCCCCCGTCCTTGGTCGTGAAAAACCTATGGATTTCATCCATATAGCCGATGTCGTATTGCTCCGCGCTTTGGTACCATGTATGGTTGCCGCCAATCACCTTGATGTGTTGTAGTTCCTTCTCGCCTTGATAGCTGTATCGCACGAAACGCAAGCCATCGTTTTTCAAGTCGGGGAAAGTGTCTATGACGGGTTCATCGACCGTGGCATTGGCAGCTTTCCAGTAATTGAGGATGTTTTCCACGCTGAGACCAAGGTTGCTGCCGAAGTATTGTGAGTTGCCGTCGTAGCCCACCACAGGGTCGGAAGTGCCGTGGATATGCAGCATCCTCACAGGTACCGCTGAAAGATTGGCCATAGAATGCGTGATCAATCCGCTGACAGGCGCACAGGCCGTGATGCGGTCACCGTGCTCGATAGCCATGCGATGCGTCATGAAGCCGCCCATCGAAAAGCCAGTGAAGAAGACGCTGTCCATATCAAGGGGGTATTGCACGCCGAGCGAGTCGAGAAGCGCCATCAGGAAGCCCGAATCGTCAGTACTGCTGCTCATCAGGCCTGCATTCCACATGGTGCCGAAGCCTTCGTTTCGCGCCTGAGGCACCACGATGGCCCAGCCAAACTCATTTGCAATCTGTGAGAATTGAAATTCTCTGTCGAGGCGTGTGATGTTGTCGCCCAAGCCATGCAGAAAGAACAAAACCGGCATGGTTTCATTCGGCTGCGAGGGCGTCCTGACGAGATATTCCCGTTGGATGCCTTGCCATTCGAAGTACTGGATCTGGGAAAAACCTTGGCTTCCAAACGAAAGCAGCAAGGCCATCACGCTGATTCTTAATAGGTATTTGATTTTCATTGTGAATTGTTTTAAAATTTCGACGACAAAAATACATTTTTTTTCGTTCAACCAAACAATTATGATAGATTGTGCGGCGTAGGGGCGCACCCGCGTGTGCGCCTTAAACAACGTGAATGCCCTAACCAACAGGGCAGACACGTTAATAATAACAGGATGACAAATTTTTCCAACCACACAAAACGATATTATAAAATCCCCTATCTTTGCAACCGAATTTCAAAATCAATGCCCCAAAACCCATCCATAGTCCCCCGCCAAACCGCCCCTATCCTGCTGATTTCCATTGGAATTGTGGCGGTCGGGCTGTTGCTTTTCGTGATGAACCTGTGCTTCGGCTCGGTGTCCATCCCAATGAAGGAGATTTGGGCGGCGGTCTTCGGTGGCGAAGGCTCCACCTACCGCGCCATCATCTTGGATTACCGTCTGCCTCAGGCCATTACGGCACTGCTGGCAGGCATAGGTCTCTCCGTTTCAGGCCTTTTGATGCAAACCCTGTTCCGCAATCCCTTGGCCGACCCTTCCCTGTTGGGCATCAGTAGTGGGTCGAGCCTCGGCGTGGCTTTGGTCGTTCTATTGGGAACGGCTACGGGATTGTCTGTCAATACGTTGTCGCTGTGGTCCACGTTTGGTGTCACCGTGGCGGCCTTCTTGGGCGCCTTTGCGGTGCTGCTGCTCATCCTCGCGCTGAGTTCAAGGCTCAGAAGCATGGTCAGCCTCGTGCTGGTGGGCATCATGATTGCCTATATTGCAGGCTCGGTCACTGATATTCTGAAATTCTTCAGCCAAAAGGAAGGGCTGCACTCCTTTGTTATATGGGGCTTGGGCAGTTTCTCCAATGTGAGCAAGGCTCAATTGCCTTTCTTTGCTATTGCCATTGTGGGTGGCACAATTGCTTCGTTCCTGTTGTTTAAAACGTTGAACCTCTTGCTGTTGGGCGAACGTTATGCCGAAAACCTCGGCGTCAACATCAGACGAAGCAGTATGCTCATCATCTTGGCTTCAGGCTTCCTCACGGCACTCATCACGGCGTTTTGCGGGCCCATCGCCTTTTTGGGTTTGGCCGTGCCGCACATCGCGCGTTTCCTTTTCAAAAGCAGCGACCACAAGCTGCTCATCCCCGCCACGGCCTTCATCGGCATGGACTTGGCCTTGTTCTGCAACCTCATCGCGCGTCTGCCCTCCTTCGAAGGCAACCTGCCCATCAACTCCGTCACGGCACTCATTGGCGCACCCATTGTGCTGTGGGTCATCTTCCACCGGCAACGATTTAGTCAAACTCAATAATTTGTAATTATGGATTGCTTCGCAAGAAATCTACGAAAAATCATTTTCAAAATCCCTCAAAATCATTTTGTTAGATTTTCATTCTATTTTTGAATGATTTCTTGCCGTAAGGCAATCCCAAAAATAAAAACATGCAAGAGGTCTTAAAAACATTGAATCTGTTAATCGGCTACAAAGGCCAGCCGCTGATTCCCGAGGTCAACGTCAGCCTCAGCGAAGGCGACATCGTGGCTTTGGCGGGTCCCAACGGATCGGGCAAGACGACGCTGTTCAAGACGCTCTCGGCCAGCATCAAGCCCATCGGTGGTGAGGTCAAGCTTTTTGGAAAAGACTTGCGCGACTATTCGCCCACTGAGCGCAGTTCTTTGTTCAGCCTCGTGCTGACTGAGAAGCCTGACGACCTCTTCCTGAAGGTTTTCGACATCGTGGCGGCCGGTCGCTATCCACAACTTGGACTTCTGGCACGACTGAGAGACGAGGACGAACAAATCATTTATGACAGCTTGCAGACCGTCGGCATCGGTCACCTCACCAACCGCAACTTCGTCTCGTTAAGCGACGGCGAGAAACAAAAGGTGATGATTGCCAAAGCCTTGGTGCAAGACACGCCCATCATCTTCATGGATGAACCCGCCGCATTCCTCGACTATCCGAGCAAAATCGAGTTGGTCAATATCATGCACAAACTCTCGCGCGAGCAGCACAAGACCATCCTCTTCAGCAGCCACGACCTCGACCTGCTCCTCCGCCACTCCGACCAACTCTGGGTCATGGCGCCACACCAACCCTTGCGCCAAGGCACACCGAAAGAACTTGTTGATCAGGGGATTATTGATGATTATTTTAGGCCGATTGTGGCTAAGGAAGAGTTTTATTGGATGAATTGAGTAATTCCGTGAATTGCTTTCAAAAACTTGTATCTTTGAAACAACCTCGAACATGAGGGGGGTACAAACTGTACCCAACCTAGATTTCATTCGTACCCAAATTGGATACAGTTAAAACTATAACAATATCAGCAGAATAGGCTTTCACAAGGACTGATTGGCCTATAAAAGATGCTTTCAGTCTACATATTACCAAGGATGTAATTTGCCTTCTCCTTCACATATTGTCGCACTTCCTCTCCTTCGATGATGATGATTTGTTCGGGCAAACCTAACACAAATCGGCCAATGCCTTCCATGCTCCGAACCTCGCCTTCGTAATACCAACTATCGTTGTCCTGACTTATCTCTCGTGCGGTAAGAGGAAATTCTTCGACCATCCGATTTTTGGCGACCTGAGTGAGCCTCAACTTCACATGAAACGCTTGGTTTGAGTGGCTACGAAAAGAATCCGTCGGCTCCTCTTGATGTGCTGATTCATTGCGCCAGTTTTCCTCCAAAACCTCCACTTCTCCGATTCTGGACACCTAGTGTTAGCTTACAATCGGAAAAATCACTTTTAATCGAACCTTTTGGAATTGAGAAAAGAATCCTATCTTTGCACAACAAAAAAATCCCATGACCCCCTACAACCCCGACATCCACCACCGCCGTTCCATTCGCCTGAAAGGTTACGATTATGCCTCGGAAGGCCTGTATTTCGTCACCATTTGCACGCAGAACCGCGAATGTTTGTTTGGTGAAATCAAAAACGACGAAATGATATTGAACGATGCCGGTCGCATGGTGGAAAAATGGTATCGCAAAACGCAAGACAAATTTCCCGACATCATTTGCCACGAAATGGTGGTTATGCCCAACCATTTCCATTGCATTTGGGAAAACGTGGGATTGCATGGCGCGTCGCCCGTAGGGGCGGACCCATGTGTCCGCCCTCTATCAAACAATGTCCGCCCTGTTGACAATAACGACACACACATTATGGAGGGCACACACGCGGAAAAGGGCGCACAAATCATTAATGAGGGCGCACACATGGGTGCGCCCCTACAGATGGACGATACGGATTGGGGTGAACACACGGGGTCGCCATTGTCGATGGTGGTGCGATGGTTCAAAACCATGTCTACCAACGAATACATCCGTGGGGTGAATGAATTGGGATGGACACCGTTCGACCGGAAATTGTGGCAACGCAATTATTACGAACACATCATTCGCGATGATGCATCGTTGCAAAACATATCGTATTATATCATCAACAACCCCGCTCTTTGGCAGGACGACAAATTCTTCCAACCACCTAAAACGATATTATAAAATCCCTTATCTTTACAGCTGAATTTCAAAATCAACGCCCCAAAACCCATCCATAGAACCCCACCAAACCGCCCCTATCCTACTGATTTCCATTGGAATTGTGGCGGTTGGATGTTCGTCATGCACACAAAACAATGCTTCCTCATCCGAATGAAAGACGGGCGGAATTTTGTCATTAGTTCGCCGAAGCGGGAGGAGATTGTAACATTTGTTTCTGAACATATTCAATAGACCAAATTTTTATTTTCAACGATAACAAATCCTGATTTTTTGTATTTTTGCGCCTTGATTTTCAAGAAAATTTCTACTAAAATGCAGAATATCAGAAATATAGCTATTATCGCCCACGTTGACCACGGTAAGACCACCCTCGTGGACCGTATCCTTTACCAATCTCAACTTTTCAAAGAATCGGACGAGGCGCCCGGCCAACTCATTCTGGACAACAACGACCTCGAGCGCGAACGCGGCATCACTATCCTTTCGAAGAATGTCTCGGTGCGCTACAAGGATGTGAAAATCAACATCATCGATACTCCCGGCCACGCCGACTTTGGTGGTGAGGTGGAGCGCGTGCTTAACATGGCCGACGGCGTTTTGCTGTTGGTCGACGCCTTCGAAGGCCCCATGCCTCAGACCCGTTTCGTGCTACAGAAGGCCATCGAGCTCGGCTTGAAGCCCATCGTGGTCATCAACAAGGTCGACAAGCCCAACTGCCGTCCTGACGAGGTGCAAGAGGCCGTCTTCGACCTGATGTTCAACCTCGGCGCGACTGAAGACCAACTGGACTTCCCGACCGTTTACGGCTCCTCGAAGCAAGGCTGGATGTCGGACGACTGGAATAACGTGACCGATAACGTTTCCTACCTATTGGATGTCATCATCGACACCATCCCGCCCGCGAAATTTGAGGAAGGCACGCCGCAGATGCTGATTACCTCGTTGGATTATAGTTCATACGTGGGTCGTATCGCTGTGGGCCGACTGAAACGTGGTGTGTTACAGGCAGGTATGAATGTCTCTCTGGTGAAACGCGACGGTTCCGTCACCCGCTCCACCATCAAGGAACTCTATACCTTTGAGGGCTTGGGCAAGGAGCGCACTAAGAAGCCCGTCGAGGCTGGCGATATTATCGCGCTGATGGGCATTGACGACTTCGAGATTGGCGACACCGTGGCCGACTACGAGAACCCCGAGCCGTTGCCGCCCATCCATGTGGACGAACCGACGATGAGCATGTTGTTCACTATCAACAATTCGCCGTTCTTCGGCAAGGAAGGCAAATACGTGACCTCGCGCCACCTGCGCGAACGCCTCTACAAGGAAACCGAGAAGAACCTCGCCTTGAAGGTGGAAGACACCGATTCACCTGATTCTCTGATGGTTTACGGTCGCGGCATTCTGCATTTGAGCATCCTTGTCGAGACCATGCGCCGTGAGGGTTATGAGTTCCAACTCGGTCAACCCAAGGTCATCGTGAAGTACATCGACGACGTGAAATGCGAGCCTGTCGAAGCCCTCACCGTCCTCGTGCCTGAAGACTTCTCGGGTCGCGTCATCGAGCAGGTCAGCGCGCGCAAGGGCGAGATGACCCAGATGGAACCCAAGGGCGACCGCATGTGCCTCGATTTTGACATCCCTGCACGCGGACTTATCGGCCTGAGAAACATCTTGTTGACTGTCACTGAGGGTGAGGCCATCGTCTCACACCGTTTCAAGGGCTATGAGCCTTGGAAGGGCGAGATGCCAACCCGCAACACCGGCGCCTTGATTTCGATGGAGACGGGACAAGCCATCCCCTACGCTATCTGGAAACTACAAGACCGCGGCACCTTCTTCGTCAACCCGAATGAAGACGTATATGCCGGCGAGGTCATCGGCGAAAACACGCGCAGCAACGACATCGTCATCAATGTGTGCAAAACCAAGCACCTCACCAACGTGCGTGCCTCCGGCAGCGACGAGGCCATCCGCCTCATTCCGCCTGTGCGTTTCTCGTTGGAGGAATACATGGAATACATCCGCGACGATGAATATCTTGAGGTGACGCCGAAGAGCCTGCGCTTGCGCAAGATCATCCTAGACGAGTTGGAGCGTAAACGCGCTTCGCGTCGAGAGGAATAAAGTGAATTTACACGAATTGTCATCAATTCAATTCCTGAAAATTCGTGTTTACAACTGGCAAAGATTTTTTTTCTCAAAGTCGGGCTATATGTCCGACTTTTTTGTATTATTGCATTTCGTAAAGCATAGGGTCTTTATTATCCATGCTTCGCTATAAATCACTGAAAATAAAAAGAATAACAATATGCCAAAGCTAAAGAAAACCTTTATCATCTTGTTCGTCACTATGGGATTGGCCTCGTGTGAAGTGCTGACCCAAGTGGCCCAAGTGGCCAATTTCGCCAACTGCAACTTCAATTTAAACAGTGTCAACAACATACAGATGCTGGGCATGAACCTGAGCAAGGGCATGACAAAAGACAACCTCAACGTCACCCAACTGCTCTCGCTCACCAATGCCATCATGAGCAAGACGCTGCCCGTGACCTTCAACGTGAACGTCAACGTGAGCAACCCCAACTCCATTGCCGCTTCGATGGCCAAGATGGACTACATCCTAACGCTCAACGGAAAACAGGTCATCAGCACGACGATGAACCAAGCCGTGAACGTACCTGCCAATTCGAGCAACGTCGTCACGATACCCATCACTACCGACCTCTTCCAACTGTTTAGCGGCGAGTCGGCGGATGCCATCGTGAACTTAGCCTTCAAGTTGGCTGGTGCCAGCAGCAACCCAGTTAATGTAGGACTTAAGGTAAAGCCTTATATCACCATTGGAAACCAGCTACTTTCCTATCCGGATTACATTACGATGAACAAGACCCTGAATTGATTTTTGGCATGTTTGAAGTTAATGAAAAACATTACAGTGTGGATGCAGGTCCAGGCGAAAAACTGGATGGTTGCCCCTACTCGATTTATGAGGACGGTCGCGACGTGCAGGACTACATCATTCCTCCAAAAGGGTATGTTTTCAAAAAATTCATCTTCCAGCCGTTGCCCGACAATCAGGTTTATGACGGGAAGCTCATCGCCCAATACGAAAAGGAACCGCTGAAAGAAAGAATGACGACGGCGCTGCAAGTCCTGATTTGGGTTCTCATCGCCGGCTCCATCATCGGCATCATCACCGTTCTGACCATCGGCGTTTTCAAGCCCAAGAAACCAACCCTCAAAGAGCCTCAGCGCCCGACAGAAACGATGGTGGTGGCTGCCGATACGATTTTCGACAGCGACACCCTTTCGACTCTTCCTCTGGATACTCTTCCTGAAGCAAATCAAGTTGTTGAAAATCAGGAAATCACAGAAACCAGCGAGCCTGTTCTGGAACCCGAACAACCCGCTGTGGCCGATGATAACCAACTTTTCCAACAAGAGTTTTGGGATTTGATCCATCAACGGGAGATGGCCATGGACTCCTATGACGGGCTTTATAAGAATTACAAAGGCAAGGTCAGCGGAGAAGAGTTTGATTATCTGCGCTTTACCGTTCTGAAGGACTATCCATCCTACAAGGATTGGAGTGCAAAACTCCGCAAAGTCCCTACCAAGGAAATCGAATCCATCGAGACTATCGATGCACTAAAAAACAAGCTTAAAGAAATCAAGTAACAATCTATAATTCAAATATTTATGATTAGAAACAACTTCATCAAACGCCACAACGGACCGACCGCATCGGATGCTGAGAAGATGCTCAAGGTCATCGGCGTCAAATCGCAAGAACAACTTGTCGACGAAATCATTGCTCCCGAAATCCGTCTGCCGAAAGACCTCAACATCGGCGAAGGCATGAACGAATACGAGGTGATTAGCCACCTCAAGGCCTTGGGTGCCAAGAACAAACAGTTCCGCACCTACATCGGCTTGGGTTATTACAACACCATCACCCCTGGCGTCATCATGCGCAACATCCTGGAAAATCCGGGCTGGTACACCTCTTATACCCCCTATCAGGCTGAGATTTCGCAAGGCCGCCTCGAAGCCCTCTTGAACTTCCAAACCGTCATCAGCGACCTCACCGCCATGCCTTTGGCCAATGCCAGTTTGCTTGACGAAGGCACTGCCGCTGCCGAGGCCATGCTCATGTTCTGGCACGCCCGCAGCCGCGCCCAAGTTAAGGCCGGTGTGAAGAAGTTCTTCGTAGCTAACGACGTGTTCCCGCAGAGCATCGAAGTCATCAAGACCCGCGCCCACTTCCAAGGCATCGAGGTCGTGGTGGATGATGTCAACAAGTTCGATTGCAGTGAAGAATATTTTGGCATTCTGCTGCAGTGCCCGAACCAGTTCGGTGAAATCGTGGACAACCGCGCCAAGGTAGCCGCATGGAAAGAAAAAGGTATGCAGGTGGCCGTCGCCGCCGACCTGCTCAGCCTCACCCTCATCACGCCTCCCGGCGAATGGGGTGCTGACGTAGTGCTTGGTTCCAACCAGCGTTTCGGCCTGCCGATGGGATTCGGCGGTCCACATGCCGGTTACTTCGCCACCACCGAAGCCTACAAGCGTGAGATGCCCGGCCGTATCATCGGCATCAGCATCGACGCACTTGGTAATCCGGCCTACCGTCTGGCTCTCCAGACCCGTGAGCAGCACATCAAGCGCGAAAGAGCCACCTCAAATATATGCACGGCTCAAGCTCTGTTAGCCATCATGTCGGGCTTCTACGCCCTCTATCATGGTCCGGAGGGCTTGATTGAGATTGCGCATCATATCAACTGCCTTGCCGGCAAGCTGACCTCTGAGTTGGCCAAACTCGGCGTGAAGCAACTCAACAAACACTTCTTCGACACGCTGTTGTTCGAACTGCCTGAAGGCGCTTGCACCTGCAAGGTGAAGGAAGCCGCCGAGAAACACGGCATGAACTTCCGTATCATCGACAAGCAGCATTTTGGCATCAGCCTTGATGAGACTACTGGCCGCGATGACATCAACGAGATCGGTCAAGTCGTCGCCGAAGCCCTCGGCAAGCAACATGAGGAGCTGGTCTGTGACCCGAACTGCCAGAAGTTCAGCGGCATCCCGACTGAGATGCAGCGTACCTCCAAGTTCATGCAGGCCCCGATGTTCTTCAAGTACCGCAGCGAGACCGACATGATGCGTTACATGAAGAAGCTCGAAAACCGCGACCTCAGCCTCAACCGCTGCATGATCCCGCTCGGAAGCTGCACGATGAAGCTGAACCCCGCCACATCGATGTATGCACTCAGCTGGCCTGAGTTCGGCAACATCCACCCCTTCGTCCCCGCCGACCAAGTGGAAGGCTATCTCGAACTCATCGACGAGATGGAGAAAGACCTCTGCGAAATCACGGGCTTCAAGGGCATGAGCTTCATGCCTAACTCGGGTGCCAGCGGCGAATATGCTGGTTTGCTCACCATCCGCCGTTACCAAGAGGCTAATGGTCAGGGTCACCGTAACATCTGCTTGATTCCTGCCTCGGCCCATGGCACCAACCCTGCTTCGGCTGCTATGGCTGGTATGCAAGTGGTGGTGGTGGCCTGCGACGAACACGGCAACATCAACCTCGACGACGCCAAGGCCAAAGCCGAGCAATACAAGGACAACCTGGCCGCCTTTATGGTCACCTATCCTTCCACGCATGGCATCTACGAGGACGGCATCCGCACCCTCGTGAAGATCGTCCATGACAACGGTGGCCAAGTCTACATGGACGGTGCCAACATGAACGCCCAAGTCGGTCTGACCAGCCCTGGTTTCATCGGTGCCGACGTCTGCCACCTCAACCTGCACAAGACCTTCGCCATCCCGCACGGCGGCGGCGGTCCTGGTGTTGGCCCTATCGGCGTGGCCGAGCACCTGAAGCCCTACCTGCCTTCGCACATCCTGTTCCATTGCGGTGGCGACAAGCAGGAAGGCGCCGTTTCAGCCGCTCCGTTTGGTAGCGCACAGATTCTCACCATCACCTACTGCTACATCAAGATGTTGGGCGGTGAAGGTCTGAAGAAAGCCACCTTGGGTGCCATCATGAATGCCAACTACCTCAAGGACAGACTGAAGGACTACTACCCGATCCTGTATACTGGCAACCACGGTCATGTGGCCCACGAGATGATTCTCGACATCAACGGCATCAACAAGACCACGGGCGTGGCCGCCATCGACATCGCCAAGCGTCTGATGGACTTCGGCTTCCACGCGCCTACAGTGGCCTTCCCGGTGCACGAGACCCTGATGGTGGAACCCACCGAGAGTGAGCCTATCGCCGAGCTCGACCGCTTCGTCGAAGCCATGATTCAGATCCGCAAGGAAATCAAGGACATCGAGGACGGCAAGGCCGAAAAGGGCAACAACATCATCTCGCACGCGCCTTACACCGCCGAGATGCTGATGGCCAACGAGTGGAACTTCCCGTTCACCCGCGAAGAGGCCGGCTTCCCGATGAAGAGCGACGTTCAGGACAAGTACTTCCCGCATGTCACCCGCATCGATGATGCATACGGTGATAGGAATTTGGTTTGCAAGTTCAGCGCGGAATGATTTTTTCTCACGCAGAACTCGCAGAATACGCAGAATGAAAAACGCGACCGATTGGTCGCGTTTTTTTTCTTCTTAATTGGCTTCAGGCCATTCATCATCACAACACAATTCCAGATTTCCGAAATACAAGGCATTCAATGGAAAACTCAAGTCAGCATGTTTGCCCCAAATAAGATTGCCATTGCGCAGCCAGAATTTTTTGAACTCTGTCTTTTTCTTGTACTTATTGTATTGAGGATGAGGATGTTTTTCAAAAAAATCGCTAAAATCGATGGTTTGGGTGCTGCCATCACTAAACAATAACGATAACATCAAACCGTCCACATACTCTACATTATCAATACTAATCTGTCTCATTTCAACTTGGTTTTAATATCAGTGCATCTAACACGTTTTTTATAAACGAAGAAAGAAACCCATTTGTCCACAATTTCTTTCCAATACTTCTCAATGAACTCAATGGCAGTTTTCTCATCTTTTCCTGTCAAAGGTTTTCCTTTATGTCGTTTCTTGATTTCAACCAAATCGCCATCCACAATAATCAAATCGAAGATGGTCATTCGGTCTTGATGCTCAACATGAACATGAATAGGCTCGTGTTCTTGAGAATAGAACGAGAAAATGAATCCGAAATAGGTATAAATATCAGGCATGATTTTATCTTTTTCTGCTGCAAAGGTAAATATATTTTCTTTACCGCAACCCAAAGTTTTATATCTTTGCAGCCAACAAAACACACAAATTATGTAGCAAAAACAACACATTGACATAGTATAATTAGCGATTTGAAGCTAATTCTTGACGCTCATTTACCACAATCGTTCCTTCGGGGACTCCAGTTCGAGAAATAGTTTTCATACGCCAGTTTTGGCGTGGAAAAACTTGTGAGAATTGGAGGGCGTGGTAACCCGAGCGTCTAGCAAGGAAACTTCCACGCTTTTTTTTCGTGTCATAACGATAACACAACATGGCCAAGCAAAACCTCCATATCGGACAACTCATCAAATCCGTTTTCGACGAGAGCGGAATGACCGTATCGGAGTTTGCGAAGCAAATCCATCTTGAACGAAGCACCGTTTACAGCATCTTTGAACGTCAAAGTATTGATGCCTTACTGTTAGCAAGAATCTCATTAGTATTGAAACACAATTTCTTGTCCGATGTTGAGCAGCATTACGGATTGGTTTCGCAGATGCCATCGGTTACTCTTCATTTGAACAACTTAAGTCCTGATATAGCGATTCAGTTAGCCAATTTGTTAAATGTGGCTTCCGCTTTATGAGCGTGGAAAATTTCCACGAAAATGGGGATTGTTTCGACGGATTTGATTGGGATGATGTAGAAAGGTGTATGTAACTTTGCATCCTTGAATTAAAACCAAAAAAAAGAAAAACTATGAACGAGTTTTTGAATAGACTGTTTGAAAAGTTCGAGTCGCAAATTACAGACAACATCTTTTGTTTCATCCAAAATGACAGAGAAATCATAAAAGCCTATTTGGATTTGGTTGCTGAGAATGGTAATCTCCAATATGTCAACAGCCATATTGCACAAGAAATTACTAAACGTTATGGTTTAGAAAGTACTCCAAATCAGAATGAAAACCCAAATAGTAGTTTGATACAATCGTATACCGAGTTGAGAATAATACAATAATAAAAGGAGATTTAATATATGGCTATTTGCAAATGGTGTGGTCGTCATTATCATAACCCTAGTTGCAGTGAAAATGTTGTAAAAGGGTATTGTAGCGAAAAGTGTAAAATGGAATCTCGACAAAACAAAAGCATCGATCCCTACGATGATGACAATCGCAGCGGTGGATTGTTGGGAACCATTTGGAAAGTCGTAAAATGGGTAATCATCTTCACCGTTGTTTGGTTCGTTTACGACAACTATATTAAATAGGCAAACTATAAGTTTATCAATACTTTGCTTGTTGAGCCGCTTGGACTCAACAAGAAGATTATTGCAAAAAAACGCCCGCCAAAATTTTCCAGCGGGCGGTTTTTCTATTTTCACACCGCCACCAACTCCCGCCCCGCTTCATGAATCGTATCGAAAATCATGTCCATTCGGGCTTTGCTGGTTTTTTTTTTCCACTGATGTATTGCGCCATTAGGCTTTGCGAAATGCACATTCTATCAATCCCACCCTTCAACGAATATCTCAAAACCCTCAAACACAATCACTTCCCCAGCGGTAATCTTGGCCCGCTTGCGGTATTCGACTTCGCCGTTGCGAAGCACCATACCTCTTGATACGACTTCTTGGGCCTCAGCGCCAGAATACACCACATCGCAGGCCTTGAGCAAGGAGATGAGCGGGATGAAGTCTTCGCCCTCGCGAAGAGTGAAAATGATTCGATTCAGTTTTTGCGCCATAAATATCCGTTTTTGTTGCCGCGAAGATAGGTTTTTTTTCGATGCAACAAAAAAAAGCCGCCCCCTTTTTATGGAGGGCGGCATGATTACCATGATACAAAACCAGAATTATTCTGCTGGAGTACCATCTTGCGAAGCGGCTTTCTCCTGCTTCTCAAGGTTTTCCTTCAGGCCAGCCAGCACTTCAAGGTCGCCGAGGGTGCTGTGCTCAATGGTCTCATTGATTTGCTTGACAGCACGCTTGGTTTGCTTGACAGCCTTTTCGGCAGCCTTGTCTTCGCTCGACTTGGCTTCCTTCTCCTCCACCACCTTAGGCAGGGCGAGGATGATCTTCTTGCTGTCCTTGTTGAACTCGATCACCTTGAAATCAAGGGTGTCGTCGGTCTTGACGTTGGTACCGTCTTCTTTCTTCATGTAGCGGCTCGGGCAGAAACCTTCCACGCCGTAAGGCAGGGAGACCACAGCGCCCTTGTCGTTGGCATTGATGACGGTGCCCTGGTGGAGCGAACCGACGGTGAACACGGTCTCGAACACGTCCCAAGGATTCTCCTCAAGCTGCTTGTGGCCAAGGCTGAGGCGGCGGTTCTCCTGATCGACGTCGAGGACGACCACCTCGATGGACTCGCCAATCTTGGTGAACTCGGCCGGGTGCTTGATCTTCTTCGACCAGCTGAGGTCGCTGATGTGGATGAGGCCGTCGACGCCTTCTTCAAGCTCGACGAAGATGCCGAAGTTGGTGAAGTTGCGCACGGTGGCGGTGTGCTTCGAGCCGATCGGATAACGGTCGGTGATGTTGGCCCACGGGTCGGGCATCAGTTGCTTCATGCCGAGCGACATCTTGCGCTCTTCGCGGTCGAGGGTCAAAATCTTGGCTTCCACCTCGTCGCCCACCTTCAGGAAGTCCTGAGCGGTGCGGAGGTGCTGCGACCACGACATTTCAGAGACATGGATGAGGCCTTCAACGCCAGGAGCGATTTCGACGAACGCGCCGTAGTCGGCGACGACGACGACCTTACCCTTGACGGTGTCGCCCACCTTAAGGTTGGCATCGAGAGCATCCCACGGATGGGGTGACAACTGCTTGAGACCGAGAGCAATACGCTTCTTGTTGTCGTCGAAGTCGAGGATGACGACCTTGATCTTCTCGTCCAACTTGACCACCTCTTCGGGATGGTTGATGCGACCCCAGCTGAGGTCGGTGATGTGGATGAGACCGTCAACGCCGCCGAGGTCGATGAACACGCCATAGCTGGTGATGTTCTTGACCACGCCTTCGAGGACCTGACCCTTCTCGAGCTTGCTGATGATTTCAGCCTTCTGGGCTTCAAGCTCGTCTTCGATGAGGGCCTTGTGGGAAACCACAACGTTCTTGAATTCCTGGTTGATTTTCACCACCTTGAATTCCATCACGCTGTCAACAAACACATCATAGTCACGGATAGGCTTGACGTCGATTTGCGAACCGGGCAGGAAGGCTTCGAGACCGAACACGTCGACGATGAGACCGCCCTTAGTGCGGCTCTTGACGTAGCCGTTGATGATTTCGCCGCTTTCGTAAGCCTCGTTGATGCGATCCCACGACTTGAGCAGCAGGGCCTTTTTGTGCGACAGGATGAGCTGTCCGTTGGGGCCTTCTTGGTTCTCGACATAGACTTCAGCCTTGTCGCCCACCTTCAGGTTGGGGTTGGTGCGGAATTCGGCAACCGGGATGACGCCGTCCGACTTGAAGCCAATGTTGACGACCACTTCACGGTCGGTGATGGCCACGACAGTGCCTTCAATAACCTCATGGTCAGCCACTTGGTTCATAGTGCCGGCATACTTCTCTTCGAGCTTGGCGCGTTCGTCAGCCGAATAGTTGTCGAACTTTTTGTGTGATGAAGTCCAATCGAAATCTTCGGCAGGAACCGGCTTCGGTCTTGGAGTTCTTTCTTTCTTTTCAACCGGCTTTTCCTCGACGGGAGCCTCGTTGATGATGTTTTCGTTTTCTTCCATTGTATAAAATGGTGTAAGAATTGTACTCGCCTGCGTCCCGGACTCCGCATTTGAGGAGGTTAAACTTTTGATTTTCAACTCGAACCGTTAGCGTTTCGGCCATTCCGGAGATGCGGCTCAAATTGGGCTGCAAAGATAATACATTTTTCCGTGCCCTTGACAGGAAAACGCATTATTTTTCTGATTTTGTGGCATTTTGTGGTGCAAAGGCCTCATTCCACCATAAACGCCTTGATTTCCGACTCCCTCATGTTGCGGAAACCGAACTCGTGAACTAGCTTACCATCCTCAAAAAAGGCGATTATCGGGAAAGATCCATTGGTGATTTTCAGCAGGTTATGCACATCCTGATAGAGCACATTCCGATATCTAGCCGACTCCGACCGCTCATAAAACCGCTCGATGCCTTCCTCGCTGCCCATGAAAATGTAGGTGATGTTTTCGGCAGGGAAACCATAGTATTGTTGCATCAGGGAGAGCTTGTGGGCTGCCATTTGGCAATACTCGCAACCCGTTGAAAAAAAGCAGATTATCTGTTTTCCATCAGTCAAATTCAGGCCTTCCATGGGCGCCTGCGAAAGGGCTTCCCCGAAGTTTTCCGTCTGCAAATTGTGCTCAGGGTTGTAGCTCGGCGTGAAATTGTCGGGTGGCGACACAACGAAAACCGCTACGGTACAAGCCGCAATCATCCCCATCAGGGCCCAATGCTGTCCTCGAAAACTCCAACCTTTCACCTTGTAAACCAGGGCAAAAAGCAGCAGGAGAACCCCATTTTTGAGGATGCTTTGCCACGGATTGAACTGGAGATAATCCCCAAAGCAATGGCAATTGTCGGAGCGGCCCAAGATGAGGGCGTATATTAATAATAATGTGTATGCGCCAAGCATGGCCACACTCCCCCACCACATCAGCTTGTGGAAACAGTTGGAAACCAGCCCTATACCCAAGACAAGCTCCGCTATGATAGCCGCCCGCGCCACCAGAAAGCTCATATTGAGGCTGAAGAAATGGTAACTGTAGATGTAAATCTCGAACGAGTCCATGTCGAAGATCTTCAGCACGGCGGAGACGATGAAAACGATGCCGAGCAGCATTTTCAGCGCAAGAGGAAGTATGGTTTTGGCTTTGTTCATGGGACAAAACTAAAAAAAACGCACATCCGAGGACGTGCGCTCCATAGTTAGTGTTGTGGAATTAATAAACCCTGTGGCAATCGATTTCGGAGAAGGTGAAAGTTTCTTCGTAATCGTCGCAGTCCTTGCCTTCATCGGCGAGGAACACGTCGCCATTCACTTGAACGTTGCCAACTTCCCAAACGCATTGGCACTTTTTCTGTTTGTTGCATGAGGTGGCCGAGAAAATCATGGTCACAACGGCCAAAGCCAAAAATACTTTTTTCATTGTTCTATAGTTTTAGGTTGATAATCACTTGGGTTTGTTGATACCGAACAGGTTCTCCCACCATTTGTTCTCTTCGCCGGTGGCTTCGTACTTGGAGACCTCGGAGCAAATCACCTGGCCCCAGCCGGAGATTTCCCTTGCGCGTTCGGAGCAGGAGGAGCCGTCCTCGATCGTAAAGAAATCGCTGCCCAGTTCGACGACTTCATTGTTCTGGATCGTCGTGCAACGGCAATAACGCGTCTTCTTGCAGGAGGTGGACCCCACCACCAGCAACACGACCACGGCCGTCAAAAAAATCTTTCTCATCGCTTGTCTCATAATTTGGTGCAAAAATAGTTTATTTTCCGTTACCAAAACAAATAACGAAAGTTTTTGCGCAATATTGCCCTGCCGATGGGACTTCATTTTAAAGCTTCAATTCTTGTGGCTTTTTTGATGAATTACATAACAAAGAAAATGTGAATGCAGTCGTTTTATTTTGTAAATTTGCCAACAGACAAAAGCAAAACAAAACATGCAAACCGTTGAAATACAACAAAATATTTCAGAATTAGCCCTTTCTTTGGGTCTGAAGCTGATTGAAATATTGCCTATTGCTGAGTCGGGGTCGGCAAGGAAATACTTCAGGATTGTCACCGAAACAGGTTCATTGATAGGCACTTACAGCGAAAACACAGAGGAAAACGAGGCGTTTTTGTCCTTCAGTCGGCATTTCCATGGCTTGGGGCTGAATGTGCCTGAAGTCTTGGCCGTCAACGACGACAAGACCTGCTACCTGCAAAGCGATTTCGGCGACGACAACCTCTTTGCGCATGTGCAAAAATCCTTGATGGCTGGTGGTTTCGGTGAAAATGTCATCCAACTCTACAAGGCTGCCTTGAAACATCTGGTGAAGTTCCAATGCATTGGACATCAAGGTCTTGACTACAGCAAGGCCTACCCTTCCGCTTGCTTCGACCGACAGGCCATCTTGGACGACCTAAACTATTTCAAGTACTATTTCGTCAAGCCACACGAGGAAATCGACTTCAACGAGACACGCCTCAACCGCGATTTCAACGCCTTCGCCGACTTCGTCAGCCAAGCCCAGAACGACTTTTTCATGTACCGCGATTTCCAGTCGCGCAATATCATGGTCAAAGATAACGAGCTGTACTTCATCGACTTCCAAGGCGGACGACAAGGCCCGTTGAACTACGACGTGGTGTCTTTGCTCTATCAAGTGAAGGCGCAGATTCCTCAGGCCGTCCGCGACGAACTCGTCTTATATTATAAAGAGGTGTTAGCACAATATGTCAGCCCAGAGGAAGTGAAATTCGACCTTTACCAGCCTTATTTCGTCTATCTCAGGCTACTGCAAGTGCTTGGTGCTTACGGTTTTAGAGGACTAATCCAGAAAAAGTCACACTTCATCGAAAGCATTCCTTACGCCTTAAAGGAACTGAAAACTTGGAACGAAAACCACCCCTTAAACGATTACCCAGAGCTCCAAAAAGTCATCTCTCAACTCTCCATTCTAAACTACCCACAAACTCTTAACTCCCAACTCCTAACTCCTAACTCCAAACTCACCGTCACGGTGAACAGTTTCTCGTTCAGGAAAGGCTATCCCAACGACTTCAGCGGCAACGGCGGCGGTTTCGTCTTCGACTGTCGCGCCCTGCCCAACCCAGGCCGCGAACCCGAATTCAAGACCAAGACCGGCCGCGACTGGGAAGTCATCGACTACCTCATGGCCAAGCCGCCCGTCCATGTCTTCCTCGACCATGTGAAAAGCATTGTCAGCCAGAGCGTTGAGAACTATAAGGAGCGACATTTCAGCAATTTGATGGTGTCGTTTGGCTGCACGGGCGGGCAACATCGTTCCGTTTTCTTCGCGCAAACTATCTACGAATGGCTGAAGTCGGCCTATCCCGACATCAATCTGAAACTCAACCACATAGAACGCAAAATCAAGGAGGAACGCAACGCATGAACCACGACATCACTGCCATGATTTTGGCTGCTGGCCTCGGCACCCGTCTCCAAGCCCTAACCCACGACAAGCCCAAGGCTTTGGTCGCGCTGAACGACAAGCCGTTGCTGCAGCATTGCATTGAGAATCTCATCAACAACGGTTTCCGGCACATCGTCATCAATGTGCATCATTTCGGCGAGCAAATCATTGATTTTGTGGAACATCACCCCTTCGATGCCGAAATCCAAATCTCTGACGAACGCGATCTGCTCATGGACACAGGCGGCGGCATCGTAAAAGCCACTCCCCTTTTCAAAGATACAAAAGCCGTTTTGGTGCACAACGTGGACATCATCAGTGATGTGAACCTCAAGGACTTGGGGCAAAAATTCCTAGCCTCAGGCGACGATGCTTGGCTCATGACACAAGACAGGAAAACCAACAGGAAGCTGTTGTTCGACACTGAAAACCAGCTTGTTGGGTGGATGAATAAGGCTGAAAACCGATACAAGTGGGTGAATGCGAAAAATGGGAACATTTCGACAAGCTCAATGTCCGGCACTTATTCTGAAATGGCCTTCTGCGGTTTGCATTTCTTCCGCAGTGACTTGTTCGCCGGTTTTGAAGTCAAGCCGCAGAGTGTCATAGACTTATACCTACATTTGGCCAAGACGCAGCGCATCGTCTCTGTGCCTATCCAGCCGAGTTTTTGGTTCGATTTGGGCAAGCCAGAGCAACTTCAAACCGCCGAAAACTACCTAAAACACAAGCCATGAACGAGAAGAATTTCATCGAAAGGCTTGCAAGCCACATCCAGAGCCATTACAACCTTGTGCAACAGGAACTTACGGTGGTTTTTCCCAACAAACGCGCTGCCTTTTACCTTCGCAAGGAATTCCAAAAAGGATACACGCAAAACATTTGGTTGCCGCAGATGCTTTCAATACAAGAGGCTGTCACTCAATGGAGTGGCATCACTTTGGTGGACACCATCGACATGCTTTTTGAGCTGATTGACATCGACGCGCAACTGCACAAGGAGCAAAACAGCGAACTGAGCGTATTCGGTAGCCAAGCGGCGCAAATGGCCAAGGATTTCGACGAAATCGACCAATACGACATCGACGCGAGCCATCTTTTCAACTATGTCGTTGATAACAAAAAGATGGAACTGTGGAACTTCGACGAAGCCAAAAGCAAGGAAAAAGAGCTGAAATATCTGCAATTCTTCACCTCGCTCTATGACTATTACCTCCGCCTCCGCGACCGTCTTTCCGCCAAAGGCCAAGGCTATTACGGTATGATAACCAGACATTTGGCCCAGCTATCCGATGAAGAATTGGCACAACGAATCGGCGAGAGAAAAGTCATCTTCGCCGGTTTCAACGCCTTGACGACCACCGAGGAAAAACTCATCGACAAGTTGGTGAAAAACGGCCTCGCGGAAGTCCTTTTCGACTACGACCGTTACTACATCGACGACGAGCAAAACGAGGCTGGGCTTTTTGCCCGACGCTACCTCAGCCGTCGCCCCAATTGGATGCAAAACGGCATTTCGGACAAACTCAGCCAGGAAGAGAAACACATTCATATCATCAGCGCAGGCGGCAACACATTGCAAACCAAAGCCTTGCAAGAACGCTTGCAAAATAGCGAAAACGCCGATATGGCCGTCATCCTCGCCGATGAAAACTTGTTGATTCCCGTTCTGAACGCCATTCCCAAAACGGAAGCCATCAAGGGTTTCAGTGTCTCCATGGGCTATCCAGTTTCAAAAACACCTGTAAACCAATTCATTAAATCCTATTTCAGCCTTCACAGAAAGAGCCGCATCGTCAGGAAAACCCATGAAAACGGCGTGATGCGCGAGGTGAAAGGCTGGTACATTTGGCCCTTCCTCCAAACGATGGATTTGGAATTGGTGAAAATCATCTTCACAGAGCAAGAAACCGCCGCCTTCGACCACTGGAAGACCGAACAATTGAGCAAGGGCAAATTCATCCTCGAAGACTCCGACATCGATGCCTTGTCACACATTCCTGACATTCAAGCATTTATAAAACTAATGTTGAATGTTGGGAAAAACGAGGAAAAAGAAACGCCCGAAAGCCTCATCCAGTCGATTCTACAGCTTTTGTTGTTCATTTCCAACAAGATACAAACGCAAAAGAAAGAAAAGGGCGTTTTGTTTCTGTTCAACCAAGTGAGCGAAGTCGGAAAAATCATGAACCGCATCAGCCAAGTCCATGAGCGACACGCCCATTACTTGGACGACATAAACAGCATCGAAATCCTGTACCGTTTGTTGGTTTCGAACACAACCATCAAACTCAACAGCAGCAACACAAAAGGTCTGCAAATCATGGGTTTGCTTGAAACACGTAACATCGATTTCAAGCGGCTGCACGTGCTTAGCGTCAATGAAGGGATCTTGCCCGCCGACAAGTCGCAAGGCAGTTTCATCCCACACTACATCAGGAAAGAATACGGCCTTCCTGGTTACAAGGAAAAGCAGGCTGTCTTTGCCTACCATTTCTATCGTTTGTTGCAAAACGGAGAACACATTTACTTATATTACAATAATTTAAGCGATTTTTCTGGCGGTGAGGAAAGCCGTTATATCCTGCAAATCAAGCACGAATTGAAGCGGAATCCAAACATCCATGTGTACGAGGAGACTTTCAGTTGCGCCACGGAATCCGATGCCGAAACCGCCATCGAAGTGCCCAAAGACACCTCTCTCGACCGACTGAAACACCTACTCCAGGAGAAAGGCCTCTCCCCGACTTCGCTCTCCACTTATTTGGCTTGTCCGCTGAAATTCTTCCTGAAATACATCGCCCAAATCAAGGACGACAGCGTAGAGGAGGAAATCGGGGCCAACATCACGGGCACCATCGTCCACGACTGTCTGGAGTTCCTTTTCGCCGATTATCTCCCCAAGGATGGCAAGTTACAAATCATTGACAAAGAGCTGTTTGACAAACACATCATGCCGCAATGGGAGCAGAAACTTGAACAGTCCATCGCGAAAAACATGCCTTATGGTTTTTCCGATGTCAGCTTCAACTATATGAAACGGGTGGCCATTCGACAGCAGCTGAAAAACTACCTGCAATACACTTCCAAACAACTCAAAGACAACGAGTTATCCATCCTTGAGACGGAAGGCGAGCTGAAAGCCAAACTCCCCATGCCTTTCGGCGACTGCCTTTTCAGTGGCCGCACCGACCGCATCGACCGCTGGAACGGCATCGTCCGTGTGATTGACTACAAGACGGGCAAGGTGGAAAACAAAGACCTCACCGTGCCTGTCAGAAAAGCCGAAGACGACGACCTGAGTTTCCTTAAGTCCATCCCCGAAAAGGCGCTGCAACTTTTGTTGTATGAGTATATGTATCTAAAAGGAAACCAACAAATTAGCTCAAGCCAAGTGGAAGCCACCATACACGGTTTGAGGTATGCCAACAGCATCGAGTTCGGCCTGAGCCAAGCCAAACCCAAAAACAATGAACAGACCATTCCATTTTTGGAAAACGACACTTTTATCAACGACATGGAAGTGATGCTGAAGGCTGTGGTGACAGAAATGATGAATGCCGAAACGTCATTCACACAGACAGAAGACAAGAAAAAATGCCGGAATTGTGATTTTCGGGGGATTTGCGGGTGGTGACTCAACTCAAAACAATCTCCGAAATCACCTCCTTCCCCACCACCTCATTCAAATTCTTGAGCAACAGGGATTTGGAATAGCTCAATTCGTTGCGCAAGGCATCGGAATCGATGCGGGCGAAAAGAATCTTGTTGCGGATGGATAGGTCGATGGTGTGGGAAGCAATGAACGGCCCGACCACCTTGGACCATGAATTGATGATTTTCAACTCATCGACATAATCGGGACCTTTGTGCTGCGTATAAAACGCCTTGATCAAATCGCCAAGCGGCTGAACATCATAGTATACCATCGCTACCTCCTATCTCCTTAATCTGGCCCTTCTCCACCTCGAAAATCTTGTGGTTGATGGCAGTGTCTTCAAACAGTTTCTCGATTCTTTGTCGCTGAGTGTCAGTGATAAACACCTGACCAAAATGGTCGTCGCCGACCAAACGGACGAGTTTCATCACGCGCTGGTCGTCGAGCTTGTCGAAGATGTCATCAAGCAACAAAATGGGTTTGTAGCCAATCCTCTGGTAGTTGAACTCGAACTGCGCTAAACGAATCGAGACGACAAATGATTTCTGCTGCCCCTGTGAGCCAAATTTCTTCAGCGGATGGCCGTCCAAGGTGAACTCCAAGTCGTCCTTGTGAATGCCCACGTTGGTATAGGCTGAATAACGGTCCTGCTGCAAGTTTTCTTCAAGCAATTCATTCAGCGGCTTTTCATCCAAACGCGACTGATAGACGACGTTCACCTTCTCCGTGCCGCCCGATACGATTTCGTAGTAATGCTGGAAAATCGGCAGAAAGTCCTCCAAAAATTGTCGGCGCTTCTGATGGATGTCGGCGGCGGTTTGGGCCAACTGATCATCCCAAAGGCGGAGCAGTTCGCGGTCGAAAGTGCGAGTTTCAGTGAAACGTTTCAGCTGCATGTTACGTTGCAGCAAGGCACGGTTGTATTTCAGCAAGGCGTTGAGATACAGCGGGTCGAATTGCGAAATCACGCCGTCGATGAACTTGCGTCGCAGGTCGCTGCCCTCGTTGATGAGGTCGCGGTCGTAGGGCGAAATCATCACCAAGGGGAACTTCCCGATATGCTCGCTGAGGCGGTCGTACTCTTTCTTGTTGAAGCGAAACGACTTCTTCGCATCGCGTTTTTGCACACACGAAACCAATTCATCGTCCTTCCCGTCGTGCGAATACACGCCATGAACGGCAAAGAAATCCTGTTCGTGCCTGATGTTCAGCTTGTCCGTGGCACCAAAGAAGCTCTTGCAGAACGAGAGGTAATAAATCGAGTCGAGGATGTTGGTCTTGCCCGCCCCGTTCAAGCCGACGAAACAGTTCACCTTCTCCGAAAACAGCAAATCCGCCGTTTCGCAGTTCTTGAAGTTCGTCAGTTTGAGTTCGTGGAGGTACATATTCTTTGACTTCGGTACTCGAGACTTCGGGGCTGCGAGTTATGGGAAACAGTCCCACGTCTCGTATCGCGGAGTCTCACATCCATCATTTGAATTTTTTCAAATCAACACGTAGCGTCAGGAAATGGGATGCGCTGGCGATGTTGTATCTCGACAAGGCATAATCGATTTGGAACGCCTTGATTTTCACGCCGAAACCAGCCGAGAAACCCACCAAAGTACGCGCTGTGGGAACGGTCATGTAGTAGTGGTTCCCATAGTTGTAGGAAGCCCTCAGCACCAGATTCTTCCCGATTTCCAGCTCGCCTCCGATAACGAGATGGCAAGCCAGATTGGTGAAAAACCGCGCCGCCTTTGAAGGTTCCGTATACTCTCCCGTTGTAGGGTCATAGGAATCGTACAAATGAAGCGGGTCGTCGAAACGCTTGTTCCACTTTTGGATGTCGACATAAGCCAGGTAAAAGCTCAGCGGCAGGTGATTCAGTTTCTTTGAGGCGAGGAAATCGACGGAGAAAGGCAAGGATTTATTGGCTTGGTTGTCCAAGTTGCTGAAAACCTGCATTCCCACATTGCGTGCCGCGAGCGAAAAGGCCCAGTTCGTATAAGACCAATAGGTGACGGCCACATCCACTGCGATGGCGCCTGCCCTTCCGCTTTCGTATTGAAGTCCAGCGTATTTCAGGTTTGCGCCGATGCTCCACTTGTCGGACAGCTCACGTCCCCAGCCCAAGGTGATGGCAAAATCGGAAGGCGTGAAGGTGCCTCCGTCCAATTCGCCAGCTTCCGTGGCGTAGGCCATGGTGCCGTAGTTGTAGTACTGCACCGATGCCGCAAAACTGCCCACTTTCTCAAAAGTGTGGCTATATTGCGCCGTCGCGAAATTGGTGCCCAACCCGAAATCACCGACGTAGGAAACCAGCAATTGGTTGTTCATCTCAGGACTGATGACAGACGGATTGAAAGTCGCAAGCTGCAAATCGCCGTCATGCAAGGCCAATGGCACACCTCCAAGAGCTGCCAAACGGGCCGAATTGGCATCAGACAACGCCCGATATGTGCCGTTGCTCACCTGCGCATGGGCCTGCATCGCAAACAAAGAAAGGACTATCAGTCCGAATATTAGGTTGAATCGCTTCATTCTCAGTGTTTTTTATATAACGGCGCTTCCTCCGAATTATTGTGTTGGGTGTGAGACACACCTTATTAATATTATCTGTCCAACAGCCCCATGCCTACCTTGACCAATTTGCCCTGTTCTTTCAGCGTAGCAGACAGCTTGTCAAGCATTCCGTTCACGAAACGACGGCTTTCAGGCGTGCTGTAGTATTTCGAAAGCTCGACATACTCATTGATGGTCACTTTAACGGGAATGGTACGGAACTCGCAGAATTCTGTCATTGCCATGTAAATCAAGATTTTATCCATCAAGGCCAAGCGGTTGTAATCCCAGTTGGAAATGGCTTCCTCCACCATGCTCTTGTAGTCGTCGGCATGAAGCAGGGTCTTCTCAAACAATTTCACGACAAAAGCCTTGTCATCGCTACCCTCCTCATTATCAAAATTATATGGCATGGGTAACTTCGAATTTTCATCAAAAGCGGGCGTCAAGTCGTTGAAGAACTTCCACAAGAGGAAAATGGCAATCGGATAATCGCTGTTGAAAGCCAATTTGAGGTCGGCGTAGAAATCATAAAGCAAGGTATCGTCAGCCATGTAATGGTCAACAACGGAAACCAAAAACTGCTTGTCGTCATTGAAGCTGTCTGCCCCATTGTTCATATATTCCTGATAATCATCGGATTCGACCATCTTATTGTAACAACCTCTGATGAAGTCCTCACGATAGTCGGCCCAATTGATTTTATACTTCTCTTCCAAGGCAAGCAGGCTCCTGTTGTTATCCAAGACATTGATAATCCGATTGTTGACGAACTTCATATTGGGGTTCAGGTCTTCCTCGGTCGGAAAATGCTTGTTGCGGTTCTCCTCGATACGGCGTTCGGCAAAGTGCTTCAACTCAACCCAAAACGAAAGCTGGTAAACAAAAAGTTCATAGAGGTTGTCGACAGACTCCAACAAATGGCGTTCGGCTTTTGCCAAATCATTGCCCTCCGACTGGTGGTAAGCGTAAATCTCCTGCAACGCTTTGATTCTCAAAAATCTCCTATTCAACATATTAGCTCGTTTAATCCAATGGAAACGGATTGCAAAGGTAGTAAATTTTTCGTCAAAACCATTGACGGTAAAAGAAAAATGCCTATCTTTGCCTAAATATTGCAACTAATTATCAGAAACAACTTATCAATCAATCTGAATCACATGAAGAAAAAATTCATTTGCCCCATCTGCGGGTATGTCCATGAAGGTGAAGAGGCACCCGAGCGCTGCCCTCAATGCAAGCAAATCGTTGAATGGAAGGTCGTTGACGAGAGCGCGGCCCTGAACTTCGTCACCGAACACGTCCTCGGCATCGCCAAAGGCACCGGCGAAGACATGATCAAGGACCTGAACGCCCACTTTATGGCTGAAGCCACAGAAGTCGGCATGTATCTGGCCATGAGCCGCCAAGCCGACCGCGAAGGCTATCCCGAAATCGCCGAAGCCTTCAAGCGCTACGCCTTTGAAGAGGCCGATCACTGCGCCAGGTTCGCCGAACTGCTTGGCGACGTGGTTTGGGACACCAAGACCAACCTCTACAAGCGCATGATTGCCGAATGCGGCGCCTGCGAAGACAAGATGCGCATCGCCCGCGTGGCTAAGGAGCGTAACTTAGACGCCATCCACGACACCGTCCACGAGATGGCCAAAGACGAAGCCCGCCACGGCAAAGGCTTTGAAGGACTATACAAACGCTACTTTGGATAATGACGCTTGCGTCATTGCGAGGAGGCACGACGAAGCAATCCAGACAAAAACATAATCTTTAGATTGCCGCGCTTCGCTCGCAATGACATAAAGTGAAACTGAACAACTAAACAACTGAACAACTAAACAACTAAAACAATGATTAGCAAGAAATTAACAAAGGCCATCAACGACCAAATCAACGCTGAGATGTGGTCGGCATACCTTTATCTGAGCATGTCGCAAGACATCTACGCCAAGGGTTTCAAGGGCATCGCCCACTGGTACAAAGTGCAATTCCTTGAGGAACAAGCCCATGCCGCCATCATGATCAACTACCTGCACTCGCAAGACGCTAAGGTAGTTCTCGCTCCTATCGCCAAGGTTCAGACCGAATGGAAGACCGTCCTAGCCGCTTTCGAAGACACCCTTGAACACGAAAAGAAGGTGACCGCCATGATCAACAACCTCTGCGACATTGCCGACGAGGACAAAGACCGCGCCGCCGCCAACTTCCTCGCCTGGTTCATCGACGAGCAGGTGGAAGAGGAAGAGAACGCCCGCGACCTCATCGCCCAATGCAAGATGATTGACGGCCACATGGGTGGCATGATGATGCTCGACAAGGAGTTGGGTGCACGCCAATATCACACTCCTTCACCGCTGAAATAATGACGGATGCTGAAACGGTGCTACACCGTCTCAAGCCAAATGAAAAGCCTCCGCTTCCCATCGGAAACGGAGGCTTTTACTTGTTGCTTATGCCGTCGAATTACTTCGTCTTCACGAGTTTCAAGGACTGGCTTCCCATCGTATCAGAGTTCACATTGATGATGTACACACCTGCCTCCAAACCGCTCAGATAGTTCTCCAACGTGGTATGATTCAAGCCGTTGAAGCTGTAGGTATAGAGGCAACGCCCCATGACATCATAAACGGAAAGGTCGGCTTTCGTGCCACCATTCAGCACCACGCGCACCGAACCTTGGGAAGGATTGGGAAACACGCTGACCACCTCAACAGGAGTTCCGTTAATCGGATCCTCAACACTCAACAATTCAAGGGCTTGTACGAAATCGGGAATGCCATAGCCATAATAATTGTCAGGGTTATCGGCACGATCGCTGCAAGCGCGGACGGCATCACATATCTCCTGCACCGTGGCATAAGGGCGGGCTTGACGTAAGCAGGCAACGGCGCCAGCCAACACGGGCGTGGCAAAAGAGGTGCCATCACCATTGTAATAAGGCCACCAGCTACCATAACCTGAAGCGACGTATGTGCCTTGTCCCATGGCCATCACATCGGGTTTGATGCGCTCGTCATAAGTGGGGCCGACTGAGCTGAAATAAGCCCTGTTGCCCGAAGCGTTGACAGCGCCGATGGTCAAGATGTGCTCGGCATCGGCGGGAATGCCCAAGGTGCAATAGCCATCGCCTTCATTGCCAGCAGCGTTCATGCAAACCATGCCACGACTTGCCGCGATTTCAGCGCCAATCGACATCGGAGCCGTGTGACCGTCGAAATGCTCAATAGGATGATCCCACTGCGGCATATCGAAATCGATGTAGCCCAACGAGGTGGAGCAAACATCCACGCCCAAACTGTCGGCATATTCCGCGCCCGAAACCCAGTTGTATTCTTCGATAATGTTCTCACCATCACCATCCTCAGTATGAATCAGGTAATAGGAAGCCTTCGGAGCCGTCCCGACCATGTTGTTGGGATCGTAAGCGGCCATGGTGCTCAAGCACGACGTGCCGTGCGTGCTCTGCGTATAAACCGAATAGGAGCCAAAAACGAAGTCGCGCACACCGAGCAGACGACCCTCTTCGCGCATGTTGTCGAAACAGGTTTGTTCCTCCGTCCCGACAAAACCGCCATCAAGGACGGCAACCACGACATCGGTGCCGTCATAACCCATGTCATGCAACAGGTTGACATTCAGCTGCGTGACCTGTGCCTCGGCACCGCCATAAAAACCGTTCATAGTACGATTGGCTTTCACAGGTTTCATTTCGTTGGCCAACCAACGCTCTTTCATTTCCTGCGCCTTGGGGTCGTTGGGGCAGTTGCGCACCACTTCCACAAATTCAAGCGCATTGATGGCGTCAATCACGCTGGGATTGGTCGTGTAGATCGAAACGCCGTTTAACCATTTTGAAGGATTCAACAATTGCGCACCGCAATCGGCCACAGCCTGAAGATATTGCGGATTGACGGGAATGTCATACTCATCGATTCCAATGCCCTGATTGGCACGACGTTGCAATGCCCGTTGGCTTAAATAAGCCTCAGGATTGTCGATGGAATAGGGCGAGTTGGCCTTGTCGGTGAACTGCACCCAATAGAGGTTGGTCGCAACTTGCGCCTGCGCGAATGCCGCAACCAGTGTAAACAATAGTAAAAACGATACTTTTTTCATAATGATGAAGATTGATGATTAAAAACGCGCAAAAATACTCAAATTTTCCAAAGCACGATGCAAAACATGAATTATAAGACAAATATTCCTCTCATCGCGCATCCAAAAAATCACTATTTTTGCGGAAATTTTCAAATTCTTTCGCTATGCGCATCGACATCATCGCCGTTTTTCCCGAAATGTTTGAGGGACCTTTCACCGAATCCATCATCAAACGCGCAATCAATAAGGGCATTGTGGAAATCGGACTGCACAATCTCCGCGACTACAGCACCGACAAGCACCACAAAGTGGACGACTACTCGTTTGCCGCTGGAGCCGGCATGGTGATGATGATCGAGCCTGTCGACAACTGCATCAGCCATTTGAAAAGCCAACGCGACTACGACGAAGTCATCTATATGAGTCCCGACGGCGAGCTGCTCGACCAACCCTTGTGCAACCAACTCTCCATGAAGCAAAACATCATCATCCTTTGCGGCCACTACAAAGGCATTGACGAGCGCATCCGTGAACATCTGGTTACCAAGGAGATAAGCATCGGGAACTACGTGCTTTCAGGCGGCGAATTGGGCGCGGCAGTACTGGTGGACAGCTTGGTACGCCTCATCCCGGGTGCCTTGGGCGATGAAACCTCTGCCCTCTCCGACTCTTTCCAGGACGGCTTGGTGTCGCCTCCTGTTTACACCCGACCACGAAATTACAAGGGTTGGGAGGTTCCTGAAATACTTTTGTCGGGCAATGACCTGAAAATCAACGAATGGAAGTTTGAACAAGCCCTCCAACGCACCAAGGTCCGTAGACCAGAGATGTACAAAAATTTCAAAAAAAGCGAAGAATAATCGTTTTATATTCAATTATTTTGTATTTTTGCACCCACTTTTTGGAGAAATATATACAAAATAAATATAAAATGAGCAAGAACGCATTAATTCAATTCGTTGAAGATCAGATCGTTGTAAAAGATTTTCCGAAGTTCAGAGCAGGTGATACCATCACCGTGACCTACAAGATCGTTGAAGGTCAAAAGGAACGTTTGCAGAGATTCCAAGGTATTGTCATTAAGCGTAGTGGCCAAGGTAAGACTGGCACATTCACCATCCGCAAGATTTCCAACAACATCGGTGTTGAGAGATGCTTCCCCATCGCTTCTCCTATGATTGAGAACATCGAAATCAACAAGTTGGGTGCGGTCCGCAAGTCGCGCATCTACTACCTCAGAGGTTTGCGTGGTAAGAAGGCCAAGATCAAGGAGGCCAAGCGCAAGGAATGATTTTTCCAACTCAAAAACGAAACAGGGCGGCTTTTTCAAGTCGCCCTGTTTCATTTCATGCCCTCGGGTTTTTACTCTTCGGTCATCTTCAACTTGGCCTCAAGCACTTTCAAGTCGTCCTTGGCCTTCTTGATTTTCTTCTCGTACTCGGCCTTCATCAGCTCTGAGTTCTTGCTGTTGGAGAAGAAGCCGATGTTGTTCTCCAAAACGGAAATCTCGTCGCGTAACTTCTGCACACGGTTTTGCAGCGTGATGCGTTCCTTTCTCACCCTGTCGCGGGATTCAGGATCGTCCTTCAATCCCTCCATCATCTCACGGAACTCGTTGGTCGACAATTCGTTCTGGTTCTTTCTCATCGTGTCGAAGAGGTCGTCGATGGCTTTCCTATATTCCTTATTAATAGCTTCCTTCTGCTTCATGGGCACATAGCCGATCTCAATCCAGCGCTTCTGGAAGGCCTTGATGGCTTCCATATTCTCGATGCGGTTGGCACCAAGCTGGAACGCCATGATTTCCTCAAGCAATGCCTTCTTGGCCACGAGATTGGCTTCTTCCTCCGACTTGCGTCCGCTGAAATGTTCGTTCTTGCGGTTGAAGAAAGTGTCACATGCCGTGCGGAAACGTTTCCAAATCTTATCGGTATGGCGTTTCGGAACAGGACCGATGGTCTTCCATTCTTCTTGGAGTTTCTTCAGCTGCTCGGAAGCGTTTCTCCAATCCGTCGAGTCCATCAGAGCCTCGGCCTCGCTGCAAAGTTGCGACTTACGCTCAAGGTTCTCCGTCTGCTTGTCCTTCATCGAGGCGAAGAACTCCTTCTTGTTCGCGAAGAAGGTGTCCATGGCCGCCTTGAAACGAGCCCATATTTCCTCGTTGTCTTTCTTGCCGGCAGGCCCGACGGTCTTCCACACCTTGAACAGCTCAGAAAGCTCAGTCGACTTTTTCTGCCAGGCATTCACGCTAGTGTATTCGCCGCCGATGATTTCGTCGGCCTGGTCGCAGAGGGCCTTCTTCGTCTCAAGGTTGGCGCCTTGCTCTTCCTGCAGCTTGGCGTAATGCTCGCGGCGGATTTGGTTGATCTTGTCGGAAGCTGCCTTGAAGCGCTCCCAAATCTCGTCCTTCTTGTCCTGCGGGACGGGGCCGATTTCCTTCCAGTCCTCATGCAGCTTCTGCAAAGCCTTGAACGACTTGGTCATCGACTTCTCGTTAAGCAGCTCCTCGGCCTTTTCGCACAGGTCGATTTTGGCGTCAAGGTTCTTTTTCATGTCGAGGTCACGGAGTTCGCGCCCGATTCTCACCTTGTCAAAGAATTGTTCGACAAGGAAGTGGTAGTTGTTCCAAAGGTTGGCGTTTTCCGCTGCTGGCACCTGCCCTATTTCTTTCCAGCGGTCTTGCAAGGCCTTGAAATCGTCATAGGTCTTCTTCAGCGTGTCGTCAGAGGCAATAATTTGCTTCAATTCCTCAAGCAGTGCCTGCTTTTGGGCGAGGTTTTCCACCTTTTGCTTTTCGAGGTCCTCGTTCTGCTTGGAACGGTTGGCCTTGAAGATGCCGAAAGCCTCGTTGAAACGTTGCTCAAGCGGGTCTTCCTTGTGTTGGAAAGCTTCCTGTGAGCCGCCGTTTTCGAGGAACTTGTCCAATTCATTATCCATATCCTCCTTGTTCAACTTATTGAAATGGAGACGAATGGCAGCCACTTTGTCCTTGATGGCCTGAATGTCGCCGTCCTTGACGGTATCTTCCAGCATCTCAACAAGTTGCAATTTGTTCAGGCCGTCCAACTCGACGCTATCCTCTGCCAGTTCCTCTTCTTCCAGGTCGGCAGGCACCTCAATTTCGGGTAGTACTTCGTCTTGCGGCAACTCTTGCTCCACAGGAGCAGGCGTTTCCGTCAATGTGCCGACTTCGATGCGCACCTTGCCAGGCAAAATGTTGGGCTGAATCAGTTTGACAATCTTCTTTTTCTCGTTACCATCGATGGCTTTCTTTACGCTTTTTTGCGCAAGGTTTTCATTCTCAATCCCTTCTTGAGTTCCAGGATTTTGATTAAGTTGTTCGTTGTTTTCCATTTCAATTCGTTTTAGGTACAGCCAGGAGTTGGGCTTCTGACTTTGTTGGACAATACATTCCGCAAAAGCGGAAAAATCGTGCAAATATAGGAATTATTCTGAAATACAAGCAGTTTTTAAAAGAATTTCTTCGAATTTGGTGCGATGAGCATTTTATGGAAAAAAGAGCTGGAAGACAATTTAAGGCTTTCATCCTGATTTTCCATGATTTATAGCACTGAAAATCAACTGATAATGTTTTTTTTCAGAAAATATTTGACAAAAAAGATTGCTGGTAAGAGAAAAATGCCTATTTTTGCACCGCAATTCACAGCCGAGGAGAGGTGGGTGAGTGGCTGAAACCAACAGTTTGCTAAACTGTCGTACTCCGCAAGGGGTACCGGGGGTTCGAATCCCCCCTTCTCCGCGAAAGAAAGAAGACGATGTTGAATCGTCTTTTTTTTCGGGGTATGGCGCAGTCCGGCTAGCGCACCTGCTTTGGGAGCAGGGGGTCGAAGGTTCGAATCCTTTTGCCCCGACAGTTGAAAATCAAGGAGTTACAAAATGACGTAACTCCTTTTTTCATGGAAAAACCGAAAATTTGCACGCAATTTGCACGCATGTTTTGAAATGTCGGTGAAAATTTGACTTCGATTTAGTTGTTATTTTGGGGTTCGGAAAGGCCTGTGAATTTGTAAAAAAGCACGATTTTGGCCTTCAAAAAGACCCCAAAAAATTGCCGCCCCTTTCGAGGCGGCAAAACGCAATTTTAGATAACCCATTATTAGAAAAATGGGGTGCTTTTTTCAGCGGTGGGCTGACTAAAGCGGGACAAAGATACAGCTTTTTTGAAATCCACGACCATAATATAATAAGGTGCGCTTTGATGCGCTTCCCCTCCCCTCCAAGGGACGGACTGGAGCCTGACTGGCTGACGAAGGCTGCGGGGCCAAAGCTTCCCCACCGGGGACTGGCTTCTCCCGCAGCCTTCGGCAGACAGGCAGCCCTCCGAATCGATTAAACTGCTGGAGTGGGATTGCGGATGACCGACCGAGGATGAGAAACGAGAGCGGGAAAACGCAAACCCACTATTAGCCGAAGGCGGACAAAGGTTGCGGCCAGCCAGCTTCCTAAAAGATGTGAAGCCCTACCCCGCAACCTTTGGCCGACTGAGGTATAATTAAAACAGGAGAAGGCCTCCATCAGGAGACCTTCACCATCTTGATCACAATTACTATAGCGGTAACGATGACAGCCAGCAACACCACCACCATACCGAGCAGAAACCACATAAAGGCAGGCGGCTTCTTCTTCGCTGGTGGCGATTCCTCGATGACAACTTGCGAATAGTGCAGTGTATCGGAGAAGTGGACTGGCTCGGGTTCTGCCTCGTAGGTGACTGTGAGGCTGTCATCAGTGGCCGTCGCCGTGAAGGTGCCCTGCTCCGTCTGGATCTTGACGGCTTGGCCGTCAAGCAGCGGAGCGAGGGGCATCACGGCAGAATCGGCCAAGGGTGGCAATTCGATGAAGGTGTCGATGGGATGCGCCTGGACGCTCAGCAGCTCGGGGCATTGCTCCGTGATGCGACGGATGCGACGCTGAGCGCGGCGCTTCGCGTCGCAGGCGCATAGTACCAACGACACCGACAACACGAGGAAGAGGATGAAAAGTCGTGTCTTCATGGCTTACAGGTTTTCGATCATCTGCTTCAGTTCGGCATTCTCCAGCGTGAGCTGTGCGACCTGAGCCGAGAGCCCGACGATTTCGCGTCGGGCCTCGGTAAGCTCGGAATAGACGCGCTTGTTTTCCTCGACCAGGTTGAAGATGGTCTGCTGCATCTCCCGGATGGTGCGGTTCTGGCGCAGCCGCGTAGCGGCGAGCCAGGAAGCGACTCCCGTCAGAGGTGCAAGCAGCAACGAAGTCCATTCAAAGATGCTCATGGCCATGCGATTTTACTTGCCGACTTTGCGGCCAACCTTCTCGGGCCTCGTCTTGATGATGAAGGAGCCAAAGCCCCTCAGATAGACATTCTCACCCTTGGCAGCATAGGTGAGATAGAAGCGGACGCTGTCACCTTCTTCTGCCCAGCTACCGACGGGGATGGTCACGCCCTCACTCGTGTCGGTGACATCGGTATTGAAGACGGCGACCTTCTTTTGGGTGAGGTTGTAGGCCACCACGAGGATGTTGGCCTCGGTAGGCTTGCCGATGGCATCGGCGGCGGCAGCTTCGGCGTAGATGGCCAGTGAGCCATCGATTTCCGAAACGAGGCTCTCCAGCATCGGCGAGTCGATGCGCTCACCGTTGCCGATACCCTCCAGAAGAGAGAGGTCGAATGTCTTCACGTCGTCAGTGTAGTCGGCGCAAGCCGAAATCTGACGGGTGAGCATGTTGCGACGAGTCATGCCGCGGGTGACGGATGGAAAGAGCGAGACAAGCTGCTCATCGCTGAGCTGCGCAACGAGTGCCTGGACTTCCTTGAAGAACTCGCGCTGCTGCACTTGTGCATCTGTGCGAGGGTTTCTGACTGATTGAGGCTTGCCCTTCATATAGGCAACGCCGTTCCACGAGGAACCTACCACGGTTCCGACGGTACCACGGAAACCTCCGAGGATCCCTTGCTTGATTTTTCCCATAATCTTTAATTTTTTAAGGTGTTAGACATTAGGTTAGTTGTTTTTCTTGGGCGGGCGTTCCGGACGGGTGGCCACGCTCAACGTGCCGTAGCCGTGAGGCGCGGTTACGGCACCCGTGCTGAGCATGAAGCCGCTGAACTCGTCTGAAGCATCGCCGTAGATAGAGACATCGGCGTTGAAGGCTTGTTCACCTGAAGCACCGATGACGACGGTGGAATGCACGAGGAAGATCTTCTTTTGCGTGACGTTGGCCACAAAGATGGTCGGGTACTCGTTCGCATGAGCGGTGCGCCAATCGCTCTCCTCATCCCATGAGATTACGAGATTGGAGTGCGATGCTGTAACATTAACTTTGGGCAGTGCTGCAGTGGGTGCATTGCCGATGGTGGCAAGTTCAGCCAGATTGACTGATTTGCTGTCGGCGGTGATGACTGGGTCTTCGGCAAGCTGCTTGACAAGCGCATTGCGGCGAGTCATGCCGCTTGGAGATGTCGGGAACAGGAATAATTGTTGCTCGACGGTCAACTGGCCAGCAAGATCCTGGACTTCCCTGAAGAAGGCGCGTTGCGCCTCTTGCGCTGCGGTTTTGGGGTTCCTGACAGATTGCGGAAGGCCTCGCATATATGCGATGCCGTTCCAGCTGGCGCCGATGACAGTGCCAACCTTACCCTTGAATCCTCCCAGGATTCCTTGTTTAATCTTACCCATGATTTTCAGTTTTTAGGTGTTTCTTACTCGACTTTAATTTTGTACAGTTGGTATAGGGATGGTATAGGGATGGTTTAGACCAGACCTAAACCATAAAAGCCCTTAAAAAAGCCGCCCGACTGGACGGCTTTTTGGGCTGGAGAAGGAACGTTTAGGCGTTCTTCTTAGGCGGACGGGCGGGACGCTTGGTCACGATCATCGTGCCGAAGCCGACCAGAGCGATCTTCTTGCCCGTGGCGAGCATGAAGCCGCTGAAGGTGTCTTCAGCTTCGCCGTAGGCGGCCAGGCCGACATTAAACGACTGGGCACCAGTCGTGCCGATGGTGGCGGTGGAAGGCACCAGATAGACCTTCTTCTTGGTGACGTTGGCCACGAAGATGACGGGGTACTCCTCGCCGTGCTCAGCGCGGAAGTCGCTGGCACCGTCCCAAGAGATGGTAAGGTTCTCACCTGCGGCGGCGATGCTGACTTCAGGCATTTCAGCGGTGGGCGCATTGCCGAGCGTCTTGATTTCGGTGAGGTCAACGGTCTTCGTGTCGCCATCGATGACCTTTGCCTCAGCGAACTGCTTGACGAGAACGTTGCGGCGGGTCATGCCGCTGGGTTTGGTTGGGAACAGGAAGTTCAGCTGCTCGTTGGAGAGCTGGCCGACGAGGTCCAGGACTTCCCTGAAGAAGCCGCGCTGCGTCTGCTGTGCGGTGGTGTTGGCATTACGGACACTCTGCGCGATGCCACGCATGTAGGAAATGCCGTTCCAGCTGGCACCGATGACGGTACCGACTTTTCCTTTGAATCCTCCGAGGATTCCTTGCTTGATTTTACCCATGATAATTGAATTTTTAAGGGTTAATAAATGAGTTAATTACTGGCCGACACCATCATGGGCTGAAGCAGCAGATCATAATCTTTATATTGTTTTTTTTCTGCAGCTGACAGAACAATTCTGGCGGCGGCACGGCAAAAATATAACGAAAAGCGGATAAAAACGGAAATAAGCGGGTTTGTGCGCATACTTGCGCTTTCTCACTGGCTTTCAGGTAGAAAAACAGACCTATTTTTGCCGCGACAACTTAAAACAATAAGATTATGAAGAAATTTTTGATGGTGGCGGCTGCTCTCCTTATGCTTTCCTGCAGCTGCCGGAACGAAGTGACGGAAAGCAACCGCATGGCGGCGAGTGTAACGAGATGCCTTTCCGGGCGCGACACCATCGGTGTCGTGCTGCATGTGAGCCGAGTCATCGACGGCGACACGTTTGAGGGTCAGCTGGACAATGGCGGCAATCCTGGTGTCAATCCGTGGATGGTGCAGCTCACGAAGATTGTGGTCCGCATCAATGGCATCGATGCGCCGGAGCGAGGGCAATGGTATGGCGATGTGGCCACACTGCATCTGCAGTGGCTCATCAGCGGGAAGGCTGTAGGCCTGAAGCTGAAGCAGCGCGACATGTACGGGCGATGGATTGCGACGGCGTATCTCGACGGCGCAGACATCGCCGAGGAGCTTTTAAAAGAGGGCCTTGCCTGGCATTATAAGGAGCACGACAGCAACATCCGCTACGCTCAGCTGGAAGCTGAGGCGAAGCTGGATGGACGCGGCCTCTGGTGCGATGACCGAGCCGTTCCCCCATGGGAATGGCGAAGGATGAGCAAGTATGAACGTGACGCGTATCGGAATTAAGAATGATGAATGCGGAATGAATCCCCCGGCCTTCGGCCACCCCCTTGAAAAGGGGGACGAAGGGATGGAACAAAAGAAAGGAGAGTCAATTATGGAATTAAGCAAGTTATCATTAGAGAGGCTTGAAGGCGTTGATGAACGCCTGAATGCGGTTGTGATTGAGTGCGCTGCGCGGTGCAAGTTCCCGTTCAATGTGTCTGAAGGACTGCGGACCGTGGAAAAACAGCGTGAATATGTCCGGCAGGGAAAATCGCGGACGATGAAGTCGAAGCACTTGACCGGTAAAGCTGTGGATCTCTATCCTTTAAGCATGGACAGGAAGCTTGTCGACTGGTCCAGGTTCGAGGAGCTGGCCGACCTGATGTTTCAGGTGGCCAACGACCAAGGCACCGATATCGTTTGGGGTGGCAACTGGAAGACCTTCGTCGACAAGTGTCACTTCGAGTTGAAATGATACCTCCCCATTAGATATCTAAGTATCATTTTTTTCATTTTGTTACTGGAAACTCCTGCATTTTTTTCGCGGGAGTTTCCTTTTCTATGTATTGTGGCTGCCCCATAAATAATTATAGTATGGATTTTCTCTTTTTGTTACAGGAAAGACATACTTTTTTCACTCTGAAGGGTAGAGAGGATTGCGCTTGTGGTCGTCAACGAGGTGGCTAAAAAAGCAAGTACCTTAACGGCAAACGGAGACCCGCGTTAGAGGGGCGGAGTTTATTTAAGGGCTTGGCTTTTTTAGGCACCGTACCCACAGATGGTGACATTAAGCCTATACTCCTACCCTATTTCCGAATTTTAGGGTGGCGGTTGGGGTTGATGGAGGTACGAAGCGAAGCTTTGCTGAGCGACACCTTTCCGAACTCTCTAATTAGGGCTGGTGGTTGGGGACGTGGTGGTACTCAGGAGCGTAGCGACTGCACTGCCTAAATGCTCGAAACAGGGTGGTTGGAGGGGATTGATGGTGGTTGGCCAGAGCGGAGCTTTGCGGAGCGACCTGGCCTGAACTTTAGGGTGCGGTTGGGGACGAGGTGGTACAGGGAGCGAAGCTTGCTGAGCGACCGACCTGGCCTGAACTTCGGGGTGGTTGGTCGGGGGTGACGGTGGCATGGCCAGTGCGTAGGAAAAAACCGAGGGGGAAAAGCGCCTGCGGCCTACTTACGCGGGAGTTTCAGCAGAATGACAAACACTGCGCCTAAGAACTACGACTGCGATGAGAACGACTGCGCCCCGTTCGCGCCGGGGAGCCCGACCCGCCCGACAGGTGCCGCGCAGCGTTACAATCGCAAGCGGCGGCGGGCGTGCCTTTGCGGCGGCGCACCCGAAGAGGCAGGCACCAGTACGGCCATTGCGGGAAGGGGTGGCAACGATGAGGGGGCGAAACAAGATGCGCTTTAGCGCTCCGACAAGGGAACCGCCGGGCGGGCGACCAAGCAGGGGCGCAAAACTAAAGGGGCGCGGCTGCACCCGACAAAAAGATGCGGCCACGAGCCGCACCGCTTAGGGGGTACGGGGGCGGCAAAGAAAGCCCCGAGCGAGCAAGGAGCCACGAAAGCGACTGGCCTTGGAGCCGAAGACGCTCGTCTGGAGCCGCGCCAGTGGAGCGCAGCGGAACGCTTGTCGCGGGACAGACGAAGGAAGCGGCGGTGTTGCGCAAGGCCGCTGATGAAAGCAAAAGCGCACGGAGCTTGCGGAGCTCAGCATTTTGTTTTCATCAACGCTCGTTATAGCCTTGCGCACACCAAGGCAGCCGCAAGAAGCGGCGACGCAGGGAACACCGATTTCCCCCTCGGTTTTTTATTGGGTGGGTTGTGCGGTGGCCAAGATGCTTAAAGTTCCGTTGATGCTTAAAGATAGAAGTTGTGACAGCCGCTGGCGGGGTTTTTGCTCATCATAAAGCCTGAGCTGTGGGTAAGGCGCGACGGCCTTTCATGAAATTTACGGAGAAGTGATGACTATCAATTACGATGTGGCTGCACTGGGCAAGAGGCGTTTTTGTCTATGCTTACAACAACACATCGTGCTTTCGTTATGCGTGCTAACGTGCTAACGAAGGTGGAGCAAACGCTTCTTGCCCAGGGCAAAGGAGAAGATGAGGCAGGCCGTCGCGCGGCGCTGGGCGGTGATGTCGACGAGCAGAGTGGTCTACCGCAGGAACGAGGACAGCCACCCTGCTCGGCGGCTTGACCGCACAGCTTTGGGGAGGCAAAGTTAAAGCCCAAGCCTTGCAAAAACCGTGACAGCGGCGGCTTGGTCGGCAAAAATGTGTATCTTTGCCATCCCAATCTTCAGAACCATGTTTGTTCCAAAGAGAGATTCCTTAGGCTTTGTTAGCATCAATGATTTCTATGACTACATCAGATGCATCTTTGATGACATCAACAAGAGTGTGGTCAACAAACAGTATTCCGACTATGCGTTGCAGATCAATGCTGAAACGCTGGAGTTCTCCATTAGTCGGATTGATGAAATCACGGTGACCGATGACACCTATCCGCTGAAGGATCTGATAAGGCCTTCTTCTTTTGCCGGTGGTGTCAGCGGGAACTATGAAGCTGTGGAGCAAGTTGTCAGCAAATACCTTTCCTATTGTTGAAGCTTAAAGCGAGAAGTTGATGCAGCCGCTGGCGCGGTTTTTTGCCCAGTTGATGCCTGAGCTTGTGGGTAAGGCGCGACGGCCTTTCATAAAGCATTCTTAGAAGTGATGACTTTCAAATCACCATAGAGCCGGCCTGGGCATGTGTCGTTTTTCTTTTCGGTGGTTTTCGTACCAACGTGCTTTCGTTATTCGGTATTACGAACCGACGAAGCAGTTGGGGCTGGAAAACGACTCTTGCCCAGGGCGATGTAGAAGTAGAGGCAGGCCGTCGCGCGGCGCTGGTCGGTGTTGTCGACGGGCAGAGTGTTCGCCCGCAGGAACGAGGACGAGCACCCTGAACGGCGGCATTACCGACCAGCATTGGGGGGTAAGGTAAAAGCCCAAGCACTGCAAAAACCGTGACAGCGGCGGCGTGGTTGGTAAAAGCCAATAATAAGAGTTATAGGACTGATGGGACTTATAGGACAAGGTTGAGGCTTTCATATGGGAGCGGGGCTGCTGGCATTGGCCGCGGAGAGGAACCCACAGGCGTTTTTGGGCGGGTGACGGGCGACCGACTGCGGCGGGTGTTGCTTATAATCACAACAAAGCATTGAGGCGGTGATTAAGCCAGCGACCTGACGACGGACTGAAAGCGGAGCGAGCAGACGACGCTGGAGGTACGGAGGCGTCGTCTGCCCGACGGAGCGAAAGGTAGTCGTCAGGCCGCGGCACTCTGGCAATGGCTGAGGGAGTTCGTTTGTGTTGGCAACGCCCGTGGGTGACCGTAGCGGCGATTGCCGGCAGCTTAGGCTTGTGCGTCGGCAAGGGATGAACACGCTGTGGAGCACCCCGATGAGGCCTGCAGGATTGGGGGCGGCAATGCCGGACGCGTTAATGTAGCGTAGGCCACAGAGAGGCACGAACCGTGGCCGTAGCGGAATGGTAGCGGCCGAGCACTGACGAACACAAGACAAAGGCTTCGGAGGGGTGCGGAACACCTTGACGGGTTGGGATGGTGATGCTTAAATCAGTTTCTGCATTAAATTCATCAACTCGTTATCATTCTTCAAATCCACCAACAATAGATTATTAAGGCACTTGTGACGTTCCAGCTCTTTCTTCTCCGCTTCAAGCACATAGTCATCAAGCCAACAGAAATCCGAATTAAAGTCAATGGCTTCGGTTTTTAGGGTGTTCCATTGTGTCGACTTGATCTGTTTGAGTTTTTCAATGATACTCTGAGGGAAATATGATGCCAACATTCTGAGTGCATTTGTAGAGTTGTTTTCTCGGCAATGTGTTGTTAGCCAAAAGCAATCGAATCTTGAAAGAATAAAGTCGATTAGTTCAATTGCTCCATCGGCCGCCCTTGGGTTTCGGTTTGTCAGCAAAACACCATCTATGTCAAGATATAGTTTCTTCATAATCAATTTATCTGTAGGTGTTCATCACTGCCAAGTTAGCCAACAAATCAAATTAGTGAATGAGACTTTTTGATTGATAGTAATGGTTTTGACAGGGAATGCTTTTATTCATCCAATGAAAGATGGTTACATTCGGTGTTTCATAAAAGTCATAATAATAAGAAGCAACCGTATCGACAGAGCTAAAATAATAAGATGCACCAATTTGACCTTCCATGTGCATTTGACCTTCAAGACAAGCGACGGGCTTATCTCCTACTTCGGCTTCTTTTGCAAAAAGACTGAGGCGGTACAAATCATCATTCTCGTCATTCATGTCAACACGAGCGAAACCATAAACATCATCGTTTAGCTTCAGTCTATCAACAGGAGTCCAGTCACCTTGAAGCGAGGGATGCAAAGAATTAAGCTCTGCCTGTATCAACGAATCACGCAACTTCTGTTCGGCTGGCGAAGAATAGTTCACGGCAATAACCTCACCATCACTCTCCCAAATTTCACCTGACAATAACATATATCCTCGCCAGCCCATTTGGTCCCAATCATTGTAACTTAACGAATCGACAACTGCCCTAAAACCATCATCAAAAATAAGGTCAAAACATGCAACCATTTCCTGTTTATTGGTGATGTTGTGAAGAGGATATGTCCTTTGCAAAGAATATTGAACCAGGTCTGCGAATGTTTCCTTGTCACCTTGGGCAATGGAAGTCAGAATAAGCTCGTGAATTTCTTTGTCTGGATCATCTACTACAGAAGCATCGTTGGAATCATTGACAGATTGCGGAGCCGATGAATTATTGCAAGAGTTAAAAGCGATAACGAAAAGGCTAATAGCCATTATTTTACATATCAAAGATTTATAGTTCATTGTAGTTGTTTTTGACGATTAACTAAAGCACAAAAGTAAGAAATTTCTATCAAATTTAGAAAAGCTTATGGGTAACGCTTAGGAATTGTATTGTTGGGTCAAAGTATTCTCTACTCAAAGGCTTGTGTTTGGTAATATGGCCTTTTTCGTATTTCTTGATGCTGTCCCAAGTCATATCCATTAAAACCCACCTGTTATCAATATAAGCGGCGGTGATTACATGATTGTGGTCGGATTGGATGTTCTCTTTCGACCACCTCCCTTCCGTTGAACGGCCTAACGCAAAACAGTTGATTGTTTTGGCTGGAATGCCGATGGAAGTGAACATATCAACTGCGAGATTTGCATAGCCGGAACACACACCGATGCCAGATGACAGCACCAATGACGCATCACTGACTTTTGAGTAGTCGAATTTTTCCTTATTCAGCATCTTGTTGTAAGCATCCACGTCGTAACTGATGGTTCTGGAAATGTAATCGTGGATGGCCAAAGCAGCATTGTATGTAGTTGAACTTGTCAAAGTGATTTGCTTGGCAATACGGCTGATTTTACCTGCCGGTTTTTCTTGTGATGCTATCAGACTACATGGCTGGCTTGCCATTTGTTGGAAACACTTAATGTTGTTTTCAAACACGGGCGATTGTTCAAAAGACGCTGAACGGTCAGGGCTTATGACAATCGGTATTTTTGTGAACCAAGGGTTATATGGCTCAAAAGCAAAACCTCGTTTATAGCAAGTCATGGAATACCTGCCAGGATGTATGTATTGCAACTGGATTAGAAACGAGTCATTGGCTTTGTTGATTGGATGACTGTCGAGTCTATGCCCCATGTCATCAACAAAAGAGACCACAATACTATCATACAGGCCGTCTGGAGGAATGTGTTTGATGCAAATAGCATCTTTTTCTGCAACCAACCTGACGTTGTGGTTGCTATTGTTAGATAGATTGAACTCATTCATAATGTACGGATTTTGAATTGTTTCGTTTTTGTAAGCTCATTATAAATCAATACCGAAAACAGCCCTGCTGCCGAAGCGCCCCATGACATTTCAGTTCCTAATCTCATCGAGCCATTTACTTGCTTTCCGTAAGAAGCCCAACAGACTATGACAATTTTACCATCGGACAGCACGGTCCAAAAGTCTTTTTGCCTACTGCTTGTTCCCGTTTTGCCATATAAGATTTTTCCTTCAGGCAAGTCTTTTTTGTATCTATGCAATGTTCCGCCATTGCTTTCGATGGTTTGGTGCAAGGCATTTTTAACCACTTTTACATGGTTCTCGTCCCAAATCCTAATAGTTTTCACCGTGTCGGGATTAGACCCTAAAGACAATGGAACAAAGACGCCATTGTTGAATATAGTCTGATATATTTGAGCCACGGAAAACACGCTACACTCTTTTAGGCCAAGTGGGTAGTTATAACTATCCCAAGAACTTGCGTCATCTGTAGGCAGATTCATCAAGCCATAGTCTTTTTCCAGATTCTGAAAAACAGTATTGGGGTTTAAATCTAAATCGTTGATGTTTGCAAAAGGAGCATTTAACGATTTTGAAAGAATGGTTTCAATACTAACATAACGGTTGCTCCATCCATGGCTGTTGTGAGGAGTTTTTCGGTTTCCAACCTTGCCATCATAGAGCTTGAAATCCTGCGGAGCACCCGACTTTAGCATTTCCAATATTATAGCAGGTTTACCGATGGAGCCGATCGGATATGTGTAGGCGTTAGCATAATCAACCAATTCAGATGACGAAAAATGACCAATGATATTGCCAGTTTTAGCTTCAACAATAAGAGCGGCCACCTGCAGCTCAGAATTGTTCTTGCGAAATACATCTTTGGTTTTTAATAGATTATAAGCTGCAACTAAAGCGTTTTCATTTTCTGTTGTGAGTGTGCAATCGTGTCGGCCTGGAGATTTTATAAAGTACCTTTCAAGCATAACGCGAGTACCAATTGGGATATCGCTCTTGTAGCGACAATTCGTGAAAGCCAATTCTTCTCGTTTTATGGCGTTTAATTCTTTTCTGCTAATAAGGCCTTCATCGTACCAACGAGAAGCCTTGGCCATCAATGCTTCCTTCACGGCTTGCGGATTGTGTTGCACAGCGTTGTATGCAATCCTTGTGTCCTCTCCTTTTACATAGATGCTTCTTGGGAGCGTGTTCACTAAATAGAGCTGCTGGGCATAATTGAGTTGGCCAATGGGCTTACCGAAGGCATAGAGGGCGCTCGCGTTTAGGCCGCGAAAACCAGCAAATGTGCCGTGAAAGCTTGCAATATTGAGATACCGTTCCATGATGTTTTCGGGTGTTTCCTTTTGTGAAATCATATAACCCGAAACCATTTCAGCAAGTTTCCGTGACAAATCGCGTGGAAAGCCATCCGCATCGATGAATGTGATGTTCTTACAGAGCTGGGCATTGATATTGGATCCTCCTCTGCCACGCAAAACGGACAGACTAATGCCATGCCAATTACTGGTATTGGGAAGAAGATCATGTTGCTGATAGAAAAACCTGTCTTCTTGAATTACAAGGATTTTCTTGAAAAACTCTGGTACTTCATCATAGTTTACTGGAGTATAGTAGTGGTCGTGTTCCTCATCGATATAAAGCCAGTTGCCGTTGGCATCAACTACAGAGCTGTTTTCAACGAAGTTGTCGCAGTTGATGTCTTTCGGGAAACATGTTATGGCCATGAAAGCCAAGGCAACCACAGCTGCTGAAGCTGTGATTGCCTTAGGCAGTGAAGTTAGCACCCATCCGATATAGGCAAAGCATTTTTCTGCTGGGGATGTGGTCGTATTGCCTTTAACGATGATGGTGACAATGTAACTGATACCCATTGTAAGGAAGTAGATGACCGTGATGCCGAATACCATGAGGCACACGGCCACTGCTATGATGAGTAACAACATGAATAGCTCTTTAGGGTAAGCGATGCCAAACGCGACAAGCAAGGCACCAGTCAATATCAGCCCTATGATGACTGGTAGCCTTAGCTTGTTGCTGAATGGTTTGCGGATGCTTATTGGCTCGGAAGCTGTGCTAGCGAAGACCACTGTACCAAGCAAATTGAAGCTGTCCGCAAACACTTTTTTCATAATCAATATTGCTATCCCCAAAACTATGATAAATGCGCTCATCAGCGTGGTATTACTTCTAATCCATTGCAGTCCGATGAAATAGGGCAAGGAAAGAAGCAAACCCGTTGCATAAGCCAATAATATCATCTTCCAACCAGACGACACCATCTTTTTTTCGACTCGGTTTGTGACCAGGTATTTGTCGATGGCGGTATTCAACAGGTCTTTGTTTGAATGTAGCAGCCTTACCTCTTCGAGCGTAAGCAAGAAGAGGATGTAACTGAACTTATCCAGCAGTAGATATGCTATGTTTCCAACGTTATTGGCCATTTTTATATCTTGGATATGGCAAACTATTTCTATGGCTATAAGAAGAAAGACACCGATTGAGCTGAAGTAAAAAACATCGGCCTCTTCGTAACAATCGCCCCCTGCTTTTTTATTGATGCTAGTGAACACGGACTTGATACCGCATATTATAACAAGGACGGCGACCATCTTTAATGCTGGATTGAGGAAGAATAACAACAAGTGGTTCCTCGAACTTTGTAGTTCTGTTGTATAAGTTGAGAATACGCCTCGCAGGGCTGTTGTAAATTGTGCGATGTCGTTGGTGGTTATCATCGCCACAAGGATGGTAGCCGCCCCTTTTAGGACTGAGGCAGATGTGGCGATAATCAGTGTAACCAGCAAGGTTACGGCCAATTCACAGTAGTAGTCAATGCCTTGTTTGCTGCAGAACACTTCTCGGCTGTGCCTTAACCACAAGCGGGAAAAGTCACGCATGATGCCGAAGCCTGTCAGTAGCAGAAACGCCAGCAAGGCTATAAGGGTGATAATAAGAATGTTAATCATGGTAGATGGTGATTTTGTTACTCAGGTTATCTATAAAGGTCACGGGGGTGGTTACACCAAGTTGGCGCATGAACTCACTGTAAAACAACTTTAAGTCAGCGGTATTTTTTACCTTTTCATTGGGTTTGAGGACGATTACCACTTGTGGATCAGAGGCGGATATCTGCTGCATTGCGGCACTCAGAAGGACAGGATCGACTTTTGAAATAAGCTTTTCGACTGCCTGTTCAGTGTTAGGTATGTTACGATAGAAGTTGGCGTAAACGGTCTCTAAGCCATCAGTGCAGATGACTAGTATTTCGTTAGTTTCAGTCATTTCTTTAAATGCCTTCAAAGTGACATCGATGATTGGAGAGGCTTTTTGGGTTTCGGAGAGCACTTCGTAACGAGCCAACTCTTCCTTAATCATTTCGAGGATAGGGCGCGGATTACGCTGACGCTCGGCCTCTCTTCTAGAAACATTTTTATCGGTCAAAGCAATGGACCTGGTTTGCAATGACAGCTGGTCGCTTTCATCTATAGGGCCCATGCATACTGTGAGAGATTGACCAAGGTCGATTTTTCCAAGGCCTGTGCTGGTGAAGAACGCATTAAGGTTGGCGTTAAAGTCATCCACTATAGAGGTGGTGATGGGTTTGTCCGTCACATCGACCAAGAACGTTACGGTTACGGCTTTTTCATTGACCTTGGGCTCTTGACAGCCGGTGATGAATATGTTAAGTGCGAGAAAGCACAAGATTGAAATCAGGTTTTTCATGATGTTATGTGTTTTGTTTTGTTAGTATTATCTTTGAGACATAAGGGATTGGCAACGGTCTTTGATGTCCTCCTTGGTTGCCGGTTCATAATGGAAGGACGAAGCATCTTCTCCGAGCTTGTAGGAAAGATTTTTTGCGAGGAGAGGTTCGTAGTTTTGGTTGTCGGAGACCCTATCATCGTACCAGGCATCTTCTTCGATCAAGTACTGATTCACCTTTTGAATAAGCTGTTTCTTCCTCAGCTCTAGGGATTCAAACTCTTTGTTGATGTTGTTCAAATAGTTGTTAAAGTCTGTCGTTCTGGCGATGCATCTTTCTTGCAGTTTGGCCAACTTGTTTTTCAGGCTGGCCCTATAAAGAGCCTCCATTTCTTTATCAGCATCTTTGAAGCTGTTGGAGTCGTGGTCAACCGACGAAGGGACTGAGGGCTCATCATCTTGCTTATTCTTACCATCGATAGTGATGATTTCTGCCATGAAGACAAACAGAGTAGCAATGATAAACTCAATCAAGCCTGGGTTGTAGATAAGGTTGGCCAAAATACTCGCATTGTTGGTCTCCACCTCTGCTGATTCAAGTGAAGTAAGACTGAAATTGGAGCTGGCGGGTGACGAGACATCAAAGTTAATAAACGCCACGGCGATAGCATGAAGCAGACAGACGAGGCTCATCAGGAAACACCCAACGAGCAACGCTTTGACGGATTTGAGCTGTGTCTTCAAATACTTGAAGTAGAGGATGCAGGTAAAGGCATAGATGACGAGGATGTAGGCGAAACGCCACAAGATGGCATCCATGGGGAGATTTTCCTTTTGCAGGTTGATGGTGGCGAAGTAAGTGATGATTTCGGCGACGAAAGCGACCAACATGAAGGAGAGGAACTTCTTCATGCCGTGCTTTCTAACTCTTTTCTTGGGAGCTGGCGTGTCAGGGACAGGCTGTTCGGATTCATCCTGTTCCAATTGGTCAAGCTGCTTTTTGGTCTTGTTGAACTCTTCCTCATCGACTTGTTGCTCTTCCTTGTATTTCAAGGTTTCTTCATTGAGTTGATCGACACGGATTGCACGCTCTTCATTGCAAAGATCCAGCTCTTTTTCGGCTTCTTCAGATGCATCTTGTATCTGACGCAATTCAGGAATGTGGGTCTTCAACATTTCGTCTTCCCCATAGGTGAAGGAGCGTTTCCCTGAAGCATCCCTCTTTGGGAGCTTACGGCCTTTGGAAATGATCAGGTTGGCATCAGTATTGACAAAAGTCAGGATTTGTTTAGATGAACTCATGGCTTTAGGTATTAAAGGGTTATTGAATAGCAGAGGGTATTCCGTATTTGGCACAAATAATTCGGACGGTAATCAGCGTGTCGCTGTAACGAGGGTAGGTCAATGGAGCTTGGCTCTTTTCTTTTTTTTGTCTAGACCAGGAGCTTTCAGGGAAGTCGTGGTCAAATTGCGCTGTTTTTCTCATAGGGCTTATATTTTTAGATGTGTTTAACTTTCGACTGCAAAAATATTGAGCGCGGGATAGGCAAACTCATAGGATGCCAAGTGGATAGACGTTCGTCATACGCTCAAAAAACCAAATGCAAAAATAGACCTCGCATGAGGCCTGTTTTTATAGGAATCTTATAGTACAGCGAAATTAAAGCTACAGGGAGCCAAGTTTTAAAACAACATCCAAGCGGACAACATGGAAACTCAGTTATGAGTTATTGGACCAGTACGAATAATGTTGCTACGGATGTGTTATTTTATAGGATTGTTCTATTGTATCCAAGCAATCCACCAAAACCACACCTGCGACCTCAGCGATTTCCTTCACCTTGGTATGGCCGACAACCTGTATGACAGATGTGCTACGGTATAGGTTATGAAGGCAGAGTGATTCTGGTCGTACCCATATAGGTGAATGATGAGGGTCGTTGCCGTAGCAGTCCGTTCCGTAACAGTTAGCGGAAAAAGAAAACACCTTTTTATCCTTGTTCCATAAGTCATTTATGGCCACAGCCATGCTACGCGGCTTAATGTCGGCCACATCGGGTAGATAAGCGTTTTTCCATTCGCGGGTAATCCCTGCATGACTAACCAGATATTCATTGCCAATAGCGTAGGCGACACCATGAAACAAGTCAATGGATTTCATCAGCAACCATGAGATGGTTTGCGCATTTTTATTGTCAAACCGATTGGATTCTTCAAAAATACCAGGGAGATATTCATAATCATGGTTCCCATATAGAAGCACAACATTCTCGGGATGCTTCTTCTTATACTCTATGATTTCCATGAAGTTATACTGCAAATCCATGAAATGAATCCTATCGTACGGGTCGAAGTAGTCACCGACAAAGATATTTATGCAGCTCTCATCAACGAGACGTTTCCAAGCGTCTCTTCCATGAATATCGCCGATGATGTTGTAGGTGGGCATAACCTGACTTGTTTCTGGAGGGTGCAAATTTAGTCAATTATTCCCGAATAATCTTTCATCCTATGAGAATCCGATATTTAGGAGGCTGAAACCAAAGGTAATTTTGCCGCATTAACAAGAGACACTAACCATAATAATCACACAACTATGAAAAAGAACAGTAAACCACAGACAAGAAGCAAGGCCAAGGAGAAACAACTACAAGAGAAAAAGTACTTTGGTCTCACTATTCACAGCAGGAAATATCGAGATGTTGAACTGATGCATTTTGGAGCCATGTTGTTTCTCTGCCCTGACATCTCTCCTGACCATGCAAAACATTTCATTGACAGATTTGAAAAAGAGGAGTTTTCTCTAGAGCATATTAATAAGGTGACGGCATGCGGCATTCAAGAAGTAGTCGATAATAAAAATGCCTTGCCTAAAAAAATGACAGAGAAAATAAAAGAGTGGTTCGATGCATTCGGGGAACTCACTACAGCTGATTATGACTACATCAATGAGCACTATGGTATTCTCCAAGAGGAGTTGCTGGCTTCCATCCCCAAAAGCTACTCGTTCAAGAATCCAAAGGAACTCTATTCGGCAGTTCGACAATACATTCTGGGTCAGGATGAGGCTTTGGAAAAAATGGCGGTGATGTTCTTTCTGCAATCCATGTGCAGGGACAAAAACATCGACACCATTGCCAGATCCATGTTGTCGATTGGGCCTACTGGGTGCGGCAAAAGCGAGTCTTTTCGGAGGATGGGAATGATTTGTGGCCTTCCTGTCCTTATCGTCAACTCATCCCACTTCACTGCAGTGGGTTGGAAAGGTCCTAACTTATCCGACCTTGTTCTTCAGTTCATGACAACCCATGGCTACCAACCAAAAGACCTGAAATATCTTGTGTTAGTCATAACCGAGTTTGACAAAATTGCGCATCATGGTAGTAGAATAACCTCAGAATCGGGAACTGACGGAGATTATGACCAGATGCGGCAAGTTATGGACCTTCTTGACAAGGGTAATCACATGATGCTTGAAAACGGCATTGACCGGATGAGTGGCACTGTTAATAACACAAGAATCTGTACCGACAATTGGCTGGTCGTATTGGATGGAGCTTTTGAGGGTATGGAGGAAATCATCAAAAAACGGCTACAGCTTCAGGACACAATAGGTTTTTCCAAAGTTGCCAATGACAAAAAGACCCCTAAAAACATTCTAAAACACATTGATCCTGATGACCTTGTGCAATGGGGATTCTTGAAGGAGCTTGTGGGCAGAATTACAACGATATGTGTGCTTAATCCGATTACCAAGGAAGTAGCTTACCAAATACTGACACAGGCAAAGGAGTGCGAGCCTCAAAAGCATGTCAGTTTTTGCAGATTAACCAACATTGACTTAAAGTTCACTGATGGTGCCATGATGAGCGTTGCAGACTATATTGCGCATAATAAATATGGCTTTCGCTCGGCGGAAAAGGCTTTCGCCAACATCATGGAGCCAATCTATCTTGAGCACTTGAGCAAGATGGCACAGCCCCACAACACAAAGGTCATCATTGACAGAAATTTCGTAAACCAACAGCTTAAAATCAAATAACCATGAACAGCATAGATGATTTTATGGATGTTAAGCCATCGTTTTCCGTGAACAACTCTTACCTGGAACAACTATCGTTTGAGTCATCTCCAGAGTATGTTTTAGAGTTTGACCGTAAACCTGTGATACATTCTTTCGTGGAAATCATAGAAAGGAACAAAGGTTCACAGCTTTACAACGTCAAACTTCATACGGATGTCTCTTTGATAACAAAGGAAGATCACACGGCCTTTACAGTGTCGCTCGTGTATTCGGCGTTTGTAATTGTAGATTGTGACCCTGACGATGAAGCGTATGTGTACAACACCCTTCATTTAGGTGTTCCCCAGTTTTTGCTTGACCCCATACGTGCCATTGTATGGCAGGTCAGTAGTGAGTCGGGTTACCCCACAATGTTGAAGGACGACACATTTAGCGAGCCGTTACCAGAAGGCGAAACAATCTATGAATCCATGCCATTTAAGGAAGAGGAATCCGTGGATGAAGATGATGCATCGGGAGAGAAGTTGATGCAGGAGCTCTATTCAAGGCTGACGGAAGATAGATTTGGCCATCCAGTTAACAAAGATAATGGAAGGGTAAATTTCCAGTCTGTCATTGATGAAATTGGGGACACTGAAGAAGGTGACACGTTTTTACAAACGTTTTGGAATGCGTTAAAAGTTAATGGCTTTGATAGCTTTGAACAAATACCAGCCTATTATCCATACTTTTACTTCCTGTTTCCAGTGGCATACAATCATCCTGAATTAGAGAATGTTGATGAGGAAGTGTGGCCCATGCTGTTTCGCCTGCTTTTCGGGAACACAGCAGCCAGATGCACTTTAATCAACGGCGAAGGGGCACTACCTGAGCTGAAATTCAGCTATGAAATCTTCAATGATGTTTGTGTCTCAGAACTGGATGTCGATCAGTTAAAAGATTTGCTTTATCGTTTGATGACTGATGCCCTTTGCGATGTTTCCGTGACACTTTTTCACCCAGATGACCCGACTAATTTTGAAATAGATTTGCCGCCAGGAAAACTGATTTCCAAAGAAGACTTCTATAGGTTACACAATTACTATCCTGGCATTGGTTCAGAAGAGAAAGGAGCCTATATTGAGAAACTTTATTCAATGATAAAAGAATGCGATATCCAAACCTTTTTGTATAGGTTGTAATGAGCGAATTTGTATTTTTGCCGAAATAAATAGAAATAAATAATTATAGTCATGGATAAGAAAAAGATAATTGTCTTTTGGGACAATAAAGGTATTGCTAAAGCTTTGAAAGAAAACAAAGAATTCATTGTGTGCGTAAGCCAAAATGAGTTCCATAGCCTGAGTAAAAAGGCCTTGAAGGAAGCCAGGGGCTTTCTTGTTTTGTGCGAATTGAATTGGAATCACGAAAAAGCGTATGTTCACCGTACTGAGTTTGGAGGTATCAGATTGATACAACGTTTCATTCGCGATAAAATGAATCTGAAAGCACCGGTGGTTTTTACCTCAAATGATACTGCGAAGAACATTTGTGAGGCAAACCCTGAGAATAAGATAATTAGAACACCTGCTTTGAAACATTTCTTTGTTGATATTAGGTCATTAGATAATCCAGCAGAAGATCTTTATCATTGCTTTGACCCATTGGAGGATATGACAATGACAGATACCGAGCTTGCCTACACCAAGCTTCTATTCTGTGACATGAAGGGCCTGATTGTGCAAATCAATCACGTCTTGGAAGGACGCTCTAAAGCTGAGCAGGACAAATACCGCAAGGACATTGAATATGTTCTGAAGGAACAATTCAACAATGACGAAGATTTGATGATACAATATCGCAAGGCCAAGGATTTGAGTGATTTCTGCAAAATCCTTATCGCCCGCTTTGAAGCCACCGATACTCGTCAGGTTTATGATGGTTTTCTACATGAAAAGAATCATAAAACCATTAGAATCCTTTTGCTGGAGGACGAGCTGGAAAAGGACAACAATGTGGAAAGATTTGTCAATTATATAAATAAATTAGAGCAAAAAGCAGCAGCAGAGGGAACGAAGCCGTTGTTCCAAATAACCGTTGAAAAAAACACGGACGATATTGCCTATGACCCTCAACATGATCCATTGGCTTCAGAAAGGAAGCACAGTATGGTGGAATTTGACGTGTTTATTAGCGACATCGAAATTTGGGATAATGATGGCGATTTGGTGACATTGGGCTTCAATGTTGTTGAAGCGATGGCCAGGGAATCCAAGAGACCCTTGTATTACATCGTTACCAATGTTTCGCGCAGTTTCTATGACCAAATTAAAATCCCATACGTCAGGAGGATTCGCCTTAAAAAAGAGGTGTTTGGAACCGAAGAAAGCATCGAGACGTTTTTGTACGGCATCAAGGAGGTTTTTGACAACCGTGAAGCCGAGGCTGCTGAAAAAGAATACAAGTGTGAGACATTGTTCAACACAATGGAGGCCTTTATTAAAAAGAAAGAAACATTTTCTCAGCCCAAACAATTTGGCAAGCCATTCACGGAAGAAGGCGCACCATTGATTCCAATTCATTCCTACGATGACATCGAGAATGATATTATCAAGGTGAAATCGCAACAACTGATTGAATACTTCATGTCATTGTTCAAAGCTAACAGATTTGAGAATCCCCAAGGGGGAGCCCAAAACCTTAAAGTTTACAATACGAATTGCTCAAAGATGCGGGAGTATATTAAGTCTACCATTGGGCTGGGCAACGGAAATCTCGATAAAATCGTTGCCAAACGCATGAAGAACAATCAGGATCCTTCTGATGAGGACATCAGCAATTTTGTTGTCAGGTTGGTTTTGCGCAGGTTCTTCTTGTATGTCAGATGGTTTGTTGAGCAATGTGGCGTAATGCAATCTTTCGAAAAGATTAGAAGGACACGAAGTTTTGAAGAATTCAATAAAAGAAAGAAATTCACCATCAACGATATTGCTTGCAGAGCCATTAGCGACCAACACAAGACATTGACAAGAAAGGACAATGAGGGCGAGAAGATTGAAGGGAAACCCCAAACCCATTGCCTTGACGAAACCTTGCTTTTTGCGATTCGCGACACTTTGCGTTTGACGGATAAGGAGGAGGCTTTTGTTAGTGGGTTAAAACAGCAGGAGCTTGATTGGTCAAGCATCACCAAACAGTAAAGTGTCCTATAACCATCCTATAAAAACCCAGTAAACAAGTACCTTAATTTTGTGCTCGTAATTCATATCGTATTAACATTAAATCATTAAAGCTATGAAACTTAAAACGAAGCGCACAAAGTTACTCATTAAGAAGTACTTGTTTTACATTGTCGTATTGACGGCCAGCTTTTTGCTCGGCAACCTCATTTATGATGCCGTTGACCTTATCGGTGAAAAGCGTTCCGAAAAGAGACTCGCCAATAGGGGTGAATATCTAACCGACAACCTGAACACCAGAATCCTGGACAACGGAAGGGTTGAAATTTTCAAGCCTCAACTTAACAAAGTCATGGGGTGCTATGACATGGTTGTTGCCCAGGATTATGGTAGTTCCATCTGCGAGATGTTTATGAACTCTACCATGGGTTCGGTGTTGGTACGCGAAAATGGTCTTTATGGATACATTGACCCAGTTACAGGGGAAGTGATGATGGAACCACAGTTTATTATGGCATGGGACAGCGACCCGATTAGTGGCATTGCCGCCTGTATTAACGATGAGCTGAAGCTGGGATTTGTCAATATCGAGACCAAGCAGGTGGTCATCCCCTTCCAGTTTGAGATAGACTCCATTTATCTCGATCCAGGATGGCGGAATGGTTATCGTTATTTTGACTTTATTTTCCGAAACGGGCTATCGCTTGTACCTGGACCCAATGGTAAGGTAGGCATTATCAATGAAGCCGGTGAAATTGTCGTTCCCATTGAGTACGATGAAATCGAAGTAAAGGATTATGGCGTGCTTGGTCATTCATGGGATAAACTGTGGTATTCTGAAACAATGTCAAGTGTGGTGCAACGCGACTATCGGGATGATTACTGTTTTGACAAACCGGTCATTCTGATGAAAAAGGATTCCACTGGCGTTGCCCGTTATGGCATTTTTGACAAGAATGGTGTGATAAACATTCCAGTGGAATACGACCAGATAGCCTTCTCTGATAGCGACGACAAAGTATTATTATTCTGTCAAAAAGGTGGCGTTGTAAAAGCCGTAGATAAAGATGGAGTCCTTTTGGAGGATTTCTGTTTCTTAGAAGACTATTCTTACGAGCTTGGAGGTGTTACGGTGCTTATGGATCCTGAAGAAAATGCATCGCCGTATATTATGTATAAAACCTTAAATGGTTTTGCGGTGATGGGCACTGACTTCAAGACGGTTATTGAGCCGAACGGTTACACAGACATCCAATACCTTGGCCACGGGCTTTTCGCCTGTGAAGGAGAAGATGATTTCGGTGTAATTTTGAAAGATGAAAAGTTTAAACTATGAGAACAAAACACAGAATAGAAGAAGTTTTGGAAATTGAAAGCAGCGATGAGTTTGTCGTTAAAAAAGTCCATAAAACAAAAGAGAACGCAGCAGCCGATTATATTGAATACGTCGATAATAAAGGACTCTATTTGCATTTTCATTATGACAACAACACCAAAGAAGCGTCATTGTATTCTGTTTTTACACAACGTAAGGGATATTTAAATGTTATTATTCCAGATTGCGTATTGGGGTATGTTGTAACTAGAATTGGAGAACGCTGCTATCTGGCACATGAGGAGAACATTGTGTCGGTTTGTCTTCCCAACACTTTGAAAAGCATTGGAAATTATGCATTTCGTGGCCTGATCAATTTGGAATCAATAACTATACCCGAATCAGTAATAGAAATAGGCGATGAGGCATTTGCTCATTGCGCATTGACCAAAGTGTTTATTCCGCGTTCGGTAACAAGCATCGGCAATGGAGTTTTTATGGGTTGTGACAGGTTGGTATCAATAATAATAGACAAGCATAACTCCGTATATGACTCTCGCAAGAATTGCAACGCAATAGTTTCAAAAAAAGAAAATAAAATAATAGCTGGATGCAAAACGACACAAATTCCGCAATCAGTTTTAGAAATCGGAGACAAGGCTTTTGAGGATTGTGATTTACTGAAAATCAAATTCCCCAATACTCTAATAAAGATTGGAAATGATGCCTTTAGATCATGCGCCGGATTGTCACAAGTTTTCATCCCGAAAAGTATTAGTCATATAGCATCAGGGTGTTTTGCTGGTTGCAAAAGATTGTCTTCCATCAGGGTCTCTAAGAGCAATCAATTCTATGATTCCAGAGGCAATTGTAACGCCATTATTGAGACTGCCACAAACATTCTTGTCCAAGGTTGTTATAACACATGGATTCCTGATAACATCACAAAAATAGGTGCCAACGCTTTTGAAGGTTGTGATTGCTTTTCTTCAATTGTCATTCCAAACTCTGTCACAGAAATCGAAGCCAATGCGTTCGCTCAATGTTATAATTTGGAGGAAGTGGTTTTGTCAGATAGTATTACAAAAATAGGAGAAAATGCTTTTTCAAATACTTGTTTGTTTTCACTTGAAATCCCATGTTCTTTGACACAGATGGATTTCCCCTATTTTGACAACAAACATTTGCTTAGTATAAAAGTTGATGCTGACAATAGAGTGTATGACTCTCGTGACAATTGTAATGCCATTGTTGAAACACAAACCAATAAACTAATTCTTGGTTGCAAGAATACGATAATACCTGATTCAGTGGAAGAAATTGACTATTTTGCATTTAGTTTCACCAAAATAGAAGAAATAAGCATTCCAAAATCCGTACACACCATAAACCAGTTTGCCTTCTTATGGTGTTTCGACTTAAAAAGAATAATAATTAGCGACCCTTCTTTACTTGCGGACACAGGTATCGTAGATGAAGTTGAAATAATCAGTCCCAATCAACAACATGAAAAACACTAGTAAAATGAAGCACAAAACTACAAATAGGAAAAAAGGCAAACAAGTTGAAGACGATCCTTACTATTATACTGGAAATAATTCCAGTGACGCTTTAACAATGGCTATGTGTGCAGTTGAGCATGGGGATGACTCGCATGATAGAAAAAGAAATGATTTCTATGAGGCTTTGACCATGGTGCTGAATGGTTTTAAGTATGGGGTTGAAATTTGGGATGACTCTTACATTCGCATGAGCGATTTGTTGCTTACGATGATTGAAGACCGCCTTTCAAGTTTTTACGGCTTACGGTTTGTAAAGTTCATCAACATCTTTAATAATTCGTCTAAAGATCAACTCTTTAACTTAGAGTGCTATTTGGATTTTGTCCATAGCGTTGGCGGAACAAAAAGAATAAAAAGAGGAAAAAAACTGATAACGAGCGATAGAAAAAAAGTCGATGTGGGAAATGCCATGTTGAGCAATTTGATTGAAATGTCGAATTTGCTGCATGACTATAATATGCCTTGTAAACAATTTGAATATTGTCTCTCTTTTCAGCATAAAATACTCACGACTGAGAGCAATACAGTCCGAAAAAAAGAAAACTATGGTTTTGTTTATGGTGATAATATTGACAGTTTAACAAGGGGCCTCAAAGAACCATTTAATAGACTATTGAGAAGTGTTGATACTTGCTATGATAAAACCGATAACGGACTTACACATTATTTGTTTTTCATGGGTAGTCCATGGTTGAAAAGCACACCATGGATGAAACATGATGACAATTATTTTCCTGAACCACCAGATGACAAAGATGATATTTGGAAATATTCAGTATGTGCTGTTGTTGGAATAGATAGCAGAAAGGAAGAAGCTGAAACCATCAAGGATTTCGTCCAACACTTTCAGTCGTTTATAGAGCAATTGTCTTTTGTCATCATCGAGGATGTTCATGGCTATAAATTGCGCCAAACCGCTGTTGTGGCCTCTGTCGCTCAAGTCATGGCTCGTAACATGAGCCATAATATCGGGTCGCATGTATTCAGTAATCTTATCAGCAATGACGTTTACTTCAAACTGACAGACAGGAGAATATTAAGAAACGATGCTTATCTTTCAATTTGTGACGCTAAAAGCATTTATCCAAAGGAACAGGTGGAAGTCGTTAAAAGCAATGTCAACAACATCCAGTTATCTTACTTTAACCAATACCTAAAGAGCCGCATGGATTACCTTAGTGAGGTTACATTCGGCATTTCAAACATGCTTACAACGAAATACATGTATAGCGATGTTTTCAAGGAATTGGATCGAGAGAGAATCTTGCTCAACTATATTTCGGGAATCCAAGGCTTCAAATATACTTTCCGCCTTAAACGCAATGGAACTGTTTTGTCAAACGAGAACGACATTGCCATTGCGTTTCCAAGTGATGTGCTCGGGAACCAGGCGTTTTACAACATTATTGAAAATGTTATTCGCAATACTGCAAAACACGCCTGTAACAACAAACGGGAAGTCGTTACCTTTACCATTGAGTTTACCGACATTGAAGACTTTCCAGATGCAGAGTATTACTGCGTTGAAATCGACAATGGCATAGAGGAATCGGATATTGATGAATTGGTGAAAAAACAAAACATACGCATCAATGCCTCTGTGCTTGATAAGGACAACAATCTTCGAAGCCACAGCCTAGGTTTGCTTGAAATGAAAGCTTCAGCAGCATTTCTACGTCAAGTTGATATTGCAAAAGTGGATTCATACGAATACCACTTTGATGACAAGGATGAATTTACTAACAAACATGGCAACCTTATCCTTCTCAAAGCCATCAATAAAAACGGAGCCTTGGGTTATCGTTTCTTGCTTCAAAAGCCGAAAGAGTTCTTGTTTGTCGGCGAATGGGGTGTTGATGGACACAAAAAGACAGAATTGCTTAATTGTGGCATCCGCTTTATTGAGTCGGATGGTTTCGTCAATGCCATGGAAGACGGTGTCTCGTTTGCTCATCCTTTCCTCATATTCAGAGACAATGTTTCTGACCAGGTGAAAGAATTTCTCTCAGATGATAACGACTGCAAAACCTTGTTGCCTGTGCGAAAAATGGAATTGGACAGTGAAGACGCTAATTCCTTAATCGAAATGATGAGCACAGCGGAGAAGCATGAGATTGTCAAACTCTTGAAAGATGTTGTCTGGACCAAGTATTTTGAAAACGTAATTGCAAAAGACTTGAAGAATCCAAACAACGTTGAATCTATTATAGTGACGGAATTTGACGGCTTTTCAAACCCCATAAACAATCAGGTTGTTTTCCTTAACCATGCCACAAAACCGCAGCATGAGGAGTACTGGAAATTATTCAAGGAGGATCATTCGTTTGAGGGATGGGTGGAGAACTTGTCGAGCAGGACAAGTACCAAACTACCTGAGTTTAGCAAGTATTCCATCGGTACCGATAATGCGGTCAGTGAATATGTGAGGAATATCGAAAACGAGAAGCCTTTGAATTACGAAATCTTTGAGGCATATCACAACAAGGTCTTAGCATTGGATGAGCGTATCCAGAAACTATCTAAAGCAAGCTCGGAAGGCTCCTCGAGCGATGGGGATAAGATACCGTCTTCTGATCTTTTTAAATCGACAAACGTGCTCATTCCTGATACGCCTCTTGACCCCAACGCCTTTGATGAGGAAACCATTGCTGAGATTGAACAATTCATCGAAAACAATATGGACAAAGCATATATCCTCATCCATTATGGTATATTAGAGCGAATGTATGGAAATGAAGCTGTCATCACTGAAAAGCTCAATATGTGGTCGGATGGCTCGAAAAGGTTGGTGGTGACCAGTGGACGTGGCGCCCATTCCCTTACGCTACCGCCATCGGTTTGTTTCGTCAATCTGTCATCCGTCCTTTATGCCTTTACGGAAAACAGAAACAAGTATATCATCAATAATTTGTTGAACCAAGCGAGAAGGAAAAATGAATAAGAAGGGAAAGATAATGAACCGTGAATATGAGGCCTTGATGGACAAGCACCTTGAAGAGAATATTGCCTCCCCGACAAATGCCGATGTCGTTTCATACGCCTTCAACATTGTCTTTTGTAGCATATCTTCTGATTTTGCAGAGCATCTTGAAGTGACGAATCCAAAGGCAATAAACGATGCTTTTTGGAATGCCGTCTATGAAAATCGTGATGTGTTGATGGAATCTGATTTCAGTTTTATCAAGTATATCCACATTTTCAATTATGCAGACGAGCACGACATTGGTTTTGTTGAGCTATATCTGGATTTTATTGAAGGCCGGCTGACTGATGACAGAGATTATGTTGGGAGAGACAATGGCATATTTGATAGTGACTCATTGGTGAAGTTTTTCGGAAATATTGGTTTTTCCGGAAGTGATTTCATAGAGCTTTGTAACGATGAGAATTGTGCCATTTACAATCCACTTGTTTATTCAACCGTGTTGTCAAAGCAGGGAAACGGGAAAAACAGCTATCGATTCGGTGAGTTTTTCAGTAGTCATTTCATTTGGGATCAGAAAGACGGAAAGGATGACACCGAGCTTCAGGAAATGATGGAACAATGGCTGGATAATTTTGAAGCGAAAAAGGGCGACAGGGATTCAAGTGTGACCAATGTATTTTTCGTTCGGGGAGAGAGCGGAAACCATAAACTATTTGGTGAGAATGAGCAATATGTACTGTATGCCAATGTAGGCATCGACGGCAGCAAAGTGAATAAAGCCTGCATTAAAGCATTCCTACAACAATTTAAGGAGTTTATCGATAGAATATCCCTTAATATCATTGTCTGTATTAAGGAGTACCAAAAACGACAGAATGCCGTCAGGACATCCATTGCCCAGGTAATGGCACGCAATCTGGCTCACAACTATGGAGCGCACGTGATTAGCAATCTGGTCAATGATAGTGTCTATGCGAAATTGAGTGATGAAGAGATAAAGGAGTCTTTGACTAAGTTTGCATCTAGTAATAATGTATTTCAAAAAGGCAAAAACCTTCAACTCCCCTACTTGTTTCAATACCTAAAGAGTCGCATGGATTATCTTAGCGAGGTCACTTTTGGTATTCCAAATATGTTGTCCACAAAATATGTGTATGGCGATGTTTGCAAGGAATTGGATCGTGTGAGAATCTTGCTCAACTATATTTCCGGCATTCCTGGATTCAGATACAATTTCTGTTTGAAACATAATGGCGAAGTGCTTACAGATGAAAACGACATTGCCATTGCGTTTCCCAGTGATGTGCTCGGGAACCAGGCGTTTTACAACATCATTGAAAACATCATTCGCAACACGGCAAAACATGCTTGTAACAACAATCAAGAAGTCGTCATTTTTACCATCGAATTTACCGATGTTGAAGACTTCCCTGATTTCTACTGCGTTGAAATCGACAATGGCTTAGCTGAAGCTGACATTGATGAATTGGTGAAAAAACAAAACATACGCATCAATGCCTCTGTGCTTGATAAGGACAACAACTTAAGAAGCCACAGCCTTGGCATGCTTGAAATGGAAGCTTCAGCAGCATTTCTCCGACAAGTTGACATTGCAAAAGTGGATTCATTCGATTACCACTTTGAAGACAAAGATGGACCAAAGAACAAGTTTGAAAACCTCATACTTCTAAAAGCCATCAATAAAAACGGCGCATTGGGTTACCGCTTCTTTATGCAAAAGCCGAAAGAGTTTTTGCTTGTGGGAGATTTTGACGTAGCGGTTCCCAAAAAAGATGCAGCCGGTAAAGAAGGTGTCCAATTTATAAGCGAAGAAGAATTTGCCAAGGCATTAAGTGAAGGCAAATCATTTGCGCATCCTTTCCTTTTGTATCACTACAACATTTCTGAGCAAACGAAAGAACTTCTATCAGATGGAAGCGACTGCAAAACCTTATTGCCTGTTAGGAAGTTGAGATTGGGAAAAGAAGATGAAAAGTCAATAACAAAAATCATCAACACATCCAAACGCAATGAGATTGTTAGGCAGATGAAAGAACACGTATGGATTAGTTATTATGAAAACATAATTGTAAAGGAGCTGAAGAATCCAAACAATAAAGAAACAATAATAGTTACCGAATTTGACGGTTTTTCCAGTCCTATCAACAATCAGGTTGTTTTCCTTAACCATGCCACAAAGACACAGCATGAGGAGTATTGGCAACTATTCAGGAAGGATCCTTCGTTTGAAGGATGGATTGAGAATTTGTCAAGCAGGACAAGCACCAAACTACCTGAGTTTAGCAAGTATTCCATCGGTACCGACAATGAGGTCAGTGAATATGTGTTGAACATCGAAAATGTGAAACCATTGAATTATGAAATCTTCGAGGCATACCACAACAAGGTTTTGGTATTGGATGAGCGTGTGCAAAAGTTTTCAAAAGAGAACTTTGAAGGCTCATCCAACAAGGTTGGTGGCCAAATACCCAGTTCGGCTCTTTTTGAATCGACCCATGTGCTTATGCCTGAAATACAGCTTGACCCCGTTGTCTATAAAGAAGAAGTGATAAAAAAGATCGAGCAATTCATCAATGACAACATGGCCAATGCATTCGTTTTGATACATTACGGAATCCTGGAGCGAATGTATAAAAAAGAAATCGTAATAAACGAAAAGCTCTGCGCGTGGGCAAAAGTTGCGAAAAGGCTCGTAGTGACCAGTGGACGCGGAGCGCATTCCTTAACGCTGCCAACTTCAGTTTGTTTTGTCAACCTGTCGTCTGTTCTATATGCATTTACTGAAAACAGAAATAAGTTCATTATCAATAGTTTATTAAACCAAACAAGAAGGAAAAATGGATAAAGTATTAGTATTTACCAACAAAGATAGTTGGGGTTGCATATCGCGTGGCATCAGAAATAGGGTTAAGTGGGCTTCTTTTCCTGATGTAAGTAATCTGGTTTGGTATGTGGACTATCAAAACGGAGAAGTCCTATTGAAGGAAGTTACCGATTTGTCAGAGGAAGGTGTTTATCTTGTGTACGACACAATCGACCTTCAGCAACTAAAGCAGTTATTCGACAAATATCCGCAAGACCATCTGTATGTCTTGATTCATTCCAAGGGTCGTAAGAAAGCCGATTTAGAGCCGTGGAAAGAGACTTGTTGCCTTGAAATCAGAGAGGGTCTTCATGTGTTTTCATCTGCAAAATTCTATACCCCATTGTTCGACATTGTCACAGATGCTGATGGCAACAAGCTGGAGCGTATCATAAAGAGGATATTCATGCCTATTAAGGAAGCGGCATTGGAGCTACTGAGTGAATGTTTAGAACCTAAAATCAATCTTGAAGAATCCAATGCCTACCTCACTTTATGTCAGAAAGAGGAATTGAAGCCAGAATTGGAAGCGTTCAAAAAGAAGTATGATGCGAGTGAGAACTATAGTGACTATAAAGAGGATTTGGATCGACTGGGTAATATCTTAATTGGATGACAATATTTGGCGATGATGAAATCTTGACAACATCGATGCGCAATACATGTTGGGCGTTTGCTATTACAACGGCACGGGGAAAACCCAAAGCCTCCCTATAGCACAATGTTGGTTTGCTAAAGCGGATGCTAATCACCATCCCACTGCATCGCTCCATCTGGATTGATAATATGGGTGGACGATGTGACAAGAAACGGTGCTGGCTTTTTGTTTAGAGTTGTGCTTTTTGATAATTAAATCAATATCAATCAACAATGAATGGGTTTTTCGTTGAAATACTTGCGAAAAAAAAGATAAATGAATAAAAATCAATGAAAAGTTTGATGGATTGGCGAGAATGATGTATTTTTGCACCTCAATTTCTAAACCTTACGCTAAATTTAGATTTTATGTTAGATAAAAGATACGACGCTCAAAACAAAGAGCAAAAATGGTTAGAGATCTGGAAAGAAAACAACATTTATGGTTTTACACCAGACGAAAGGGAAGTTTATTCTATTGACACACCTCCTCCGACAGTGAATGGTCATATTCATATTGGCCACATTTTTTCCTATTCTCAAGCAGAAATGATGGCCCGGTATAAGAGGCTTAGAGGATTTAACGTGTTTTATCCTTTTGGCTTCGATGACAATGGTTTACCGAGCGAGCGATTGGTTGAAAAAGAACAAGGACAAAAAGCCCACCAAATTGGCCGTGAAAAATTCTCCGAATTATGTTATGAAACAACCGACAGGTATGAAGCGGGTTTCAAAGAATTATTCCAAAGATTGGGCGTGAGTGCTGACTTGAATAATGCATACAAGACAGTCAGTCCTTCTACCATAAAAATTAGTCAACGGTCTTTTTTGGATTTAGTTCACAAGGGAGCGTGCTATCACAAGGAGAGTCCTGCTTTATGGTGTAATGACTGTCTGACCTCTATTGCACAAGCAGAATTAGAGACAAAGACAATAAAATCCACTTTCAATTATGTAACTTTCTCTACTGATGAGACATCTGAAGACTTTGTGATTGCCACAACTCGTCCCGAATTGCTTCCAGCCATCGTATGTGTGTTTGTTAATCCTGCTGATGAAAAGCATAAGCATTTGATCGGATTACATGCTAGAATTCCTGTGGTTGATGTCGTTGTCCCAATTATGGGGGACGAAAAAGTAGATATAGAAAAAGGCACTGGTGTTGTGATGTGCTGTACCTTTGGAGATCAAACGGATATTGAATGGTGGAAAAAGTATAATCTGCCACTAAAGCATATCTTCACCGATAACGGAAGAATTATTGATTCAGTTCCCAATTATGGTGGATTAAAAATCAAAGAAGCAAGAGCAAAAATTGTCAACGACCTTCAAGAATGTGGTTGCTTGGTTAAAGTCGAAGAGATTGAGCATGAAGTCCAAGTCCATGAACGTTGCGGTCGTGAGGTTGAATATGCAGTTATGGATCAATGGTTTATTGATATAATGAGCCACAAAGAAGACTTTTTGAGAATCGGAAAAGAGATAAATTGGTATCCTGGTTATATGCATGCAAGATACGAGGATTGGGTGAACAATGTTGCATGGGATTGGTGTATTTCAAGGCAACGTTATTTTGGCGTACCATTCCCTGTTTGGTATTGCAAAGATTGTGGAGAGGTGATCCTTGCCACAGAGGATATGCTTCCAGTTAACCCCTTAACCACTTCTCCTCACATTACAGTATGTCCGAAATGTGGATGCAAGGAATTCGTTCCTGAGACTGATGTCATGGACACTTGGGCAACCTCATCGCTAACGCCAATGATTAATATGAAATATGGCGAGAAGGAGAATTATGAGGCTATATTAAAACCGATGAGTCTGCGCACGAATGCTAGTGAGATCATACGCACTTGGGACTTTTATACTATAGTTAAGAGTTTCTATCATTTTGGAACTCGTCCTTGGGATAATGTGATGATTTCTGGTTTTGTCATGGCCAATAAGGGTGAAAAAATCAGCAAAAGCAAAGGCAACGCAAAGGTTGAGCCCATGAAGCTTTTGACTCAATATTCCGCAGATGTAATTCGTTATTGGGCTGCTTCGGGAAGATTGGGGACCGATATTCAATACAGTGAAGAAACTTTGTTGCGTGGCAAGAAATTGGTTAACAAGATTTGGAACGTTTCAAAGTTTGTGGAGCTGCATATTGCTGATTACAAAGATTCAGATTTCGATGATTTTGAATTCTTTGACAGATGGATTCTTGGTAAGTTTGTGGAGATGGAGGAAGGGTTTATTAAATATATGGATGATTACGAGGTCGGTTTGGCGCTCAATCATTTGGAGAAGTTTTTCTGGAATTTCTGTGATAACTATATAGAAATCGTTAAAGACAGGTTATACAAAGTAGAAGAGTATGGAGCCAAAGCTAGATATTCTGGTCAAAAGACTCTTTATTCAATCCTTTATAAACTTTTACAGGATTTCAGTGTTTTCTTCCCGTTTGTTACTGAAGAAATATACAGCGGTTTGTTTGGCAACGATGGTGATTCGATTCATTTGTCATCGATCAAACCTTTGGCCTATAAATATGAGAAAGAGCAGAGTTATGGCGATGTCTTGATAAATATTATCAGTGATGTTCGAGGTGAGAAATCAAAGAACAATGTCTCATTGAAAGCCATCGTAAAAGAACTTAATTTGTCATTAAGTCCTGATTTAAAAGAAGCATTGGAAGCCGCAATAGATGATTTTAAGGCGACATTAAGCCTTGAGAATATATCGTTATCAGAATGCGAGTCAAATTATATAATAAATTCAATCGAACTATGTTTGGAAAGCAGTAATCCATAACACAACAATAATATTCACATGGATGATCGACAACATAATTTTGATGAATACTATAATCGCCCCCTTAGTCAGATAAAGTGGTTTGAACCGTTTATAGACCCACAAATCCTTGAAGAATTCAATAATTCTAGTATTAAAGAAGGAATGAACTTTTTGGATGTAGGTTGTGGTTGCTCGATGGATAGTCTATTCTTTGCATGCAAAGGACTGGATGTAACTGCTATTGATTTTGCACCTAATGCAATTGAAAAACTAAATGATTTGGCGCAAAAAATAGGGGTTTCCATTAAAACCATAAACACCTCTGTTTTGACGATTTCAAATTTATATATCAATCATTTTGATATTATTTCTGACAACGGTTGTTTTCATCATATCGAACCGTCAAGCCGGCTCCTTTATGCTGAACAAATTGCCCAGGCATTAAAGCCTAATGGAGCATTATATATTCGAGCACATTCGGATTTTGAAAGCATACCTTCTTCTGGAGAATTACGAGCATACAGATTATCATCTGATGTTATCATTAATACTTTCTTCCCTAGATTCAAAGTTGAAAAGTTGTATCCATACAACCACACTCGCACTTCCAGCGGCATCTCAAAAGTGTGGTTTATTAAACTTAGAAAACGGAGCTAAATAGATGAAATAGGAAAGTGAAAAACTTTGAATAAATAGTTATATGGGAAGGAAGGGAAGATATAAATTCAACAGCAAGGCACGCGTTGCGATATCACCATATTGCAATTTAAAATGTCACTATTGCGACAATTCACGAGAAAGTAGTCAGGACAGGGTCGTTTCCATGGAAGACTTTCGAAAAACCATGCTTAGCAAAGGTGTTATTTCCACCATGGATTATATCAGAATTTTGGCGGCTTTACTACATGGCGGCTTTGATATGGTTGATTTCACGGGGGGCGAACCTATGTTGAATAAAAATTGGGATTTACTTGTTTGTTCGGCAAAATACATGGGGTTTCGGAGTGTTGAAATGACAACAAACGGAACATTTATTAGTGATTATCTTTTGAGAAACGAAATGTTCCCAACAGAACTCGATAGATTAAAGATTAGTATTGACACAAACAACTCAAAACTCTATAATAGAATAGTTGGTGGCAGGGCAAATATTGAAGAAATTATTGATGGTATTAAGAGATTGAAAAACACTAATCCTCAACTAAAGTTAACTGCAAATTGCGTATTATGTAAGAACACTGCCGATCATGTTATTGATTATATTGAGTTTATAAAAGATATTGGTTTTGATGGCATCACATTCCTAGATTTGGTCGTTCGTGATACAACAAAGTCTAATGAAATTGCTTTTTTTTCCGATGAGTTTTTGTCTGGAGAAACTATTAAAGATTTAATTCAAAGTAATTATGGCCCTTTGGCTGTTTATGAAGATAGACATTTGTACAATGTTGAGTTACCCAACGGACTCACAATTGGGCTTAGTGATACAAAAGGCTTAACAAAACGTGACGAGCGTTGTGATAATTGTCCTTGCTATTGTCAAGAAGGATTATATACCGTCCGAGTCGCCACAGATGGGTTCATAACCGATTGTTTGGGACCACAAGGATTATGTTTTGACGCAAGATTAAGTATAAAAAACCAAACACTAGAAGCTGATATCAATCAAATCTATGAAAGGCTTGCTACTAGCAAAGCAGGGTATCATTTTGATGAATTTATAAAGTTTTTGTCAGGTAGCCAAGATGGTTAAGGCACATAGCTTACGTCTATGAATACGCAGGTTCGAATCCTGCCCTGACAACTTGTAATAAGAGTTATGAATACTATTCTCATTTCTGTTCCATACGTATACCCTTTATGCCCGCTTAATTTTAATCACGCGAAAATGTTTGTTATTGCGGACATTTATGCTCGTTATTCATGTTCATGTATTGAGGATAAGGATGCTGAGCTCATATTTCCGATAGCTTCTCATTATTCTGGAAACACTGCGCAATCTACCGCATCTCTGATTTATGATTATTATCATAATGAAAGATCAGAAAAAAGTATTGAAACTATTAATCTGTATAAAAGTAGATATAAAACCCCAGTAAATATAATTCGGAGATTTGTTGATCCCAACTATCTAATGAGTTATTATAATGAAGAAATTATTTGGGAACTCCAATCACTTGATGTATCATGTAATTATAATGACGCATACACTACAAGCGATGCTTATTTTGAGGAATTTGTAAAATCTTTATTCCGTCAGTATTCTTTATTTGGTCTATTGATTATGAATGAAAATGATGAATTGGCGATTAATTATGATGATAATGATTGGAGAGAAGAAACGATTGAACTAATTAATAACACAAACATTAAACATGATATTCACAAAAAAACCATTTTGTCCGCTTTGCGAAATTTATCTAGCAAATGGGAATGTTTGAGAAAAACAGGATATGGCGTAAGATATGATGAAAACGGATGGATCATTGACCCGATGTTTGATAGTGAATTATTTATGGTTTTTGATTTGTTCATATATTGGAAAAACCGTCTAAAAACAAACCTTACAAAACCTGCTATTTTTTTTGATGCGCTTTTCAGATCGCTTAAAACCAACCAGATTATGCCTACGCAAGAGGTAGATGCAGATGAACAAAAATTGTTATCGTGTATTTTAAATAGCTTACCATGTTCTGTTTTTGTTGCAGAAGAGCATCTTAAGAATTGGATTGGAAAGAAGTTTTTTGTTGAACAAAAACTATTACATCCAGAATTAAGAACAAAAACTTATAGGATTTTAGGTATGGCAATGTTAGATGGAAAACGAATGTCTGCGTCGCGAGGTCATGCTGTGTTTTCTCGTGATCTTATTAAAGAATATGGTGGTACAGTAGCACGCTTAGTGCTTTTAATGAGTGGCGGAAATATCTCTAAAACATTCAATTATGAAAAGAATCTTCCGCAAACAGCAAAGAGTATTATTGATAATTTTTCGGATTATTTAATCTTTTTAAAATCAAATTATTCATGCGGCACACAAGACTTTGACATTGAAGATTACTCACATAAAATCAATAAACTTATCGAGGAAGGTTATATCAGACAAGCAATCATTGAATTATTGGTTAATATTCCATCATCAAACAAAAACCCATCAATTAAAAGTAAGGCAAAAATGCAGTTATTATTCAAGAAATACCTAAACATATTGATTCCCTCTTATGCCCAAAGCTATTTTTAGTGTTTATGATAAAACAGCTGTAGAGTTTGCCGGCAAGGTTTTACAGTCTCAAGGTTTTGACATCTATGCCACACCGGGAACCTTACGCTATTTAAATAATTATCAAATTCAAGCTTTTCCTGTTGAGGATTATTGTTTAAACCCACAAGGTTTTAATGATTATTTCTCAAGTCTAAGTTTTAACACCTTGGTTGGGGTTTTAACAGACCATAGCAGACAAGTAAAGGACTTCTTAATTGACAAGATAGATGTAGTCGTTTACAACTTTGTTCCCACTTGGAAAATAATAAGTAATGTTCACGACTTTGATATTAAAAATGTTGATTTAGGAGGACCAACTATTGTCAGAGCGGCAGCAATAAATTATAAAAATACAATTCCAATAATATCACCATCTCAGTATCCGATACTTAAAGACTTATATTCGATAAGCTTAGAAACACGAATTGCACTAGCAAGAAATGCTTTTGACTATTGTTCTTGGTATGACCAACAATTATCTCAATTTCTTGAATCATCATATTTGTCGAGCTCTATACTAGGTGATGTAATTGAGAAAGAAAAAAGAGAACAATAAAAGCCAAATAAAATGATGAATCCATTTAGTAAAAACAAACAACACGAGGTTATTTATTGGGACATTACAGGAAAATGCAATGCACATTGCAAATATTGTTTTACTGGTAATATGGGACATCCAGAAGGGATTGAGATAGATATTGATAGTTTTTCTAAAGCGTTCCAAATCCTAAAATCGAATAATCTTATAGGTGACAACTCATGTCTTCATCTTTATGTTTGGGGGGAGCCCACTCTACATCCAAAACTAGGTGAGATAATTTCTATTATTCAGAATAATGGTGTTCATTATAAACTAAGCACAAATTTTGGTCGTAAAATTGATTTTCAAAAAAATTGGTTTTACAATCTTGATGGTATTATTATTTCTATGTGCGGTTTTTCTCAAGAATCATATAACAAAATGCATAGATTAAATTTTGAAATAGTGAAAGACAACATTGTAAATTTAGTAAAAAACGCCACAAAAGAAAGTTATGATACGCAAAAGATAAGAATTGCACATCATATCTATCAGTTTAATGTTGAGGAAATCCCTGATTTATTTAGATTTACAAAAGAACTGAACTTAGAATACCATCCATATTATGCAGTTTTTGGTGATTTAGATATGGCATATAGGTTTACCCACGGCCAATTAACACCTGAAGAGTGGAAAAGTGTGTCAACAGAAATATTTGGAAATCAAATTTTTAAAAGGATTCAAAACAATCCAAAAAACGGTTGCCGACAGTTTGACAGGTTGGTCTTAGATGAGTATTGTAATATTCTGACATGTTGTTGTCTTCCAAGAAACCACACATCTTATAAGATATGTAATTTGTTCGAGCCTGATTTCTTAGAAAAACTGTCAAATTGGATGCCGGACAATAATTGTCTATACTGTATTAAAAACGGTCTGTCACAATATGATGGTAACGGGATAGGCCATTTTAATATCAAAAATCTAACAATGGGTTAGTCTTTACTTTTTTCGAATCATAATTTGGGAAAAAATGTCTGACAAAACAATTGAGATAGTACTAGAACAATATGAAACCATTCGCCGCCCATATCATATTCATCGGTTAACCAATAAAGGCGTTTGGGTTGTTAATAGTCAATATGTAGTAAAACAAATAAAAAACAAAAATATAGCCAATAACATTTGTATTATCTTAGAAGCGCTTTATTCTAATGGTTTTTTAATTGTGCCTAATATTAGTGTATCCAAAGAACAGGCGTTTTTTCATGGTTCAATTGGGAACTTCATTATATATAAATACATTCAAGGAAGGGCTTTTAAAACTGAAGAAGTTTTGAAATATGGTGATTATTTTGGAAATATAATAGGATGTGGGTTGTCAAAATTACATACTTCATTCGCTTCAATTGGGAAAGGCAGATTTGAAAATGCAGACACCATGTTGGAGTATGACGAAGCTATTCAATTTCTTTTTGATAAGAATCTAATAATTCCGATTCATATTATAGATGAGTGTGAATTGTTTAAAGCCATTTACAAGAGTTTGCCCAGGCAATTAATTCATCGTGATATCCATCTAAAAAATATTATTTTGGATGGCAAATTCGATGTGCATTTTATAGATTTTGATAGTTGTGAAATAAATATTCGCATATATGATTTAGCTTATTTTGGTGTTACTTTGTTAGAATCGATTAATAATATAGATGAGTTAAAGCGGTGGCAAGACTTATTTGTTTATTTCTTTCATGGATATTATCAAGATAATAAATTGAATCAAGTGGAGGTCTATTCAATTTGGAAAATGTTTTTTGTACTTCAAATTTGTTTTATTAGGTACTATTTTGAAAAAGACAATAATAGAAAAGATGCTGAAAAGCGCATAAACAAATTGGTTTATGTATATAATCATAGATGCGATTTTTTAAATCTAATATAATTAAAGATGATTGGTTTGGAATCTAAATCAAAAAGAAATATTGCAATTCAATTGTGTGTTCCTGCTATTTATGAAAATAAATATCTTGATGGCATAATTGATCTAAACAAGAAATATTCTGATTATTACTGTTATATTCACGAGGTCTATGGAAGTTTAAAAGAAGACATTATTGGTAATCTTAGGCCTTCTTATTCAATAAAAGAAATTAGTTTTTCAAAATTAAAAAACTATATCAGCAAGCTCCATCGTCATAATATTCGGTTTGATTATATCATCAATTCAACTTTATGTCCTATGCCTATAGACCCAAAAATCAAGCCAAATGATATTTTATCTTTTATTCATAAGCTTATTGATATAGGAGTAGATTCGTTTACGGTTTCTAATCCATATATTGTTCTACTTATAAAGCGGCATTTTCCTTCCATAATAATAAATGCATCCATTTGTAATGAGATATCCTCAATTCATCAGATTAAAGAATTCGAAAGTATTGGCGTTGATTGTTTTATTCTTGACAGAGATATAAATCGAGATTTTCATTTGCTGAAAAGAATACGGGAGTCCACACAAAAAGATTTGAAATTGTTGTGTAATTCACCTTGTTTATTTCAATGTATTAATGTACAATATCATGCAAATCATTCTTCATTTTTAAGTGTGTCCCAATTTAACAATGACAAAAATGCCCTTTCTACCGAAAAAGATATAAAAAAAGAGCATCCGTTTTGTATTTATTATTGCGCATACAAACAGTTCGCTAATCCCATAGAACATATAAAATCCCAATGGATTAGGCCAGAAGACTTACATTACTATAGTGACATGGGTATTTGTCTTTTCAAATTAGATGGTAGAGATAAATCTTCAGATTATATGCTTGAAGTCGTAGAATCATATCTTTGCAAAAGATATGAGGGCAATTTTCTTTATCTCTTACATAGTAGATATATAAAAGATATGAACAATATTACACAAATAGAAACAAATTGTAATGTCTTTGCAGAGTGGAAAATTGGAATAGATAATCGTAACTTAGATGGCTTTATTGATTTTATACTAAAAAGGGAACATAATTGTAATGGCGAGTGTAAAGAGTGCGCAATTTGTGATGCAATTGCCAATAACCTCGTAATCAACAAAGATTGGCAAAAACAGATTTGTCAAGATTTGATGATTAAAATGGACAACAGATTATAGAGCTTTAAAAGTGATAAAAGCGAAATAAACATAAACAATAAACTAGATATAACAGCGCGCCTGATTATGTCTCGTTTTATAAGAACAAGAGTAAAATGTACAATCGTGTTGTCCATCAAATAAATCGAGGCAAAAAACTCTCATACCTTCTCAGGCATGACAAAACTTATTCCTTCGATGTGCATGGTTGGCGGGAGGTGAGCGACTTGGTGGCCAATCACGGCTTCACCATGGAAGAGCTGCGCGAGATTGTGGCCACTAACAACAAGCAGCGGTATGAGTTTTCAGAGGACATGACGCGCATCCGAGCCAGGCAAGGCCACAGCATTCAAGTGGATGTGGAGCTGAAGGAAGCTATTCCGCCAGACGTTTTGTATCATGGCACAGCCAAGAGATATGCAGACTCCATAATGAAGCAGGGTATATTGAAAGGTAAGCGGCTTTATGTTCACCTTTCCTCAACCGTTGAGACAGCCACGAAAGTCGGAGCGCGGCATGGGGAGCCGGTCGTTTTGGCCATCGATGCCAAACGGATGAGCGAAGACGGCAACAAGTTTTTCCTCAGCAGGAATGGTGTTTGGCTTACCGAGTTTGTGGATGCAAAGTATATTACAGAGGTTGTAGGATAAAGATGGAAACGAGTTGAGATACTATAAACATCCTATAAAACAGGGGAAATTTGTGGGTGTATTTTTGCATCGTATAAAACAATTATGCCATGCAAAGCAACATCTACACAATGGTAACCAACAACATCCTTGAGCAACTCAACAAAGAGATTGTCCCTTGGCACAGACCTTGGGATTTAGTAAGCGGTGCCATTAGCCATACAACAGGAAAGCCCTATTCATTGCTCAACCAGTTTTTGTTGTGTGGAAAATCAGGAGAATATGTGACATTCAATCAAGTCAAAGCCCAAGGAGGTTTTATTAAAAGAGGCGAAAAGTCCAAATTCGTGGTATTTTGGAAAGATGCCAAAACCGTAGAAATTGATGAAGAAGGGAATGAAAACGTGAGACACTTTCCCGTGCTTCGATATTACAATGTTTGGCATATTGACCAGTGTGAAGGCGTTTCCCCGAAACACCCAGTTGATGACAATGGCTGTGAAAATTTAGTCTTTGTAAACAAGAGTGCTGAAAAAATTATTGAGAACTATTTTCAACGTGAATCCGTGGCTTTACACATCGAAAACAGCAACAAGGCCTACTATTGCTGCGATTTAGATGAGGTTCATGTCCCTCTTCGGGAGCAGTATATGGAAACAGAAGAGTTCTACTCAACGCTGTTTCATGAAATGGTACATTCAACTGGACACGCTTCGCGTCTAAATCGTATCAACACGCAGAAGAAACGAATCGGGCGTGGGGATTATGCGAGAGAAGAATTGGTCGCTGAAATTGGAGCTGCTTTCTTAATCAATAAATCTGGCATTGATTCCGAAAAAGTGTTCAAAAACAATGTCGCCTATATTCAGTCATGGTCGAACCAGCTCAAACAAAACCCTAGACTAATTGTTTCTGCCGCAGGTAAAGCTGAAGCTGCTGTAGAATACATCATGGGCGAAAACTAAAGTTTGATTAGTTTTGTGTTGGTTTGAAATGCGGTTGGCACTTACAAAGCTTCAGTAATAGGAGCCTCTTTTGCGGAGGTTTCGGGCTGCTATCTTCTTTCCTTTCTTGGTGGCCATCTTTTCGGGGCGTGGAATGATGTCTACCCTACCAAGGTCTAAGCGGTCGGCATCGAAACAGGCATCTATTGTGGGATTGCCTGTACTGTGGGTGCTGGTATGGAGGCGGCAGGCTTCCTGAAGCAATTTGAATTGCTCATCCGTCAAGTCTTTCAACAGGGTTACCCTCAAACCTTCTATCATCTTGGCTGCGCGAGGGCCATGCTCCTCGTCGTAGCTGTCATCTTCACGGCAGCTGTCGTGGAGATAGGCAAAAAGCCGGATGACGGTGACATCACATTCGGGTGTGGCCAGCAGCAGGCCGTTGCGTTCGACACGCTCCCAATGTGAGATGCCATGCGTCTCGCCTAATGTCCAGCGGCTTATGGCCCATTGTTTGACTTGCTCTATATCTACCATGAGATGAAGTTTGCTGCAAAAGTACGCAAAAGAGTTTGGATGGAGAGGCGTGCTATCGTTATGCATACTATCGTACCATCGAGGGGAAATGGATAGAACCTAATCTAGTGCATTACTTCTTCATAATGATGAGCGTATGTGAGGTACTGCTCGTAAATTGTTTTGTCTGGCTCGTAGCCACTACATTCTTTTGCTTTTGAGGCTATGCAATACCCATCATCGTTAAGATTGTAAAGTACCCTACAGAAGATGGGTTTGTTTTTATTCAACCCATATCTGAATTGGTTTGTTTCATAGTGCTTGCACAGATAACAATTCCTTACTTTAATGCCTCGCTCATGAGCTTTTGCCAGACCAAACAACTGGCATTTTTGAGTGTCGAGAGGCTCATAGAAATAGATTTCATACAGATAGGCATTGTTGCTTTTGTTTTTCGCTTTAATTTCCTCTAAATCGCAGCAAGAACACTCGTTTTCTGAGAAAAAGTACGACAAGCAATCTCTCTTCACATAGAACCTTTGCAATTGGGTTAGAGATAAAGGCCTACTTCTCATGTTATGGAAATTATAAAATTTGATTGTCTCTTCGATTTTCAAGGGCTTCTTGCTGCTGTCACTGTAAAAGATGCCGTTCTCACGCTCTATACTCTCAATGAGATTGCAGCTCTTGATGATGTCAATGTCGGACTCGTCTTTAATGGCTATCTCAATAATCGGATAGCCCTTTCGGATTTTTTCTTCAGTGCAGGGATGGGTGACTTTGATTTCTATGAAAATTGGGTCTCTGCCTTGATCGCTCTTCAAAAGAACGTCAGGCCTAAATTGGTCAACATTCTTTTCTTTTTCGATGGATTGATAGAACTTGGTTAAATCAAACTCTTCTTTCTCGAATGAGAGGCATGACACATCTTGGTTGCATTTTTTGATTGCGCATGTGCTTTCAAGGCTGCAAGGGACTCTTCTATGTAAAGTGATTTTGTATGGCTTGCCCTGCTCAATACATTCTTTGTATGTTTTGATGAATATGTTTTCGCCCAATTCGTGTAGATATTTATCCTTGTCGCATGTCTGCTCTACCCTGTGGCGAAAATGATGGGTTTTGTCTCCCAAACTTGCTACCATGCCACAGCCGCATGAGATACAGAAAAGCTCCATGTTTCTTCTATTCTCTTCATTCACATCGTTAATATCTACATACTCGCCGTTTGGCGTTTTTGCGTATCGGTATTTTATGGCCATTTGAGGGGGTGCTGTTTGGATTGATTATTTGGTTAAGTCTATTTGAAATAGATGACACCTAATAAGACCGTCATAACTACCTATTATTGTTTAAAGTCAAATACCATTACGGCCAGTTTGATTTCGTTGCTTGAATCGGTTAAACGGAAAGTATAGTCAAACCAGCCTTTATCTCTTTGTCCAATCTGTTTTACGAAATTGGGATGGTTAGGTATTGATTCCTGGATTGACTGAATGACAGTGTCTATGTCAGTGTCTTTGTTGAATATTAGCAAAGCCGTTTTTGTATCTCTATGCGTCAAATACTTCAAAAGCTGCTCTATGGCATCCTGCAATTTCTTTTGTCCTTTCCAAATCTTACATTCGGCAATAAACAAGATGTCGTTTCCATGTTTAACCATGATGTCCGTTTTTCCCTCATGGTTGAATGATTCACCACTTGAAGAGCATGAAGGAAAAGAAACAGAAAGTTGAGCCAAAAACTGTTCCCGAATAGTTTCCTCGTCTTGATTCTGAACGGTTTTAGGATAGCGCTCGAATTGCTTTCCAATCGCGTTGACGACTTGAAGGATTGCATTGTAGTCAGTTTCCGCCATTGTTGGAATAAGAGGTTCTGCTTTTAGAGAGGTTCTTTCTATGGGAATTTCTAATCGTTTTTTCACGGTGGGTACACAATATGTTTTAGGAGACGCATTACTCCTAATGGGTATCCCGAGATTTGCAATAACATCATAATCTTTTTTGATTTTTTCTTTTCTCGCAGTAAATGTCTTATGTATATACTGTGGCATCGATTGGTTGATTCCATCAATTTCTTTCTTTAATTGACTCATCATTTTCTTTAAATCCTCAAGGTATCTTTGACATTCGTTTTTGATATTCTCGCCATTGCCAGAATAATCTATTATGTCAACATAAACTTCTTTGTAACCAATAATGAATCGATGACTGCCACCCACAGAAATATATGCAGCTGGCCGAATCTTCAGAATATCCCCGTCACCTATAAACGGAACGCATAGTTTGTACACATTCCTTTCGACTTCTTCTGGAGCGGCGTATTTGAAATTGTTTGGAAGTATTTCACTTGATACCAACGCCGGTCGAGGCACAACATCATATTGGTTGAATTGCATCTCGGGGCATTCGATTATATATTTTTCTATCAAATAGTTAACATATTCGTTTTCTGGAACATTCAATATTTTATCATTCTCCAGATTTTGTATTTCCTTATGGATCTCCAGTTTCAAGGCATCTGAATAGTCTCTTGTGTTAACACCATTGAATAAATTCCCTTGTTCTTCTCTATACCGTTCCATAAGCAAATGTTTTGGTTTTGTTATTGACGAATCTTGTTGTCTATGGTCTTTTATTCCCCTTCCACAACCTTAATCTCATCCTCCGTCAGGCCGTAAAGGTCGTAGACCAGGCGGTCTATTTCTTTGTCGGTGGCGGCGATTTGGGCGGTGAGGGCGTTGCAGGCGGCCTTGTATTGGGTGAAGTAGTCTTCCCACTCGTCCTTTTGGACGAGGGTGAGGCTGATCTTCTGCTTCTTCAGCTCGGCCAACAGTGCGGCAAAGTCGGCCTCATCGAAACGCTCCAAGGCGGCGGTGATTTTCTGCACGCCAAGGCTTTCCTCCAAACGATGAAGGAAACGCTGACGCTTCTGCTGAAGCTGCTGGTTCGATGTGATTTGGATGGCAACAATACCATCTAATTTGTCAGCGATTTCCTTGTTTTTATCGTCTGTCAGATTGGGGATGGAAAGCATCTTCCAATCATCAGGATAGATGTGGATGTTGCTTCGGCGGTTGGTGTTCAATTCGTAACGGATAAGCGATGAGTTGAAGATACCAAGAAGCAAATTGTATGAGTATGCCATTGACAGCTGCTCAAACTGTTTCCGCTCATCATCGTTTTGATATGCCTTTGATACGCTGCCGTTTTGAACGCCTTGCAGGTCAATCCAGCGTTTGAAACCAATGGCACTCTCATTGAAATATCCATCATCCGTGTCAAGCATGGTTCTTGGCATGTTACCTGGGCTACGCATCGTTACCAGCTTTGGTGAGCCTTCAAACAATTCAGTAAAGCCTTTTCTTCTCCATTTCTTAGGTGAGCGGTCTGTACCATACTCAATAAAGCGTTCTCGAAGCAACCGCCAACGACCTACATCTTTCCCTTCATAATAGAGTTTTGAATGGATGTCGTCCTTGATGCAAGATAACAAGTCACCGACTTCAAATTCTCCCTTATACAGTTTCTCGTCGCTGTTTCCAACGATACCGACAGACAAATAGCAGATGTTATGTAATGGATAGAAACCAGTTTTTCCTTGCATGATGCTTTGTTTGGCATCTATGCGAAGGTTATTTGGATAATCGGCATGTTCGATTTCATCATACTGATGGCTGATGTCGTGGATCCTTTGCGTAAAACCGTTTGAGCCTTGCTTGGCGAAATGCACAATAACGCTTTTCACACCTACATTCTCGAACACATCAACGTCTGGGAAATAGTCAATCAATGAAAGATAATGATTCCTTTCCATGTATTCGAGGCTTTGCTTGCCATACTCGGCGTGGCAATATGCATCTGGAATGATGAAAGAACAAATGCCATTTGTATTTGAAATCATTATTCCCAACTCCAAGAAAGGAATATACAAGTCCCATTTGCCAGCAAGCGTTTGCCAACGGTTGGATGAGGTCATGTAGTTTCTGAAATCCAACGTGTTTCCTGGACTATCAGCCCTCACATACGGCGGATTCCCAATGACCACATCGAAGCCACCTTTCTCGAAGACCTTGGGGAACTCGGTTTGCCAATTGAAGGCCTTGTCACCGGCAATGGCTGGATCATCGATGAGCGAGTTGCCGCATTTGATGTTGTCGTTGAGCGAGTTCAGCTTGCGGTGGGGCTTGGCGGTGCGAAGCCACAATGACAGCTTGGCGATTTCTACGCTTTCCTCGTTGATGTCGACACCGTAGAGGTTGTTTTCCAAGATGGAGTTTTCGACATTTGGGAACACAAGCGAGGCACCTTCGACCTTGGCCTGCATCTCGTCGATGAGCTTATGCTCAGCGATAAGGAAGTTGAGGGCTGCATTGAGGAAGGCACCGCTCCCACAAGCGGGGTCGCAGATGGAAATCTGCAGGAGCCAGTCGCGGTATGCCTCCAGCTTCTCGATGAGGGCCTTCTTGGTGGCCACCTGACGTTTCTTGTCGGTGAAATACTCGCTCTCATCGATGCCGAGTTCCGCCTTCTTCTCGCGGCAGAGCTTGCCGACGGTGTTTTCAACAATGTATTTGGTGATGTATTGTGGGGTGTAGAAAACGCCGTCTTTCTTGCGCTTGCTGATGGTGGGCGCTTCGCCCTGCTGGAGTTTGGTGGTGATTTCCTCGATTTCGGTAAGCGAGTTCTCGAAGATGTGGCCAAGGATATTGACATCGACATCGCTCTGGAAATCGTAGTCGGAAATCTTCTTGCAGTAGCGCATCAGCACCTCATCGGAAATGGTGAGGCCATCAAGGATTTCATCCGGCTTGAAGAGGCCGCCGTTGTAAGCGAAGACCTCGTAGTTTTTGCCTTGGAAGCCGGTGTTCATATAGCCGAAGTATTTCTTCAGGCGGTCGTAGAACGGCTGGTACTCATCCAGCTCCTTCAGCTTCTCCCACTGGTTGATGATGAGCATAATGGAGTTGGGCGGCAACAGTCCACGGTCTTCGGCGAAGAAGATGAAGAGCAGCCTGTCGAGGAGCTTCTGCGTTTTCTTGAAAAGCAGGATCTTGTGCTCCGTGTCGTCGGTGGGGTTGTTCTTCAGGATGTCCTCGAAGAGGTCGCGCTTGAAATTAGAGTAGTCTTTATAGAGGGCGTTGGTTATCTGGTCCTCGTTGGTGAGGCTGGCGGCCTTGATTTGCTTGGGGAGGTTCTTGGCGATGTTCTCGTATGCCAGGCATATCCACAGCCGGGCAAAGTCCTCAAAGGACAGGTGGAACAAATCGAACTCCTCGAAGTCAACAGCGTTGTCGATGTAAAAGCGCAGCTTCTCGAAGTTGGAGATGACGACGTAGGTGGCTTCCTTGTTACGGTTCTTATAGCCGAAGGCCTGAGTCTCGATTTGGCCGAGGTCGGGCGTTTTGTGGTCTTTCAGCTCTATTACACCCACCACCTTGCCGGACACGAGCATGGCACCATCAGCTTTCTTGCTGTTGCCCTCGTTTTTCTTCTCGGTGATGAGA
>Ga0310690_10000304_pt1 | contig 113194 bp, 88 predicted proteins | sample AusTroGonzalo_MG_2_FD_207661 | JGI IMG/M metagenome (GOLD analysis project Ga0310690, IMG submission 207661) | Bovine rumen microbial communities from tropical cattle in Woodstock, Queensland, Australia - Gonzalo_04 (v2) (version 2) | ecosystem: Host-associated > Mammals > Digestive system >...
AGTGGCGGCCATTGCGCGGGGGCGCACCTCTTCCCATTCCGAACAGAGAAGTTAAGCCCCGCCGCGACGATGATACTGCGGGAGACCGTGGGAAAGTAGTTCGCCGCCCACCCTTAACGGAGACCCCTTACCGGAAACGGTGAGGGGTTATCTGTTTTTAGGGGATTTAATGCTATTCGAAAAACTCTTCCTTGAAATTCACAAAACAAACCCGCTTCTGCGCACGGGTCAAGGCGGTGTAAAGCCATCTCAAATCCTCCACTTCAAGCGTTTCCTTGAGGTTAAGCGACGAGTCGATGAAGACGGTGTTCCATTGTCCGCCTTGGGTCTTGTGGCAGGTGAGGGCGTAGGCAAACTTTACCTGTAAAGCGTTGAACCAGGGGCTTTTCTTCATTTCCTTGTAACGCTCCCTGCGGTTCGGGATGTCCATGTAGTCTTCTTCGATGGCGCTGAACAACCGCTTGCTTTCCTCTTCTGTCAGCGAGGCACTGTTGCTGTATAAGGTTTCCAACAGAATCTTCACCTCAAGGTTGGGTGCATCGGGATAGTCGGTGAAGCTGAGCTCCACGTCGGCGAAACGGAAGCCGTACATGTCGTCGAAATGCTTGATTTTTCTGATTTCGGCCATGTCGCCATTAGCGATGAAGTTGATGTCGGGGTTGCCTTCCGTCCAGAAGTAATTGTTTTTCACCACCATCAGCTTGTCGCCTGTGGCAATCTCGCCTTCGATGTTGAGGATGCGTCCGCGTATGGCTTGGTTGAACATGTTGGCCCTTTTGTTCGATTTGCAGACGATGACGGCCTCGTTGTCCGAGGTGTTGGCGAAGGCGTTGTGTAGCATCTCCTCAAACTCTTCAGGCTCAATCTTTTCGATGTCATCGAAGCCTTCCAAATGGAAGATGGGCAGATGGTATTCGTATAGGTTCTCTCCAAGCAACTCTCTGAGGTCGGTGGCGTTGTATAAGATACCCGATTCCAAGGCCTGTCGTTTCACCTCGGTCAGCTCGTAGGTGGCCGCCGTGATGGGGAACTCCGACTTCAGGTACTCGCAGTTGAGTGCTGGACTTTCCGAACTCTCTACGGGCGGCAGTTGTGCCGTGTCGCCAATGAGCAGCAATCTGCAGTTTTCGCCGCTGAAAACATAACTCAACAGGTCGTCAAGCAGGCTGCTGCCGCCAAACTCCTTTTGCTCGCCTATCATTGAAGCTTCGTCGACGATGAAAAGTGTGTTTTTCGACTTATTTTCTGCCCTGGCGATGCGGATGCTACCGTCGGGCATAGGCATGGCTTGGTAGATTCTGCGATGTATGGTGGAGGCATTCTGTCCCGTGTAGCTGCTTAGCACTTTTGCCGCTCTTCCCGTAGGTGCCATCAGCACGTATTTCATGCCGATGGATGGCAAGGTTTTCACCAATGCCTTCACTAACGTGGTCTTTCCCGTTCCGGCATAACCCCTCAGGATATAAGTGGGGTTCTCTTTTTGCGAAAGCAGGAAGGCGGACAGATGATAGAGTACAATGGATTGACCTTCAGTGGGTTCAAAGCCGAAAGATTGGGTGAGCTGTCCGAATAGGTCAAGTCTGTTCATGGCCATAACGGATCAGAATGGATAACCAATGCCTATTTGCATCCTGATATTATCTAAGGGTTCGTCGAAGCGCCAATAACTACCGTTTTCGTTAGGGTAGGGATTGCGCAAAGCATAAGCGAAATCGACACGGATCAGCAGGAACGACAGATCCATTCTGAGGCCAAGACCGGCATCGAAGGCGATTTGTTTGTAGAACTTGTTGAACTTGAACTCCGCTTCGGGCATGGACTCGTTGGGATGGAAGGCCCACACGTTGCCAGCGTCGGCGAAAATGGCGCCGTTGAATATGTCGTAGATGGGGAAACGGTATTCGGCGTTGACTTCCAATTGTATGTCGCCCGTCCTTTCTATGTTTTTGTTTTCATCGGTAGTCACATAACCGCCAGGACCCACGGTGCGGTACAGCCAACCACGCAAGCCATTGGATCCGCCGCAATAAAAGCTGCGTTCAAAGGGCAGATCTTGGGAGTTACCGTAGGGGAAACCGACGCCGATGAACTGCCTTAACACAATCCAGTTTTTATTCCCTAGGTCGAGGTGCTCCCGGAAGTCGAAGCTGCTTCTCAAGTATTGCGCATAGCGGATGCCTAAAATCTCGTAATGTCCTTCGTTCTCGGTGACGAGTTTCGTCTTGTTGAAGAGCCAGAGCAGGTTGCCGCTGGATTCAAGGTCGGTGCGCACATAGAAGAAACTGCCTTCCTGGTTGAGGCGTTGGTTGGAATACACAAATGAATAGCGGGCGCCTAGCAGCAGGTGGCTGGTGTACTGGTCTTTTTTTCTTTGGCTCGTTTCGGAATCGAGGTAGGCTTGGAACTCTGGGTTAACATTGGCGATTTTCACGCTGTTGAGATAGAGGGGCGTGAAGGTGTGTGAGATTCGGCTGCGATCCTTCCAATCGTAACTGAACGATGCCATGGTGGTGAAACGGGAATAGTAGTACCTGATTTGCGCATTAAGGCCCAAAGAGACTGTCGTGGTAGGCATATAGTCCCTGGCGATGTCGGTATAGGCGAATGGCGCGAGGAACTTCGGGAAAAGAAGACTCGCCGTGATGCCGAGTTCTTTGGTGTTGAATACTTGTCTCTCGCTTCCGCCCAGGCTGTCTTCCCTGACGATGTGTTGCGCTTCCAAACCTCCTTTGAGGCTGAGTTGGAAGGTCTCCGCGCCGCGGAAAATGTTCTTGTTGGTATAAGCGATACTGCCCTTGATGCCCAAGTCGCCATCAGAATAGGTGCCTTCGGCTTGTGCTGTGATCGAATGTCTGTTGTTCTGTTGCATCGTGATGCGGCAATCCAGTTCGTTGAGCGAGTCGTTGGGCACGCTGTCGAATTGTATGCTCACATTGCTGAAAAGCCTGTAGTTGCTCAGAGATTTGTAAGTGTTTGTGACGCCTCTTTGCGAGTATGGGTAGCCTTCTATGATGTTGATGGCACGCGAGAAAGTCTGCGGCTTCACATTGCGTTTGTTGTAATAGTAGAAGTCCCACTCGTTGGTGATCTTTCGCCTGAATCCGAATTCAGTGATGAGTTTGGCGGAGTCGACAGGCTTGCTGTTCATCTTGAAGACGGAGAAGTCGGGATAGATGCTGATGTTGCGGATACGGTATTTCTTGTAAGCCAAATCACTCTTTTTCATCTTCATGGTGATGGCCATTGTGTGGTTCATGAAATTGCTGTCCACCTCGAAATAGATGTGGTCGCGGTTGAAATAGTAGTAGCCCGAGTTTTTCAGCCTTTCGGTGATGATTTCGCGTTGGTTGTCAAGGGAATAAGCGTTGTATATGTCACCCTTCTCAAGGGGGAACTTCGTGCTGTCGCGCATGACATAGGACCTGATCAGGCTGTCTTCAATGACATAGTCGATTTTGTTGACACGATAGGGTTGGGTGGGGTAGACATGGTAGGTGACCTTAACTTTCTTCTTCCGTTTTATTATCTTCACATCATGTGTCACCTTCGAACTGAAATAACCCACATTGTCGAGATAACGTGTCATCTGTTTCGTGGATTTGTCTGCCTCCGACTCGTCGTAAAAACTAGGCTTGCGGCCGAAGTTCTTGTCCATCCATTTCCAAAACGCACTCTTGGGTTTTTGTTCGTACTTGAAGTAGATCCATGTAGGGATGTTGGTTTGGATGACTTTCTTGTAAGGCTTCGGGGTGATGTATTTCGATATGCCCGACTTGCTGATTTCGGTGCCTTTTTCTTCGATGACAACCTTGTTCTTTTTCACCAGATACTTCCCTTCTGGGACGAAGCGTCTGATGGAACAAGACGACATCAAAACGGCCACGAGCAAGCCAATGACGATATGGAGCCTTTTGCCTGACATAGCATTGCAGATAGACTGCAAATTTAAGAATAAATCCGTTACACCACCTCGGCCACGGTGAAATTGCTGCCGCCGATGAAGACCACGTCGCCGAAGTGCGCGTTGTTGACAGCGGAGCGGTAGGCATGGCTGACGCTTTCAAACACCTGTCCGCGCAGGCCCATGTCGAAGGCCTTCTGCGCTAAGATGTTGGCATCCAAGCCTCTTGGAATATCGGCCTTGCAGAAGTAGTATTCAGCGCCGTGAGGTAGCAGCTGCAACACGCTGTCGATGTCCTTGTCGTTGACCATGCCGAGCACGAAATGGAGCTTCTCGTAGTTTATCTCGGCCAGCTGCAGTGCCACTTCTTTGATGCCTGCCACGTTGTGTCCTGTGTCGGCGATGGTGAGCGGGTCCTTGCAAAGGATCTGCCAACGGCCCATCAAGTGGGTGTTGCGAATCACCCTGCCAATGCCGTCGCGGATGTCGTCTTCCGAGAGGTTGAACTTGTCGCGCAGTACGTCAAGGGCACACATTACGGTGGTGAGGTTCTTCTGCTGGTAGTTGCCCATCAGCGGCAAATCGAGGGCTTCCATGTAGAGCTCACTGTTTTTCCAGACGTCGAACTTCTGCACGACGTCGGACTCGATATGGATCTTGTCGCAGTCGAAAACCTGATCGGCAAAATAGATGGGACTGTTGCATTCCTTGGCCTTGTCGATGAATACCTGCTCGGTCTCGAGATGGGTCTCGCCGATGACCACGGGGATTCTGGGCTTGATGATGCCCGCCTTCTCGTAGGCGATTTTGGCCCTGGTGTCGCCTAGGAACTTCATGTGGTCGAAGTCGATGTTGGTGATGACGCTCAGCTCGGGCGTGATGAGGTTGGTGGAGTCCAGCCTGCCGCCCATGCCCACCTCGACGATGGCGATGTCGACCTTTTCTTTCGAGAAATAGTCGAAGGCCATGCCCACGGTCATCTCGAAGAAGGAAAGCTCCATGGCCTCAAACTTCTCTTTGTAAGTGTCGATGAACTGCACCACGTTCTCCTCGGGTATCATCTCTCCGTTGATGCGGATGCGCTCGCGGAAGTCGCGGAGGTGCGGCGAGGTGTAGAGGCCTGTCTTGTAGCCGGCTTCCTGAAACACGGAGGCCAGCATGTGCGAGACGGAGCCTTTGCCGTTGGTGCCGGCCACATGCACCGATCTGAAGTCGTTTTGAGGGTTGTTGAGCAGGTTGAGGAGTTGGATGGTGTTGTTCAGGTCAGCCTTGTAGGCGGCGGCGCCAATGCGTTGGTACATCGGCAACTTGTTGAACATCCAGTCGAGGGTTTCAGAATACGTCATGGTTCGTTTTTATGGTTCATCCCTACGGGATGTTAGTCTTTGTGTCATGTCTTTTACCGAGCGAGCATCCCTACGGGATGCAGGATTTTCCCGTAGGGAAAAGCGTTCGGTGGAATTATGTCGTTCAATTGTCTTGTTGCATCCCATCGGGATGCTCCATTTATATTACTTGTTGATGACAAAGGTATATGTGATGGTGCCTCTTTGTTCAATAGGAGCCGATGAATCGGGTGCAAATTTAGATTTACGAGCGGATTCAAGAGCCTTGTTTTGCATTTCTTTATTAGTGATATCAGTGCCTTTTGTGATGGCAGCTCGAACAACATTTCCATCACGGTCAACTCCTATCTCCACGACTATATGCCCTTCTTCTGGGAAGTCGTCGTTGGGCTGGTGCAGCGACTTGGCGCCACGACCCCCGAGGTCATAGCCCGTGCCGTTGCCTTGCCCGCCGTTGCCTTCATATTGTCTGACGCCAGCCAGTCCATTCGGCTTGCCTTGGTCTCCGGGTTGTCCAGTGATGCCTTCCGAGCCACCGGATTGCGGGGTGTTGCTGCCTTGATACATGGCTCTCGGGTTGGGGGTGGGCTTGGGCTGCTCAACGGGTTTCGGGTCTGGCTTCGGCTTGGGGGTCTTGGGCTTCTCCAAAGCAGGAGCCTCGTCGTCGTTTTGTGTGGCGATTTCTTCCTTGCTTTGGCTGGGCTTTTGCTCGGGCTGCGAGGCCATGGGGACGGCAGGCTTCTCGGGCTGTATGTTGCCCATGCCTTGGTCCATCATGCCCAGGTCAACCTCGACACCTTCCTCACCGGGTAGCGGCAGGGGCGTCCTAAAGGCCATCAGGAACAAGACGAGCACAATCAGGGCGTGGACGATGACAGTCCCCACCGCGGCTATGCTTCTGTCTTTCTTTTCGTTGCTGTTCATGGTCTATTTCTTTGGCGATGTGGCTAAGATGACTTTATGGTTGTTGCCGGTGGCATTGTTGATTTCGTTGACGGCGTCAATCACGTTCACGACGTATTGCACGGGGACGCTCTTGTCGGAACGCAGCACCACCGTGGCTTGGCTGTCGTCGCCGATGTTGGCGTTGATGAGGTTAGCGAGTTGTTGCTCATCGGCAGGCGTCTCGTTCACGAAATACTGGTATTGGTCGTTGACGTAAACCGTGACGGTCTGCTTGGCCATGGTCTTGCTGTTGCTCGATGGCAGCATAAGCTTGATGGCGTTGGGTGCGACCAAGGTCGAAGTCAGCATGAAGAAAATCAGCAGCAGAAACACCAAGTCCGACATAGACGAGGAGTTGAACGTGGGTTCGACCTTATTTCTTGATCTGATGGCCATAATGCACTGATTTTATGCAGGTTCGTTCAAAACATCCATAAACTCGGTCGCCTTGCCTTCAAGCAGATTGACGACTTTCTGGATCTTCGTCGAGATGATGGCGTGGAAGAAGTAGGCGATGATGCCGACAATCAAACCGCCGACGGTGGTCACCATGGCTTCGTAGATGCCCGAGGAGAGCAGTTCGATGTCGATGTTGTTGCCTGCCATCGACATGTTGTAGAAGGCGCGAATCATGCCCGTCACCGTACCCAAGAAACCGATCATCGGGGCGGCACTGGCAATCATGGCGAGTATGCTCACGCCACGCTCCAGCTGTGCCACCTCGAGGTTACCGACGTTCTCAATGGCTGAGTTGATATCACCTAAAGGTCTGCCGATGCGTGAGAGACCTTTCTCAATCATGCGGGAGATAGGGGTGGAGTTGCCACGGCACAAGGCCTTGGCTGAATCAAGCTTACCGTCTTTCATGTATTCACGGATGCGTTCCATGAAGCTGTTGTCGTATTTCGTGGCGCGCGTGACGGCGATGTAACGCTCGATGAAGATGTAGACCGCGATGAGCGACAACACGGCCAGTAAAATCATAATCCAGCCGCCTTTGGTGGCCAGTTCGAGGATGGAGAGTTTGATTTCTGTGGGTTGGTTCCCTAGTGCTGCAGTAACGAGGGTGTCGTTGGCTGCCTGTTGGATTTGCAAAAGATTCATATTTGTTGTTGAAATTTTATTCTGTTTTAAAACTGAAAACCAGCGAGATTATTGTTAACGCATGTCAATCACCTCCACGTTGGGGTGCTTTTTCTCGTCGAAGGTGAAGAATTTGTCGTCTAGATTTTGGTCGTATTTCATCTCTTTTACGGTGACAGCGACCTTGGTGCCGTCTTCCAGGTAGATGTCGGCACTCTTCAGCTCGGCCTTCATCGCGTTCATCTTCAGGGTCACGCGCTTGTATTGTCCCTTGGGGTTGGCCAGCTCGATGGTGGCGTTGCCTTGTGTGTCGATGTTGGTGAGGGTGGCCACGTAGTTCTTGTCCAACGAGGTGAGGAGCTTCAAAGGCGTGTTGTCTTCGCCTTCGGTGACGTCGCTTACCATGACTTCCTTGTCATCGACAAGATACGTCCAGATGGTAGTGCCGTCGGAGATGGATTGTTGTTCAGCCATCTCGATTTTGTAGGCATTATCTTGGAGCCAGGCATGGCCTTCCTGTGCATCGCTATAGTTCTTTCCGTCGGGACTGACTTGATAGGTGAAAGCCATCTCCACGTTCTTGTGGCTCTTCACTTGGTCTACCATAACGCGAACGAGGGCCTCGGCGTTGTTTTGTGCGCTAACTGCTTGTGCTGCAAATAATAAGAGCAGGCAGGCGATGATGTTTTTCGTTTTCATGGTTAAATTCCGTTGTCTTTGTTGTAAAGATCTTGCAAAATCTGTTCCAAAGCGGCTTCGGAACCCACTTTCACCTCGCGTGACTTACTGCCCGAGAATGGCCCGACGATGCCGGCAGCCTCCAGCTGGTCGATGATACGGCCGGCACGGTTGTAGCCGAGCTTCAACTTGCGCTGGATCATCGAAGTGGAGCCTTGTTGGGTCTGCACTACGATGCGGGCAGCCTCCTCGAAGAGGCTGTCGCGTTCGCCGTCGTCTTCGATGTCGGCGCCATCGCCCTCTTCTTCAGGCACCTCAGGCAGCATGAACGGCTCGGCATAGCCACGTTGCGCTCCGATGAAGTCGGTCACATTCTCCACCTCGGGCGTGTCGATGAAGGCGCATTGCAGACGCACGAGGTCGTTGCCCGTGGAGAGCAGCATGTCGCCGCGACCGATGAGCTGGTTGGCGCCGCTTTGGTCGAGGATGGTCTTCGAGTCGACCTGCGAGATGACGCGGAAGGCGATACGGGCAGGGAAGTTGGCCTTGATGGAGCCCGTGATGATGTTGACCGAAGGGCGTTGTGTGGCGATGATCAAGTGGATGCCGATGGCACGGGCCAGCTGCGCGATACGGGCGATGGGGGCTTCCACCTCACGGCCTGCCGTCATGATGAGGTCGGCAAACTCATCGACAATCAATACGATATAAGGCAGGAAACGGTGTCCCTCGGTGGGCAGCAGCCTGCGGGCCTTGAACTTCTCGTTGTATTCGATGATATTGCGGCATTCGGCGGCTTTCAAGAGGTCGTAACGCTGGTCCATTTCGATGCACAGGGAGTTGAGCGTGCGCACCACCTGTTTCACGTCGGTGATGATGGCGTCTTCGCTGTCAGGCAATTTGGCGAGATAATGGCGTTCGATGCGATTGTAAAGCGTCAGCTCCACCTTCTTTGGGTCGACCATGACGAACTTCAGCTCCGAGGGGTGCTTGCTGTAGAGCAAGGAGGCGATGATGGCGTTCAGTCCCACCGACTTACCTTGTCCCGTGGCACCAGCCATGAGGATGTGCGGCATCTTGGCCAGGTCGAAGACGTAGGTCTCGTTGGAGATGGTCTTGCCGATGGCGCAAGGCAGGGCGAATTTGTTGTTTTGGAACTTCTCTGAAGCTATCACGCTGCGCATCGATACGGTCTCGGGCTTACTATTCGGAACCTCGATGCCGATGGTGCCTTTGCCTGGCATGGGGGCAATGATGCGGATGCCCAAGGCGGCGAGGCTCAAGGCAATGTCGTCTTCCAGGTTCTTGATCTTAGAGATACGGACACCGGCAGCGGGGACGATTTCGTATAGCGTCACCGTGGGGCCGATGGTCGCCTTGATCTTGTCGATAGCGATGCCGTAGTTGCCCAAGGTCTCCACGATCTTGTTCTTGTTGTTCTGCAGCTCCTCTTCGTCGATTTCTGATTTTACATCGCCATAGTCTTTGAGCAAGTCCAAGGTCGGGAACTTGTAGTCGCGGAGTTCATAACGCGGGTCGAAAGGTGTGTCCAAAGTGTGGTGCTCCAAGTTCTTGGGCTTATCCACGGTCTCTTCCTTAGGTGTCTCTTCGATGACCAGCTCCACTTTCTCAGCATCGTTATCCGTCTTTTGCGGGACGGCGTCTTGCGGCTTGGTGTCGCTGACGGCGGTCACGGTGGGGTCCAAGGTGACTTCGTTGGACTTGAAGACGTTTTCTTTTTTGTCGGTATTGTCGTCGGAGCCCACAATCTCAAACGAAGGGTCTTTGGTGATGGCGGTGACAGGGGGCAGGTTTGAACTGTCATCGTCGTCTTCGTCAATGAAGTCGGGGTCGATGTCTTCACCATTGTCGGTGGTGTCGTCGTCAAATCCATATTGCTCCTTGATGCGTTGTTCGGCAAGGAGAGCCGCTTGTCTGCGAGCCTCTTCCTCTTTCTTCTCACGCAATCTCTTGAAATAGTTGAGTGTAAGGTTGAATTGGTAGACAGCGAAGACCAGGAACAGGAAGGCGAGGATGATGCAGATGCCTGTGCTTCCGACGTAATGGTCGAGCCAGGTGTAGAGCCACAGACCCACGGCGCCGCCGAGGATGGCGCATTTGGGCGCGGCGGTGGCGATGAAAGCGAAGAACAGCGGCATCCAAACCAAGCAGAGCAGCGCATATTTCCACACGCTCCACATCTTGAATTTGGCCATGTCGGTGAGACGCAAGCCTATCATTGTCAGCAGATAGACGAAGAAGAAGGCACCGATGCCAAACGACTCTTTGATGAGGGTCTGCGCCAAGAAGAAGCCGGCGCGTCCTGTCTGGTTGTCGAATTTAGTGTCGGGGTTGAAGATCTTGTTGCCCAACTCTTGATGGTGGTTGCTAAAGAAACTCACCAAGTAGGAAATCAAGGCGATGCCCAAGAAGACGGCCAGGCAGATGAACAGTATGCCGATGATCTTCCTTATGCGGCCATCGGTTTCTTTCTTTGCTTTGCCTTTTGTGTTCTCTTTGCCTTTCGGGGACTTGTCGCTCTTTTTGGTTTTAGGCTTTTCCTCTTTTTTCTCTTCAGTGTCAATTATTTGAACCTCCAAAGACTCTGCATCGGATGCGGATTTTTTCTTGAAGGTGTTTTCTTTACGATTGTTTTTGTCGCTCATTTTCTGTCTTCGTTTATAACTTGCAAAAGTACAAAAAAATGTTGGTATTTCTATAGGTCAAAATGCGTTTTTGGAACAAAAAATAGGCTGTCGAGAATGACAGCCTATTTTTAGTAGTTGGGTTTGTGGTTATTTAGGTATCCTAAACATCCTGTTCCATCTAATTCCGCCGTTTTCTTTGTCTCTGGAAAGCCATATGAGCACGGGCTTCCCCACGATGTGGTTCTCGGGCACGAAGCCCCAATAGCGTGAGTCGGCGGAGTTGTGGCGGTTGTCGCCCATCATCCAGTAGTAGTCCATCTCGAAGGTGTATCGGTTGGCAGGTCTCCCGTCGATGTAGATTTGGTCGCCGTCCACCCTCAGGTCGTGTAGTTCATAGGCGTGGATGATACGTTCGTAAAGCGGTAAGTTGTTGACATCCAGCATCACCGTGACGCCTTTCTGAGGGATGTACAGCGGGCCGAAGTTGTCCACGTTCCAAGGATAGAGGTCGGGACGGTGGGGGAAGATGCTGGGGTTGGTGCCTTCGCCGGGATTCTGCACGTTGCGCATCACAGAGCTGATGTAAGGCAGCTTGATGAGCTCGTCGGCCACCTTGGCGCTGATGTTGAGGACGAAGGTGTTGGGGTCGGGGGTGCGGTAGCCCTCGGTGATGTTGTACTTGTCTAGGGTCTGTTTGTTGATGCCGCCGTTGGTGGTCACCACGGTGTAGTTATGCTGCATATTCTCCGGCTCAAAGGCCTTCTCGCGGTTGATATACACCACACCGTTGACGATTTGCAGGGTGTCGCCAGGCATACCGATGAGGCGCTTCACGTAGTTCTCGCGCTTGTCGACGGGGTGGGCGATGACATTGCCGAAGTTTTGGTGGTCGTTCCATACCGTTTCGCGGCCGTATTCACGCACGAGGTCGTAATAGCTGATGCTGCTCTGGAAGATGTCGCAGACCGTGTCGCCGGCAGGGTAGTTGAACACGATGGGGTCGTAGCGTTTCATCGTCGACACACCAGGATAGCGGTGGTAAGGCAACTTGATCCATTCCACATAGGATTTCTTGGTCTTACTGCCGGGCAGGGTGTTGTGTACAAAGGGGAACGAAAGCGGCGTGTTGGGACGCTTGGGTCCGTAATGTATCTTACTGACAATCAGATAATCGCCAACACATAGTGACTTCTCCATACTCGAAGTGGGGATGGTGAAGGCCTCGAAGACGTAGGTCCTGATAATCAGTGCGGCGACCACGGCAAAGATAATGGCGTCGAACCACTCGCGGGCGGTCGATTTCTTGGGTCTTGTGGTCGTGGCGGGGTCTTGGTATTTATCGTCCTTCACGATGAAGGGGAAGAAGATAAAAGGCAGGATGGCGGCCATGCCTTCCTCCCAAATCTTGAACCTGCCGAAGCACTTGCCCATCTCGACGAGCATGAGCAGCAACATGAAGATGTTGATATAAGGGAAGACGATGAAAAACCACCACCAGAACTTCTTGTGTTTGCCGATGATTTTCAGGAAGACATAAATGTTGTAATAGGGGATGAGGCTGTACCAGCCCTTTTGTCCAGCGGCCTCAAACTGTTTCCAGCAGAACGCAATCGGGATGGCGAAGAGGGCCGGGACAATTAAAATGAAGAGTATTAGTGACATTTTTGAATGGTGATTTCCTTGTTAACGATGCTTTTGTCAAATTATTATTGGTGGTATTCTCCAAAAAGATCCTCCATTCCAAACACGCCCGTCTTGCCAATCAAAAACTCGGCGGCGGCGATGGCGCCCAAGGCAAAGCCTTGTCGGTTGAAGGCCTCGTGAGTGAGGGTGATCTTGTCGGCGGGCGACTCTGCCATCACGCTGTGGATGCCGTTTACCTCGCCCTCGCGCGTCACCTTAATAAATAAAGTGCGGTCGGCGGGGGCGTTGATGCTCCAGCGGTCGTAGTCGTGGTCGACGGCGAGGATGTCGTTGGCCAGCTTCACGGCCGTGCCGCTGGGCTTGTCGAGCTTGTGGATGTGATGTGTCTCAGCCATCGAGAGCTGGTAGCCATATTGCTCCGCAAACTTCGCCAGTTGCTTGTTGAGCAGGAACATGATGTTCATCCCGATGCTAAAGTTGGGCGCAGTGAAGAGGCTTTGCTTTTCGGCAAGGCACCGTGATTTTATCTTTTCAAAATGGTCCTGCCACGCCGTGGTGCCTACCACGACGGGCATGTGCAGGTCGAAGCAGCGGTGGATGTTGCTCACCACTTGGTCAGGTTGGCTGAAGTCGATGGCGATGTCGGCCTGCTTTAACAGTTCAATGCGTTCTTCCCATTCTTGTGGGTTGTCGATGGTGACGACGACACTGTGCTGTCGGGCGAGGGCGGCTTTCTCCACCTCGTGGCCCATTTTTCCGTATCCTATGATGGCGATTTTCATGGCTAAAAATTCAGTTGAAACGATAAGCCCACTTGGGCGTACTGCGGCATCATGACAGGTGTCTGCACGGGATGCAAGTATGGGTCGACGCTGAGGCTGAGGTCGTCGCTGATGTCGTAGGTGTATAAATGTCCGTCCACACAGGCATCCACGATGTTCAAGCCGTACCAAACCGCAGTGAGGATGGTATAGAACTCAAAATCACGGCGATACGACTCCTTGTAGGTCTGTAGCTGCCCGGCTGCATACCGTTCGGCCAGCTCGGTCTCGTGTTCGTTGAGCGTCACGCCCTCAGGCAGGTCGCCGGTCTTGTATTCGTAGGCGTGCAGATAGGAGCGGTATTCAGAATAGTTGCGGTAAGAAAGATATCCCAAGCCGCCCAAACCAGCATAGACAATCGGCACTTTCCACCATTTACGGTTGTAGATCTGTCCCAGGCCAGGCAGACAGGCCGACATGATAGTGGCTTTTACGGGGCTGTGCGGCTTCTTGACTTTGGTTTTTTTCTCCGTCTTCGTTTCTTTGGCTATCGTGTCGGCAGTGATGACGGTGTTGCCCACCGTATCAAACACCACCTGCGCTTCCGTTTTCTGAAAGGCGAGGATGGCGATGAGGCCCAATAGCAACAGGAAACGGCGCGGCATGGCGTTTATTTGTTGTTGAAGAGTTCCATGATGCGGTCAAACTCGGCTTCGTCCTTGAAGTCGATGACCACGCTGCCTTGCCCTTTGATGTTGCGCTTCACCTTCACCTTGGTGTTGAGCGTCTGCGACAAGGTCTTGATTTTGCTCTTGAAGTGCTCGGGGATGAAGTTGGTCTGCTTGCGCTCCTTGTCAGCCTTGCCTTTGGCCTTGTCGGCCATCTCCTCGGTCTGGCGCACGGTCATCTCCTCCATGATGATTTGTTGCAGGAGTTTCAGCTGCTCTTCCTTGTCGTTGATGTTGATGAGGGCGCGGGCGTGACCCATGCTGATGTGTCCGTCGCGGATGGCGAGTTGTACCTCAGGCGGCAACTTCAACAGCCTCAAGAAGTTGGCCACGGCGCTGCGGCTCTTGCCTACCTTCTCGCTGACCTCCTCTTGGGTGAGGCTGCATTCGTCGATGAGACGCTGGTAGGAGATGGCCACCTCGATGGCGTTGAGGTTCTCACGGTGGATGTTCTCGATGAGGGCGAGCTCAAGCATCTGCTCGTCGTTGGCCACGCGGATGAAAGCCGGGATCTTGCTCAGACCGGCCATCTTGGAGGCACGCAGACGGCGTTCGCCAGAGATGAGTTGGTATTTGTTGTATCCAAGCTTCCTTACGGTGACGGGTTGGATTACACCTTGTTCCTTGATGGACTGTGCCAGCTCGCGCAAGGCGGTCTCGTCAAACTCGGTTCTGGGCTGGAAAGGGTTGGTCTCGATGAGGTTGATGTCGATTTCGGCAATGGCACCAGCCACGAAATCGCCGCTGATGTCCTTGCTCGTGATGTCGGTTTCGGCGCTGCCGAGAATGAGGTCAAGGCCTTTGCCCAAGCCAGTTTTCTTCGTTTCTGCCATATCGCTTAGTCGTTAGTGTTGGACATGTGGTTTCTCTTCAGGATCTCGCGTGCCAGGTTAAGGTAGTTGATGGCACCGGTGCTGTTGGCGTCGTACATGACGATGGTTTTGCCGTAGCTGGGGGCTTCGCTCAGACGCGTGTTGCGGTTGATGATGGTGTCGAACACCATGTCCTGGAAGTGCATTTTCACCTCTTCGACCACCTGCTTCGACAGACGCAGGCGCGTGTCGAACATGGTGAGCAGGATGCCTTCGATGTCGAGGTCGGGGTTGAGGCGGGTCTGTACGATCTTGATGGTGTTGAGCAGCTTGCCGAGGCCTTCGAGGGCGAAGTATTCGCATTGCACGGGGATGATGACCGAGTCGGCGGCAGTGAGTGAGTTGACGGTGATGAGACCCAGCGACGGCGAACAGTCGATGATGATGAAATCGTAGTCGTCCTTGATGGGGGCGAGGAGCTTCTTCATCATCATCTCACGTTCCGGCAGGTTAATCATCTCGATTTCGGCGCCCACGAGGTCGATGTGGGCGGGGAGCACGAAGAGGTTGGGAGTCTCCGTCTCCGCGATGACGGTCTTCGGGTCCACTTGGTCGATGATGCATTCGTAGATGCTCGTCTCCACGGTCCTGGGGTCGATGCCCACGCCCGAGGTTGCGTTGGCCTGCGGGTCGGCGTCGATGAGGAGGGTCTTATATTCCAGTACGGCCAAACTTGCCGCAAGGTTGATGGCGGAAGTGGTCTTGCCCACGCCGCCTTTTTGATTTGCAATCGCTATTGTCTTACCCATTTTCAATCTAATTTACGCTGCGAAAGTACGCATTTTTGCCCCATTTTATTATAGGTTTTGGCGGAAAGTTATCAACACCGACACGATTTGTTGATAAGTTTTTGTGGCGCAAGAAAATGGCAACAAAAAAGGCCGCAAATCGTTGCGGCCTCTGATTTTTTCGTTCTTTGAATTGATTATTTGTCCAAGCTGTCGAACCATTTGTCGATGGCGCTGTCGATCTCGTTGTGACGCTCGCCTTCCTCACGGTCGAAGTGACGCGGCTCGGGCTGGTCGTAATAGTCGGCAGGATACTCGCCGGTCTCAATGTAGTTGATGGCATCGTTGAGGCCCTTGGAGACCTTCTCGAAGTCTTCCTTGTAGAGGAAAATCTTGTGCTTCTCGTAGAAGAAGCGTTGCAGACCTTCATCGAAACGGCGCTTGCTCTCAGTTATGGTGATGTACTTTTCGTCGTTTTTCGTGGATTTCACATCAAAGAAATAGGTTCTCTTTCCTGCTTTCACCGCCTTCGAGAACAGCTCTTCTCTTTCTTTCATTTCTTTTTCTTCCATCATGTCTTTCAATAATTTGATACTTTCTAATAGTTCTTTTGTGTTTGAAAAGTGGGGCAAAAGTAGGAAAAAATTAAATATCGGAGCGTTTTATGTGTTATTTTTGCACTCAAATTATCTAATCCTATGGAACTGAATCTGAAACGCCCCATAGCCTTTTTCGACCTGGAAACGACGGGCCTGAATCCCTCGCACGACCGTATCGTCGAGATGAGCGTGCTGAAAATCAACGTGAACGGCGACGAGGAGCAACGCGTTTGGCTGCTCAACCCCGAGATGCCGATTTCTGCAGAGTCTTCGTCTGTGCATGGCTATACCGACGAGATGGTGGCCGACAAGCCCACCTTCCGGGAGAAGGCCAAGGAGATAGCCTTGTTTATCGGCAACGCCGACTTGGCGGGCTACAATATCTTGAAGTTCGACTTGCCGATGCTGGTGGAGGAGTTCCTTCGTGTGGACTACGACTTCGACCTCAAGAGCCGCGATTTTATTGATGTGATGAACATCTACATGAAGATGGAGCCACGCAACCTGAAGAGCGCCTACCGCTACTTCTGCCACGCCGAGTTGGAAGGTGCGCATGGTGCCATGGCCGATACCAAAGCCACTTACGATGTGCTTTGCGCCATGCTGGATAAATACCAAGGTGTTGATTATGAGGATGGTAAAGGAAACAAGTTGCAAGGGCCTGTCAACGACATGAAGCAACTCTCGGAGTTCTCGGCCCATCACAAAAACGCCGACCTCTCGGGACAGATCATATTTGACGAGGAGGGCAAGGAAGTCTTCATGTTCGGCAAGCACAAGGGCGAGCGCGTCGAGGATGTGTTCCGCAAGGAGCCGCCTTATTACGACTGGATCATGAAAAACGACTTCCCGCGTTATACGAAAAAAGTGGTGACGGCCATCAAGTTGCGCATGGGCGGTAAAAACGTAATACGATGAAAATCATCTGCATAGGACGTAACTATTTGGCGCATGTCAAGGAGTTGGACAACGCCTTGACAACCGAGCCCATGTTTTTCATGAAGCCCGAAACGGCTTTGTTGCCCGCAGGTGAGCCTTTCCCGTATCCCGATTTCAGCCATGAAATCCATTACGAAACGGAACTGGTGCTACACATCTGCAAAACGGGCAAGGCGATTGAGGAGAAGTTTGCATCTGAATACTATGACGCCATCACCGTGGGTGTCGACTTCACTGCTCGTGACCTGCAGAGCCAATGCAAGGCCAAAGGCCATCCTTGGGAAATCGCCAAGGCCTTCGATAACTCGGCTCCTATGGGGAAGTTTAAGAAAATCAGTGCGTTGAAGCATCCTGAAGATGTTGCTTTTGGCATGAAACTCAACGGCGAGTGGGTGCAACAAGGTCATAGCCGTGACATGATTTTCAGTTTCGACAGAATCATCTCGCATGTCTCGCATTTCGTCACTTTGGAAGAAGGCGACTGCATCTTCACGGGCACGCCGCAAGGCGTGGGTGAGGTGCATGTCGGTGATGTGTTGGAGCTGTTTATGGAAGATGAGCTTATGTTTAAGTTTGAAATTAAATAAATGATAATCAATAAAATAAAACTATGAAGAAACTCTTTTTGATGTCCCTGCTCGCAGTGGCATTCCAACTCTCAGCCCAGCCTCTCTGGATGCGACACAATGTGATTTCGCCGCAGGGCGACAAAATTGCCTTCTGCTATAAAGGCGACATCTATGTGGTGAACGCCACAGGCGGCAAAGCCCAACAAATCACGACGAACGCCGCCTACGATAGCGACCCGATTTGGTCGCCCGATGGCAAACAAATCGCTTTTAGCACCGACCGTAACGGCAACTTTGACGTGTATCTCGTCGCTGCCGAAGGCGGTGTGGCCAAACGTATCACCACCAACTCGGCTACGGAGATTCCATTGGCCTTCTCGCCAGATGGCAAAGAGATTTATTTTTCCGCTCAAATTCAAAAATCCGCTGAAAACGTGCAGTTTGCCTCAGGCTGGATTACCGAATTATATAAGGTGAGCACTGAGGGCGGTCGCCCCGAACAGGTGGTGGCCGTGCCGGTATGCAGCATCTCGTTCGACAAGGACGGCAAGTCGTTCCTTTACTATGACCGCAAAGGCAGCGAGGACAAATGGCGCAAGCATCACACCTCTTCTGTGACTCGTGACGTGGTGTACTATAACGCCAAGAAAAAGACGCACACCATGCTGACCACCAACGTGGGCGAGGACCGCGACCCGCGCTATCTGCCTGGCTACAAGGATGTCGTGTTCCTGAGCGAGCGCAACAACGGCAACTTCAATGTCTATAAGGCTCCCGCCAATAACCTCGAACAAGTGGAGGCGGTGACGCATTTCCCGACGCATCCCGTCCGTTTCTTGAGTGTGGCCAACGACGGCCTGTTGTGCTATGGCTACATGGGTGAAATCTACACGCAACGCATTGGAAGTGAGCCGCAAAAGGTGAACATCGAAATCGTCAACGACCAAGCAGAGGAGCAGCTCGTGAAGCAGGACTTCAAAGGTCTTGGTGGTTTTGCGCTGAGCGACGACGGCAAGCAGATTGCTTTCGTTTCGCGTGGCGAGATTTTCGTGACGGGTGTCGACGAATACGCCACCACCAAACAAATCACGCATACCGCTCAGGCCGAACGCAGCCCCTCTTTCTCGAAGGACGGTCGTACCTTGGTCTATGCCTCCGAGCGTGACGGCTATTGGAACCTCTACCAAGCCTCGATTGTGCGTAAGGAAGACTACAACTTCGCCTATGCCACTTTGATTGACGAGAAGCCGTTGTTCGACAACGACGGCATCGAACGCAGCAATCCAGAGTATTCTCCCGATGGCAAGGAGATTGCCTATATTGAGAATCGTAATATCCTGAAAGTCTATAATATAGCATCAAAGGAAGTGCGTCAAATCACGGATGGCACGCAGCATTATGGCAGCTTGGGTTATGAATGGTCGCCCGACGGGAAATGGTTCGCCGTGACCTTGATCACCCACATGCGCGACCCCTATTCGGATGTCGGCATCGTGTCGGCCAGCGGTGATAAGAAGATCTACAACATTACCGAGAGCGCCTATTTCGATGATGACCCGCAATGGGTGTTGGATGGTAATGCAATTATTTATAACTCAGATAGATATGGTATGCGTTCCCACGCCTCTTGGGGTAGCCAACGTGATGCGTTCATCGCCTTCCTGAACCAAGATGCCTATGATAAGTTCCGCTTAAACAAGGAAGAATATGCCTTGCTGAAGGAGACCGAGAAAGGCGGCAAGGACAAGCCGAAGGAGGAGGCGAAAAAGGATGAGGGCAAGGATAAAAAGAAGGGTAAGGATGAAGAGAAGAAAGACGGCCCTTCGACAGGCTCAGGGACCTCAAAAGATGAGGCCAAGAAGATAGAGGTGGACTTGGAGCATCTGCAAGACCGAGTCATCCGCCTGACTCCAATGTCGTCGAACCTGAGCGGTATGGCGCTCACCAGCGATGGCGAGAAGCTCTATTTCATGACCTCGTTTGAGAAAGGCTACGACCTCTGGGAGATGGATGTCCGCGAGAAGTCGATGAAGATCACGAAGAAGATGGGGCAGGGCGGCGCGCGTCTGTTGATGAAAGGCGACAACCTATATGTGCTCTCTGGCGGTAACTTGCAAAAAATCGACAAAGGCGGCAAGTCGACGTCGATTAAGTATGACGCCACCCTGGAACTCGACCTCGCCGAGGAGCGTGAGTATATGTTCAACCATGTCTTCCTGCAAATCGAGAAGCGCTTCTTCATGAAAGACCATCATGGCGTGGACCTTGACTTGATGAAGAATGCCTACCAGCCTTTCTTGGCGCATATCAACAACAACTACGACTTCACCGAGATGCTGAGCGAGGTTTTGGGCGAGCTGAACGTGTCGCACACGGGCTCGGGCTACCGTCATTCAAGCAAAGGCGATGCCACGGCTGAGTTTGGCGTGCTCCTCGACCTCGACTACAAAGGCGACGGCCTGAAAATTGCCGAGGTGGTGGAAGGCGGTCCCTTCGACAAGGGCAAATCGAAAGTGAAGGCGGGTTGCATCATCGAAAAGATTGACGGCGTGGAGATTACGAAGGACATGGATTACTATCCGCTACTCAACAACAAGCGTGACAAGACCGTCTTGGTGACCCTCAAAGACGGCGGTAAGACTTGGGAGGAGACCGTGAAACCCATCAGCCATGGCACGATGAACGACCTGCTATACAACCGTTGGGTCAAGCACAATGAAGAGACCGTGAAGAAGCTGTCGAACGGCCGCCTCGGCTATGTCCACATCAGGAGCATGGGCGACGCCAGCTACCGCGACGTGTATTCCCAGATCCTCGGCAAATACAACCTCTGCGACGGCATCGTCATCGACACGCGTTTCAACGGCGGCGGTCGCCTGCATGAGGACATCGAAATCCTGTTCAGCGGCGAGAAATACCTCGAACAAGTCATCAACGACAGCGTGGCCTGCGTGATGCCGTCGCGGCGATACAACAAGCCGTCCATCATGATTGTCGGCGAGGCCAACTACAGCAACGCCCACGGCACACCTTGGGTATACAAATACAAGAGGATGGGCAGCATCGTCGGCATGCCGGTGCCTGGTACCATGTCGAGCGTGACTTGGGAGACGCTGCAAGACCCGTCGATGTATTTCGGCTTGCCTGTGGTGGGCTACCGTACCGAGCAAGGCAACTGGCTTGAGAACACGCAGTTAGAGCCCGATTTCAAGGTGCGCAACACGCCCGAGAAGATGGCCGATGGCGTGGACGAACAGCTCGAAGCAGCTGTCAAGGAGCTCCTCAACGAGTTGAAGGATTTCCATTACTGGGGGAAATAACCTGCAATTTTAGCACGATTTTTGCATTGACAAGGGAAAACAATCTCCCATGCGAGTGCGTATACACCTTATAGTATTATTGGCTTTCGTTGGCCTTACTGCGGCAGCGCATACCGTGGTGGAACGTGACGGCTATTTTGAGGTGGAGCATGAATGGCAATATAAGGGTAGGGATTGTTCTATTATGCTGAACATCAGTGCTAGTCTGTATGATTATTTTCAGAACGACCGCGAGCATTTGGCCTATTACTACCAATTCGAGGATGGCGAAGTGCCGCCCAATTATTTCAGTTTCATGTTGTCGGAGTACGACCGCCCTGTGATGCATGCCATCGCTGAGGAGTTCAGCAAATATGCCGCTTCGGAGGTGGACAGGGTCAACTTGGCGTTGTCATTTGTACAGTCGCTGCCCTACGCCTACGATAGCGACAGTAAGGATGCAGAGGAGTATGTGCGTTATCCCATCGAGACGCTGGTGGATGGCCAGGGAGACTGCGAGGACAAGGTGGCCTTGCTGGTGGCTTTGCTCTACGAGATGGATGCCGACTTCGTCCTTTTGGTGTTGCCCGAGCACATGGCTGTGGGCGTTCATTTGGACGATGTCGACGCTGGCAGCTATCTGAGATTCCACAACAAGAGGTATTACTACATGGAGACCACCAAGCCTAACTGGAAGATTGGGCAAATCCCAGAGCATTATCGGTCTGTCGAGATGGAGGTGGTTCCTGTCAAGGATACGCCGTCGTTGCTGATGAAGGGCGTGCACTTCGATTCCCAGCCGACTATCGTCTATGAGAAAGCAAATTGCGTCATCAGCCTCGACCTGCACAATCTGGGTCCGGGCAAGGTGACGGATGTGCGGTTGCGTGTCCGGATTATTGAGAAAGGATGGAGAAACCTTTTGCTGACAGAAGAAACCTTCTTGCTTGATGATATGCTGGAAGGCGAGCGCCGCACGGAAACGCTGCCCTTCAAGAGTCTGATTAAGGAAAACTGTGTTTTGGTGGTGGAGCTGATGGGAGAAGAGGTGGAGCCCCAATCCTACGAGCTGAATATGGAATACAGTAAGATCAAGCACTGATCATTCAACCATCACCTCATCCATGAAAATCCAGGAATCATAACCGCTGCCGGGCAGACCCTCGGGGAGCTTGCCGGGGTTTTTCACCACGATGCGGAGGTAACGAGTCGAGAGGGCGTTGGTATCAAAACGCTCGCGGAAAATGTGATTGCCAGTCAGCGGCACCTCAGTGGTGAGGGCGAAGGTCATGTAAGGCTTGTAGTTCGTGCCATCGTTGGAGGTGTAGATTATAATCTCATCAGGGCGCAAAATCCAGTCGTGGGCATTGACCAAGAAGCCGATATTCAGTGCGTTGACTTTCTGATACATTCCAAAGTCGATTTCGAGGTCGGCATCGATGCCGTAGAAGCCTTGCCAATGGCCGTCGGTGTATTCGTTGCTGCCGAGGCTGCCGTCGAGCAGGGCACCATCGCCGCCGCCCGAGTATTCGGGACGGTAGTTGCCCGCCGGGCTGTTGAGTTGCTTTAGCTTGCCCATGCCTTTGTGGTAGCAGAAATAACGCTCGGCACGGACGGCTTCGCCTAAGGTGTTGAAGCATGCTGCCTTGACTAGGCAAGGTCTCTCAAGGACGATGGGGTTATAGTAAATGGAGTCGTTGAGGGTAACTTCCTTTCCGTCAAGGGTATAATGGATATCCTTGTCGCCGAAAACGGTCTTCAGCATGACTGCGGCATTGCCTTCGGTATCCGTTGTGGGTTCAATAAATGGCAGATATTCAAGTTGTTGCAGCTCGACGGCGAGGTCGTCGTATTTCTTCATGTTGACATCGAGCCAATAGGGGCGGCTTTCGAAGTTCCACACCTTGACGAATTCGGTTTTCAGGTCGTGGAGCGAGGCATACAGCTCGCCAATCATCCGTCGACTTTCGGCAATGTTGGCTTCAGTGGGAGTATTGTAGCTGCGGTAAAGTTGGATTCGGGTCATGTTGCGTTTGGCGCACCACTGCATACGATGCACGGCATAAAGGGCGTTGTCGAACAATTCGACATTCTGTTTGACTTGTTTTTTGTCGTTGATCAAGTTCTTTTCCAACACGTTAAGCGACACAAAAGTCTTCTGGTTCAATGCCTTAATGGAGTCGCTGACAAGAGTGGGGTAGAAGGGTGTTATGGGCTCGGTCATAGCGGTGAACTTGCCGATGCCGTCGAGTTTCGTCAGCTCGGAGAGCTCGTCAAGATGTTGGCAGAGCGCGTCGGAGAGGCTCCCGAAGAAATGGATGGTAAAGTTGGCTTCGGTGTTGCGGTCTTGTTTGGTAGCTGGATTCCAACTCGTTTCGGCACCCAAGGCCAAGCCGTATAAGGCGCAGTTGGTCAGCGACTCGCCGAAGTCGTCCCAGCAGGTGTTGATGACACCAACGGCGCCGTTTTTGTAGCCGTCGCGACAGAGGTTGGTGATGTTCTTTTGGAACTCGTAATGCTTGGGCCAAACCCTTTCGGAGAGACTCACACCTGGCGCGACAAAGTAGTTACGTCCCGACTTGACATACGGCTGCAAAAAGTCTTCGAAATTGTCGCTGCCCACATAAGTCCATGCGATGAGGTAGATGTCGCTGTCCAGATGCTCAAGGATTTCGGGGTGTTTGTCGGCGATGTCGCCCCACATCATCACGCGCTTGCGGTAGGGGCGCAGCATTTTGTTGACACGATTGACGTGCTGGTAATAGGCCGTCGTCTGTCCGACAGAGTCCACATAGGCCTTGGCATAGCCTTGTCCGAGGCTCTCGGTCTCGTCGCAGTTGATGTTGAAATAGGGCGACTTATAGGCTTTGGCCACCTCGCGGAGATGGTCTTCGAGGAACTTGTAGGTCTCTTCCTTGGCAGGGTTGAGGTTGCATTTCGTGTCGGCCAAATCGCTGTAGAAGGGGTTGCAGAGAATCTCCTCGAAGTGCCCGAAACACTGCTGGTTGCCGATGATTTGGATGTGATATGGTCGACAAAAGTCCTCCAACTCCTTGATTTCCTCGGCGGTGAAGGCATCGGTGGGGGCGATGTCGGGGTGGCACTTTGTCTTGAAGGTATGCTCGGTGTAAAGCGAGAAGGCGTTGAGTTTGCACTCAGCCATCTGCGGGATGAGGCGTTTCAGGTAGTCCATGCTGACGATGGGACCGCGGCTGATGTCGTCCTGCCAGGCACGGATCTTGAGGTTGGGCCAGTCGGTGATGGTCATGCAGGGAATGCGGATCACGCCTTTGTTGCTATAGAAGGAGTAACGATAAAGTTGTTTCAGGCTTTGGGTGGCATAGAAGAGCCCCGTGTTGGTGGTGGCCTCCATGCGGATGAAGTTGGGGGTGATGGTCAGCCGATAGGCCTGGTCTTCGTTTTCGCTCACGCCGAGGTGGTCGGTCTTGATAAGCTCGATGAAGAGCTTGTCTTTGACGACGATGCGTGAGAAAGGCACTATCCTGCCGCTGATTTGTTCCAAGTCACTGCGCCACATGGCAACAATCTGGTTGATTTCGGCATCGGAGGCGTCATAAGTGAGGATGATATTCTCGTCCCATACGAACTGTCCCTCAGCGGTTTTGACTTGTTGCGGGGTAGGAAGGATATGGGTGTTTTGCGCCGTGGCGAAAAGGCTGAAAAGGCATAATATAATAAGGAGTTTGGCTTTCATAATTCTACAACAATTCTATCCGAAATTTATTGTAAAATTACAACAAAATCCGATTACGATAGGGTTTCTATCCGAAATTTACTGCAAAATTGCAATAAATTTCGGTTTGATTATTTGATTCGGCCAAATAAATACCCCTTTATTTGGCCGAATAACGGTAAAAATGGTCGTATTCGGCCAGTTTGAGTGGATGATTGTGTTGTGGGATTGAAGATTATTGATGATTATATGCCTATTTCCTGCAAGCGTTTCTCAATATGCGCAAAGATTTTCTTGTGGGCGGCGCAAAGGAAGGAGTAATGCTTTTGGCTTTATCTTTATTGAAATAGTATTATGCAAATATTCCTGATTTTTAAAACAATAGAGGATTGACTTTTGCCAACCCTCTATGCGTGTCTCTTTGATTTAGAAGAAGATATTATTTGTGTATTTAGTCACATTTATACACACTTACATCGTCAAGATAGAGCCTTCTTGACTCGAATAAACGGTTGCTATACTAGTGCATTTATTTCCGTGGTATTATAAAAACGAGGGTGACTAAAACATCATTCACGAAGTACTACTCTGAAACCAATACTATCACTTCTTCCACTTGGTCCAGATGGTGTAAATGGCCAACGTCGTGATACTCCTCCCAAAAAGGAAGTACCAGCATCTAGTCCTCGCGCAACGCGTAATTTGCCATCAGTTGGACCTCTCGGATTTTTTTGGGTCTCGCCTTCATATGTTCCATACCAGTCGGAACACCACTCCAACACATTTCCAGTCATATCAAATATTCCCAATTCATTAGGTTTTTTCTCCCCTACACAATGCCATGTTTCATCGTAATCACATTTAACATCATTAACATTGTTAGTTCCGCTACATTCATAGCCATTGCTTTTATTTCCTCCTCTTGCCGCATACTCCCACTCAGCTTCCGAAGGAAGCACAAAGTCATGACCTGTGATTTCACTCAATATTCTAACAAATTCTATGCATTCATCATAGTTCACATAATACATTGGCATATTATCCCCTACACCCCAAGTTCTTGTACGTTCACTTTTTGCTGCTTGATCATATATTGTCGTTCCCATAACCGCTTGCCACAATTCCTGAGTAACTTCATACTTCCCGATATAATAACTATCAAGCACCACAAAATGAGCAGGTTTTTCCCTATTTACTATAAAATCCTTTTGGGGATCACCATTTATTTCAACATCATAATAATGACCATTTCTGAAATAGCGCTCATGGCTCTGTTTGGAAAGACCCATTATAAACGTACCTCCTTCAACATAAACCATTTCAAAGGTTACGCCATTTACGGTGAAGAGTTTATTTTCCTGTGCCACTATTGTTTTTGTTATAAACGCTAAAATGGCAATAAATAGTAGTTTATTATTCATGGCAATAATACTAATGTAAATAAAAAAGAGTGAGCTAGACCCACTCTCATAAAAGAATTATGCTGTTTATCAGAAATCAATGAAATAGTTGGTGCCAGCAAGAGCAGCATACCATTTCTTTTCGCTATTTTGCCTTAAAACACCAGTATAATATGAGTCACGTTTGTCAGGGGTTGTGCTAGAATCGTTATAAACCCAATAGTATGAATTGCAAGCATTTTTCTTTTCCCAAATCGTGAATTGCTTGTCCGATTTCTTACCATCCCTATCATAGCCATAATAATCGCCAATTCTTGTCCAGTCATCATTTGCGTTGATTTGTGATGACACGGTTTCATCATTTGTCCTCGGTGCTGTAAATGAAGAGAACACCATCCCGCCAGCCACCAATCCAGTAAGCACGGCCATTGTAATCAATACTTTTTTCATTTTTGTTTGATTTTAAGTTAGACTTTGTTTTAAATTAAACCATGCTGCAAAATTACATTAAACCAATTTATAATCAGGGTTTTAAAAGTAACTTATGTTACCAAAAAATGTAATGTTTTACTCCGAAAAATTAGAATTTTAGTTCACACTTCTTTGGTAATGCTCAGAACAAATCATGAAGAAGTCGTAATTCAAAGCCTTGCTGATTTGGAACAGCAGGTCGGTATTAATCCATGGGCGTTGGAATAGCTTGTACATGTTTTCGCGTGTGCAGTTCACTTGTGCGGCCAACCAAGTGATGCTACGACCTTGCCGCGCCAACTCAGCTTTGATGAGTTGCCCGATATGAAAACCGTCGTTTTGGTATTGATGGTGTCTGCTCATGGTTTGTTGCATTCTCGGACTTTTCCTTGCCCACAAGCAAAAAAGAAAGGCGTTCCCCATTCGTTTGTATGCTTATTAAATCCGAAGGCTCTGGTAAACCGTTGCGATAATAAGCACGAATTAGTTCACGCCTAAAACGTGAACTTTCCGCTTACTTATTCTCTCGCTAAAATTTACCAGATTTTCGGATTGAGAACAAGAGCGTAAAGCCCTAAATTATACTTTGTTATTTATCTATCAGTCAATTGTCTTTTGTTTGTTCTTGAATTATTTGTTTCGCCCATTCGGGCAGTTCGTTTACATATCTTTTATTGTTCGTTTCCGTATTGCTTCTGATACATCTCCTTGATTTCCATGAAATAGCGTTTCATAGCCTCTTCATTGGTTTGACGCGCTTCCTCCGCCACCTCCCGCATGATATACGCTAGCATCTCGTCCGTCGGTTCCTCCAACGATGTCAAGCGATAGGCGTTGATTTCCTTTTCTGACATGACTTGCAATTTGTTATCCACGGCAAAATTACACTTTTTCCCGTAATTTGTATGCTTTTTCATAAACAATTAAACAATTCAACGATTCAACAATCAACATTTTCAATATCTTTGCCTCAAAATTCAAAAACTATGATACGATTGGAAATCTGTGCCAACGGCATCAAGTCGTTGCAGAATGCGATGGACGGCTGCGCCCAGTGCGTTGAGTTGTGCGAATGCCTCGAAGTGGGTGGCGTGACGCCCTCGTTCGGAACCTTGGCCAAGGCCATTGACATCTCGTTTATCCCCATGCGCGTGCTCATCCGTCCACGACCGGGCAACTACATCTATGACGAGGATGAAGTGGAGATGATGAAGACCGACATCATGCTCTGCAAGAAGCTGGGCTTCGAGGGTGTGGTCGTCGGGGCCTTGAACGACAAAGGCGAACTCGATGTGGAGACCATCAATGCCTTGATGGGCGCAGGCGAGGGGCTGAAGTTTACCTTCCACCGCGCCATTGATGCCTGCGTGAAGCCGTTCGAGACCGTTGAACAACTCATTGAACTCGGCTTTGATAAGATCCTCACTTCGGGCGGCAAGCCCACGGCCTTGGAGGGCGTGCCGATGATTGCGGAGATGCAGCTGCGCTATGGCGACAAAATCGGCATCATGCCAGGTGGCGGCATCAACCTCGGCAATGTGAAGGACATCCTCAACATGACGGGTGCGGTGCATTGCCACGCCTCGCTGGCGCATTGGGTGCCTCGCTTTAATGAGAAGCTGTACCCCAACCAAAAGGACAACACTGGCGCGACGATGGTCTGGACCGAGTCGAACCGCGATTTGATATACGAGATGGAAACCATGCTGAATCCGTTCTAATATGAAAAAAACTCTACCTATACTATTATTGCTGTTCGCCTTCATAAGCTGTCAACAAGTCGAAAAGCAAAACGTCGTCGAGCAAAGCCTCAACCAGGGCTGGACGCTCAGGGGCGACACCTTAGATATTAACTTGCAGGTCGATGTGCCTTCGGTGGTACAGCAGAGCCTCTACGATAAAGACATCATCCCGCACCCTTACCTAGGCACGGTGGAAAATGAGTTGCTTTGGATTTCCGACCATCCTTGGGATTATACTCTGCATTTTGATGCGGACAAGGAACTGCTTGATAAAGAGAATGTTGAACTTGTCTTTGAAGGCATTGATACCTATGCGAATGTGAGATTGAACGGGCAGGATTTGTTCTTTGCCGACAACCAGTTCCGCGCATGGAAACAGGATGTGAAAGACTTGTTGAAAGAGAAAGACAACCTTTTGGAAGTCAGTTTTGCCCGTTATGATAGCACACAATTGGCTTTGTACGAGGCGCATCAACCACGATTGCCGGAGAAATATGCCGTTTCAAGAAAAGCACCTTATCAGCATGGCTGGGACTGGGCTCCGAAGTATAAGAACGTGGGCGTCTGGAAACCGGTGAGGTTGGTGGGCTGGAACGAGGCGAGATTGGAGAATGCCTATGTCGTCACAATGACGGCCGATGAGATGATTGCGGAACTGATTGTGCATTTGGATGTTGAAAGTGTAGAAGATGAAGATTTTACTGTGGAAATCGGCCCTTCGACGGGCTCAGGGGCCTCGGTTTTTACGGTACAAAACAGGTCCTTGAGCCTGTCGAAAGGCCGTCAACATACGGTACTGCCAATTACTATTGACAATCCTCAAATCTGGTGGCCCAACGAAATGGGCGAGCAACCCTTGTATGACTTCGAGGTGGTCTTGAAGAAAGACGGTAAAATACTGGACACAAAGTCCTTCAAATCCGGTATTCGCTCCTTTGAGATGGTCGACGAGCCTGACAGTATTGGTCGAGCTTTCTATTTTAAGGTGAATGACGTCCCAATGTATGCCAAAGGTGCCAACTACGTGCCCGAGGAGATGATTGAGACTTGGATCAATCCTGACAACACCTTGAAACTGCTTCAAATGGCACAAGAATCTCACTTCAACATGCTGCGCGTTTGGGGCGGCGGCATCTATCCTTCCGAGGATTTCTTCAACATCTGTGACTCGTTGGGCATCTTGGTGTGGGAGGACTTTATGTATGCCGGAACTATGTATCCTTACGACGAGGACTTCCTCGAAAACGCCCGAATCGAGGCGGAGGAACAGGTGAAACGCTTGGCTTCACATCCTTCCTTGGCCTTGTGGTGCGGTGGCAACGAGATTTCGGAAGGCTACTACAACTGGGGCTGGCAGCAGTCGTTGAATTGGTCTGAAGAAGATGATAAGGCCATCAAAGCAGGTTATGACCGCTTGTTTGAAGAGATCTTGCCTCAAGCCGTTGCGCAATTTGACGGAGCAAGACCCTATTGGCCGAGTTCTCCCTCAAAAGGTTGGGGTAGACCCGAAAGCCTGACCGAAGGCGACGTGCATTATTGGGGTGTATGGTGGGGTGAGCAGCCTTATGAGGTTTACCGTGAGAAGGTGGGACGCTTCAACAGCGAGTACGGCTATCAATCTTATCCCGATTATTCGACTTTGCTGAAAATAGCCCAAGGCGATGAACTGAGCAAGGATGCCGAAGTCATTGCGGCGCACCAGAAACATGCCCGTGGCACACGACAAATTGATGACTTCATACAACGGTATTATCCCGACGCCCAACCTAAGGACTTTGAGGATTATGTGCATTTGAGCCAGCTCTCGCAAGCCTATGGCATGGAGGTCGCCATTGAGGCACACCGCACGGCTAAGCCTTACAATATGGGTACGCTCTATTGGCAACTCAACGATGCCTGGCCCGTGACTTCATGGTCCTCTATTGACTACTACGGCAATCCCAAAGTGCTGCAAGAGCGGTTGAAGGTGCTTTATGCGCCCGTGTTGCTCTCCCTCGACCAAAAGGACTATGGCGTTTTCATCACTTCCGACTTGTTGCGCGACATTGACGGCACATTGTCTGTCACGGTGTGCGACGCTGAAGACCAACCGCCGTTTGAACAAGAGTTGAAGGTGGAGTTGAACGCCAACGAGAACCGTAAATTCTATGTTGAAGGCCTGCGAGAGTTCTTGCAGAAAACTCCTGCGGCTTTTGTGAAACTACAGCTAACAGAAGGTGAGACCCTCACCGCCGAGCGACTTGTCGCCTTGTAAACGGAGGCCTACACTTCTTCGGATTGAACAATTATTGTTACTTTTGCACAAAATTATCGAACCATGATTTTTAACTATGTCACTTGGACTGTCGACCCCGTCCTGTTCTCGATAGGGAGCCTCTCTGTGCGTTGGTACGGCCTCATGTGGGCCTTGGGTTTTCTCTTTGGTTACTTCGTCATGCGCAACATCTATCGCCACGAAAAGGTCAGCGACGACTGGATGGATAAGCTCTTGATTTACATGCTGGTGTTTACCGTCATTGGCGCGCGTCTCGGCCATTGCCTGTTTTATGAGCCCAAGGAGTATCTTTCCCATCCGTTGAGCATCCTGAAGATTTGGGAAGGCGGTCTCGCCAGTCACGGCGGCGCCATAGGCATCCTGTTGGGCTTGTGGCTTTATGTCCGCAACTACAACAAGTCGACCAAGAAGAGCAAAGACGAAAAACAACGTATCAGCTATATCTGGCTGATGGACCGCATTGTCATCCCAGTTTGCCTTGTCGGCTCCTTGATCCGTTTCGGCAACGTGATGAACCACGAGATCTACGGCACGCCTACTTCGTTGCCATGGGGCTTCGTATTTATGCGTGGCGCGGAGCAGTTTTGTGGAACCTTCGACAACTACACGGAATACACCGCTTGGACGGCACCCTGTCCGCCGAGCGAGTGGCTGCCCTGCCATCCTACGGGACTTTATGAGGCCTTTTTCTGCCTCGTGGCGATGGGCATCCTGCTGTGGATGTACTACAAATGCGACCTTGGCACCAAGCAGCCCGGCTTGATGTTCGGCACCTTCCTCGTCATCATCTTCGGTTCACGCATTGGCATCGAATTCTTGAAAAATGTGCAAGTGGTCGAAGAGATTGAGATGAGAAAAAACGCCGTTTTCGACATTGGACAGTGGCTTAGTATCCCCTTCGTGCTTGTCGGCATCGGGATGATTGTTTGGAGTGTTATGAATCGGAAGAAAATAGAAAACCAAGCCTGAGTTGGTTTAGAGATTGCAAAAAAAAAACAGCGTTCGGAGTCACCCGAACGCTGTTTTTCGTTTTCAGTTTTAGGATTATTCATCCATATAGTAGTCGGTGAGGAACTCGTTCAGCCTGTCGCTGAGTAGCTCCTTCATCTCGGTGCGGTTGTACCTTCCCGCCACTTTGTCGAAGTGATGGAGCAGGCTGAGGCCCTCGTCGATGTCGTCTTGGAAGTACTCCCTGAACTTGGGTTTCATGTTGCCGTAGTACCTTACCTTGTCGGAGTAGTTGTTGACCAATCTCGTCATGTAGGCGTCACCCTTCAATGTGTCGCCGCAGACGTAGTACATCTCGGGGAACTGATAGGTGCGGATTTCGGCGGGGAACTTCTCTTCGGGGAAGAACTCCTGGAACTTATCCATGACGATGACGGCCGAGTCATACTGCCTGTGGTTGACCAAGGCCTGTGCCAGACGCGAATAGGCCAGTTGTGCGTATTGGATCTCACGCACGCTCTCGCGATCGGGCACTACGCCGTCCTGGTTCATGCTGCCCCAGTTGACGATGCCTTCTTTGGCTTTGTTGACCAGCAGGTCATAGCTGCCGTCGCGGTACACGCCGCCACGGTAGGTCTTATTGAAGTCTTCGGCCTCAACGGGGATGAAGCGGTAGGCCAGACCTTCCATGTGCAGGTATTTGTCGAGGCCCAGAAGCTTAGACATGTCGCTGAACGAGGTGAAATACACAGGACGCTCCCAGTTGTTGGTGGCCATGAAGTCGAGCAACATGACACCGCTCTTGTAGAGGTAGTTGTCCTGGATGTTCCACGTGATCTCGTCGACGATGCGGTCTTGCATGCTCTCGGGCACGATGCCGTTGCGGATGCAGGCTTCCTTGTCGACGGTCAGCTTCACGCTGCGGCAGGGGATATAATTATAGGTGTTGTTTCCGTAACGCTTCACGGCCTTGGGGTTGTGGAGGAATTCGATGACCTGCTTCAGCTCCACCGTCTTGCCCTTGAAGTATTCCTCTTCTTCTACGGGCACTTGCTCGTTGATGCCGTGGTCGTATTCCTTCTGCGGCAGCGTGAGCGGTAGCTTCTCGGATTCATACACCTTGCGGCCCATCTGGTGGACATACCAGTAACCGCTCGACAGCATGTAGTTGCACACGCGCACATCGGTGCGGAAGCCTTCCACCTCTTGCACGTACCACAAGGGGAAGGTGTCATTGTCGCCACGGGTGAAGATAACCGAGTTGGGCGGCAACTGCGCGAGGTAGTTCTTCGCCCAGTCGCGGGCCGAGGTCTTGCCCGAACGGTTGTGCTCTTCCCAGCCATTGGTGGCCAACACGCAAGGCACGGCGACGAAGCAGAGGATACCCACCAAAACGGTGGTGACCATGCTTTGTTTCTTGGTCAGCTTGTTGATGCCGTCGATGATGGCGATGACGCCGAAGCCAATCCAGATGGCGAAGGCATAGAACGAGCCGGCGTAGGAGTAGTCACGTTCACGCGGCTGCTGAGGCGTCTGGTTCAGGTAGATGATGATAGCCAAACCCGTGAGGAAGAAGAGCAGGAAGATGATCCAGCTCTGCTTCAGGTCGTTCTTGAGCAGCCAGAACAAGCCGATTAAGCCGAGGATGAGGGGCAGGAAATAATAGGTGGTACGTCCCGGGTTCTGCAGGCAGGCGGGGATGTTGTCCTGGTCGCCCAGGCGGGCATTGTCGATGAAGCTGATGCCGCTGAGCCAGTTGCCGTGATCCAGCTCCCCTTGGCTCTCGATGTCGTTCTGACGGCCCACGAAATTCCACATGAAGTAACGCCAATACATCCAGTTGCACTGGTAGTTGATGAAGAACTTCATGTTTTGTGCAAACGTGGGCTTGTTCACGTTGACCATCTCGCCACGGTAGTTTTTGACGCGTACGGGCGTGCCGGTGACGACGCCTCGGTCGTTTTTGCGGTAGCTCTCGTACATCTCAGAGTGCGAGCCTCTCTGGGTGCTCCACATACGCGGGAAGATGGTCTTCATCTCGTCGGGGTACTCGGGCATGCTGCGTTTGTTGTCGTCGGTGATGACATAACGGCCTTTCTCTTTGTCTTTCACGTAGATAGGCGATCCGTCCTTGAAGTCGGACATCGGGGCGTTATAATAAGGGCCGTAAAGTAAAGGCCAGCTGCCATATTGGTCACGGTTGATATAAGAAAGCATCGAAAGGGCTTCCTTGGGCTCGTTCTCGTTGATGGGCGTGTTGGTGTTGGCACGGATGATCAGCATGAAGAACGAGGAATAGCCGATGAGGATGAACATGAAGGCGAGGATGGCGGTGTTCCAAATCACCTTGCCGCATTTGGACGTGTACCAAAGACCCCAGACGATGAGGCCGATGAGGATGGCAAAATAGATGATGGAACCAAGGTTAAACGGTGCACCGAGGGTGTTCACGAAGAACAGCTCCGTCTTGCCTGCCAGGTTGATGACTTGAGGCACGAGGAACATGTTGAGGAACCACAACAGCACTAAAGAGACGACACCAGCCAGCACGAAGCCACCAAACGAGGTCTTCTTCCATTTCTTGAAATAGACAACGTATACGATGGCAGGGACGCACAGCAAGTTGAGCAGGTGGACGCCGATGGACAAGCCGACGAGGAACGCGATGAAGATAAACCAACGGTAGCTCTTCGGGTCGTCTGCCACTTGCTCCCATTTCAGGATGGCCCAGAAGGTGACGGCGGTGAAGAACGACGACATGGCGTAGACCTCGCCTTCCACGGCGTTGAACCAGAACGACTCGGTGAAGGTGTAGGCCACAGCGCCGACGAAGCCAGCCAGCAGCACACCTATCTTATTCACCCAAGGTGCGTCTTCGCCTTCTTTCATCCATACCTTACGGGCCATCATCGTGATGGTCCAGAAGAGGAAGACGATGGTGAGGCCGCTGCAGATGGCTGACATTGCATTGACCATCATGGCCACCTTGGTGACGTCGCCGCCTGCGAAGAGCGAGAAGAAACGTCCAATCATCTGGAACAGCGGTGCCCCAGGCGGGTGACCCACTTGCAGTTTGTATGCTGTAGAGATGTACTCGCCGCAGTCCCACCAGCTCACGGTAGGCTCCAGTGTAAGGAAATACACGACGGTGGCGATGATGCCTGCCATCCATCCTGTAATGTTGTTTAACCTTTTGAAAGTCATAACGATATAAAAACTATTTGTTGATTTTTCGCTTCAAATTGGACTTTGCCAAACGGCAAAAATACGGATTTTTAGCATATCGCGTGAGGAAAAAACGGCAAAATCGGTTTTTGCAGTATGGTTGGAACAACTTTTTTTGAAAAAAATGAAAAAATTGCTTGCGCGTAAGAAAATTAGTTGTACTTTTGCAGCCGCATTCGGAAACGAATGATGTCGAGTGGTGTAATGGCAGCACTGCAGATTTTGGTTCTGCCTGTCAAGGTTCGAATCCTTGCTCGACAACTTAAGGTGGAAGAAAAGACCTGCTACTTTGAGTAACAGGTTTTTTTATTGTATAACCCAGCGGTCCCTGAGCCCTGAGCTAGTCGAAGGGTCGAAGGGCCGCTTTGAAGAAGTAACGAAATGATAGACAAAGAACAAGTAACCGCCCTCTGTGAAGAAGCCCTCGCCGGCACCGACCGCTTCCTGGTGGAAGTGAAGGTGAAGCCGAACAACATCATCGAGGTCTATGTCGACTCCGACACGGCCGTCAACATCGACCATTGCGCCGAGTTGAGCCGTTACATCAACGAGAAGCTCGACCGCGACGTGGAAGACTACGAGTTGACCGTGCTGTCGTGGGGCCTCTCGGGTGCCTTGAAGATGGACCGCCAACTGCAGAAATATGTAGGCAAGGACGTGGAAGTGAAGACGACGGAAACAGGTAAGGTCATGGGTAAGCTGGTGCGTTTCGATGCCGAGAATGTGGAGTTTGCCCCCGCACCTAAGAAAACCACGAAGAAGAAACCTGCAGAGGAACAAGCCAACTTGTTGCTGAGCAGAAAGACAACGGAAATCAAACCCGCAATAATCTTTTAAAACAGCGATCCCTGAGCCTGTCGAAGGGCCGCGTCAACAATCAACGATTCAACAATCAACAATCAACAACATAAAATGGACAATTACAAATTAGTCGAAACTTTCTCAGAATTCAAGGAATTCAAGAACATTGACCGCGAAGCCATGATGCGCATCATCGAGGATGTGTTCAGAGGCATGTTGAACAAGAAATTCGAAACCGAGACCGACGATTTCATCGACATCATCGTGAACGTTGACAAGGGCGACTTCGAAATCTACCACAACCGTGAGGTCGTTGAGGACGACGAGTTGACTGACCCGCTTCGCCAGATCAAGTTGTCGGACGCCATCAAGATTGAGCCCGACTTCGAGGTAGGCGAGGAAGTGAACGAAGAACTCCGCATTGAGAGCTTCGGTCGCCGCGACATCCTGGCACTGCGTCAGAACCTGCAGACCAAAGTCTCTGAGTACGAGAAGGAAAACATCTTCCAGAAGTACAAGGAGAAGGTCGGTGAGATCATCACCGCTGAGGTCATGCATGTGTGGAAGCGTGAGATCGTGGTCATCGACGATGAGAATATCGAGCTGATCCTGCCCAAGGCCGAGCAGATTCCGAGCGACATTTATAAAAAAGGTGACACCCTTCGCGCCATCGTGAAGAGCGTCGAAAGCGTCAACGGCTCGCCCGTGGTCACCCTGTCGCGTACCTCCGAGATCTTCTTGCAGCGCCTGCTCGAAGCCGAAGTTCCCGAGATATACGACGGCCTCATCACCATCAAGAAGATTGTCCGTGAGCCTGGTCAGCGTGCCAAGATCGCCGTGGAATCCTATGATGACCGCATCGACCCCGTCGGCGCCTGCGTCGGCATGAAAGGTACTCGTATCCATGGCATCGTCCGTGAGCTGCGTAACGAGAACATCGACGTCATCAACTGGACCACCAATCCGGTGCTCCTTATCTCTCGTGCCCTTAGCCCGGCCAAGATCACGAACATCGTGCTGAGCAGCGACAACACCATGGCCAACGTCTACATGGAGAACGACCAGATCAGTCTCGCCATCGGTAAGGGCGGCTACAACATCAAACTCGCCGGTAAGCTGACAGGCTATGAAATCGACGTCTACCGCAACAGCGAAGCCAATAACGCTGAGGAGGATGTCGACCTGCAAGAGTTCGCCGACGAAATCGACCAGTGGGTTATCGACTCGCTCATCAAGATGGGCTGCGACACTGCCAAGAACGTGCTTTCGTACACCCCCGAAGAGGTGGCCAACCGCGCCGACCTCGAAATCGAGACCGTCAAGGATGTGTTCCGTATCCTGAAGGCCGAATTTGAACAAGATGCCGAATAAGCATTGCAATAATCACAAACGAGAAACAAAGAGAAAGAAACTATGTCCGAAGAAACTAATTTCACAATTCGATTATCCAAAGCGGTAAAAGAATTCAATGTGGGAAGGGACAACATCGTGGAATTCCTCGCCAAGAAGGGATTCCAGGTGGAGAACTCTCCCAACACGAAGCTCACGGCAGACATGTACGCACTGCTCGTGAAGGAATATCAGGGCGAGAAGGAAGTGAAGAACGAGGCCAAGAAATTGGGCAACCTCTCTTACAAGGGTGGTAGTGTTTCCGTTGATTCGGCATTGCAATCGCCTAAGACTATTGACGAAGAAGACCACGACGAGGTCATCATTCGTTCAACCACGATATCGTCGCCAACCAAAAAGACAGCCAAGCCTGCCGCAGAGCCCGAAAAAGTGGAGGCCAAGGAAGAAGCTCCGAAGCAAGAGTCCGAGCCTGAAAAGAAGGTCCCCGAAAAGGTGGAGCCTGAGAAGAAGGAAGAAACTACTTCGCCTATCTCGCTGAACATCGTCGGGAAGATCGACCTTGAGGAGAAACCTCGCCAAGAGAAAAAGCAGGAGAAGAAGGCCGAAAAGCCTGCCCAGCCTAAGGAGAAGAAGGCTGAAAAGCCTCAGCAAGAGAAACCTGTTGAGAAGAAGCAGGAAGAGCCTGCCAAAGAGGCTCCTGTGAAGGAGGAAGAAAAGCCTGCCGAGCCGAGAGTCATCAAACTGGAGGCTCCCAAGCTGACGGGCCCCACGGTTTTGGGTACCTTGGAACTGCCTGTCGAGAAGAAAGGCGGCAGACCTGAAGACTCGAAGAAAAAGAAACGCAAGCGTATCATGGGCGGCAAGCCCGAGGGCTCGTCGGAGAATCCTACCGGCCTGAATGTGAACGCTGGCGGCAAGAAACAGGATGGCGGCAAGCCGGGCAAGGGCCAGAAACCCGCCGACCAAGGTGGCAAGAAAGGCTCCAAAGACAGCCCCAAACTGAGTAAGAAAGACAAGAAAGGCAAACGCGAAGAGAAGCCCGAACTGAGCGAAGAGGAAATCTCGAAGCAGATCAAGGACACCTTGGCACGTCTCGCCCCCATGGGCAAGTCGAAGGCCTCGAAGCACCGTCGTGAGAAACGTCAGCAGGTGGCAGGCTCGATGATGGAAGAACTGATGCGTCAGGAAGCTGAGCAGAAAGTCTTGAAAGTCACCGAGTTTGTGACCGCCAACGAGCTGGCGACCATGATGAACGTGCCTGTGGTGAAGGTCATCGGCACCTGCATGAGCCTCGGTATGCCAGTCTCCATCAACCAGCGTCTCGACGCCGAGGCCCTGACCGTGGTGGCCGAAGAGTTCGGCTTCCAAGTCGACTTCGTCAGCGCCGACGTGCAAGAGGCCATCGCCGAGACCGAAGAGGTCGACCACGAAGAGGATCTCGAGCCCCGCGCTCCTGTCGTCACCGTCATGGGTCACGTCGACCACGGTAAGACCAAGCTCTTGGACTACATTCGTAACACCAACGTGGTGGCCGGTGAGGCCGGTGGTATCACCCAGCACATCGGTGCCTACGAGGTGACCACCGAGAGTGGCAAGAAGATCACTTTCTTGGATACCCCTGGTCACGAAGCCTTCACGGCTATGCGTGCCCGTGGTGCCAAGATCACCGACGTCGCCATCATCGTCATCGCTACCGACGACAGCGTGATGCCGCAGACCGTCGAGGCCATCAACCACGCACAGGCCGCTGGCGTGCCTATCGTCTTCGCACTGAATAAGATCGATAAGCCCACTGCCAACCCCGACAAGATCCGTGAGCAATTGGCCAACATGAACATCCTCGTCGAGAGCTGGGGCGGTAAATACCAAGACCAGGAAATCGCCGCCAAGATCGGCTTGAACGTCGATGCATTGCTTGAAAAGGTGTTGCTTGAGGCCGAACTTCTCGACCTGAAAGCCAACCCGAACCGTTTGGCCAAGGGCACGGTCATCGAGTCTGCCTTGGACAAAGGCCGAGGCTATGTGGCCAAGATATTGGTGCAGAATGGTACCTTGAAGATTGGTGACATGGTGCTCGCAGGCACTACCTATGGTAAGGTGAAGGCCATGTTCGACGACCACAACCGTCCCGTCAAGGAGGCTGGTCCTTCCACGCCGGTGCTGTTGCTGGGTCTGAATGGCGCTCCTATGCCGGGCGACGCCTTCAACGTGATGGTTGACGAACGCGAAGTGAAATCTATCGCCAACCGTCGTGAACAGCTGCAACGTGAACAGACGCGCCGCACCAGCCCGCACATCACCTTGGATGAGATCGGCCGCCGTATCGCCATCGGCGACTTCAAGGAACTCAACATCATCGTCAAGGCCGACGTGGACGGCTCTGTGGAGGCTCTGGCCGACAGTTTGCTGAAACTCTCTACCGAGCAGGTGCAGGTCAACGTCATCCACAAGTCGGTGGGTGCCATTAGCGAGTCGGACGTCATGCTGGCTTCGGCATCCAACGCCATCATTGTGGGCTTCAACGTGCGTCCTACCGCCCAAGCGCGTAAGATGGCTGAGAATGAGAAGATCGACATCCGTCTGTACTCCATTATCTACACCGCCATCGAGGAAATCAAGGCCGCTATCGAAGGCATGTTGGCTCCCGAAATCGAGGAGGTGGTTACCTGCAACCTCGAGATCCGTGAGACCTTCAAGATCAGCAAGGTCGGCACCATCGCCGGCTGTATGGTCTTGGACGGTAAGGTCACCCGCAACACCAAGGTGCGTGTCATCCGTGACGGCATCGTGATTTATACGGGTACACTCGGCTCCTTGAAGCGTTACAAGGACGACGTCAAGGAAGTCAGCGCTGGCATGGACTGCGGCTTGAACATCGAAAACTTCAACGACATCAAGGTCGGCGACATCATCGAGGGCTACACCGAGAAGGAAGTCGCTAGGAAATTATAATGCAGATTAAATGCAAAAACCTTGTAGAGACGCGATTTATCGCGTCTCTTTTTTTGTCATTTCATCAAAGAAATGGTCTTCAGCATCTGCTCACCCAATCCAATGGTATACCCCTGCTTCATGAACACCACCTCGCTGTTGGCGTTGGCAATGATGAAGACAGGCCTGCTGTCGGTGTTGATGTGCAGGCCGTCCACGATTTCGTTGCGGATGATGGTATCATTGTCAAGGCCGTAAACGATGCCAAAGGGTAAAGTGCTGAAATCTTTCAGCTTGAACTTGTCGTAGTCTTCTTGGTCGCTGAAAACGAAGATGATCGGCAAGTCACAATCTTCGAAATCCTTGCGGAAGGCGGCGATATCTTGCATGGCGTGTGTCGTCGGCTCGCTGCCTTGGTCCAGAAGGCCGAGGATGAAATAGTTGTCCTTGATCAGCTGTTTCGGGTTACATTCTTCGCCTGTCTCAAGGTCGGTGAAATGGCTGTCGGCGAAGAAACTGCCGATGACGTGCAACTCGTTGTCGGGCTGACGCAGCACCAAGTTGACATCGGTGGTCTCGCCCGCCTTGACGGTGAAGAACTCGCTGTGGGTCAAGGCGGTGCCATCCTCTAGGCGTGTGCCTGCCGTGAGGATGTAATAGCCTTCGTCCAAAGGCGTGGGATGGCCGAAAGAGGAGAGCATCATGCCGTCGTCGATGCCCGGGTCTTTGGCGTCGTAGGCCAAGAGGTGGAAACTGTTGCCGTCAAACTTCTTGATGCTGAAATGCGTGTAGTATTTCGGGTCGGCCACGGAAGCAGTGGGGTAGTAGTGGATGTTTACATGGCCTTGGGCTGTATTGTTAGGCTCTGGCGCTTCGAAGTCGACGTTAACCCAGTTGTTGTCAAAATATTGTACATTGCCGTTAACGGGGTTGATCTGTGCTGCGATGCCCATGCTGCGGGCCATGGCCACGAAGAAGATGTCGCGCGAATGACGGTCGGCCTTGCGGACTTTCAACACGCCAAGGGGCGAGATGGGATAACGCTGGGGATTCAGGTCGTCGTTGGTGTTGATGTTGTTTCTCACCCAGTCGACGAGTAAAGCAGGGTTGTCGTGGTATTGCATCCATTCTGCCCTGGGGAAGAATGCGCTGAGGGCCTGGCGCCACGGCACAAGCATCTCGTTGCTGATACGTGGGCTGAGAATGTATTGCGCATAATGCTCCTCTGGCATTGAGACGGCGGATGAGGTGAGGTCGGGCGTGTAGTCGAAGTGGTCTTTCAAGACATCAAGGGTGACGTCGCGCAGGTCTTTGTCGGAGATGTTTTTCAGCAGGTTCACGGCTTTGGTCTCCTGTTCTTTGCTTTGGGCATATTCCACGAAGTCAGCGATGGTCTGATAGTTGCCCCATGTCTTCTCGTAAATGCGGCACAGGCTTTTGTTGCCCGTGTTGACGATGAGCTCGTCTTGAGCGGCCTTGCAGGCTTTGATATAGGCATTGCGCATGGCGTCTTCTTCAGACACACGGCGGTCGTTCTCCGCTCTCATCTCTGCCGTGACTTCGGGCAAGACACCGCTCGGGGCGGGCGGCACCATGTCGAACTCGAAGGCGTCGCTTTGGCCTTGTTCATGGTCAAGGGTGATGGTGACTTGGTCTTGCTCGCCTGACTTGAAGACTGCATAGCCGAACTTGCCGTCTTTGGCGGCATAGGCCATCATGCAGCCCAGTCCTGCGGTGAGCCAGGTCTGGCCGTTGTCGTCCGTCGTCTTCTTGACCACGGTGCAGAACTCGGCGTAGTTGTAAATCTTGAACTCCACAGGTAGTTTGGCTTGTGGTTGTCCATCTGTGTCCACCACGGTGAAGGTGGTCTTGGCGGTCTTGCCGTAGTTGTCCACCACGTTGATTTCCGTATAGTTGGCGCTGCGGCTGATGACCTCCTCGGGGCCGTCGTAGTCGCCGAATACGCGCGTATGTAATAACAAGGTGCGGGAGGCCGGCTCGTTGAACCAACCCAAGTCGAGCACAGGCTCAGGCTCGCAGGCGCCGAGGAAATGCCATTGTCCGTCTACCCAGGCTTCCACCCAGGCATGGTTGTCGTCGCAATGCGCCCAACGAGGGGTGTAGACCTGTCTCGCAGGGATGCCCACGGTGCGCAAGGCAGTTACCAACAGCGTCGACTCCTCGCCGCAGCGGCCCCACGAAGTCTTGATGGTCGCCATCGGCGCGCTGGTGCGGCTGTCGCTGCCTTTGTAGTTGACATGCTCATGGCACCAGTGGTTCACTTCGAGGACGGCGTCATATAAGGAAAGGTCTTTTACCCGCTCTTTGAGTTCCTCATAGTAAGTGGCCCTGAAGCGGTCGAGGTTTTCGTTGTTGACGCGCACGGGCACAACGAAATGCTTGAACTCGCGCTCGGGGATGCTGGCACCCCAAGGCATCTCTTCCTTGGCCAGGAAAGCATAGTGGATGCACTCGTGGTAGTAGCCCTCGGTGTAATCCACGCTGTCGCCGAGCGGCATATATTGGTAAAGGAACTGTAAGGCTTCTTTTTCGTTGAAGGCCTTTTGTTTGGCTTCTCCTGTGCAGCCTGAAAACAGCAGGGCGGAGAGGGCAAGGATGAGGAAAGTGTTTTTCATAAAAAGAATATTTGCCGCAAAGATAAGGCTTTTGCGGCAAATATTCAATGTTTCTCAGACTTACGCCATAAACTCTTCCAAAGAGGAGAACAGAATCTCCTTCAGCTCCTCTTTGTGCTCGGGTTTGGTCTGCGTGAACAGGAAACCCCAGATGCTCATGGCAGGATTCATGATGTCGCGGGTCTCCAACACGCCGTGGAAGTGCCGCTTGATGCGCTCGAAGTCGAGCTTGCGGTTGGTGTCGTATGGCTTGTCCAAGACGATGAAGCTGAACACGTCGTCCTCGATGTCGTTCCACATGGTAGCGTAGTCGGGATGCGTGCCTTCAAAGTAGGCCTGCACGGGCAGCAGATGGCAGGTGTGACGCGTCAGGTCGTTGAGACACATGCCAGCGAAACGCAGCGGGTTGACCTCAATCGGGATGGCACGCCCCGTGTTCTTGTCGACGCGGAACTCCACGTGCATCGGGAAGTTCTTCAACCCAAGCACGCCGTTCAAGTCGATGCAGAACTGGTTGAAAGCCGGATAGTTGGCCTCGAAAATCTGCTTGCTCATGCAGTAGAGGCGGTCGCTGACGTCGGTTTCGTTCTTGAAGATGTGGTGGAAGATGTTGATGATGTTGGGCTTGCCCTCGGCATCATAATAGGCGTCCACGGCATATTCCTCGCCTTCGATAAACTGCTCCAGCACAAACATCTCGCTGCGCACGACGGTCTCGGGGAACACGGCGCACTGCTTGGCGAAGTTGCGGTCAATGTCATCCAAGGCATTCTGCCATTCTTCCTTGCTGCGGACGATGTACACGCCCACGCTGAGGAAGCCGACAGAAGGTTTCAGCACCAAAGGCAACGGCAACTCGTCAGGGTTGAGGCTGCGCAAAGCCTTCATCTCCACCTCTTTGTAATAGAAGTCGGGATAGATCTGCTGGCAGATACGACGGAAGGCGGCTTTGTCCTTCAGAATTTTGACTTTCTTCACCAGCTCCGACTCGGGTAACTGTGCATAGAGCCATACCAAGGCATTCTCTGACACAGCATAGAGTTGGTTGGTTTGATTGTATCTTTCGACGAATTGCTTGTCGTCAAGAAGGTTAAGCTTGTGTCCTTGCTGCTTCAGCACCTCGGCCATGTCGTTATGTAAAACGGGGATTTGTTTCTCTTCCAGATAGGCCACCAATGGGGCGGAAACGTATGGTTTTTCAAGTATAATCACGATGAATAACGAATTTTAAATATTGAATTTTGAATTTTAAATCACCGAATGATGTTTTGTGTTCTGTCGGGGCCGTACGATACGAATTTGATCGGCACGCCGACGTAGTTTTCTATGAATTTGATATAGTCTTCCAACTTTTGCGGGATCTTGCCTTCGATTTTCTGCTGCCAGCCGGGAAGCTCCGTGTAGACGGGTTCCATGGTCTCGGTGCAAGCGGCGAAAGGCAGGTGCTTGGTCTCCTTGCCATTGTAGCGGTAAGCGGTGGCGACTTTTAAGGTGGCGAAGTCGTCCATGACGTCGCTCTTCATCATCATCAGATCGGTGACGCCGCTGAGCATGACGGCATATTTCAATGCAGGCAGGTCGAGCCAGCCGCAGCGACGCGGACGACCAGTGGTGGCGCCAAACTCGTGTCCGTTCTGGCGGAGCTGTTCGCCTGTCTCGTCAAACAGCTCGGTGGGGAAGGGACCTGTGCCCACGCGGGTGCAGTAGGCCTTGAAGATGCCGTACACCTTGCCCACGCGGCTCGGGGCGACACCCAATCCGGAGCAGACACCTGCTGCGATGACGTTCGACGAGGTGACGAAGGGATAGCTGCCGAAGTCCACGTCGAGCATGGAGCCTTGGGCGCCTTCTGCCAACACTTTCTTGCCGTTGTCGAGGGCCTCGTTGATGAAGTATTCGCCGTCGACGAATTGGTATTGTTTCAAGTATTCAATGCCTTCAAACCACAGCTTCTCGTATTCGGCGAAGTCAAGACCGTCGAGTTGGAAGTCCTGCATCTCAAAGCCGAGGCCTGCGATTTGCTGCAGGTGGATTCGTTTCAGGTTTTCGTATTTCTCACGGAAGTCGGGTGCGTTGATGTCGCCGATGCGCAGGCCGCGGCGGCCAGTCTTGTCGGTATAGGTCGGGCCGATGCCTTTCAGCGTGGTGCCGACTTTCATCTTGCCCAAGGCCTTCTCGTTGGCGGCATCCATGGCGCGGTGTGTCGGCAGGATGAGATGGGCACGGTTGGCGATCATCAGGGTCTGACGCAGGTCGAAGCCGGCCTCACGCAGGCCTTCGATCTCACCTTTTAATATATGCGGCTCGATGATGACACCGTTGCCGATGAGGTTGACGCAGCCCGGGGTGAGTACACCTGAAGGGATGTTGTGCAACACAAACTTCCTGCCTCCAAACTCGATGGTGTGTCCGGCGTTGGGACCGCCCTGGAAACGACACACGATGTCGTAGTTCGGTGTGAGGGCATCGACGACCTTGCCTTTGCCTTCGTCGCCCCATTGAAGACCGAGTAGAATGTCTATTTTGTTCATTATCAGTTGTTTTTCTTATGTCCGTAAAAAATTAAGGAATGATGCGTAATCTCCACCCCTAGCTGCTCTTCTATCGATTTTTGAATTTCCAGAAGGCGCGGGTCGCAGAACTCCATGACGGTCTCCGTCTCCAGGTCGATGAAGTGGTCGTGCTGGCGGAACTTGTAGGAGCGTTCGTACTGAGCGCAGTTGTGCCCAAACTGGTGCTTGATGACCAAGCCGCAGTCGAGCAGCAACTCGATGGTATTATATAAGGTGGCCCTGCTGACACGGTACTTGTTGTCTTTCATCTGGTTGTACAGCGAGTCGATGTCGAAGTGCCCGTTGGTCGAGTAAATCTCCTTGAGGATGGCGAAACGCTCGGGGGTCTTGCGCAACTTCCTCCGCTGTAGGTAGTCGATGAATAACTTCTTGACGGCCAGATAGGTATTGTCAAATGAGTCTTTCATTTTTCAGGTCGTGATGTTGGCGCAAAGATAAGGTTTTTTTCAGAACAATTCTAAATAACCGACATTATTTTAATTGCTCTTACGCACCACTTTCTGGATTTCCTTCAGCTGGCTGAGCTTGGCGATGAGGTCGTCGAGTTCCTTGGTGTTGTGCACATAGATCGAGATGGTGGCCTCCACCACGTCCTGCTTGGCCTCCATGTGGAGCGAGTGCAGGTTGAGTTGCATCTCGTTGGAGAGTAGGTTGGTCATGCGGTTGAGCAGTCCAGCCGAGTCCAAGGCGGTGATTTTCAGTTCGGCGAGGAAGGCAATCTCGCTCTTGGGCTGCCATTTAGCCTTCACGATGTTGTTGCCATAGCGTGCTGAAAGTTGTATGGCCTTGGGACAGTTGCTCCTGTGGATCTGCAGTGGCTCGCCGGGGAAGCTGAAGGCGATGACGTCGTCGCCGGGGATGGGGTTGCAACAAGTAGACACGTTGAAGTCGAACTCGCCCGCGGTAGTGATAGACGGCGTCTCGTCTTTTTCCTTGTTGTTGCCCAACAGGCCGAAGGAGATGAAACGCACAAAGCTGCCGTTAGACTGTGGTTTGAGTACGCTGCGGATGAGGCGCTCGTCGATTTTGCCGGTGGCCACCAGATAGTAGAAGTCGATGGAACTGGTGAGGCCTTCGGAGTTCATAACGGTGTTACGGTTGGCTTTCGATGGCTCCAGGTCGAGCTTCTTCATGATGGCCTCGAATTTCTGCTCGCCCTCTTCGCGGAAGCCGCGGCGATATTCCTTGATGCCGCTCTTAAGCCTCGACTTGGCCGTGGCAGTGGCCAAAAACTCGAACCATTTCTCCTGTGGGTGTTGCGAATCGGAGGTAATAATCTCCACTTGGTCGCCTTTGGTGAGTTTACGGTCGAGTTGCGACAGTTGGTTGTTGACGTTGGCGGCGATGCTGTGGTCACCGATTTCGCTGTGGATGTTATAGGCGAAGTCGAGCGCGGTGGAGCCTTTGGGCAGCGTAATCATCTTGCCCTGCGGGGTGAAGACGTATATCTCATCAGAGAAGAGGTCGAGCTTGAAGTTGTCGACGAACTCGATGGCATTGTCCGACTCGCTGCCGATGAGGTTTTGTGCCTTTTTCAGCCATTCGTCGAAGCCACTCTCGGTCTTGTCGTCGTCGGTCTTGTATTTCCAGTAGGCGCCGAAGCCTTTCTCGGCGATTTCTTCCATGCGTTGGCTGCGGATCTGCACCTCGACCCAGTTGCCCGTCTGACCCATTACCACGGCATGCAGGCTCTCGTAGCCATTGGCTTTCGGGAACGAGATCCAGTCCTTCAGCTTTTGGGTGTAGGGACGGTAGCAGTTGGTCAGCACGGCATAGATCTTCCAACACTCCATGCGTTCCTGCTCTTTCGGACAGTCGGTGATAAGGCGGACGATGAAGGAGCCATAGAGGTCCTCGAAGGCCAACTCCTTGTCCATCATGCGTTTCCATACCGAGTTCACCGAGCGTTCCTTGATCTCAGCCCTGGCTTTGATGCCGTTTTTCTCCAACTCGGCTTCGACGGGTGCGATGAAGTCGCGCAACTCGCCCATACGTTTGGCACGCACGTCATCCATGCGCTTGCGGATGTTGTAATATATGGTGGGGTTGGTGTATTTCAGTGCCAAGTCTTCCAGCTCGATTTCGATGGCATGGAGGCCGAGGCGGTAGGCGAGGGGAGCGTAGATGTAAGTCGTCTCAGAGGCGATTTTCAGCTGTTTATGCTTGGGCATCGAGTCTAAGGTGCGCATGTTGTGCAGGCGGTCGCTGAGTTTGATGAGCACCACGCGTATGTCATACGACAGCGACGAGATGACTTTCTTGAAGTTCTCAGCCTGTGCGCTTTCGGCGCCATCTATGTTATCGAACTTGGTGAGGCCGTCCACCACGCGCGATACCTTTTCGCCAAACATCTCGCGGATGTCGTCGAGGGTGTATTGTGTGTCTTCCACCACATCGTGCAATAAAGCACAGATGATGGAGGTGCGGCCCAAGCCGATGTCGCGGGCAGCGATGGTGGCAACCTCAATGGGATGGTAGATATAAGGTTCGCCCGAGCGACGGCGCTGGTCCTTGTGGGCCTCCACGGCGAAGTAGAATGCCTTGTCGACCATCTTCAGGTCGGCGGCTTCCTTGCGCGTCTGCCAAGCCTCGATAAGGCGCTGGTGTCGTCGTTCGATTTCCTCTTTCTCTTCCTTGGAATAAGTGTCGGGTAAAACGGGTGTCATAGGTAATTGCATTTTTAGACTGCAAAGTTATAGATAATCTTTTTTATCCGAGGTGGTTTGGAGGGGATTTTTTTCTATTTTTGCGCCCATAATGAAAAACATCCGAAATTTTTGCATCATAGCGCATATCGACCATGGCAAATCGACCTTGGCCGATAGGCTGTTGGAACTGACCCATACACTGAATGCCAAGGAATTGGTCGACCAGGTGCTCGACGACATGGACCTTGAGCGCGAGCGTGGCATCACCATCAAGAGTCACGCCATTCAGATGAAATACAACTACAAGGGTGAGGAATACACCCTCAACCTCATTGACACCCCCGGCCACGTCGACTTCTCCTATGAGGTGTCGCGCAGCATCGCAGCCTGCGAAGGCGCCCTGCTCGTGGTCGACGCCACGCAAGGCATCCAGGCCCAGACGATTGCCAACCTTTATTCTGCCCTTGAGCACGACCTCGAAATCATCCCCGTGATGAACAAAATCGACATGGACAGCGCCATGGTCGATATCGTGGAAGACCAGATGGTCGACCTCCTGGGCTGCGACCCGAGCGAGATCCTGAAAGTCAGTGCCCGCACGGGCGAAGGCGTGCCCGCCGTGCTTGATGCCATCGTCGAACGCATTCCCTGCCCGACAGGCGACCCCGAGGCACCGCTACAAGCCCTCATCTTTGACTCGGTGTTTAACTCGTTCCGTGGCATCATCGCCTACTTCCGTATCATGAACGGCACCATGCGCACCAACGACCTCGTCAAGTTCTTCGCCACGGGCAAGGAATACCATGCCGACGAGATTGGCGTGCTGCAACTCAAGCAAGTGCCGAAGGATGTGCTGTATGCAGGCGACGTGGGCTATATCATCTCGGGCATCAAGACCTCGAAGGAGGTCAAGGTGGGCGACACCATCACGCATGTCGAAAGCCCCTGTGCCGAGCCGGTGGCAGGCTTCGAGAACGTGAAACCCATGCTGTTTGCGGGTATCTATCCCGTCGATGCGGATGACTATGAAGAGCTTCGTGCCTCTTTGGAGAAGCTGCAACTCAATGACGCTTCATTGGTCTGGGAACCAGAGTCGTCGGCAGCCTTGGGCTTCGGCTTCCGCTGCGGCTTCTTGGGTCTCTTGCACATGGAAATTGTACAGGAGCGCCTCGACCGTGAGTTTGACATGGATGTCATCACCACGGTGCCCAACGTGTCGTTCAAGTGCTTCAAGACCGACGGCGAGATGATTGAGGTGCACAACCCCAGCGGCTTGCCCGAGGTGACGAAGATTGACCATATAGAAGAGCCGTACATCATCGCGCAGATTATCTCGAAGAACGAGTTCACCGGCCCCATCATGACGCTCTGCATCGACCGTCGTGGCGTGCTGAAGAACCAGGTCTACCTCTCCACCGACCGTGTAGAGCTCACCTTCCAGATGCCGTTGAGCGAAATCGTCTTCGACTTCTACGACAAGCTGAAATCCATCTCGAAGGGCTATGCCTCCTTCGACTATCATATCGCCGGCTATCAGGATGCCGACTTGGTGAAGCTCGACATCATGCTCAACGGCGAGTCCGTCGACGCCCTGTCCACCTTGATTCACAGGGGACATGCCTACGAGTTCGGTCGTCGCATGTGCGAGAAGCTGAAGGAATTGATACCTCGTCACCAGTTCGACATCGCCATCCAGGCAGCCATCGGAGCGAAGATCATCGCCCGCGAGACGGTGCGTCAGGTGCGTAAGGACGTGACAGCGAAGTGTTATGGCGGTGACGTCTCCCGTAAGCGCAAACTATTGGAGAAACAAAAGGCTGGCAAGAAACGCATGAGGCAAATCGGTAACGTCGAAGTGCCGCAGTCGGCGTTCCTTGCAGTCTTGAAATTAGATTAAAACGGTAGAGACGTAGCGCGCTACGTCTCTACATTAACATAGAACAAACGACAAATCAACAAATAAAAAACTATGGAACACCTAATCCCTGCATGGATGTTAATCCCTTTCGCCGTGATGCTGCTTTGCATTGCGGTCTTGCCATTGCTGCCTAAAGTGGGCGAGTGGTGGGAACACAACCTTCACAAACTGTATGTGTCGCTCATCCTCGGCGTGCCCGTGGGCATTTGGCTCTGCGTGAACGGCATGAGCCATGAGCTGATTCATCAGATGATCTTCGACTATGTGCCCTTCATCTTGCTCCTCATGGCGCTGTTCGTCACCACAGGCGGCATCTGCATCAAGGGTGACCTTGTGGCAAAACCGCTCACCAACACCATCATCCTCGGCATCGGCTGGCTTTTGGCATCGTTCATGGGTACCACGGGAGCTGCTATGCTGTTGATCCGCTTGGTGCTACAAACCATCTCGCAGCGTAAATACAAGATGCATACCGTACTCTTCTTCATCGCCATCGTGGCCAACTGCGGCGGTCTGTTGTCGCCCCTCGGCGACCCGCCCTTGTTCCTGCTGTTCCAGAAAGGTGCCAGCTTTGGATGGTGGATGCAAAATATGTTCCTTGAATGGCTTGTCACCGGCATTTTGTTGCTGTTGATTTATTTCTTGGTCGATACGTACTTCTACCGCAAGGAACCTAAAGAGAACCTCGCTGCCGATATTGCCCAAGAAGTGTCGCTGCAGTTCTCTGGCCTCATCAATATCGTGTGGCTGCTCTGCATTATCGCCAGCACCATGTTCATCAACAAGACCTACATCCCTGCCATGGGTGCAGAACACGCCCCTTGGTATCTGAAGCTCTTGCGTGAATGGGTGTTCATCGCCATCATTGCCTGCTCATGGCTGACGACGAAGAAGAAAGCCCGTGTTGATAATAACTACTCGTGGGTACCCATCCTTGAGGTGGCCTGTGTATTCGTCGGCATCTTCGCCACGATGACACCTGCCTTGATGTTCCTCGAACAGATGAAAGAGACCATCCAAGGCTTCATCGGACAGCCGTGGCAATATGTCTATTGCACCGGTCTGCTGTCGGCCTTCCTCGACAACGCGCCTACCGCCATGGTGTTCAACTCGATGGCACCTTACGGCGACGTCGTTGGCCTGGCCGCCGACCCGTTCCTGAAAGCCATCTCCATGGGTGCCGTGTTCTTCGGCGCTCTGACTTATATCGGCAACGGCCCCAACTTCATGGTGAAGTCTATCGCCGAGCAGGAAGGCATCAAGATGCCGTCGTTCTTCGGCTATATGGCTAAGTTCTCCTTGGTTGTGTGCCTGCCCGTCTACGTCATCGTGCAGCTCATATTCATCTAATCCCAGAGGCTATGTCCGACGGTATTCTTTACGAGATTGCAATGACGCTGCTGCCTGGTATCGGTGATATCAGCGGAAAGAAGTTCGTGCAGTATTGCGGCAGCGCCGAGGCCGTCTTTAAGGAGACGCGTAAGTCGTTGGAGAAGATCAACGGCATGCGTGAGGTTTCTATCGACGCCATCTGCAAGCCGAAGGAATACCTGACACGGGCCGAAGAGGAGATTGAGTTTGTCGAGAAGAACGGCATACAGCCTTTGTTTTTCCTCGACTCCGACTATCCGCGCCGCCTGTTGCAGTGCGACGACGCCCCGATGATGTTGTACTACAAAGGCAAGGCCAACCTCAATGCCAATCGCGTGGTGGCCATTGTCGGCACACGCAACATCACCGAATACGGTAAGGAGAATTGCAACCTGCTGGTGGAGGAGTTGAAGAATGACAATGTTTTGATAGTAAGTGGCTTAGCATACGGTGTTGACACCTGCGCCCACAAGGCCTCGGTGAAAAACGGCATCCCGACAGTAGGCGTGATGGGTAGCGGCATGCAGCAAATCTATCCTGCGCCTAACAAGAAGCTGGCTTCTGAGATGGTGGAGCAGGGTGGTGGCATCCTGACGGAATGCATCAGTGGCACCTTGCCTGACCGAGAGAACTTCCCGCGTCGCAACCGCATCATTGCGGGCATGGCGGATGCGGTGGTCGTCATCGAGTCGGCGATGAAAGGTGGCTCGCTGATTACCGCCGACCTGGCCAACTCCTACAGTCGTGATGTGTTCGCGTATCCTGGCCGCGTCATGGACCTCTACAGCCAAGGTTGCAACTACCTCATCCGCACCAACCGCGCCCATCTCATGGAGAGCGTGCTTAACCTGCGTTACATCATGCGTTGGGACTCGGAGTCGAAGACGGAGAAGCAGACGGCCATGTTCCGTGAGTTCACGCCCGAGGAGAAGCTGGTAATGGACTGCTTTGGCGCCAATGCCGTCATCAATCTGGACGACATCATCGTGAAGACGGAGCTGCCGACCACGAAAATAGCTGCCATCCTGCTGACCTTGGAATTCGACGGCGTGTTGATGGCATTGCCCGGAAAACGTTACCAGAAATGTTAGGCAAGGTCATCAAATCGACGGGCAGCTGGTACATCGTCCTCGACGAGACGGGACGGCAATGGGAGTGCCGTCTGCGTGGCAAGATCCGTTTGGACGGCATCCGCAGCACCAACCCCGTGGCGGTGGGAGACAACGTGCAATTTGAACAGGAGCCAGGTAAGGAGACTGGCGTCATCAAGAAAATTGAGCTGCGCGACAATGTGATTGTCCGGCAGTCGGTCAACTTGAGCAAGGCCTCGCATATCATCGCTGCCAACGTCGACTTGGCCATCGTGGTGGCTACCATCACCCAACCGCGCACCTCTACAGGCTTCATCGACCGTTTCTTGGTCACCGCCGAAGCCTACCACATCCCCGCCGCCTTGATTTTCAACAAGTGCGACCTTTATAACGAGGAGCAAATAGGGGAGTTGTGCGTGCTGATGGAATACTACCAAAGCCATGGCTACACCTCGTTCGGCGTGTCGGCAAAGACGGGTTTCCAAGTCGACCAGCTCAAGGCTTTGATGCAAGACAAGATATGCCTTTTCTCGGGCCATTCCGGCGTGGGTAAGTCGGCGCTCGTGAACGCCCTTGATCCCTCGTTGAACGTCCGCATTGGCGAGATCTCCGATTATCATGAGAAAGGCAAGCACACCACCACTTTCGCCGAGATGCATCATCTGGGCTTCGGTGGGTGGATAGTGGACACCCCTGGTATCAAGGAGTTTGTGCTATACGATCTCGAGAAAGAGACCCTGGCACAGCGCTTCCCAGAGATGCGTAACCTGATGAGCGAATGCCGTTTCGCCAACTGCACCCACACCCACGAGCCGGGCTGCGCTGTGAAGGAAGCCGTCGAGCGTGGCGAAATCGCCGACTGGCGTTATGTGAATTACATCCGCATGATGACTAATGAAAGCCATGAATCTGTGAAAGACGAATCGTAGGGACGCATCGAATGCGTCCGAAGAATAAATCGAACGAAAATGAGAATCGCCCTATTTGGAAAGACCATCGCCCCTGAGAACGGGGAATATATGCGACAGCTGTTTAAGGAACTGGCCGACAATGCTATAGAGATTGCTGTCTACCAGCCTTTTGCCGACATTGTCGCCTCCTTCGTCCCCGAAGGTGTGCAATATAGTGTTTTCCATTCCCATGAGGACCTCAAGGCTGACTTGCTGTTCTCCATCGGCGGCGACGGCACCATCCTCGACACCTTGCCTTTTGTGCTTGACTCGGGCATCCCCGTGGCGGGCATCAATATGGGACGCTTGGGCTTTCTCTCTGGTATCTCGAAAAACGAAATCGCCATGGCTGTAAAGAGCGTAATTACAGGAGATTACACCGTTGAACAGCGCACTTTGTTGGAACTGGTCTCGCCCGAGAAGGTCTTCGACGACGTGAAATACGCTCTCAATGAGTTGAACGTCATCCGTAATCCAGAACATAGCCTGTTGGCAATCAAGGTGTTTGTAGACGATGTGTATCTTAATACTTATTGGGGCGACGGCATCTTGCTGGCCACCCCTACGGGCTCCACGGCCTATTCGTTGAGCGCTGGCGGACCGATTATCGCGCCGAATGCCAAAAACTTCGTCATCACGCCCATCGCCACGCATAATTTGACGGTGCGTCCTGTCGTTATCCCCGACGATAGCACCATCCGCATCCAAGTGGAAGGACGTGAGAAGAAATTCGTCTTTAGCATGGACTCAAGAAGCTGTACCTTAGACACTTCTGTGCAACTTGAGGTGCGCAGGGCCGACTTCTGTCTCAACCTGGTCAGGATGCGCGGTGAGGACTTCTTTGGCACCATTCGCAATAAATTGATGTGGGGAAAAGACAATAGAAACTGATTTCTGTCGTTTTCATTGGAAAAATTCGTATTTTTGCAGTTTTGAATGACTATGTATAGAAAAATTCGTTTCTTATTGATAGTGAGTTTCTTGGCCGTTTTTTCACAAGTCAAGGCTCAATTTAACGACCCCATGACCCTGGAGGTGGGACCGCATGTAGGGGCTAGTTTCTACATGGGAGACATCAATCCTATGTATCCTTTTGCCCAGTCGCGCTTGCAATTTGGAGGCTTGGTGCGCTTCAACCTCAACTATCGCTGGACCTTCCGCTTCGACTATACCCATGCCACGGTGACGGCCTCTGACGAGGTCATCAAATGGCGCCCCGAACGCGGATTGAATTTCACCTCGAGAATCGATGACTTCAGTTTCATTGCGGAGTTCAATTTCATGGAGTACTACACTGGCAACCCGAAGAAGAACGTTTCGCCTTATCTCTTTGGCGGCGTCTCTTTGTTCTTGTATAAGACATATACCAAAGTGGGTGACGAGATGGTTGATTTGAGTAACTACGACACAGAAGGCCCGCAAGACCCCGATGAGAAGTGGTACAACAAGATGTTTGGCAAGGGCGTCCCTGTAGGTTTGTCCATCCCCTTTGGCTTCGGCGTGAAGTTTGCCTTGTCGCGTCACATGGCCGCCACGGTGGAATTGAGTATGCATAAGACCTTCACTGATTATCTTGATGACGTTGCCAAGAAGTATCCTGAGCAACATGCCTTATATACCACGGCAGACGGCAACACCTACGACCTGACCGACCCGTCGGGCAACTACATCGCCGGTCAACAGCGCGGCAACGCGTCTTTCAAGGACTGGTATGGCATGGGGCGCGTGTCGCTGACCTGGAAATTCAATCTGCCAGAGAGCAGAAGGTGTAACCTTAGCAAATTCTGACCATGGAACTGAAAGACCAACTGATGCAACAGATCGACCGCGAGCGCTTGCCGCAGCATATCGCCATCATCATGGACGGCAACGGACGTTGGGCCAAGGAGCGTGGCAAACAACGCCTTTTTGGCCATCAAAGTGCCATTCAATCGGTGCGCGAGGTGAGCGAGGCCTCGGCTGAGATTGGCGTGCCTTACCTCACCTTGTATGCCTTCTCTACTGAGAACTGGAACCGTCCTTTGGCTGAAGTCAGCGGGCTGATGTCGTTGTTGGCCACCACCATCACGAAAGAGGTCAGCACGATGAACAAAAACAGCATCAAGTTGAACGCCATCGGCGACTTGAAGAGCCTGCCCAAGGCCAACTACGAGCAGTTAATGCAAGCTATTGCCGACACAAGCCACAACACCCGCATGACGCTGACCTTAGCCTTGAGTTATTCAGGCCGTTGGGACATGAAACAAGCCTCACAGCGTATGGCGCAAGACGTGGCAGCGGGCAAGCTGGCTCCTGAGGCCATCGACGATGCATTGATTTCATCCTATCTCTCCACGGCTGGAATGCCTGACCCCGAGCTGCTCATCCGCACCAGCGGCGAGGAACGCATCAGCAACTTCCTGCTGTGGCAGTTGGCTTATTCCGAATTGTATTTCACCCCAAAATATTGGCCCGACTTCCGCAAGGCCGACTTCTACGAAGCGATTCTCAACTATCAGCATCGTGAACGCCGTTTCGGGAAGACCAGCGAGCAAGTGACCAACAAATGATTGAATATTAGAACTATGCGATTGAGATATTTACCTATAATACTTTTCCTTGCGGCGCTCCTGGGCTTCGGGAGCGGCGCTTTCGCCCAAATCCAAATCGGCGACGACCTGTCGGAGATTGACTATGCGCATCCGCAGAAGTACGAAATCGGCGGTGTTGTCGTTGAAGGTGCCAAGTATGTCGACGGCTCGATGCTGACCATGATTGCTGGTCTGAGGGTGGGAGAGACTATCTCCATCCCGGGTGATGAGATTTCGATGGGACTGCGCAAGATTTGGGAACAAGGTCTATTTGAGGACGTGGCCATCAACGCCACCGATTTCGTGGGTAATAAGGTTTTCCTGCAAATCGTCATTAAGGAAAAACCCCGTGTCTCCAAGTTCTCCCTTAAAGGTATCAAGAAAAGCGAGGCCGATGACATCCGCAACAAGATCAACCTGTCGAGAGGCGACATCGCCACCGAGCACCTGCTGACCAAGACCACGCGCATCATCGAGGATTATTACTTTGAAAAAGGCTTCCTCAATGTGGACGTTGACATACAGCAAGAGGTCGACACCGCTCGCGAGAACTATGTTGACATGATTATCAACATCGAAAAGGGGCAGAAGGTGAAGATTGGCAAAATCAATGTGATTGGCAACGAAAACCTCTCTGACGGACAAATTTATGCGGCCATGAAAGAGACCAAGCAACGTGGTCACTTCGACCCCTTGAACCCCTTGGGTCCGTTGGTGGTGAACACCTTGGCCGATGTGTTTACACTGCATCCTCTCCGAGCCATCACTGGCATCGAAGAGTATTTCTACGACAACTATCGTCCTCGTATCTTCAAAGGTTCGAAATATCTGGAGAAGAATTATGAAGATGACAAAAAGCACATCATCGAGAAATACAATGCCAAAGGCTATCGTGACGCCCGTATTGTCAGGGACTCGGTGTATCGCATCGACAATAACAACCTCGGCATCGACCTCGTCATTGATGAAGGCAACAAATACCACTATCGCAACATCACTTGGACGGGCAACACCAAATACAACGAGGAGACACTCAACTCCATCTTGGGTATCAAGAAAGGCGATGTATATAACAAGGAGTTGCTCGACAAGAACTTGAACTACAGCGAGACCAACCTTGACATCAGCTCGCTGTATATGGACGACGGCTATCTTTTCTTCCGCGTCGACCCTGTGGAAATTGCCGTTGAGAATGACTCTATCGATCTCGAAATCCGTATCAACGAAGGCAAACAGGCGCGTATCAGCAACGTGTCGCTGTCGGGCAACACCAAGACTTACGACCATGTGGTGCTGCGTGAGCTTTACACCCGTCCCGGACAGCTGTTCAGCCGCAGCGACGTGGTGCGTTCCGTGCGTGAGTTGGCCACCCTCGGATTCTTCAACCAGGAGTCCATCAACCCTGACGTGCAACCCAATCCTTCCGACAATACCGTTGACATCAATTATTCCGTCGAGGAAGCCGCCGCCGACCAGATTCGTTTCTCGGCAGGTTTCGCTGCGGGCTACCTGATGCTGGAGGCGGGCTTGCAGTTCTCCAACTTCTCAATGCGCAACATCTTCAACAAGAAGGCTTGGAGACCACTGCCGATGGGTGATGGACAGAAGCTCTCGTTGAATGTGAGTACTTTGGGACGCTATTACATCCAATATGGAATTTCGTTTACCGAACCTTGGTTGGGTGGTCGAAAGCCCAATGCGTTGACGGTCTCGTTCTACCAGTCGTTCTATGCCAAGCAGTACGAAAAGACCGATGCCAACTATGGTTGGTTTAACATGACGGGTGGTACCATCGGCTTGGGCCGCCGCTTGACTTGGCCCGACGACTACTTCGGCTTGTACCAAGGTCTCAACTTCAAGCGTTACAAACTGAAAAACTATCAGACGGCATACTTGACTGTCGGTGATGGCAACGGCGTGTTTAACCTCATCAGCTACAACTTAGTGTTGACGCGTAACTCGGTGAGCCAGCCCTTGTATCCACGCAGCGGATCAGAGGTCCAATTCGGTATTGAACTCACGCCGCCCTATTCCCTGCTATCCAACAAGGATTACAGCACCATGTCGGAAAACGAGAAGTACAAGTGGATTGAGATGCACCGCTGGACCTTCAAGGTAACTTGGTACACTGAACTATACGAGAAACTCGTGCTGATGACCCGTGTGCGCTTCGGCTATCTGGGTCATTACAACAAGCAAATCGGTGCAACGCCTTTCCACCGTTACTTTCTCGGCGGCGATGGCTTGAGCAACTATTCGCTCGACAGCCGTGAAATTGTCGGTATGCGTGGTTATGCCAACAACTCCTTGACGCCTGGCTTCTATGGCAATTCAGGCACGGGAGGTACTGGCGGCGACTTGATGACACGTTACACCTTGGAACTACGTTACCCGCTCTCTCTGAATCCGAGAGCCACCATTTATGCCTTGACCTTCCTCGAAGCAGGTAACTGCTGGCTTGGGTTCAAAGACTTCAACCCCTTCGACGTAAAACGCTCGGCAGGTCTCGGCATACGTATCTACTTGCCCATGTTCGGCTTGCTTGGCCTCGATTGGGGCTACGGCTTCGACGACGTCTACGGTACCACGGGCAATAACCATAGTCAGTTCCATTTCTCCATTGGCGGCTCCATTGATTAATTGAGGCATTTCCCGAAGGAAAACTTTTGGAACGATTATTGATAAGTAAGAAAACAAACAGCAACAAATACTATAATGAAAGCATTTAAAACCTTGATTTTGACCGCTGCCTTAGTGTGTGGTGGCGTCATGACAGCCAACGCACAGCTTGGCGGTGGACAGAAGATCGCCTACGTCGATTCCGAATACATCATGGAAAACATTCCGGAATACGGCGATGCCCAGGAAGAACTGAACTCCTACTCGTTGAAATGGCAAAATGAAGTGAAGGCCATATACGACAAAGTGTCGGAGATGTACAACAAGTACCAAACCGAGATGCTTCTCCTCTCCGAGGATCAGAAACGCGCCCGCGAGCAGGCCATCATCGACAAGGAACAAGAGGCCAAGAACCTGCAGCAGCAGTATTTCGGTCCCGAAGGACAGCTCTACCAGAAGCGCAATGAACTGGTTCAGCCTATTCAAGAGAAGGTCTACACAGCCATGAAGGAAGTGGCCATGACAAAGAACTATGCCTTTGTCCTTGACTTGGCTTCGGGTACCTCGGTGCTCTATGCCAACGAGAAGAACGATATCAGTGATGATGTGCTCGACCAACTCGGCAATGTGATGCAGACCGTTCGTCGTGAAGATCGTCGTAAGGCCAATGCCAGCAACGTCGGAAGCAGCACCGGCGGTTCTACAAAGACCAGCGGTTCTACACAGACAGGTGGTACTTCAAAGACTGGCAAGGGTAAAACCGGCAAATCTGAGAAAACCAAGAAATAATGGAATAAGCGGCGGACAAACGTAAATTCTTTGTATCTTTGTCGCTTCGAAACCAAGTAAAAAAGAGTTAAATTATTAAAAGTCAATAAAATGAAGAAAGTATTCAGCGTATTGTTTTTGGGTATCGCCCTCTTCGTGATGAGCGGAGTGGCACAAGCCCAGGTGAAGATTGCCCATGTCAACACGGCCGAAGTCCTCGACGCCATGCCTGAAAAGGCCAAGGCCGAGAAAGACTTGGAGAAGTACTATGGCGAGCTGCAAAACCAGCTGCAAAACATGGCCAAGGAGTATCAAACCAAGCTTCAGGACTACGAAGCCAATCAGGCTACGATGTCGAACTTGGTGAAGCAGTCGAAGGAAAAGGAAATCGTTGACCTTCAGACCCGCATCCAGCAGTTCCAAGCCAGTGCCGAGCAGGAATTCGAAGGCAAGCGCGCCGAGTTGCTCGCCCCGATTTTGGACAAGATCCAGACTGCCATCAACACGGTGGGTAAGGAAAAGGGTTACACCTATATCCTCGACATCGCCACGGGTGCTGCTGTCTACGTTGGCACCGACGCGGTTGACTGCACCCCCGCCGTTAAGGCTAAGTTGGGCATCACCAAATAAAAAGTATTTAGGATAAAAGAAAAAGGCCGACTTCTGTCGGCCTTTTTTTATTCTATGTTCTCTCGCTTGACTTTGGCGAACCTCAGCAGCTTGAGGATGCCCAAAGGCTTGTGGTCGTCTTTGTTGGCGAGGTTGAGGTAAAGGCCTAACTTCTTTGCAATCGGGATTTTGTAGGTCTCGACGAACTCGATGAGGGTGCCGTCGGGGTCTTCCACATAAGTGAAGTGCCCGTTGACGTCTCCCATGCCGAAGTCGGTGCCGCTGTCGCAGACGAAGGGATGCCCTAAAGCCTCGGCCTCGGCTTTTACGGCGTCCATGTGGCGCACGTCGAAGCAGAGGTGGATGTAGCCCGGGTCGCCCCAGTATCGGCCTTTGTAGAGTTTCTTGCCTGGCGCGTCTGCGCTTTGGATCAGCTCGAGATGCGATGTGCCCAAGAGGTGGCTCACAGGCCCTTCGATGGGTTTGCTGCGCTCGAGGATGACACGGCGGAGGGTGCCTTTGCCGCCTTCTAAGGCTTCGAGGTCCTCAAAGACACCGGTCTGGTCGAAGACCACCTTGTCGTATTCCAGCAGCTGCGTGTAGAAGGGCAGGGAGCGATCGATGTCGCTCACGCCAATGACGGCACCGTTGCCACCGCCTGTCAGCAGTTTCTTGTCATCGACGAACACATAATCGTCCTGCTCGATTTGGAAGAGGTTACCGAAAGGGTCTTTCATGAAGAACTCCCTCTGTCCGATGGGTGAGGTCGTCAGTTTGCTGATGATGTCGAGACCCTTATTAATAAAGGTGTTGTATGCTGCCTCGATGTCGGGGGTCTTTAGCTTGGTGATGAGGATGCCGATGTCGCCGAGTCGGACGGGCTCTTTCAGGTGGTTGAGCTCACGGCCTTTGGGCTGCCAGATCTCGAAGGCTGCACCGCCACGGATGTTGAGCGCGATGCCCGAGCGACGCGGCTGGGGTTTGCCGCCCGTGTAGGGGAGCATACGCTCCGCCACGCCTTCGTCGTCGACGATCTTGACCTCGAAGCCGAAGTTGTCGTAATACCATTTCCAGGCCTCCACGAAGTCGTTGACTCCGATGCCCACTTGCTGTATGCCGCAAATGACTTTCTTGTTCATGTAGCCGATATTTTCCTAGACAGTTTATAATATAAAGGTAAGCAATGTTTATGAATATATGCCATCAAAAGCTCGGATTTCCCGATGAGTTTTCTGTGTTTCTGTCTTTTGATGGCGCGCACGGCGATTTTGCCGCATTTGTCGACGTCAAGGCCGTTGGCCTGCCCCGCATCCATCTTGGCGTGGGCCGTGCCGTCGCCCATGAGGGCGCTCTTGCTGATTTGCGTGTTGATGCGTCCCGGGATGAGGAAGGTGACGCCGATGTTGTCGTATTCCAGCTCTAATGACTCGTAGAAGCCGAACAAGGCGTGCTTGGCGGCGCAATAGGCCGAGCGCAGCGGGAAGCCGAATAAGCCTGATAGGGAAGTGGTCACGCTGAACTGCACGTGTTCCTTCCCTTTGATCATCTCACCGAACTTCTTCACCAGGTAGACGCCGCTCATGAAGTCGATTTTGAGGATTTTCTCGTCGACGCTGAAGTCGGTGTCGAGGGCCTTTTCACGCTGCGAGATGCCCGCATTGAGCACGAAGAGGTCGATGCTGAGATTGTTGGAAGTCACGTACTCGTAGAGGCGGTCGATGGAGCTGTAGTCGTCGAGTTGGGTCTCGGTGGCGTAGGCGCGCACACCATATTGCTCGCATTGTTCCTTGGTCTTGTTGAGGTCGTCAATCCCAAGGCCAGTCAGCACAAGGTGGCAGCCTTCCTGCGCCAAGTGCAGCGCGATGCTCTGCCCGATGCCGGTGCCGCCGCCAGTGACGAGGGCTGTTTTCCCTTTCAAATCTAACATATTTTTATCGTTATATGTGGCTGCAAAATTAAAAATAATTCCTTCATGTTGGGATAATCAATATATTTACTAATTTTGTGGTCGCTTTAATCGGCTGCCACGGTGTGACAGCCCTACAACTGAACAACTGAATAACTGAACAACTATCAACTAAATACAATGGACATTTTCGAAAGAATATCAAAGGATTCCGGTGGCCCGATTGGGCAATACCGTGAACGCGCCGATGGTTATTTCGCTTTTCCTCGCTTGGAAGGTGAGATGGGCCCGCGCATGACCTTCAACGGCAGGGAGGTGCTCTGCTGGAGCTTGAACAACTACTTGGGCTTGGCCAACCACCCCGAGATCCGTCGTGTGGATGCAGAAGCCGCCGCCAAATACGGCCTTGCCGCCCCCATGGGTGCCCGTATGATGACGGGTCACACCCGCATGCACGAGCATTTTGAGAAGGCTTTGGCCGACTTCGAGAAGAAAGAAGCCGCCTATCTCTTCAACTTCGGCTATCAGGGCATCGTGTCGACCATCGACACCTTGACCAGCCCCCACGATGTCATCGTTTACGACAACGAGGCCCATGCCTGCCTGCTCGATGGCATCCGTCTGCACATCGGCAACAAGTACAAATACCGCCACAACAACATGGAAGACCTGGAGAAGAAACTCAAGGTCGCCACGGAGGTCGTGGCCAAGACCGGTGGCGGCATCCTCGTCATCACCGAGGGCGTGTACGGCATGACGGGCGCTTTGGGCGACCTCGCCGGCATCGTGGCCCTGAAGAAGAAATACAGCTTCCGCATTCTCATCGACGACGCCCACGGCTTCGGCGTGATGGGTCCCAACGGTCGCGGCACCTCTGAACACTTCGGCGTGATGGACGACATTGACATCTACATCGGTGCTTATGCCAAGGCTATGGCCATCATCGGCGGCTTTGTGGCTGGCCCGAAGTATGTCATTGAGTACCTGCGTTATAACATGCGTTCGCAGATGTATGCCAAGAGTCTGCCGCTGGCCATCGTGGAAGGCTGCGAGAAGCGTCTGGAGATCATCCGCAGCGCGGAAGGCGATGCCCTGCGCAAGCAGTTGTGGACGGTGACCCGTGCCTTGCAGAAGGGCTTCCGTGACCTGGGCTTCGACATCGGTCCCGCCGAGGCTTGTGTGACGCCGGTGCACGTGCAAGGCGACGTGGTGCAGGCCACCAACATCGCCATGGACCTGCGCGAGAACTACCGCATCTTCTGCTCGGTCATCACCTATCCTGTCATCCCCAAGGGCATGATCATCTTCCGCATCATCCCGACAGCGGCCCACACAATGGATGACGTCAACTACACGTTGAAAGCCTTCGCTGAGGTGAGACAGAAGCTCGACAAGGGCTACTATGACGGCACCGAGGTCCCGAATATGAGGATTGAGTAATCAAAAAAACAAGAGCGGCAATCGCCGCTCTTGTTTTTTATCCTATATTTGCACTTTCATAAAACAAGATAATCACGAAAATAGGATAATATGATACTCGTGAAACAAGTTGGCGTCTACGTCAACATCCTGAATTGCAGGCTCAAAAAGTACCTCGCCGAGGAGTTCAAGAAGAACAACGTCAACCTGACGGCGGAGCAGTACCTCGTCATGGATACGCTGTGGAACGAAGGTACGCTCACCCAGCAGGCCATAGCTTTCATCATCCAGAAGGACAAGAACTCGGTGACACAGTTTATCGACAACCTGGAGAAGAAAGGCCTCGTCACCCGCTCGGTGTCCAAGGACGACCGCCGTGTGAACAACATTGTAGTCACCAAGGAAGGCATGGCGCTCAAGGACTCCACCAAGCAGCTGGCCATCGACACGATGAACAAGGCGCTGAAGGACATCCCTGAAGAGGACATGCAGACCTTCGTCACGGTGCTGAAGAAGGTGTGCGCCAACATCAGCGACTTTTAACAATTGGTCTTATTCTTTTGACAATTCGTATTATCGTAAGATTTTTTTTCCCTTTGGCGCGTTATTTGTATATCTTTGCAAGTCAAAACTATAAATGGATATGAGTAAAGTTTTTAAACTATTGTTTGCTCTTTTTGCAGCGGTCTTGCTGTTGCCCTCATGCAACAAAGGCCCCGGCGAGGGCGGCACGGGCACAGTGCAAGGCAAGGTGATGCTGGTGCATCATCCTGACGACAACTTCAACCTGACTTCCGACACTATGGCGGCGGCCAAGACTGATGTCTTCATCGTCTATGGCGATGAGAACTACTTCGGCGACGACGTGGAGACTGGTGCCGACGGTGGCTATCAGTTTGAGTATCTCCTTCCGGGCGACTATACGGTATATGCTTATTCCATCTTGCCTTCGGGCGAGAAGATGGCGGTGAGTGAGACGGTTACCTTGTCGCGTGGTGCTGTGGCAAAGGTGCCTACCCTCTACATCCACGACGGCAAGGCCTATGGCACCTCCATCGTGAAAGGTCGTGTGTATGCCTCCTATTGGCACAACGGCACCTACCGTGGCGAAGGCTGGGCTTGCGAGCATCGTGTCTACATCCGTAGGCTGGGAGAGGACATCCCCTTCGACGATACCCGCGTGGGTCCCGACGGCTATTTCGCCTTCCAGAAACTCTTGCAAGGTGAATACGAGGTCTATACCGTCTCCGACGACATCAATACGGAGATTCCCGGGTTTGTCTTCCAAAGCATCTCGGTGGATGAGGCCGGACAAATCTATGAGCTCGCTGAGCAATTTGAAGTGGTAATCAATATTTAAGAAATGCGGAATGCGGAATTATGAATGCGGAATGCAAAATCTTGAAATCTTGAAATCTTGAAATCTTGAAATCTTGAAATTTTGAAATCTGAAATACCCCTGATTATGAAACGATTAGTGATAATATTGGCCTTCCTTGCCCTTGGCTTTGGGGCCATGGCACAGGCGGTATCCGACGCCACCATCGCCAAGCGTGAGAACCGCAAGGGCATGGTGCTGAAGGAGTGGAACACGCCCGCTGGCGACAAGCGTGCCTTCCTCGACCGTAAGACGACTTATGACGAGTACGGCCGTAAGATCGAGGAAATCGAATACGCCAGCTATGGACAGAAATGGCGTGTGGTGAGCGAATATCCTGCCAACAGTGACATCACCGCCAAGGTGTTGCGCGAAATCGAGTACAACGACCGCGACAAGGTGGTGCGTATCCGCAAGTACGAATACGACGAGGACGGCTCTAAGGTGAAGCAACTCAACTACTATCCGACCGGTAAGCTCGAGTCGGTGAAGACCTTCGAATACGTTCCCAAATAAAGCCTGTGGACGAGATCCTCGACATAGTGCAAGGTATGAAGCCTATCACCCTCGATGAGATGAGTGCCGTGAAGCTGATGAACCGCATCGACACGAAATATGTCGTCACGGAGGCGCAGCTGCGCGACATCCTCATGCGCATCCGCGATGCCTACTATGCCCAGGAGGTGGAAGGCAACCGTCTCTCACCTTACAGCACGGTGTATTACGACACGCCCGAACTGACGATGTACCTTATCCACCACGACCGTCATCTGGTGCGCGATAAGGTGCGGGTGCGTACCTACGTCGACTCCCACCTGACCTTCTGCGAGGTGAAACACAAGAACAACAAAGGACGCACGAAGAAGAAACGCATCGAGGTGGAACCCATCGCCAACATCCTTGACAACCCTGAGGCGGCGGCGTTCTTGGCCGAAAAACAGCCTTATCCCATTGACACTTTGAGCCCGCATCTCATCACCATCTTCGACCGTTTCACATTGGTGAACTACGACAAGACCGAACGTCTCACCATTGACTGCAACCTGTGCTTCGAGAACCTGCGCAGCGGCAACACCGCCTCGTTGGCACCCCTCGCCGTAATGGAACTCAAGCAGGACGGCCGCGCTCACTCGCTGCTCAAAGACGTGCTCTTCGACATGAGAATCCGTCCGTTCAAGGTCAGCAAATATTGCATCGGCACCTGCCTGACCCGTCCCGAGGTGAAGCAGAACCGGTTTAAGAAGAAACTTAGGAGGATAGAGAAACTGAAGAGAGAGAATTGATAATTGATAATTGAGAATTTTTAATATTGGAATTATAAATCTTTGAATATGAATTTGTTACAAATTAACCTTCAGGACTTCGATCCTGACATTGCGCGCGAGTTTGGAGCCGGCGCTACGGGAATGGACTTCCTCGGTGTTTCGCTCTTCGACGGGCAGAGCCTCTTGACGACCTTGATCCGCTTCGTGTTCAACTTCCTCGTCTGCTGGATTATCATCCACTTCTTCTACTACAAGAAGGCCAACCGCAAGGACTATTACTTTACCTTCCTCATGTTCGCAGTGGTCATCTTCCTCATCATTTCGCTGATGGAGAACATGAAGATGAACATTGCCTACGCCCTCGGCCTCTTTGCCATCTTCGGCATGATACGTTACCGGACGGAGACCATCAAGATCCGTGAGATGACCTACCTCTTCGTGGTGATGGGACTGAGCATCGTCAATGGCATGGCGCTTTCGACGAGCTACTCGGAACTGCTTATGGTCAACCTGCTGACAATAGTGGCCATCTGGATCCTGGATGGCACTAACCTCCTTAAGCATACGGCAACTAAGATTGTCCTTTACGACCGTATTGAGAACACCAAGCACGGCAAGGAAGACGAACTGAAAGCCGACCTTATCGAGCGCACGGGTTTAGATATTAGCAAGGTAGAAGTTGGTCACATTGATTACCTGCGCGACGTGGCGTATGTGAAGGTGTATTACAAGCCTATCGACGGTGAGGTGAATACCATTGACACGATTACTAAACTGAAGGACTTCCAAGAATAGTGAAGAAACTGCTTCTCATAGTATTTGTTTTTGCTTCGGTGGCTGTATTCGCGCAGAGCGAAAGGACGACCGACTTCGGTGGCATCGTCTCTGCTGAGGGCGAGGTGTCCTTGGGCGGTCCATGGGGCTTGTCGGTGGAGGAGGAGCTGCGCTTTGACCATAACTTCACCCAGTTCGACCGTTGGCTCAACTCGGTGGGGGTGGACTACACCTGCCTGCACAACCGCATGAACATCGGCCTCACAGGCGACTACATCCGCCGTCGCAACGACCGGGGCTATTATGAGAATCGTGGACGCTTAGGTTTGCAGGTCACTTACACTGAGGAATACCGCCGTTTCAAGTTCCAGGTGCGCAGCAAGGCCATAGGCACTTTCTTCGACGAGCGCACGGGCGAGCATCGCGTCAACCCAAGGATTTATTGGCGTAACCGCTTCAAGGTGACCTACCAAAGACCCAACAGCCGCTTCAGGTACGCCCTTTCCACCGAGTTGTTCTGGCTGCTCAACGACCCCAAGAATGGCGGCGTCGACAACCTGCGGACGGTGTTCTCGGTGGACTACCGCCTCACGAGGAGACATTACCTCTCCGCTTTCGCCCGCATGGACAACGACCTATGGGTGAAAGAGCCTGTGGACAGGTTCTACATCGGCCTGACATTCAAGGCGAAGTATTGATATTTCTCCTACTAGCGTTTTCCTTATTTTTTCTTGCTAATTCTTAATAATAGTTGTACCTTTGCAGCCGTTTTTCAAAGCCAAGTTTTAATTCTTATAATAATGAAAATCAAATCTTTACATCTCAAGAACCTCATCCTTGTGGCGATTTTCGCCCTGATGAGTGGCTCCTTGTGGGCCTACGACTTCGTCGTCCATTACGAAAATGTCTCCATTGATGATGTCGTTTATACTTACGACATCTATTACAGCATTATCGATGCCGACAACCATTATGTTGCAGTGGTTAACAACGGTAATACCCGAACATACGGAGGCACTGGCAGAGAAAAAATGGAAGTGCCGGAAAGGGTGACGTATAATGATATTACTTATACTGTCACTGCCATTGCTTCGCACGCTTTCGATTTGAATGGATCTTATACAGCACCCGTTCTGTTGAAAGTTGTTTTACCCGAAAGCATCACATCCATCGGCTCTTCCGCTTTCCTTTATTGCGGAGAACTGACTACGGTGAACATCCCTCCTGCTGTCACCTCCATTGGTTCATCCGCTTTCCGATATTGCAGCAGTTTGACCGATATCACCATCCCTGACGGCATTACTTCTATTGCCGAGGAAGCATTCATGTATTGTTTTGCACTGACATCTATAAATATTCCAAACTCTGTCACATCTGTTGGTGCTTATGCTTTTCATGCTTGCAATCATGTGACCTCGCTAACCATAGGTACAGGCTTAACCTCCGTGGGTAATTATGCTTTTAGCCCTTTAGATGCTCTTGCCACAATCAATTATAACGCTGCCCACATGAACTCTGGCCTTGGAGTTCGCACTAACACCGACTGCACCCTTACTATCGGCAGTGATGTCACATATTTGCCCAACAGTGCTTTCAGTGGTTTTACGAGACTCACCACTCTCAACTTCGCCGCATCTTCGCAAGCGATTACCATAGACGCTTATGCTTTCAAGAATTGCACAGGCCTGACGTCAATTAGTTTTGGTGATCGCTCCTATGAGATTGGCAGTAACGCTTTTGAAGGCTGCACTGGACTTACCACGCTCACCATCCCCAGTGGAGTGACTAAAATTCGTCAATCGGCTTTCAAGGACTGTAGCAATCTTGCGACTATCTATTACAATGCCACCAACTGCTTAATTGAAGGTGCTAGTAGCGGTTTTTCTAGCGCTTGTGCTTGGTATGGTCTTCCCGCTTGTACCCTCATCATCGGCGACAATGTTACTATCTTGCGCAGTTCGGCTTTTAGATTTTTCACGGGTCTCACCAACCTAACTATTGGTGCTGGCGTGGTAAACATAGGCGATTACGCTTTCGCTGGCTGTTCAAACCTTGCGTCAGTTACTTACAATGCCACCAGTTGCACCACGGTCAGCTATAACATCTGGGACGGCTGCACACATCCTTGCACACTTATCATCGGAAGTGGTGTTGTAAGTCTGCCTAACAGTAGTAGTAAAAGTAGTTATGGCATTTTCAAAGGTTTCACAGGCTTGTCCGAAATCACCATTCCAAGCAATGTGACTTCAATAGGTGATTATACATTCGCCGATTGCACAGGTCTGGCGACTATCAATTTTAATGCTCCTAGCTGCACTATTGGTGGTAATTATAGTAACCTATGTTGGAATGGTTGCACGCATGAGTGTACCCTTAACATCGGTGATAATGTGTCGGGCTTGTCAGATAGAGCTTTCAGCGGTTTAACGGGTCTCAAAACCATTAACTTCGGCTCACACGTGTCTTTCTCGATTCCTGAAAAGGCTTTCAGTGGTACTGGTTTGACGGAGTTGGTCATTCCTAATTTCGTTACATCCATTGGCAAAGAAGCATTCTCGGGTTGTGGCAGTTTAACCTCGCTTACCATAGGTACAGGCGTGACCACAATAGGCAATTGGGCTTTCAATAGTTGTAACCATCTTACCACTGTCAATTACAATGCCACTAACTGCACCTCTGCTGGCGATCAGAGTTGGCCTACTTTTGACAATTGCGGAAATGGCACCAACTGCACCCTTACCATCGGTAACAATGTCACCCGTCTGCCACAGCGTATTTTCTATCGTTTCAGTGGACTCACATCCTTCTCCATCGGTACGGGTCTGGGCTCCATTAGTGATTATGCGTTTGTAAACTGTACCTGTCTTACTTCCATCAACATTCCTAACAATGTGACTTCTATTGGTTCAAGTGCTTTTGATGGTTGCACCTCGGTCACCACACTTGACTTGGGAACGGGTGTGCAGACTATTGAAACGCTTGCATTTGATGGTTGTACAGGTCTGACCTCGCTGACCATTCCTGCCAGTGTTACTTTGATTGATGCCGCTTCCTGGGGCGGAAATGGAGCTTTCAAGAATTGCTCCAATCTGGAAGAAATTTGGTTCGAAGGTACCACATACCCGGCCTTTGAGGCTCACGCGTTTGATGGTGTAACATCAACCATCCCCGTATATGTCCCCAGGGGATGCAATTATCCCACAACGGGTGCATGGTCGTACTTTACCAATTATATCCCATATTCTCGTTTTGCAGGAACCAACAATAATAGTTGGGGAGAATCCGGCAACTGGTCTTTCGGCATACCTCAATACAATGAAACCGCATTGATTAATGCCGAGGCCACCATCGCTAGTGGATATACGGCCACTGTTGGCCATATTGCCTTCAAAGGAACCGACAGCAGACTTATTATCTCAAACGGCGGCCAGCTAAGTTGCAACAGCATCGCCGCCCCTGACAACATCTATGTCAACATCCGCGACGGTGGCCAACTGGTCTGCAACACCGAGGCGAATGCCACCTTGGAAAGAAGCATTGTGGCCCATGGCGAAAACGGTGATGACGGTTGGTATTTCATTGCCTCACCAGCCAAAACGGCCATCGGTCCTAGTGTAGCTAATGGCCTTCTCTCAAACGAATATGACCTCTATCGTTATTACGAAGATGATTATACATGGCACAACTATAAGGTGACCACCTTCCCCCTTTCCAATAGTTGGGGCTATCTTTATGCCAATAACACGAACAACACGCTCCACTTCGGAGGCACGATGCTGGCTGCCAACGCCGAGGTGACGGTGGAAAACCTTGACTATGCCTCACCGTATGCTCCGCTGAGAGGCTTCAACCTCATGGGCAATCCGTTTACGCATAACCTGACTGTTGGCGATATTACCCTGGACGGAACGACTCTTACAACTTATTACATGGTGGAGAATGGCAAGGAAATCGTGGTCGCCTCCCTCTCCGAAACGCCCATCAAGCCCGGAAGAGGCTTCATGGTGCAGGCCACCGCAGCGGGCCAAGACCTTGTTTTCAACCCATCGGCCAAAGGCAATGCCCCCAAGGTGGGTTATATCAGCATCACAGCAGGCAACGGCACCTTCACCGACAAGGCCTTTGTCCAAGTGGGCGGTGGCAACACGTTGCGCAAGCTTACCATGGGTGACGACACACCGAAAGTCTATGTGCAGCAAGGTGGCGCCGACTATGCCGCTGCTACCGTCGAGGCCACGAATAACGTGGTTCTCATTGGCTTCGAGGCCGCTGAGAATGGCACATATACGATTGCTGTTGACATCAAGGACGTCGAAACCAACTATCTGCACCTCGTCGACAACATGACGGGTGCCGAAATTGACCTGTTATCCACGCCGAGCTACACCTTCAACGCCAAGACGATGGACTATGCCAGCCGTTTCAAGCTGGTGTTCAACGCCAATTCCGCCTTCGAGAACGAGAATGGCGACAATGAGACCTTTGCTTATTTCAATGGCAGCGAATGGGTTGTCAATGCTTCCAATGATGCCACGATTCAGATTGTTGATATGATGGGACGTGTCATCCGTTCTTTAGACGTTGCACGCAACGTCTCTACAAATGGGATGACACCTGGCATATATGTTTTGCGCCTCATCCAAGGCAACAATGTTAAAACACAAAAGATAGTCGTCGAATAAATAAAAACAGAATACAATGAAAAAAAACATATTGACAATCGCAATCGTTCTCGGCCTGTGCATGACTTCTTTTGCCGGTGACGGATTAAAAGAAATGGGCGGCGTGTTCCAACGTGGAAAAAATGTCCCTGAAAACTACAATTCCTCTTTGTTCAATTCCCGGAATGGCGGTTCAAGGGAAGAGGTTGTCCTGCCCGCTTTGCCCAATTACGGGGAAAACTCCGATCAGGTTTCACCTCTTGGCAGCGGTGTCGTTGTGCTTATGGGCCTTGGCGCAGCCTATTTGGTGGGCAAACGCCGCAAGGAGGAATAAGGTAGGTTTTCCGCTTGCATGTATCATATAAAATAAAAATTTAACGGCAGCCCCGAAAAGGGTTGCCGTTAATGTTTATTTGTTTATTTTTGTAGTCTGGAAACAGTTTAAACCTTTACGATATGAATACAAGACAAAAAATGAGAAAAATCTGCGGCATCAGCCTGGTTTTCGGGGCTTTGCTGCTGGCCTTCATGCCCTCATGTGGCAAGAAAGGCACGACAAGTGGAGGTGGTGTGACGAGCTTCGTTGAACGCATCAAGCCGCTTGACGAGAATCTATTGCTGTTTTTGGACAGCTACACCTCGGGTGTCATCGCTGATGGCGAGCCTATCGTGGTGCGTTTCAGCAATCCAGAGACACTCAAGGTGAAGTATGGCGAGGAACTCTCCACCAAGGCTTTCAACTTCACACCCGCATTGAAAGGTAAGGCCGTGTGGATCGACGAGAACACCATCGGATTCCAGTACGACAACATTGACAAAAACCAGAACTACGTCTGTAAGTTCAAGATGTCGGACTTCGTGGATGTGCCCGCCGACCAAACCCTTGAGTTCGGCTTCGGCGTGCGTCGCCAAAACTTCAGCCTTGTCACGGCGCAGCCTCTCTGCACCTCGAACGAGGAGATGAACTACCTCTTGCGCGTGGCTTTCGCTGTGCCCGTCGACCAAGACGAGCTGGTCAACATGTTCGATGCCTCGTTCCGCAAGAACCATCCCGTGCAGGTGTCTTATTCGGGCAACAACATTTACGACTTCGAGGTGCAGAACTTCGAGCGTAAGAGCGATACCTACGAGGTGCATGTCGTCATCGACGGCAAAGCTGTAGACTGCAAGGCCAAGATGGAACGCAATTTGGCCATCTATGCCAAAAACACCTTCGAGTCTCTGATGTTCGACCTCGACAAAGCCACCAGCCAGGGCACGCTGATTTTCTCGCAGCCGCTTAAAGAGGACCAAAACCTCGCCGGCTTCATCACCTTCAACAAAAAGCTAGGCTATAAGGCCGATATTAAGGGAAACAAAATTGACTTCTACTTCGACAAGTCTTCTTTGTACCGTTATCAGCTGGAGGACCTGAACATGAGGGTGGAGAGTGGTATCCGCTCCGTGGATGGCAGGCTGCTGACAAGTAATTATGACTATCCTTTTGACCTCACCGACAACTTGCCCAAGGTGCGCTGGAGCGACGACGGCGTCATCATCCCCGATGTGGACGAGACCACCGTGTATTTCGATGCCATCTGCCTGAACTCTGTGACGCTGAGGATTGTCCGTATCTACGACGACAACATCCTCTCCTTCTTGCAGGATAACGACCTCACCGAGACCTACGGCGTGCGTAAGGCCGGTCGTCTGGAGAAGAAGGTGCGCCTTGCCATTGACAACCCGTATGCCAACCAATGGAAGACTTTCCCCATCGTGCTTTCTGATTACATCGAAGTGGAACCTGGCGCGATGTATCAGTTGAGCCTTAACTTCGGCCCCGCCGACTATACCTTCGCCTCAGAGGAGATGAAGAAAGCCGTGATGGAGAATGACGCCTTGGAAGCCGACTACTGGGACGGCGAAGGATACGACTACAAGGAATACAACTACGATGGCGATTGGGGCGACCCCAATGGCTATTATTATTACAACTATGTGGAGGAGAAGAAGAACATCGTCGTCAGCGACCTCGCCGTGACTGCCAAGATGGGCCGTCACGACGTCGTGGACGTGTACGTCTATCAGATCTCGGATGCCGAGCCTGCCACTGGCGCTCAAGTTAAAGCCTACAATTTCCAGAGACAAGAACTGGCCCAAGGCCATGTGGACGCCCAAGGCCATGTGCAGCTGCAATGCGATAACCGCCCTGTATTCGTGGTGGCCACCGACAAGAAAGGCAGCAAGTCGGTCATCAAGCTGAGCGACGGCAACGCCTTGTCGTACAGCCGTTTCAATATCGCTGGCGAAGCCATTGAAAAAGGTGTCTCCGCTTTTGCTTACTCCAACCGTGGCGTGTGGCGTCCGGGCGACGACATGCAACTCAATCTCATGCTCAACGATTTCGAGTCGAGTATCCCCGCAGATTACCCCGTCGTCCTAGAAGTGTTGGATGCCACGGGACGTCTCTATGCCAAGCAGGTGAACACCAAGCCTGTGAACGACATCTATTGCTTTGTCGTGCCGACCAACGTCGCCGACGAGACGGGTCTCTGGACAGCACGCTTCAAGGTGGGCACTAGCACCATCACCAAGAACCTGCGTGTGGAGACTGTGAAGCCCAACCGCTTGGAAATCAAGTTTGAGCTGCCTGAGGTGGTGAGCCTCAGCAAGGACGAGCACGTCACCCTCATGTCGAGGTGGCTCAACGGAATGAAAGCCAATGGCTTGAAGACTGAAGTGGATGTGAAGGTGCGCGAAGGCAAGACTACTTTCAAGAATTTCGCCAACTACACCTTCGTCAACGAGACGCAGAGTTTCGAGACCCAGGAACTGTCGCTGTTCAGCGGTAACCTCAACTCGGAAGGCGTCGTCAACGTTGGCTTCGGTCCTTTGAGCGACCTCTATGGCGCGCAGATGATGAACGGCACCTTCACGGTGAAGGTCTTCGAGCAGGGCGGCGACTTCAGCATCGCCTCCTTCCAGACTAAACTCTCGCCCTACGAGCGTTATGTAGGTGTGGAGCTGCCTGAAGTCACGGCGAAATACGGTAGTTATTATGACACCGACAAGGACTGGAAGTTCAACATCGCCATGGTGGGCGAGGACGGCACGGCCTACAATTCAGCTGTGGCACTGGAATACGCTCTCTATAAATTGGATTCCTATTGGTGGTGGTCGAGTGAGGACGAATGGACCTTGCAACGCTATGCCTCGGGTACTTACAAGTCACCCGTGAAGAATGGCATTCTGACTTGCAACGGCACTGCGTCGGTCACGTTCAACATTCCTGACAACAAGTGGGGCTGCTATCTCTTCGTCGTCAACGACAGACAGGGCGGCAATATGTTTGCCAAAGTCATCAGCTTCGACTGGGGCTATGGCCACTCCTCGTCAGAGTCGGGTGCTCCTGCACAGCTCTCGATGAAGACCACGGCTGATAGCTATCAGGTGGGTGAGAAGATCGTGGTGACCTTCCCCGCCAACGAAAAAGCCAAGGCTCTTGTCACGGTGGAAGCCAACGACCGTGTTTTGCAAACTCAGCTGGTTGAGAAACTCGGCCAGGAAGGCAAGGTGGAAATCACTGCCACCGAGGAGATGATCCCGAACGTGTACGTCTACGTGGCACTGCTCCAGCCGCATGACGCCAACAACGACATGCCTATCCGCCTCTATGGCGTGGTGCCGGTGAAGGTGGAGAACAAGAAGCTTCAGCTGCAGCCCAACATCCAAGTGCCCGAGACTGCCAACACCAAACGTCAACTCGATGTAAAGGTGGGCGAAGCCGCCGGACAAGCCATGACCTACACTTTGGCCATCGTTGACGAGGGCATACTCGGTCTGACCAACTTCTCGACGCCGAATCCTTACGGTTACTTCAACAGCAAGCAGGCGCTGAGTGTGCGCACGTGGGACAACTACGCCAGCATCGTCGATGCGTTCAGCGGCGAGTTGGGCTCCGTCTACGCCATCGGTGGCGACGGCATCCTCAATCAGGAGATCACCCTCGACAAGCGCTTCAAGGCCTACGCTGTCACCATGGGACCTTTCGAATTGAAGGCAGGTCAGACCAATACCCACAGCCTCGAAGTTCCGCAATGCTCTGGCGCTTTGCGCTTCATGGTGGTGGCCAAGGGCAACGGCAAGGCCTTCGGCTCGGCCGAAAAGAAGATGACGGTGGTCGATCCGATTACCCTCTATTCGTCGGCACCGCGTGTGGTGGCCCCTGGCGATGAGCTCAACCTCAAAGTGCAGGTGCAAGCTCCCGCGATGAAGAACAAGTCTATAAGCCTGAAGTTTGACAACAAGAACTTGGATCCTGTCGGCAACCTTCCCGCTACGGTTCAAATCGACGGCAACGGCGAAGGCTTGATTGCCGTGAGGGTGAAGGTGGCGAAGACAAAGGGCAATGCCGAACTGAAAGTCTCTGCCATGGGCGAGGGCTATACCGCCGAGTCGTCGACGGTGATGCCAATACGCATGCCGTATGCCGAGCGTCGCAGCACCATCACCAAGGAAATCGAAGCACAGCAGACGGTCAGCATACCGTTCAACCTCGAAGGCATGACGGGAACACAGCAAGGCAACATCACGGTGTCGTCGCTGCTGCCCGTTGACCTCTTCGGCCGTATCGATTACCTGATGGACTATCCGCACGGCTGCCTTGAACAGACGACCTCGAAGGCCTTCCCGCAGCTCTACCTCAACTACTTCATCCAACTCGACGACAAGGAGAAGGGCGAGATACGCAACAATGTCGAGTCGGCCATCACCAACCTCAAGTCGTACCAGAAGTCTGACAACTCGATGACCAACTGGGTAGGTGGCACCTACACCGACCCGTGGACGGAGATCTACGCTTTGCATTTCTTGGTGGAAGCCAACAAGCAAGGCTACAACGTGCCTCAGTATTTCATCGACGGACTGCTGAGCTATCAGGCCAACCGAGCCAAGCAGTGGAAGAACAACCCCGACTACAAGCAGGGCGAGACCATCCAGGCCTACCGTCTCTTCGTGCTGGCTTTGGCCGACAAGGCCGAGATGGGCGCTATGAACCGTTTCAAGGAGATAGAGATGAACTACGACCTCACTAAGGCCTTGGCCGCTGGCGCCTTCGCGTTGACGGGTAAGACCAACATAGCGCAGAACCTGCTGCCCGTCATGGAGGAAGGCAGGAGCATGTCGGACTACTACACCTCGTTCGGCTCACGCACGCGTGATCTCGCTTTCTATACCTATGTCCAGATGCTCTGCGACGTTGACCAAGCTACGGTGCAAAACAACATCAACACCGTTTGCCGTATGATTAGCGGCGACCGTTGGATGGACACCCAATCGACGGCCTTCGCGCTCTTCGTTTTGGGCAAGTATGCCGAGAAGATGAATGTTGCCAACAGCTACATCTCCGCTAACCTCAAGGTGAACAACGAGGAGCGCACATTGAACAGCAACATGGCCTCGGTGGGCTGCGGTTTCGTGCCGAAGCTGGGCAGCAACACGGTTGAAGTCAAGAACAACGGAGACCAGAAGATGGTGGCCAATATCTTCACGAAGACCGCGGTCGCCGAGTACGACATGAACGAAAGCGGCAACTTCATCAGGATGACGGTGAGCTATGCGGACAAGAATGGCAATTCGGTCAACTTGAGCAACCTGACCGCTGGCACCGACCTCAAGGTGCAGATGACGGTGACCAACCCGAGCGAGTATCAAGTCACCGAGTTGGCGCTATCGTACTACCTGCCTTCGGGCTGGGAGTTGGTCAACGAACGTCTGGCAGGCGACATGACTGGCAATGATGGTGCCAAGCACATCGACCTGCGCGACGACCGTGCCTACTTCTACTTCGACCTGATGCCACGTTCGACGAAGACCTTCGTCTTGAGGGCCAACGCCACCTACGAAGGCAACTACATGATCCCCGCCGTACGCTGCGAAGACATGTATAACGCCGAGATCTATTACCAGATTCCGGCTAGGGGCTGCGTGGTGAAATGATTAAATTAAGGGCGGACTATTGCGTCCGCCCTTAATTTGTTGTATCTTAGCATGCAAAAGAACACAAGATGGATAATAACCATAAACCCTACTCCGAGGAAGAAGAAACAGGAACTCCTTGCTGTGCCGATGAATCAGCAGCAGCGTTGGCTGAAGAGGAAACTCTTGTCATGCCCGACCAAGTGGACTATGCCAACATTGTTGAGGGCATACTTCAGGTGACCCCAGACATCGAGGAGGAGATTGCTGCCGTGGATCGTGGCGAGACAGTGCAGATGGATGAATTCAAAAAGATGTTTGCCAAATGGCTCGCTTGATTGAATTTAGCGTCCGTTCCACTAAGCAGTTGCTTTATCAGAAGAGATAATCATTCTCCAAGCAAGAGAACAGATGCGTCATCTCGCCCGACATAAACCCCTAAAAATCAGCCTCCTCGTCCTAGCCGGCCTTTTCATCGCCTTCCTCTGCGTCCCCGTGCCGAGCTTCGACAAGCCGTATTCAACTGTGCTGACGGCGAAGGACGGCGAGCTGCTCGGTGCGAAGATCGCTGACGACGGCCAGTGGCGCTTCCCAGCGACGAATAACTATTCCCCGAAATACGTCGCCTGCCTGTTGGAATATGAGGACCGCTGGTTCTTCTTTCACCCGGGCTTCAATCCTGTGTCGTTTGTGAAGTCGTTCATCGACAACATCAAGGCAGGGGAGGTGGTCAGAGGCGGCAGCACGATTTCGATGCAGGTGGTGCGTATGTCGCGCTACAACCCGCCACGCACCTATGGCGAGAAGCTCTGGGAGGTCATCCTCGCCATGCGTCTGGAACTGCATTATTCCAAGAGGTCCATCCTTAACATGTATGCCGCCAACGCGCCCTTCGGGGGCAACGTGGTGGGCATCGACGCGGCGGCATGGCGTTATTTCCACACCACGCCCGACGACCTCTCATGGGGCGAGGCGGCCACTCTCGCCGTGCTGCCCAACTCGCCGGCTTTGATTCACCCGGGTCGTTCCCGCGAGCGTCTGGCACAAAAACGTGATGAACTGCTGCAGCGTCTGCCGCAGTCCAAGACCTATATCCCAAAACGGTTCAACGTCCCGAAGCTCTCTGAAGAGGATGCCGAGCTGGCCATGATGGAAAACATTCCCGCCAAGCCTTACGATATGCCCATGTTGGCATTCCATTACCTCAGCGATCAGGACAAACGGCATCACGGCGAGCAGATTGCTTCGACCATCGACTGCAACCTGCAACGCTCTATCATCGACATCATGCACCGCCACCACGAGGCCAACGTGATGAACGGCATCGACAATGCGGCCGTGTTTGTCGTGGATTACCTCAACGATGAAATCGTCGCCTATGTGGGCAACAACAGCGACGCCGAAGACGCCGCCATGGTCGACATGGTGAAGGCGCAGCGCTCCACAGGCAGTGTCCTGAAGCCTTTCCTCTTCGCTGCCATGCTCGACGAGGGCACCTTGCTGCCTGAGATGGTGCTTCCCGACATTCCCATGAGCCTCTCGGGCTTCACGCCGAAGAACTATAGCGGCGAGTACTGGGGTGCAGTGCCTGCCGACAAGGCCTTGCAGAACTCGCTCAACGCGCCCTTTGTGCACCTGCTGCGCGAGTATGGCCAGCCGAGGTTCCATGCCTTGCTGAAGAAGCTGGAGTTGCGTGGCATCGTTTTCGACGCCGAGCACTATGGCCTGGCGCTCATCGTGGGTGGGGGAGAGGCCTCGCTCTACGACATTACCAACGCCTACGCCAAGATGGGACGCAAGCTGGCGGTGTATGTGAACGAAAGCTATGATAGGAAAACAGATGAGAAGGAATCGCCCTTCTCGGCTGAGGCCATCGCCGAGACCTTCCATGTCATGCTCGGCCTCATGCGACCCACGAGCCAGATAGGGTGGGGCGGCTTCGCCTCGTCGGCGCAGGTGGCTTGGAAGACGGGCACCAGCCACGGCTTCAAGGACGCCTGGGCTGTGGGCCTCACCGACCGTTATGTGGTGGGTGTCTGGGTAGGCAACTCCGACGGCGAGGGCCGTCCGGGGCTGACCGGCGTGGGTGTGGCGGCGCCGATCCTCTTCGACGTGGTCGGCAAGCTCAACGACAGCTACCGCTACCCCGCCAATACCTCGGAGAGCATCGAGATTGAGGTCTGTGCCGAGTCGGGTTATCCCAAATCGGAATACTGCACGCACACGAAGAAAATCCGTGTCTGCAACGTGGAGAACCAGACGGGCGTGTGCCCCTATCATAAGAAGGTGTTTTTGGACGAGATGCGCCAGTATCAGGTGCGCCCTGACTGCTATCCTGTCGACCAGAAGAACTATGAGGTGTACTATGTGCTGCCGCCCGTGATGGAGTGGTTCTACAAGAAGCACTCGCCTTTGTTCCGCCCCTTGCCGGCCTTCTATCCTGGCTGTGGCACGGCGCATCCCGACGAGGTGATGGCCTTCGTCTATCCCAGGAGCGACGCCAAGGTGAGTATCCCCATCGGCATCCGTGGCGACCGCCAGCAGGTGGTCTTCGAGATCGCCCACCGCAATCCGCAGAAGACCATCTATTGGACCTTGAACGATGAGTTCTTGGGTCAAACCCGCCTCAACCACCAGATGCTCATCGATGTAGAAAAAGGCGAATACCGTCTCCGTTGTGTCGACGAAGACGGCGTGGAACTGAATAGGAAGATTGTGGTGCAATGAACCGGCCCTTCGACGGGCTCAGGGACCTGTTTTTACCAGGCGTAAGCCTCAGCGGTCATCCATTTTTTATGTGCTTTCAGCACGTGTTCGATGAGGTCGCGCACGGCGCCCTTGCCGCCTGGGTGCTCGCTGATGAACTTGCTGATGGCCTTCACCTCGGGCGCGGCATCGGCAGGGCAGGCAGGCACGCCAGCTTCCTTCATTACGTTGATGTCGGGGATGTCGTCGCCCATGAAAATGATTTCCTCCGGTTTTAGGTCTTTCTCCTTCATGTATTCCTTGAGTTTCAGCACTTTGTTAGTCGCGCCGGTGAACACGTCGGTGACGCCGAGGCTGTTCATCCTGACCTCCATCGAAGGACAGATGGCCCCCGAGATGACGGCCACATGGTAGCCCAGTTTGACCGCCAGCTGCAAGGCATAGCCGTCTTTCACATTGGTGGCACGCCATGGCTGGCCAGTAGGGTCGCTGTAGACGGTGCCGTCGGTCATCACGCCGTCGTAGTCGAAGATGAAGGTGGTGATAGGAGAGAAATCGATTTCGTTCATGTGTGGCTTGTTTTATGCCCCAAAAATAGGTATTTTTTGGCAAATGCCACTTGATAACGCAAAAATGCTTAATTTTGCATTTTATTTTTGAATTATGAGAGTTAGACACCAAACAGATAACGTTGAAGAGATTGTGGCCGCGACGATAGAGGCCATGGAAGCCGTGAAAGGCAAGGACATTGTCACCTTGGACCTCCGCGAAATCACCACTGCGGTGACGGATTATTTCGTCATCTGCCATGCACCTTCCAAGACGCAGGTCGACGCCATCGCCGACAAGGTTGAGGAACTGGTCTACGAAAAGACGAAAAGCAAACCTTACCATGTGGAGGGTCGCGACAACACGGAATGGATTTTGATAGACTTCGTGGATGTCGTCGTTCACGTGTTCCTCGAATCGGCTCGTGGCTACTACAAGCTCGAAGAACTTTGGGCCGATGCCGAGAGGATTGTGAAAGAGGCGGAAGATTAATCTTTTCAAAACCAGATTTTTACAATGGAGAATAATGAGACTAAAGGGGCTGGCAACCAACAGAACCAACCTACTCAGCCTAACCAACCCAACCAGAAGCCTGACAAAAAGAGACGATTCAACCTCATGTGGATCTATGTCATTTTGTTCGCTGCGCTGATTGGATTGAACTTTTTTGGCAGAGATGCTGTCACGCCAAAGGAAGACCTCGACCAGGGCCAACTCATCGAGATGCTGAAGAACGAGGAGGTGGGTAAGATAGAACTTGTCAATAAGGAAGAGGCAGAAATCTTCTTGAACAAGAAAGGACTGGTAGTTCATTTTCCTGAGGTGACACCCAACAGTGACGGCTTTACTTCGTCACCGAACTACAGCTATAGAATCGGCTCGTTGGAACGCTTTGAGGAGATGGTAGAGAATGCCCAACAAGGCATGGCTAATCCTGTGTATATCACTAATGTGCGGCGCAACAACTGGGTGTCCGACATCCTGGCATGGGTGCTGCCTTTTGGCCTGCTCGTCGTGTTTTGGCTGGTGATGATGCGCGGCATGGGCCGTAACATGGGCGGCGGCGCTGGTTCTATCTTCAACATCGGCAAGTCGCGCGCACAGCTTTACGACAAGAACACTAACGTCAACGTCACTTTCAAGGACGTGGCGGGCTTGGAAGAAGCCAAGGTGGAGATCATGGAGGTCGTCGACTTTTTGAAGAACCCTGAGAAATATACCAAGTTGGGCGGCAAGATTCCGAAGGGCGTGCTGCTGGTAGGCCCTCCCGGAACGGGTAAGACCCTGCTGGCCAAGAGCGTGGCAGGCGAGGCCAACGTACCGTTTTTCAGCCTCTCAGGCTCCGACTTCGTGGAGATGTTCGTCGGTGTGGGCGCTTCTCGCGTCCGCGACTTGTTCAGCAACGCCAAGTCGAAGGCACCTTGCATCATCTTTATCGATGAAATCGACGCCATCGGCCGTGCCCGTGGCAAGAGTGCCATCACGGGCGGCAACGACGAGCGTGAGAGTACCTTGAACCAGCTACTCACCGAGATGGATGGCTTCGGTACCAACTCGGGCGTCATCGTGTTGGCCGCCACCAACCGTGCCGACATCCTCGACAAGGCCCTGCTGCGTGCTGGTCGTTTCGACCGTCAGATTTACGTGGAGCTGCCCGACATCGTAGGCCGTAAGGAGATCTTCGAGGTCCACATGCGTGGCTTGAAGCTCGGCAAAGATGTCGACAAGGACTTCCTCGCCAAGCAGACCCCGGGCTTCTCGGGCGCCGACATCGCCAATGTGTGTAATGAAGCCGCGTTGATGGCCGCACGCAAGGGCAAGGACGAGATTGACAAGCAGGACTTCCTCGATGCCGTCGACCGTATTATCGGTGGCCTCGAGAAGAAGAATAAGATCATCACGCCTGAGGAAAAGAAGGTCATCGCCTTCCATGAGGCGGGTCATGCCACCACGAGTTGGCTGTTGCAATATGCCCATCCGCTCGTTAAGGTAACCATCGTGCCGCGTGGCAACTCACTCGGTGCCGCATGGTATCTGCCTGAGGAACGTCAAATCACCACCAAGGAGCAGATGTATCACGAGATGATTGCCACCTTGGGCGGTCGTGCCGCCGAGCAGGTCATCTTCGGCCAGATTTCGACGGGTGCCTTGTCCGACCTTGAGAAGGTGACCAAACAGGCCTTCGCTATGGTGACCTACTACGGCCTGGACGAGGAAATCGGCAACTTGAGTTACTATGACTCCTCGGGACAGCAGGACTACAGTCTCACCAAGCCTTTCAGCGAGAAGACCGCCGAGACCATCGACCAACGCGTGAGCTTCATCGTGGAGAAGGCTTACAAAGACGCCATCGCCATCCTCACCGACCATCGCGACGGTTTGACCCAGTTGGCCACCAAGCTCGTAGAGGAGGAAGTCATCTTCGGTGAAGATCTTGAAAACATCTTCGGCAAACGTCCTTGGGACAACTCGGAGGACGAGAAACTGAAAAACGCTGCCTTGAAGGCAGCCGAAAACCAACCTGAAAACGCATAACGCCATGGCTTGGGACAACAAAGGAGAGAACAAGGATACCACCTTCAAGGAACAGATGCTCGCCAAGGTGCGCAATGCCCTCATTGAGCGGCAGGAGGCCTTGTTTAAGGATATCGACCAGCGCACTGAAACATGGATACCCATTAAGGAGGAGGACGGCACGGCCATCACCTTCGTGCAGAACTTTAAGCAACACGGCGGTGTGTTTGTGTATCTGGAGAGCGAAGCCGAGTTTGCCGAGTGCATCAAGCAGCTGGCCCCCGAAAACGGCTGGGAGCCGCTGTGGTGCACCAGCCCTGAGATGCAGCACATGCTCGATAGATATGGCATCTCATACACCGATAAAAAGGAACGTGAGCCTAAGCAGAAACTTGTCAGCCTGACGGGCTGCGACTGCCTGGTGGCGCAGACGGGTAGCATTGTCCTCTCCGACACGCTGACGCAGACGCGCGAGGCTTATGCCTTGCCCGACGTCCTGCTGGTATATGCCACCACCGAGCAAATCGTCCCTGGCATGCGCACCGCTTTCCAGACCGTGAAGCGGAAATACGCCAAAAACAAGCCCTCGCAGATGACCATCATCACGGGTCCGAGCCGCACCAGCGACATCGAGCAGACCCTCGTCATCGGTGCCAGCGGCATCCGTCAGGTGGCGGTTTTCCTTGTGGATGAGGAGTAATGCTTCTTTAAGCTATGAAAAGACTCTACCTCGTCTTTTGTCTGCCTTTCATGGTTTTGTTTTCCGCTTGTTCCACCGATGTCGACTTATATGCCGACTACAAGCAGGCCCCCATCATCTATGGGCTACTTGACGCCAATGCCGACACCAACTTTGTGAAGATTACACGTTCCTTTTATGTGGAAGGCGATGCCTATCAGGTCGCTCTCAATCCCGATTCGAGCAACTATTCGGGCAAACTGGATGCACGGCTTGTCGAATACTGCAATGGCGACAGCGTCCGCGAGATCGTACTCGACACCATCACGATACGCAAAAAGGAACCAGGCGTGTTTTATGCGCCAGCCCAGAAGCTGTATTACACCACCGAGCCTTTGGGGCGTAATTGGAGCCATAGGCGTTATAGTTACAAGCTGAAGGTCGTCCTCCCTGAACGCGTTTTGACTACGAAGGCCGAGTTGGTGGGTGGCGACGGTTATGGTGTTCAGAGTCTGGCCGTCAATTTTTCGCAAGAGTATTTCCATGCTCCTGCGCGGCGTTTCTTGTTCCGTCCAGCCCTCGGCGCGGGCTTTTATCACGTGAGCATGTCGTTCACGTTTTTGGAACAACGTACCCAAGACGGCGATTCCGTTCCGCGTACCATGAATTGGGATCTGGGCTATTGGTATGAGTCAGACCTTTCCACCACCATGGAAGAGAATTGTTATGTATTCAGGTATAGGCCAGAGTTGTTTTATTCGGTGCTTCGTGATTTTGTGGGCGATGATACCCTGGTGGAGGGCGTGCATCGCTATATCACCGATTATCCCGTTGAGGTCTGCATTGTTGCGGGGGGTGAGAAACTACGGCAATACATTTATAACAACAATACCGAACTTGGATTCTCGCAGGGCGACACCGAGTTCTCCCTTATCGATGGCGGTTATGGCGTGTTTTCATCGCGCATGACGGCGCGTAGCAGGGTGCGCCTCGCTGGAGAGACCGTGCCCGAGCTGGTGGCCATGCGCGGATGGGGATTCAAGTTTATTGGAGGGCAGAAATAATCTGTTCAATTGAAATACCTTCGGCTTCAGCGGTGTAGTTCCTGATGATGCGGTGCCGCAAAATCGGGATAGCCACACGCTGCACGTCTTCGATGTCGGGCGAGTATTTGCCTGTCAAAAGGGCATTGGCCTTGGCGCCGATGATGAGATACTGCGAGGCACGCGGACCGGCACCCCAGCTGAGGTAACGGTTGGCCCAGTCATGGGCTTTCTCGGTGTGAGGACGCGTCTTGGCGACCAGGTTCACCGCATATTCATACACGTTGTCCGGTACAGGCACGCGACGCACCAACTGCTGGAAATACAGGATTTCCTCGGGCGACAGCACGGCGTTGACCTCGGTGACGCTGCCCACAGTGGTGCTCTTCACGATGTTGATTTCCTCGTCATAAGAAGGATAGTCGAGCATGAGGTTAAACATGAAACGGTCCAGCTGTGCCTCGGGCAGGGGATAGGTGCCTTCCTGCTCGATGGGGTTCTGCGTGGCCAGCACGAAGAACGGCTCCTGCAGCTTGTAGGTCTTTCCCGACACAGTGATGCTCTTCTCCTGCATGGCTTCGAGCAGGGCAGCCTGCGTCTTGGGCGGCGTACGGTTGATTTCGTCGGCCAAAACGATGTTGGCGAAAACGGGGCCTTTGATAAACTTGAACTGTCGCGTCTCGTCCAGGATCTCGGTGCCCACGATGTCGGAAGGCATCAGGTCGGGGGTGAACTGGATGCGGCTGAAGCTCAAACCCAAGGCTTTGCCAATGGTGTTGACTAATAATGTCTTGGCTAGACCAGGCACGCCGACGAGCAGCACATGGCCTTGGCAGAAGATGGACAGGATAGTGTCGTGGATGATGTCATGCTGTCCGACGATGACTTTTCCTATTTCCTTGCGGAGGGTCTCATATTTCTCGACCAGCGCCTTGGCGCCGTCGACATCAGAAGCGTAGTTTGTCATTGAAAGTTCCAATCGTAATAAAATTCACTGTCTTTATAGGCCTCGTCCAAGCGGATGTAAGCCTTGGCGGCTTTGTTGGCCACCCATTTGCCTATGGCTTCCTGGCGTTTCTGACCCAAGGCCCAGTTTTGGATGAGGTGGTAGTCGTCCTTCAGGTTGGCCTGATGGACTTCGGTCTTGCGTTTCACCATGATGATGCGGAAGGCGTCGTTGTTCTCGTTGGAGGTCATGGGCAAGGGGTCGCTGACTTCACCCACCTCGAGGCGGCTGACGACGAAAGCCAGGTTCTTGTATTCAGGATAGCTCTGCTCAAGTTCTTGCATGTCTCGCATACTGATCCAGTTGCCACCCGTGCCGGCGTTGGTGAGGTAGCCGCCGTTGTTCTTCGAGTCGTCGTCGCTGTATTTCTTGCAGGCCTCTTCGAAGGTCATGTCGCCGTTGCGGATGAGTCCGGCCACCGAGTCGAGTAGGAGCTGTGCCTTCTCAAGGGCCTCAACGGGCACCTTGGCGGTGAGCAGGATATGACGGCAGTTGATGGTCTCGCCCCGGCGTTCGATGAGTTGGATGATATGGAAGCCGAACTGCGTCTCCACCACGTCTGAGATCTCACCGTCGCGGAGGTTGAAGGCCACGTTCTCAAACTCCGTGGCATACACGCCCTTGCCTGCAAAACCGAGTTCGCCGCCTTGACGTGCCGATCCGGGGTCTTCGGAGTAAAGCACTGCCATGGTGGTAAAGCTGCTCTCGCCGTCAAGGATGCGCTTGCGAATCTGGTAGAGACGGTCTTTCACCTGCAATTTCTCGTCAACGCTGACGGGCGGGCGTTTCACGATCTGCACGATCTCGTATTCGGGTTGTATGGTCGGCAGGCTGTCCCTGGGGATACCGTTGAAGAACTCTTTCACTTCCTTCGGTGTCACCACCACGTTCTCCATGATCTTGGACTGCACCTGTTCTTGCAGCATCTGGTCTCTCACGGCCTGACGCACCTCGTCCTTGATTTCCGTCATGGTCTTGCCGAACTGCTCTTCCAACTTCTCCTGTGAGCCGAGTCGGGCGACGAAGTAACGGATGCGTTGGTCCATCTGGGCCTCCACTTGGTCATCGGTGACGGTGATGCTGTCCATCTCGGCCTGGTTGAGCATGAGTTTCTGAAGCAACAGGTCTTCCAAGATGCGGGCACGCACTTCCTTGCCCGTGCCTTCGGCCAGGCCTTGCATGCGGTATTGCATGTATTGGTTCTCGATGTCAGATTGCAGGATGATGTTCTTTCCGACCACGGCCACGACCTTGTCAATCACCTGGGGCTGACGGTTTTGTGCCATCATCGGAAGAGTCAATAACATGAGTGCAATGATAATCCAGTTTCGTTTCATTATGTGTAGGTATTTTTTAATCAGCATTATATAAAGTAGGCGAACCTACATAGACTTCAAAGGCGCGGTCGCGCTTCGCTTTCTCGTATAGTGAGGTGTGCATCTTGTCGAGCAAGGCTTTTTTGCGTTGGGCCAGGATAACGCTCTTGATGTTATCGCGCACCATGTCCAGGGGCGAAGTGCTTTCTTCCAACAGGTACTCCACGAAACGCACCATGTAGGTGTGTTCGTTCATGTCGAAGCAGACGAACTTGTTCTTTTTCAGGAAACTCTCCGCGTTGAAAATCTCAATCGGAACGATGTTTGTCAGCTCGTCGAGCTGCATCCATTGGTCCACGTCCAGATAGCTTTTCGCGGCGTAGTACATCGCTAAGACATCGATGTTTTGCAGCAGCAAGGTGTCGGGGTCACTCAAGAGTTTCCTGAAGTCCTCTTTTTGTTTACTGTCCTCGTCGAGGATGACGTAGGCCACCCTCACCATCGTGTTGCGCAGCTGGAAGTCTTCCTTGTTCTGTTCGTAGTACTCGGCGATTTCGTCTTCGCTGACGACGGTGTCGAGTTTTTGGTTGATAAGCTGGCTTTCGTAGGCGTAGATGACCAGCGAGTTACGGTATTCGTCCATCTGCTTCTTGAGGTCGAGCTCCTCCATATTGAGGTTGTTCTCGGCCTGATGGATCAGCACCTGACGTCTGACCCATGAGTCGATGAAGGTGCTGACGCGCTGTATGCTGTCCATGATGGTGGTGCCCTCGGGCACGATGCCTACGAGGTCCGACTCATAGAGATATTTGCCATAGCATTCAGCCACCACCACTTCCTTCGAACTCTTCTGGAAGTAGTCGCAGCCTGTCAGCAGCAGGAGGAAAGCGAAACCGATAACGCCTAATTTCTTCATTGATACATCTTTCTGACCTTATCCAGCACTTTCTCGTTGATCTTCACGGGATAGCGTTCCTTGAGCGACTGCACCCATTTCTGCTCCAGTTCCACCTGATAGTCGGAGGTGACGAGGCCACGGGCTTCCCTGAGGGTCTTCTCTTCGGGTCCACGCAGTTCTTTGATGCAGACGATGACGGTCGAATGGTCGACGGTGGAGGGGATCTCGTTTCTCTCGCCCACCTTCCACTCGGTTTGGTCGACAAATTGGTTGTCGCCCCTCTGGTAGAAGCCCTTGCGTACGAAGGCGAAGGAGATGGAGTCGCGTTGGATGGCGGTTCTGAGGCTATCGAGTTCGATGCCGCTGTCGAGCAAGGCCTTCACTTTGGGCAAGGCCTCGGCGCGGGTCATCGTGATGACATAGGCGTAGACACGGTCGCCCCACATGTACTTGGAGGCATTGCGCGCATGGAATTCCTGCAAGCCCGTGGTGTCTTTCACGGCCTTGTTCCACACTTCGCGGTCCATAAGGTCGAAGAGCAGGATGCCGTCGCGGTATTCCTGCACCAGGGCCTTGAACTCGGGATACTTCTCTTCGAGATGGGCATCGCCGTAGTCCATGACGGTGGCGTTGCTGAAGCCTTCGTAGAGTTGATAGGCGTAGGTGGCGGGGGAGACGTAACGTTGCGGTCCCATGTGCTCCTTGATGTAGGCCACAAAGTCGCTGACCTTGGCTTGATGGTCGCCGATGCTGAACAGCGAGGCGTTCATGTCGAGATACTCGGCAGGCTTGTAGGCGCCACGGATAAGGCTGCTGTCGACGCTGGCCATAAAGGTCTCCAGGTTCTTGTCGTTCTGCTTGAACTTGTATTCCTTCTTCACCTGCTTGATGACGAGTTCTTCCGACTTCTTGGAGCGCATGTCCTTTTCGATGCGTTCGGTCAAGGCTTTCTTTTCCTTCTCGAAGGTATTCACGCCCGAGTAGTCGATCAGCTTGATGATATGGTAGCCGTACATGGTGCGGACAGGCTCTGCTATCTCTCCTTTTTCCAGTGACTTGCAGGCTTCGATGAACTCGGGCACGATGCGGCTGACGGTGAAGGTGCTCAAGGCACCATCGCGTTGGATGGTTCCCTTGTCGTCGGAGTATTTCTTCACGAGCTCGCTCCAATTCTTGCCATCTTGAGCCTTCAGTTCCTTGTAGATGTTGTCGGCTTTCAGCTTCATGGCGGCGTCGTCTTCGGCGCTGGCGTCGAAAGGCAGCTGCAGGAAGATATGGGCAGCCTGAATCGATCCCAAAGCGTCGGTGACGCTTGTCACCTTGATGACATGGTAGCCAAAGTCGCTACGTACGGGCATGGAGATCTCGCCTTCCTTGGTGTTGTAGGCTCCCGTCTCGAAGGGATACACCATGTCGAAGACGGAGAAATAGCCGAGGTCGCCGTGGTTGCCGGGACGTGCGGGATTGTTCTCGGAGGCTTTCATGCCTTTGGCCGACGGGTCGTCGGAGTATTGGTCGGCGAGGGCACCGAAGTCAGCACCCTTGACCAAAGCCTTCTTGCGGATTTCCATGGCTTTGTTGTAGGCTTTCAGCGTGTCGGCCGGCAAGGCGTTCTTCTCGCAGCGGATGAGGATGTGCGAAGCGCGGATGTCCTTCAGCTTACGCTGATAGGCTTCCTGCACGAGTTCCTCGGTGATGTCGTCGCTGCTCATGAAGGGCTTGGCCAGCTGTTTGCGGTAGCCTGCCAGCTCCTTTTGGAACTTGGCGCTGGTGTCGAGTTGCAAACGCTCGGCTTCCATCACCTTCATGCGGAAGGTGGTGAACAGGTCGAGATATTCGTCAACGGATTTCTTCTCGATGACGTCGCTCTTGAGGTTGTTTTTATAATACACGTCGCAAAACTCCTTGACGGTGACGTTTTGGTCGCCAATGGTCATCAACACCTGCTTGTCGAGTTTCGACTGCGCATTGGCAAAAAAGGCTGGCATGACAAACGCTGCCAACAAAAACATTTTCAAAAAGTTACGTTTTTTCATTGCTGATATTCGTTGTTTTCTTATTGTTTCATTAACGAGAAATGTCGCGGTTTATTTCAATCCACCTTCCACTTCCAGACCTTCGGTGAGCACATGGATGTCGTCGACTTTGATGGCATCGAAGACGGTCTTCACCTGCTTGATGGAGCCGAGGTGGAGCATCAGCTGCCGGTCGGGACGCTTCTCAATCAGGCCTTCCGGGATCTTGTTATGGAGTATGCTGAGCACGGTGTTCATCAAAGTGTCGGTGCCCATGCCGGCATCCAGCTTGACGAGCAGGTCGCTGCCCGTCATCTCGAGGATGGTGAGGTCGGCAGAGATATCCTTCTTGATGATGCCTAGGTTGAGGGGATAGGTGACCTTCACGGTCTTGTCGTCGACGAAGGCAAAGCCGATGTTTTGTTCAATCTTCTCTTGCAGGATGTTCTGCAGCTCAGGGAAAGATATGGATGCCTTCATGGTTTAACTCCTTTTGCTATAGTTGGGGGCTTCCTGGGTGATGGTCACGTCGTGCGGATGGCTTTCAAGGATGCCCGAGTTGGTGATGCGGATGAACTTGGCCTTCTTCAGGTCTTCGATGGTGCGTGAGCCCGTGTAGCCCATGCCGGAGCGCAGGCCGCCGACCATCTGGTAGACCACTTCGGAGAGCGTGCCTTTGTAGGGGACACGACCAGCGATGCCTTCGGGGACGAGCTTCTTGACGTCTTCCACGTTGTCCTGGAAGTAACGGTCCTTCGAGCCTTGCTGCATGGCTTCGAGCGAGCCCATGCCACGGTAGGTCTTGAACTTACGGCCTTCGTAGATGATGGTGTCGCCTGGCGACTCATCCACGCCAGCGAAGAGCGAGCCTGCCATGATAGAGGAGGCGCCTGCTGCGAGGGCCTTCACGATGTCGCCCGTGTAGCGAATGCCACCGTCGGCGATGACGGGGATGTCGGTGCCTTCGAGGGCCTTGCACACCTCCATGACGGCGGTGAGCTGCGGCACGCCGATACCGGCCACCACACGCGTGGTGCAGATGGAGCCGGGGCCGATGCCCACCTTAATGGCGTCGGCGCCAGCCTCTGCCAAGGCCTTGGCGGCTTCGGCGGTGGCGATGTTGCCTGCCACGATGTCGATGTCGGGGTAGTTGTTCTTCAGGGTGCGCACCATGTCGATAACGCCTTGTGAATGGCCATGGGCCGTGTCGACGACCAAAGCGTCCACACCGGCGTCGACGAGGGCAGCGGCACGCTCAAGGGTGTTGGCGGCGATGCCCACGGCTGCGGCCACGCGCAGACGACCACGTGAGTCCTTGCAGGCGTTGGGACGCGCCTTCACCTTGATGATGTCTTTATAGGTGATGAGGCCGATGAGGTGGTTGCCCTTGTCAACCACAGGCAGTTTCTCGATTTTGTGTTCTTGCAGGATGTCGGCGGCCTTCTCAAACGACACCTCGGTGGTGGTGATGAGGTCCTTGCTCGTCATTACCTCGGCGATGGGACGCTCAAGGCCACGCTCGAAGCGCAGGTCGCGGTTGGTGACGATGCCGACGAGCACATTGCAGCTGTCGACGACGGGGATGCCGCCGATATGGTATTCGCCCATCAGGTCGAGGGCGTCTTTCACGGTGGCGTCGACGTGGATGGTCACCGGGTCGCTGATCATGCCGTTCTCTGCGCGTTTCACCTTGCGCACCTCGGCGGCCTGCTTGCCGATGGTCATGTTCTTATGCAGCACGCCGATACCGCCTTCCTGGGCGATGGCGATGGCCATGCGGCTCTCCGTCACGGTATCCATGCCGGCGGAGACCACGGGGATATTGAGGTCGATATGGCGCGAGAACCGCGTCTTCAGGCTCGTCTCACGGGGGAGTACATTACTATAGGAAGGGACCAACAGGACGTCGTCGTAGGTCAGGCCTTCACCGATGATTTTTTCGTTATCTAGTGCCATGGCAGATGGGTTTTAATTAATCCGCAAAGGTACGAAAAAAAACGATAGAAAGCCCAGATATGGGAAAAAATAAGGCGATAGCTTGTTTTTGCTGCTAAATCAGCATGCGTGTGGCTTTCTTATAATCGGCGTAGCCGGGCTTGTTTTGCAGCTGGCGTCGTTCCATCATCGGGATGCTGATGCAAAGGAAAAGCGCGGTCATGGCGACAGGACCAAGGATGAACCAGTCGAAACCGAAAAGGGAGGCATACATCACCCAAACGCCCCACCACATCATGATTTCGCCGAAATAGTTGGGATGGCGGCCGTGACGCCATAGCCCGACATTGCAGTATTGCCCGGGATGGCTGTCGCGGAAGCGGTGGATTTGTGTGTCGGCCAACAACTGAATCGAGGCGGAGGCAAGGCAGATGGCAAAGCCTATCCATGTAAGGGGACGAGCAGATGCTTGTCTCTCAAACAAACCGAGTCCTGGCAGCATGGCAGCGAACACGACTATGGTAGGCACCATGTTCAGGCCAAAGAAGTTGATGATGTGGAACATCAGGGGTGGTTGTGTCTCGCGGTAGCGGGTGTAGCGCCAGTCTTCGTGGTCGAGGCCTTTGAAGGTGTAGGCCCAGTTGCCCGTGAGGCGGATGCCCCAATACCAAACGGCGACCAGAAGCAGAATGACGGGCGTCGAGAAAACCATTTTATGGAAGGCCCATGCCGTGAAAGCCACAGGAGGGAAGACGCTCCAATAGGGGTCGTACACCGAAACGTTTTTGTAATACAGTCCAAAAGCCCAAACGATGACGGTGGCCACGACATCGGCCACAAACAAGGTCCAATACTCATGTAATGCGCCGTCCAGTTGTTTAAAGACAAGAAATCCCGCGATGGCGGCAAATATGTAAATCAGCGTGATTATAATGATGCTTGACGTTTTCTTATGCATGGCGACTAGGGTTTTGTGAGCGGCAAAAATAGGAAAAAACGATGTTTCGGCGGGAAGGCCTTCTTATTCGTAATGCCTAATCCTAACCTCAACGCCATCATCCACCAGCAGAGCGGGTATACCGCTCACATCCGTCTGGCCATAATGGTAGGGGAACAGCACCTTCGGCTTAACAACTCTTGCCGCATTGACCAATTGCTCCACCGTCATGGTGTAAGGTTGGTTGCAGGGGAGGAAGGCAACGTCAATGTCTTGGATGTTGGCCATCTCGGGGATGTCCTCGGTGTCGCCAGCGATGTAGATTCTCAGCCCGTCGAGGGTGAGGATGAAGCCGTTGTCGCGGCCTTTGGGATGGAACTGCAGGTGACCTTCGGTGGTGTTGTAGGCAGGCACGGCCTCAACGATAATGTTATCAGCCAGTCGCAGTGTGTCACCGTTGGCCTTTACTTGGCCGTAGCCCAGCATCTCGGCGCAGCGTTGGTTAGTGATGAGTTGGGTGTTGTCGCCAGTGAGTTGCTGGATGGCCGTCGTGTCAAGGTGGTCAAAATGTTCATGGGTCACGAATATGTAATCTGCTTTGGGCATGGCGGCGTAGGCTATGGTCTTTTCACCCAGTTTCGTCACGGGGTCGATTTGGAGCTCCTTGCCGTCATATTCAATGCGCATGGAGGCATGTACCAAGGCATGGATGGTGACGGTCTTGCCGCTTTTCGTGGTGAAGACATCGGTTTCGTAAATTTCAGTGTCAGTCTCTGTCTCAACAGGTTTCCCTGCCTCTTTCCAGGCCATGATGCCACCATTAAGATTCACGACTTTAAAGCCTTCTGCAGACAGCTTTCCTGCGGCAGAGGCAGAGCGTCTCCCGCTACGGCAATACACGGCAATGGTCTTGTCGGCAGGAAGGATGGACTTCGCTTGTGCCACGAAGTTATCTTGTTTCACGTCAATGTTGAGGGCATTGGCGATATGTCCTTCATCGTATTCTGCTGCGGTTCTCACGTCGAGCAGGACCACATCGGGGCCTGCAATCAGTTCGGCAAAACGGTTGACGTCGGCGTTTTCAAAATGCTGCCCGCAGGCAGTGGCTAAGCCTAATAGAGTGAGTAGACTCATGATAATCGTATTCCTCATGTTTTTCAGTGTTTATTCATCAAACAGCGTAGTTTCACTGGCCTTGCGCGCTTCGTCGAATTTGGCCTTCATGGTGGGGTTCTTGTAGGTGAGTTTCCGAATGGTCAGCTCTTCCGTGTCTTGGTTGGCAAGGCGCAGATAGTTTTCCGACTGCTCGAAACTCTTCTTGATGTCCTGTAGTTTCTTGATGGTCTCGTCAATCTTTTTGATGGCATCGTCAAACTTTCCAGCCGCCCTGGTATAATGGTCCCCGAACCTGTTGCGGAATTCTATGAGTTTGTTTTCGAAGTTGGTTACATCAACTTCTTTGCTCTGGGCCAAAACAAGCTGTTTCTTGTATTCGAGACTCTTTTTCGAGGCTTGTACCAAGAGATTGATGAAAGGCACAAAGAACTGCGGGCGGATGACATACATCTTAGGATAGAGGTGTGATTTGTTCACGATGCCAGTGTTATAGAGCTCGTTATCAGCTTCCAACAGACTGACCAACACGGCAAATTCACAGCCTTTCTTCTTCCTGTCCTCGTCTAGTTTCTTCAAGAAATCATCGTTCTTGTGCTTTGTGGCCGTGGTTTCCATTTCGTTTTTCATCTCAAACATGATGGAAATGTATTCCAACCCGTCCTCCGAGTCGCGGAAGATGAAGTCGCCTTTGGAGCCGTCGCTCGCATCGTTGTCCTTGTCGAAATAGGCATTGGGCATCATCGGACGGATGTACTGCTCAAATTGGATGCTGCAATGTTGTTCAAGCGTTTCGCCGACCATCTTGGTCGACATCTTGGTCTTCAGGTCTTTGTAGTAGTCAATCAATTCCTGTTTCATGCGAAGCTCTTCCTCGTGTTTCTTGACGAGGTTGGTCTCGTTGATTTGGGCTTCGCGTTTCCCAAGTGCCACGGCGTTGCGAAGTTGAGAGATCTCCGTGTCTTTTGACTGAACGATTTCTCGGGTTTTATTCCGTTCCTCCAACACGGCCAGCTCACGCTCTTTGGTGCTTTGTGCAATGGTGGAGTTGAGTTTTGCGATTTCGAGTTCTTTTTTCGCCAATGCCGTCTCCAATTCGCTTTTGTAACGCACATTGGCTTCTTCCATCCGATGCTTGATTTCGGCCACGAATTCGGCATTCCTGACTTGGCTCACGATAGCGGCATAGTCTGCTTCGTCAACGGAAAACACGTTCCCACACTTAGGGCATCTGATCTCTCTCATATGCTGATTGTTCTTGATTATCGTTATTTGTAACTCTTGAAAGACACAGGACTGGTTGAAGAACAAAAACCCGTTAGAAATCAACGGGTTTTCGTTCATAAAGTGGAGATGGAGGGAGTCGAACCCTCGTCCAAACAAGGAACCCCCATGGTTTCTACATGCTTATTCCGCTGTTGGTTTTCGAGCCGAGCAAGGGAGCGAACGCCCTAAACGCGACCTTATCTCCTGAGTTTCGCCTCGCCGTCGGAGTGCCGACGAGACTATCCCGAAATTGCTTAGCACCTCGTTCTCAGGCCGGAATCAGGAATCTCCACCTGCGAGATGTCTCGTCCCCCCACCTTGTGAGAGGATTAAGCCAGTGATCTACTGTGCTTCAATCAGGCAGCGAGAGCGTAGTTGTTTTCGCCAATTACTTTTTTGCAGCCATGATTAACGAGCGTCACTGCGAGGCTCGGCATGCTTACATGACAATTCATCTTGCTGTCAAAACCATACATCCCCTTTTTTAGTTGAGAGTTTAGAGTTGAGAGTTTAGAGTAGGGGGCAGACCTGCTTGTCTGCCCAATTGTCATCCTCAAAGAACGGGCTGCAAAAGTACAGCTATTTTCAATGCCCCGCAAGGGACTGAAGAAAAAAGTTGTTTTAAAACAGGCTTTTGAAAGTATGTCATCCCTGCATAGGATAGTGCGGTGGCTTGGGATCTATGCTTTCAAAAGACGTTAATAGAGGTCCTTCCCTCATGAACCGCTGTCCATAGATTCCATGCCTTTGCCCACCTGCCAACGCGGGAATGACATGGCCAGCTGAATGGGAATCATAAGATCGGGCTTTAATTCAGCGGATTGCCGAAGCGCACGACGTCGTCCTTGGTGATGGCGTTGCCGCAGAGGATGACGAGGCGCTCCACGATGTTGTGTAACTCGCGGATGTTGCCCGTCCATTGGTATTCCTGCAAGGCCTCGATGGCGCCTTTGTCGAACTTGGGCGCTACCTTGCCCATGTCCTGCGCGATGAGGTCGACGAAGTTCTGCACGAGCAGCGGGATGTCGTCCTTGCGCTCACGCAACGGCGGCACGTTGATGACGATGACACTTAACCTATGGTATAGGTCCTCACGGAAGTTGCCCTTCTCGATTTCGGTCTTCAGGTTCTTGTTGGTGGCCGCCAATATCCTCACGTTAACAGGAATCTCCTTCTCGCCGCCCACACGCACGATCTTATTTTCTTGAAGGGCTCTCAGCACTTTGGCTTGTGCCGGCAGACTCATGTCGCCGATTTCGTCCAGGAAGAGCGTGCCGCCGTCGGCCAACTCGAAGTCGCCTTTCTTCTGCTTGATGGCCGAAGTGAACGAGCCTTTTTCGTGACCGAACAGCTGGCTTTCGATGAGTTCCGCAGGTATGGCGGCGCAGTTCACCTCGATGAAGGGACCGTGGCATCTCGTGCTGAGTTCATGCAGCTGTCGGGCTACGAGTTCCTTGCCCGTGCCGTTCTCGCCTGTGATGAGCACACGCGCGTTGGTGGGCGCCACCTTGTCAATCATGTCCTTCACCTCCTGCATGGGACCCGATTTGCCGATCATCTGGTTTTGGATTTTCACGGCTTTCTTCAATACCTTGTTTTCAGTAGTCAAGTTCTTCTTGTCCAGTGCGTTACGCAAGGTGATGAGCAGGCGGTTCAAGTCGGGCGGCTTGGGGATGAAGTCAAAGGCACCTTTCTTGATGGCTTCCACGGCGGTCTCGATGGTGCCGTGGCCCGAGAGCATGATGACAGGCACGTCCGACTCCTTGCGGATGGCTTCGAGCACCTCTATGCCGTCCATCTCCGGCATCTTGATGTCGCAGAAGATGGCGTCAAAGTCTTGTTCCTTAATATGTTGCAGGGCTTCCTTGCCCGTGGCGGCGTCGTCCACCTGGTAGCTTTCGTTTTCGAGGATGTCGCGCAACACGCGGCGGATGGGGGCCTCGTCATCAATGATAAGTATCTTGGTCATTCTTCTTTAATTTTGTGCAAAATTAGGTTTTTTTCCTATTTTTGCCTTCAAAATTGAAATCTAATGAAGAAAATTTCCCTGTTTTTCGGCTTGCTGTTTGTCTTGCAAACGGCATTGTGGGCACAAGACACGCTGCCTGCGCCTATGTCCTATCGCGTCAACAAGGTGACATTCAAGATGGTACGCGTTGAGAAAGGCGGCTTCTGGATGGGCGCGCAACACATGGACACGGCCGAGTTCAACTACGACCGCCTCTCGCAAACCGACGAGCTGCCGGTGCATTATGTGGCCATGAAAGAGGACTACTACATAGGGCAGACCGAGGTGACACAGCGCCTCTGGAAGGAAGTGATGGGCAGCAACCCGAGCGCGAAGAAATGCAAGAAAAAGCCTGTCACCAACGTCAACTATTATGATATTCAGGAGTTTCTATATCGTCTCGACAGCATCACGGGAATGAAGTTCCGCCTGCCCACCGAAGAAGAGTGGGAGTATGCGGCGCGTGGCGGCAAGAATACCCGGGGTTATGTCTTCAGTGGCAGCGACGACATTGACCGCGTGGCTTGGTATAACGATAACACCCGCCGCCTCAAGAAGGTGAAGAAACGTGCCGCCAATGAGTTGGGCATTTACGACATGAGTGGCAACGTGTGGGAATGGTGCAGCACCCAATATCGCTATTTCGACAAGGAACGCAACGCCACCCTAGGCAAGGACGGTGAGATGTACTGCATCCGCGGCGGCGCCTGGCAGCTGCCCAAGGGTATGAGCCGTGTATCGTGGCGCGGCAAACGCCTGCCCGACCTGAAGAACTCGTTCGGAGGCTTCCGGCTGTGCCTCGACGCCACCTATGTCAAAGAAGCGGAGGAGGGAGAGGAGCCTGAATTGATTAACACCTCGACAGAGGAAGATGAAGAATGAGACCCTTTCGGCTCATAGGGACGCTCTGCTTGTTGCTGCTGCTTTTCCCTGTCGTGGGGCAGAATCAGTTTGATTTCCAGGTTTTTGACGATGCTGTTTTGCCTGCGCCTTGGGCAGGTGGACTTAACGCATGCCAGTTTGGGCGCATGGATGTGGATGGCGACGGCAAGAAAGACCTGCTCGTCTTCGACCGCCACGGCAACCGCTTATCGTGCTTCCTGAACCAAGGCAACACGGGCGAGATTCATTATGTTTTCGATAACACTTACACAAAAAACTTCCCAAGATTAACGGATTGGGTCGTCTTCGCCGATTACGACGGCGACGGACGCGAGGACATCTTCACCTATTCCAAAGGCTGGGCAGGGATGAAGGTCTATCGCAATATCTCTGCGGAACAGATTGAATTTGAATTGGTTGTGTCGCCTTATCTGACCTCGTGGCAGGGTGGGGGCGAGGTCAACCTGTTGGCCACCAATGCCGACTATCCCGCCATCGTAGACCTGGACGGCGACGGCGACTTAGACATCTTGACCTTTGGCGTTCTTGGCACTTTCATCGAGAAGCACCGTAATCTCTCGGTGGAACGTTTCGGGCATCGTGATTCCTTGGTGTTTGAGAAGACGGAGAGTTGCTGGGGGCGTGTGGCCGAAAGCGAGGAGAATAACGCGATGTATCTGGATACCTGCCTCTTTGGTAAGTCTTTGATAATCAATGGTGACTATCGGCATCGTGGCGCCACCCTTGCCGTGCGCGACCTGACGGGCAACGGACTGCCCGACTTGCTGCTCGCCGACGTGGATTACCCCAACCTGGTCTTGCTGAAAAACGGCGGCACACCCGAGAACGCCTTGATGGTCAGCCAAGAGACGGACTTCCCTGAGAATGCGCCGATACAGTTGTTTTCTATGCCTGTGCCGTTTTTCACCGACATCAACAACGACGGCGTGGATGACCTGCTCGTTTCGCCTTTCGACCCCAACCCGATGTCGTGCGAGGGACAAAACTCGGTGTGGCTGTATCTGAATATGGGAACCAATCAGCATCCTGATTTTCAACTCTATACCAAGTCTTTTCTGCAAGACCAGATGATTGATGTCGGCACGGGAGCCTATCCCGTCTTCGCTGACGTGGATGGCGACGGCCTCACCGACCTCGTCATCGGTAGCATCGGCGATATGGATACCACCTATTATACTAATGGCGTGCTGCAAATCCATCGCACGGCGCGGCTGGCCTTGTATAAGAATGTCGGCACAAGGCAAAAGCCTGTGTTTCAACTGTATGATAGGGACTTCGGTGGCTTAAGTGCTTTGAAAACCATGGGTTTGGTGCCCACGTTCGGCGACTTGAACGGTGACGGGCGCTTGGAAATGTTGGTCGGCACGGCGGAAGGCAGTTTGCTTTATTTTGATGCCGATTTCAACCTTGTAGACGATGATTTCCTGCATTTCGACAAGGCTTGGTCGGCCCCCTGTCTGTTCGACGTGGATACCGATGGTGTCCTTGACTTGGTAGTGGGTGACGAAAGCGGCAAGCTTTCTTACTATCAAAGCTTTAGGCAAGGTGGCGAAACGCAATTCTCCTTTGTTACCGATAACTGGGGTGGGGTGGATGTCTGCGACCACACGGCATCTTATTTTGGCTACAGTGTCCCGTCTTTGTTTTGCAAGGGCGATGAGGTCATGCTGATGGTAGGCTCGGAGCAAGGTAAAGTGTTTTTGTTCAGCGGCTTATACAATAATATTGACGCTATTTTCTCTGATGTTTCCAACCGCTGGGGTGAATATGTCTGCGACTTCGAGAACTGCTTCGGGTTGCGTTCCGCTGCGGCTTTGGCGGACCTCAATGCCGATGGCAATCTTGAGATGGTGGTTGGGAACTTTGGTGGCGGATTGGAATTGCTGAATGGGAATATTGCGGTAAATCAAGGAGTTGATGATAACGGCCCTTCGACCCCTTCGACAGGCTCAGGGAGCGAAGGGACCTTTAGGGTCTATCCCAATCCTGCCCAAGGTCTTGTCACCGTTGAAGGCACGGGATGGTTGACGGTTTCGAATCTGCTTGGGCAGACGATACTGGCTAGGGAAATCAATGGGCGGACAATGGTTGCATTGCCGCAGGGCTTTTGGTTGGTTAGACTGAATGGTTTTACCAAAAAGGTTATAGTGGCATAACCATAGTAGAACGGCTATCCTTTACCCTTTGACGTCATTGCGGGCGAAGACCCGCAATCTCCAAAATGAGGAGTCGTAGCCCATTCGCTTAGGAGATGGCGGATCAAGTCCGCCATGACGGCATAGAGAGAAGCGTTTCGGGAATCAAGGAGTGAGTCTAATCTTTCTGTTTTTATAATTGATTATCGCCTTATGGCGTTTTAGCAGGTCGCCACCGATGATGCCGTCGATATGGGGTAGGCCGAGTTTGCCGTACAACTCATGCACATTGTCAAGGTCCAAGGCGACGCCTTCATAGTCATGGATTTCCATGTCGCCGATGGTGAACACATCGATGGTGAACGTGGAACTCTCCAAATCGGAGCTGCCCACGCCTGCCGTCACGCCTTCTTTCTTCTCGAACTGCAGGTCGTCGATGAAAGTGGCGAGGGTCTTGGGATCGAAGACGGAGCGCGACGCCCCCGTGTCGATAAGGAAATGGGCCTCCTTACCATGAATCGTTCCTTGGACCATGATGTGGAAGCCCTCTCCCTCGATGTCAAGCTGCTGCAACGGAACCTCGATATAGCGACGCATCAGAAGTTGGGCTTGATGGCGTATTTCTTGTAGAAGTCCTTGATGATCTTCACGGCTTCGTCGGCGGTGTCGACCACATGGAAAATCTCAAAGTCCTCTTCCTTGATCATGTGGTTGGGGAGCAAGGTCTTCTTGAACCAGTCGATGAGGCCTTTCCAGTAGGCTTTGCCGACCAGCACCACGGGGAAGCTCACCATCTTGTTGGTCTGGATGAGGGTGATGGCTTCCGAGAGTTCGTCGAGGGTGCCGAAGCCGCCGGGCATGGCGATGTAGCCCTGCGCATAACGCATGAAGATGGTCTTGCGCACGAAGAAATAATCGAAGTTGATGTTCTTGTCGTTATCAATGTAGGGGTTGAAATGCTGTTCAAACGGTAGGTTGATGTTCAGACCCACGCTGGTGGCACCACCTTGTTTGGCGCCTTTGTTGCCGGCTTCCATGATGCCAGGACCACCACCGGTGATGATGCCGAAGCCGTAGTCCGCCAGCTTATCGGCAATTTCGACCGACATCTCATAGTATTTGTCGCCGGGCTGTGTGCGTGCCGAGCCGAAAATGGCCACGCAAGGTCCTGCCTTCGCCATCTTGTCCATGCCTTCCACAAACTCGGCCATGATCCTAAACACCGACCATGAGTCGTGGCTCTTGATGTCGCTCCACGATTTCGGGTGGAAGCTGTCGTGGATGATTCTTTCGTCTTTTTCAGAAATAGACATTTTATTCAGTTGATAGTTGTTCAGTTGTTCAGTTGGCAGTTGAAAAATTCTGTTGTTAATTCAGCTGTATAATAAAAATATGTATCTTTGCAGCGTAAAACGCGAATGTAGCTCAGTTGGTAGAGCATCAGCTTCCCAAGCTGAGGGTCGCGGGTTCGAACCCCGTTATTCGCTCAAATCGTTGGGGCTGCCCGTAGGCAACCCCAACGATTTTTTTATTCCATCGGCGTGCCGCATTCAGGGCAGAACTTGCCCGTCACTTCGGTGCCGCATTTCGGACATCTCTTCGGGCCTACGGCCACCAGAGGCGTGCCACACTCGGGGCAGAACTTGCCGTTGCTCTCGGTGCCGCACTTCGGGCATTTCATCATTGCCTTGGGTGCTGGAGCGGGCGTGCCGCATTCGGGGCAGAACTTGCCCGTGATGGGCGTGCCGCACTTCGGGCAGGGAACGCCTTTCTGCTGACCTTGGTTATAGGGGTCGTAGCTGGTCTGGCTCTGGCCGTTGCCGTTCCAGGCGTTTTGCATCACGCTGCCCGTCATGCCGCCTGAGCCGGCGTTCATCATGCCCATGCCCACGAAAGCGCCTGCCGCGCCACCTTCGTTGCCTGCGGCGGTCTCCATGGCCTCGATGATCTTGCCTTGCTGCATCATCGAGTTGGAGCTGTATTCGTAGCGGTCGATCTTGGCTTGGCTGGCTTCGTCGAGTGAGACGGACTCCACGGTGAAGCTCACCAGCTTGACGCCACGGGCACGGATAGGTTCGTCGAAGACGCGCTCGTCCATGGCCTGCTTCATCTCGTCGGTGTAGCTCGGCAGCTCGAGAACGGGCACGCGGTGCTGGCTGTTGCCCATTTCGTTGAGCACATTCTGGAAGGCGGCGATGACCTCGCTACGCATCTGCTCGGTGATGTCGCCTTTCTTCACCACGTTGGCGGTGCCGGCATGGATGCGCATGAAGACGGCCACGTCATCAAGTTTGAAGGTGTACTTGCCGTAGCAGCGCACGTTGACGCCCATGGGGCTGAGCGAGTTAGTCATCTGGTTCGGGATGGCGTGCGACCAGTCCTGGAAGGGCACGGGTGTGGCGGTGCCAAACTTATTGTCAAGGATCTCCTTGGCGTTGAAGAAGAAGATGGCCTGTTCCTTGGCGGGGGTGCCACCATAGGTGAAACGTTGCCACATTTCCTTGAAGACGGGGCCGAACTGTCCGCCGAAGAACGACGGCGACGACGACTGGTCGAAGGTGTAGACGCCTTCTTCAGCGGTGGCGTCGAGCACCGAGCCGCTGTCGTAGATGACGGCCACCTGGCCGGGCGCCACGAGGATGCGGCTGCCTTTCGAGATTTGCCCCGACTTGGTGGTTTGCTTCACCATCAGGGTGTCCATGTCCATGTTGTCACATTTGATAAGGTCTAACCACTGGTCACTCAATGTGCCGCCAATGGCGCCTGCTATTGCTTTGATAAGTCCCATTTTGTTTATTTTTTAAGTTGTTCAGTTGTTCAGTTATTCAGTTGTTCAGTTTGTCCTTGAATGTATATCGGTTAACACCCAGTCATGTTCTCCGTTGGTGATGACGCTGCCGCAGTAGGCGCATTGTCCTGCCGAGGTGACTTCAGTGGGCGCACCGCAGTTCGGGCAGTTGGTGATGGTGTTGCCTTTCTTGCCTGGGTCAGTCTTTACGCCGGCCTTGCGGTTGAACACCATCTCATATTTCATGTACCAGTCGCGGTTGGGGTCGCTCTCCAGCACCTTTTTGGTCTCGTCGTCGATGACGTAGTCGCGCATCACCGCGTTGAGCCACACCGTCAGCACCTCCTTGTCGCCGTCCTGCCTAAACGACTGCAGTACGCATTGTTTGATGGCGATTTTCTCCACCACGTTGGTTTTCTTCAAGCGGATGTACTCGTCGAGTTGCTGCTTGTGTTGGTTAAACAGGGTCTCGCTCTCGAAGGGGCGTATGGGCTTCCAGTCCTTGGAGGTCCAGGCCTCTTGTATCTTCATGAACACCTCGCGGGCGAAGCCGTTGAACTTGTCGGCCGAGAAGGCTGGGTCGATGGCTTGGATCTTTGCTGCCACCGCGGCGCTGTTGTCGTATAGGATCTCGCTATTGGCTTGCTGGTTCACGGTTTCATTGATATAGGTGGTGTCGGTGACTAGTTTCTTGGCCTTGCGTCTTTTGATGAGGACAAGCATGATGAGGATGACCAAGACGATGAACCCGAGGGTGGGGTTCTCAATCATGAGTCCGATGAGGTAGCCGATGATGACGCCCCAGTCATCGCCGCCGCCGCCATAGTCTCCACCGCCCGAATTGTAACGGTTTTGGTTGCCCACGTCGGCGAAGGCCAGATTGCAGCACACCAAGGCCACAACCATCAGAAGGAAGGGGAGATATTTCTTTATCTTGTTGAAATTCAATTTTTTCATATTATTATCAACTGACAGGCGCACTTGTTATCATTCTACAAAAATAAGAAAAATTTGGGAAATTGCATAATTTGTTGCCGAAAAAAGCGAAAAATGTGACTGCGTCGAATTAAAATTTCCTATTTTTGCAGCCGCAAATCCCCTCGGGAGCTTAGCTCAGTTGGTTCAGAGCATCGCCCTTACAAGGCGGGGGTCGTTGGTTCGAGTCCAACAGTTCCCACAAAAAAAAATGGCTGCATGCGCAGCCATTTTTTTAGTTGTCAGTTAGCAGTTGTTCAGTTGTCAGTTGTAGGGCTGTCACAGTGTGGCAGCCGTACATGATTAACGGTTCACCACGATTTTCTTGACGAGGTTTTGTCCGTCTTTCGTCAGGCCTTGGAGGATGTAGAGGCCAGTGGGCAGTTCCTTGAGGTCTTTGTTACCGACGGTTTGGCCGTTCGCGTTGTAGATGTTCGTGACGGTGACGATCTCCTCGTCCGAGTTTTCCGGGATGCCGGTCACTTCCACGAAGACGAAGTCTTGGCCGTCGGGGGTAAGGGCGTAGTCCGACTCGCAGTCTTCGTAGACGGCGGTGAGCTGGTACATGAAGTCACCCCAGCCCGTTTCGTCGTAATAATCCGTTGCCTCGGCGTCAATCTCGATGACATCGACGGCTTTCGAGATGAAGTCGGTACGGTAGAGGTTGTAGTGCAAGGGCAGGGTCTCGGGTGCCGTCCACGTCAGCCTCACGCCAAAGGCATCGGCTCCTATATCGAAAGAATACTCGCCTTCAAAGTTCTCGGGGGCGAGGCAGGTGACCGGGATGACGGGGTCGAGGGGACCCATGGTGCCGTCGGGGCCGAAGTTCTGTCCGTAGAGGCCGCCGTCAACGCTGTTCACCCAGGCCACGATGTTCTGCCCGAGGTGGAAGCCGGCGGTGTTTTCGCACATCGACCTGTTGTAGACGTTTGTGCACAAGGTCTTGCTCCAAATCTGGTTGCCTTCCATGTCGAAACCGATGGCCTCAACGGCGCTGTTATAGTCGTTGTTGGCCGCTGCTATTTCGTAGACCAAGGAGAAGCCGCTGCCGTCTTCAAAAGCGTCGATTCTGAGGTTTCCGTAAGGCACGCCATGATAGTCGACAGCCATGATGCCGTCATCCCACACCATCTCGCCTTGGGGGGTGATGCGGTTGATGAAGATGCGGTCATTGGATTGAAAACTGGCGTCAACTTGAATGTAGGCGATGATAAGGTCGTGGCTCACAGGGTCGACGGTGGCGTAGGCGTCAAGATAGAAATTGGAAGGATCCAAGGAGTGTACTGCGACGCCATCCGGGTTGTGTATGGTGTTGAAGCCGTTGGCGTCGTAGTGGAATACGTAGGTGTTGAATGCGCCGCCAATGCCCGAATGCCAGATATAGGCATAGCCGCCGCCCATGCCGTCGGGTACCACGTGGTGGAGGTAGGTGACTTGGAAGGTCTGTGAGGCCATCAGCTGGACTTCAGGGCCGACCTGAACGCCTTCTTTCGTGTAGCCCACGACATACATCTCCTTGTCCGTGTAGAAGCCGCTGCCGGTTTTCTCGTAGGTGAGGAACACGATGTTGTCGATGCCAAGGGTCATCTGGCCGTATCTGACAATTGAGCCAGGAGACTCGACAGTGATGGTGGGATACAACGAGCCGCTGGCTTTGACGTATTGCAGGTAGAGGCGTTGGTAGTCGAAGCCCAAGGCCCACACGCCGCCGTCGTCGCCAGCGATGACTTCGGTACGCGAGAAGGCCTGACCGTCGAAGAGCTCGACGCCTTGCTCGCCCCAGGCATAACTGCCGTCGGCGTTGATTTTGACGGCGATGGTCTGTCCGTCATAGTTGGCGAAGCAGCTCACCACGGCGTCGTCGGCGGTGGCACACATGGCCACGCCTTCTGATGACGAGCTGAATTCGTGCGAGGTGATACGGATGCCGTCAGCACCCCATTGCGGCGTGCCGTCGAAGGTGAGGCGTTGCAGCGTGGGCCCCCAGCCGTTGCTGCCACCAAAGTTCCACTGGACGTAAGTGTCGCCCGTGGCATCGTTAGTCGAAAGGTAGATCTCGCCGCCAAAAGAGGATGAGTTGGCGAGTAAGTTGTTGTTCACAGGGTCGTCGACCCACTGGGCTTGCAGCGCGACGGTCGCGACCAAGGCCAATAATAGAAGAGATAGTTTTTTCATGGTGAAATCGGTTTGTGTTGTTTGTTGGGGCAAAGATATAAAAAAATGTAGAGACGCGCCGCGGCACGTCTCTACAATTATCAATTGTCAATTATTAATTGTCAATTATTTAATGTTCGGTTCCTCCAAACCGAGGTGTCTCTTCGCGTCGACGCGCTTCAGGATGACGCCGATGATGAGGGCGGCAACACCGAGGCAAGCCAACATGACGAGCGGCCATGTGTAGTCGAGGGCCACCGGGTCGTCAACGCCGGGGTTGGTGTTCTCCAAGACCTTGCCGATGAGCAAGGGGAAGAGCCACAAGCCGATGTTCTGGATCCAGAAGATGAGGGCGTAGGCCGAACCGATGATCTTTTCGTCCACCAGCTTCGGCACGCTCGGCCACAAGGCGGCAGGCACCAGCGAGAACGAGGCACCCAGCACCAGGATGGTCACATAGGCCACGACCACGCCACCGACGGCGTTGCCCTTGAACATGGGCAGGATGAAGGCGAAGGTGAGGTGGCAGATGATGAGCAGCAACGAGCCGATCATCAGCATCGAAGCGGCCTTACCCTTGGTGTCGACATAGTTGCCGAGGATGGGGGTGATGGCCACGGCCAGCAGCGGGAACACGGCGAAGATGGTCTCGGCGGTGCCACGCATGTAACCCATGTAGCAATATACCACCAGGGCGACGATAGCCACACCCATCAAACCGAACTTCATGCTCTTGTTCTTCGAGAAGTTACTGGCAAACGAGCAGACAGCCACCACGAGCATGATGACGTATTGCACGATGGTGACGGTGTCGCCGGCCCAGAATGAACCCGCGGCAGGCTCGGTGAGCGTCAGGTTGCACTGCAGCATGTTGACGGCGTACTTCTGGAAGGGGAAGATGGCGCTATAGTACAGCACACAGAGCAAGGCGACGAGCCAGAAACCGAGGCTCGACAGGATCTTGCCGATGTCGCTGACCTTGAAGGGATCGTCTTTCTCTTCGGCCTCGCCGGTCTGAGCGTCGAGCTTCTTGTCCATGAAGAAGTACACGACGAACATCATCAGGGCGATGCAGAGCAGCACCACGCCGAAGGCCACACTACGGCTCACGTCGATGTGACCGCCGAGCTTGGCGAAGTAAGGCGAGAAAATCATGCAGGTGGCCACACCCAGACGGGCCAAAGCCATCTCGGAGCCCATGGCCAAAGCCGTCTCACGGCCCTTGAACCACTTGACGATACCACGGCTAACGGTGATGCCGGCCATCTCCGTGCCGCAGCCGAAGATCATGAAACCGACGGCGGCCATCTTGGCGGAGGCAGGCATGCCACGGTAGAAGGGCGACACACCCAGCTCGTCAAAGATTGGGATGTAGTTGAGGTTGTTGTTGAACCAGGCCTCAAGGCCGCTGCCCATGAACGATTCGCTGATGGCAAAATACTTGATCAAGCCACCGACGAGCATCACGGCGCCAGAGAGGACGGCAGTGAAACGCACACCCATCTTGTCGAGGATGATACCTGCGAAGATGAGGAAGAACACGAAGACGTTCAAGAAGGTCTCAGCGCCCTGCATGGTGCCGAAGGCCAGGCTGTCCCAGCCGCGTTCGGTTTGCATCAGGTCCTTGATGGGGGACAGGATGTCCATGAAGATGTAGGCGCAAAACATGGCCAAGGCCAAGAGCAGCAAGGCAATCCACCTCATGGTGGGGTTGTCTCTCAATGTCATTTTTTCAGTCATAACTATTTTTGATTTAAATATTTAAAATTCAAAATTTAATATTGGGCTGTTAGCTTTTAGCTGTTAGCCATTAGCTCGGCAGCAACTAGGCTAACAGCTAATGGCTAATAGCTAACAGCCAAAAAATCATTCAGGGATCTGCACCACTTCTTTCTTATAGCCCTTCAGCACGGCCTTCGCCATGTTGGCCACGTCGTCGCCGGTGATGCTTTCGATGATCTTGTCGTAGTCGGCCATCGGGTTGTAGCCGTCGCGCTCCTGCGTGGTGATGCAGTTCATCCAGTAGCGGTTGTTCTCCAGGTCTTCAGCGTGCTTCTTGACGAGGAACTCCTTCACCTTCTTCAGGTCTTCGGGACGCGGGCCGTCGTTGGCCACGTTGTGCAGCTCGGCCACGGCGATGCCCATCAGCTTCTCGTACATATCCTTGTTGGTGTTGAAGCCGATGAGGAACATGAAGCTTTCCTTCGGGCGGTTCATCAGGTTGCCGTTGACGCCCACGCCGTAGGTGCCGCCTTCGTCTTCACGGATCTTCTCGGTGTAGACGATGTCCATCACGTCGTTCAAGGCTTGCATGACCAGCTGGTTCTTGCGGGTGTATTGCATGTCGCCGTTATACACCATGTAGCAGGTCACCTTCGGGTTCTCCATAGCCTTGGTGTAGTGGCAGTTGACGTCCTTGTCGGTGATGGCGGGCACGTTGGTGGTCCAGGTCTCGTTGACTTTCTTGGTCTTCAGCGAGCCGATGTATTGCTCTGCCAGAGGCTCGAAGGTATCGGGGTCGATGTTGCCCACGAAGGTGAACACGAAGTTGTTGGCGTCCTTGAAACGGTCGGCGTAGAGCTTCATGGCCTTGGCGTAGTCCACCTTGTCGTAGTCTTCGGCTTTCATGCGCTTGCGGAGCGGGTGGTTGTCGAAGAGGGCGAAGATGAGGTTGTCGCTGAAGGCGACGTCGGGGTTCGACTCGAGGTTGGCCAGCATGGCCTTGGTACGCGTGATGTAGGACTGGAAGGCCTCATCATCGCTACGGGGTGAAGTGAAATAGAGATAGGTGAGTTGCAGCATGGTCTCCAGGTCGCGGGTGGAGCAGTTGCCGCTCATGCCTTCCGAGAAGCTGTTGATTTCGGGGTGTACGCTGGCTTTCTTGCCGGCCAGCACCTTAGGCAGGTCGATGGCGCTGAAGTTGCCCACGCCGCCGAGGGTGGCCAGCTCGTTGATTTGCTGCAAGGTGTAGGGGTCGCTTTGGTCCATGACGGAGTAACCGCCCCAGCTGTAGGCGTTCATCATGATTTCGTCGTCCTTGAAGGTGGTGGGCTTATAGATGACCTTGACGCCGTTCTTCATGGTGAGGACGGTGGCGTCGAAGACGAGGTCGTGTTTCTTGCTGGCGATGGCGCCCTTGGGAGGCAGGGTGGCGATGAGAGGCTCGTTGCTGACGGTCTCCACATAAGGCTCCACCTTCACCTCTTTGGCCTTGTTGAACAAGCTAAGCAACTCTTCCTTGCTGGGCAGCTTCTCGTCAGCTTTCTCGGGGGCAGTCAACGTGATCACGATGTTGTCTTCACGGATCATCTCCTTAGCGTACATGTTGATGGCTTCCAAGGGCAGGCTGGGCAGGATGTTGCTGATGAGCATGTATTCGTTCTCGATGCCCATGAGCGGCTCGTTGGTGAGGAAGTGGGCGAGGATGGGGCGGAAGTACCTGCCGGTCTCCTGCTTGTCGCGCTCGTTGTATTCGTTTTCGATGTGCTTCATGAGGTCGGCCTTGGCGCGTTCAAACTCCGACGCGGTGAAGCCGTATTCCTGCATGCGCTTGCTCTCGGTCACGAGGGCGGTCAGAGCCTCGTCGATGCCGTCCTTGTCCTTAGCATAGGCCAGGGTGGTCCAGGCGTCTTTGGTGTCGCTGATGAAGAAGGTGCCGTAGTAGCCGTAGCCGAAGATGAAGGGCGGGTTGGCCTTCTGGGTGAGTTCCTCCAGACGGTTGTTATACATGGTGGAGACGAGGTCTTCGACGAAGCTATTGACCCAATAGGCGATGTCGCCTCTTTCTTCAAAGGGAGTGATGTCATGCTTGTACGACACCATGATGTTGTAGTTGGTCTCTTCCACGTCGGTGGCGATGCTCACGATAGGCTCTTCGTTGTCGGCCACGGGGAAGTAAACGCGCTCGGCGGGATCGACGGGAGCCGGGATGTCGGCAAACATCTCCTTCAGGCGGGCCTCGATTTGGTTGACGTCGACGTCACCGATGATGATGATGCCTTGCAGGTCGGGACGATACCACTTGTGGTAGTAGTCACGGAGGTGCTTATGGTCGAAATGGGCCACGACTTCCTCGGTGCCGATGATGGGCATGGGGACGCCGTAAGGGCTGTTGGGATAGATCTCGGGCAAAATCTTGTCGTAGATACGCGATTGTGCATCCAGTCCTTGACGCATCTCTTCGAGGATGACGCCACGTTCGTTCTCGATCTCATCGTCCTCAAGGGAGATGAAGCTCGACCAGTCGTGCAGGACGAGGAGGCAGGAGTCCACCAGGCCGGGGTTGGTGGTGGGGACGTTGTTGAGCATATAGACGGTTTGCTCAAAGCTCGTCCAGGCATTCACGTTCTCGCCAAATTTCACGCCGTTGCGCTCCATATAGTCGAGCATGGCTTTCTTGGGGAAGTGCTCCAGGCCGTTGAAGGCCATGTGCTCCAGGAAGTGGGCAAGACCGCGTTGGCTCTCTTCTTCCAGGATGGATCCGACCTTCTGCGCGATGTAGAAGTTGGCGCGTTGGGCGGGTTTCTCGTTGTGACGGATGTAGTAGGTCAATCCGTTCTCCAGTTTGCCTCTTCTGACGTTCTGGTCGAAGGGCACGGGCATGGCTTGCTGGGCAAACATCGTGGCGCTCAGGGCAAGCACTGCGATTAGAACTAATGTCAGTTTTTTCATTTTTTATAGTTGTTAGTTGTTCAGTTGTTCAGTTGTTCAGTTGTTCAGTTTTCGTCTTAATATATGTGTACAACGTATTTCTCCATAAAATAGTCTTCTTTATACCATTTGCTAATAGCAATCTGTTTATGCCGCCAGTAGCGGTTCAGCGCCTTGTATTCTTCCGTGAGGTCGCCGCCTTTCAGGTAGAGGATGCCGCCCGCCTCTTCGTCGCCTCTGATCCTCAGCTTGTTGCCTGCAAGGTTGACAATTTCAGGCAGGGTCATCACCGCGCGACCGGTAATCACGTCGAACTTGTCCTTCACCTCCTCGGCGCGCTTGTGCTCGGCCACTACGTTGTCCAGCCCGATGGCGTCTTTCACGGCGTTCACCACCTTGATTTTCTTGCCCGTGCCGTCGATGAGGTAGAAGTCGGTCTGCGGGAAGAGGATCGCCAAGGGGATGCCGGGGAAGCCGCCTCCAGTACCCAGGTCCATGACCTTCATGCCGGGCAGCAGCTCGAAGTATTTGGCGATGGCCAGCGAGTGCATCACGTGATGCTCGTAGAAGTGCTCCATGTCCTTCCGCGAGATGACGTTGATCTTGCTGTTCCAGTCCAAATACAAGTCTTTCAGCTGGTTATACTGCTCCTTCTGCTTGTCGGTCAGCTCAGGGAAGTACTTGAAGAGGCTGGTTGTGTCCATAATAATTAAAAAATTGGCTTCAAAAATAGTGTTTTTTTCTGAGGTGTGAGGTATTTATTTTGGTTTTATACTTTTTTCATGGATTTTGCGTATTTTTGTTGACCATGACTGCTGACCATGACCATGACCGTTCTTCTCCTTAAGGAGGCGGTCTGGGTCAGGGTCATCGGTCAGGGTTTATAAAGCAAAAGACAATGAAAGCAACCTACATCTTTTTCGTACTTCTCTTCCCTCTGGGTCTCTTCGCCCAAAAGATCACCCCCGAGGAATACATCCAGACCTATAAGGACATCGCCATGCGCGAGATGCGCGACCATAAGATTCCTGCCTCCATCACCTTGGCGCAGGGCCTCCTCGAGTCGGGGGCGGGCAACAGTGCCTTGGCACGCGAGGCCAAGAACCACTTCGGCATCAAGTGCCACAAGGGCTGGACGGGCAAGACCTATTATATGGACGACGACGAGAAGGACGAGTGTTTCCGCAAGTACAACAACGCCGAGGAGTCGTTTCGCGACCACTCCGAGTTCCTCTGCGGCCGCAGCCGTTATGCCGCCCTTTTCGACCTCGAGATCACCGACTACCAAGGCTGGGCTAAGGGCCTGAAGGCGGCGGGCTATGCCACCAACCCCAAGTACGCCCAGCTGCTCATCGACCGCATCGAGCTGTACGACCTCACCAAATACGACAAAATCGCCCTCGGGCAGATGACCGACGACAACGTGTTGCCCGACGTCGCCCCCGAGGACGAACTGCTGGAGCTGGCCTATTCGCCCGACAACCACTCGGCCTACGAGCTCGTCGACATGACGCAAGACAAGCGCTTCATCTACGAGAACAATGGCGTGCGCTTCGTGTATGCCAAGGAAGGGGAGACCCCGGAGCGGTTGGCCCAGGAGTTCGGCATCAAATACAAGAAATTCTGCGATTACAACCTGCTACGTCATCCTGACGAGATGGTGTTTCACAGCGGCGACGTGGTGTATCTCGCCAAGCTGAGAAACAAGAACTGGAAGGCGAAGAAGCACACCGTCGAGGAAGGGGAGACCTTGCGTGACCTGGCGTTGCGTTTCGCCGTGAAGCCGGAGAAGATTATGAAGAAAAACGGCCTCGCCGAAGGCCAGCGCCTCCACGCGGGGCAAATCATTTGGTTGAGGTAAAAATTGTAGAGACGTAGAGCGCTACGTCTCTACTATTTAATTAGAAATGTTCTTTGAAGGAAGGATTCTATCAACGAAAACGGTATCGCCAATAATATGGAACACATAGGCCCATTTGCGGTTATGTGATATCATCCTTTTGGCATGAGGATGGATGGCACGAAGCATTTCTGAATGGGATTCGGCAAAACAATCGGCATAAATTGACAACGACAAGACCTCTTGTTTCATGAATTCAAGATAGCGGTATGCCCCCTCCTTTGAGAGATGCTCGAAAAGGAAATCGGCCAATTCGTCAATGTCGGCCTCGGCAGATCTTAAGACCCTGACGTTATAGATTTTCATAGCGTCTGTTCAAGGCTTTTCTAACCTTTTCGAAATACTCGTCCACGGTCATACTATCGGTGAGAGGCATAGCTTTTGATGCGCAGCTCACATACGCCACGCTTGGCTCGCTGGCCATGGTCACTGGATTTTCTTTGTCATATTCTTTTGTCATACGGATTGTTTTTGCCTGCAAAGATACTAATTATTTGGTAATTGGGTATAAAAAAGTAGAGACGTAGCGCGCTACGTCTCTACAGGTTTTTGTCGTGATGTTTTTATTTGCGTCTCTTGGCCACCACATACCCAGCGCCCAGTGCCGTCAGCAGGGCGATGCCGCTACCCAGCGGGGCGGGCTGGTCCTGGCCATTCTGGTTGTGGATGGGCAGCATGGGGGTGCCTTCACCGGTGGTGGCTTTGGTACCGTCGCCAGTGATGGACACCTCGCTCGGGGAGCCGTCGGCATTGGCGCCGCGGTGGAACAGGCCGCCTTGGGCAAACGACATCATGCTCAGTCCAAGGACGATTGCGATTGTCATTATTAGTTTTTTCATCTTTTTGTGGGTTTTATCTGTTGACTATAATCTTTTGAACTTTCACGTTATCGCCGTTGATGAGGCGGAGCATGTACACGCCGGGAGCGGCGTGGATGGCCTTGGAGCAGCTGCCGCTGACGGTCTCGCTGCTGAGGATGCGGCCGAGGGCGTCGATGACTTGGAGGGTGGCCTCGC
>Ga0310690_10000305_pt1 | contig 112323 bp, 89 predicted proteins | sample AusTroGonzalo_MG_2_FD_207661 | JGI IMG/M metagenome (GOLD analysis project Ga0310690, IMG submission 207661) | Bovine rumen microbial communities from tropical cattle in Woodstock, Queensland, Australia - Gonzalo_04 (v2) (version 2) | ecosystem: Host-associated > Mammals > Digestive system >...
GTCTCCTTCGTTCATCTTGGCTTTGATGACCCAGTTCTTGGGGTTGCAGCCTGTAGCCGTCGCGCTATTGGCTCCCGTGGTCAGGATATAGCCTGTTGGAACGAAGCTCGATTCGCTATGGAACTCGATATAGATATTATTGTTCATCTGGCGGCACCATTTGGTAGTCCTGTCATTATCCACCAGTTTAGTGTGATGCTCGTTTGAGTTGTACCCTCCCGAACCAGAGGTGGCCGTGTAGCCTGTGATAATCTGGCTTGGGAAACTGACAATCTCGTCATTGAGGCTGATGTCATAACCAATTGCCTCGGTGTTTTCGCTCCAACTGAGGTCGGCGGAAGTTGATGTCACGTTGCTGACAGTAAGTGTTGGAGCAACAAGACCGAAGTGCGTGCTGAAACTGAATTCATCGCTCCACTCGCTGTAAAACTCCCCTTTTTTGGCGCGCACTTTGGCGGTATAGGTTGTCGCTGGCTCGAGGTCGGTGATGCAGATACTGTTTTTTGAGTATCCCAAGAAATTCATCTCGCCGAGCTGGAACCTATGGTTAGAGCTGTTTTGCACATCCAGCACCTCAAAGCGGAAGTAACGGTAAGGCGTACTGTTGTTGAGCGTGAAGGTGTAATCGGTTAAGGGTACATTTTGCATCACATGGTTGTCGGTGACGCTTTCTATAGTTGTCCACTCATCCTCCGCGTTCAACTTTGCCTTGATGACCCAGCTTTTAGGATTGCGGCCAGGATGATTACCATTATTATCAGTGTCATATGCTGTGGTCAGGACATAACCCGTAGGAATAAAGACATGCTGGCTGTGGAACTCAATATAGCAACCGCCAAAATGACCGTTGTTGTTACTATTGACGAACCACTTGGAGTTTTTGTTGTTATCCACCAGGTTGGGATAGTTCTCGCCCGAGTTTCCTTGGGTGCCCGCAGTGGCGGTATAGCCTGCAGTAACCAGGATTTCCTCGGAGTTGTTAAAGATCACTGTATAATTGTTCGCTCCAGGGGTCTCTGTCCATAAGAGACTGGCGCTTGTATAAGTGATGTCTGAAACCGACATCGTCGGGGTGCTATCAAGAAGCGTGGTGAAACCGATGCTGCTTGAAGGATTGCTCTCAATGCCATTGCAGACACCAATCACACGAGCTTCATAATATGTCTCAGCATCGAGTCCGGTAATGGTGAAGGTGTTTTCGGAGATATTCTCTGCCGCGAGAATCCAGTCTCCAGTGGTCCTGTACATAACCTTGTATGTATCGCTGTCGGCGTTCCAACTCAAGGTGGCCGAATGTCTCATTATATCGTCAACCGTAAGGTCTGTCGGAGCAGTACAATAGGCTAGCGTGGTGAATTCTGCAACATCGCTCCAAGCACTGTTATAAAATTCGTGGCAGTCTCGCAGCTTAAAGGTGTAATGCGTCTCTTGGGTCAAGCCTGTCAAAGTAAAAGGATTGGTGTTGACGGCAATCAGATTGTTTTGGTCATTGTTGAGGCAAAGCTGCCATTGGGTGGCGTTGCCATTTTCGGTCCAACCAATGGTAGCAACCGTTTCGGCGAGGTTGCTTACCGTTAGATTGGTTGGCGGATCATAGGTGGTGAATTCTACCGCATCACTCCACTCACTGTAAATATCTCCATGTTTGGTTCTTACCTTGGCGGAATAGGTTTTTACAGGGAATAGATTGGTGAGCTGAGTGCTGTTCGTATTGCATTCAACTAACAAGTGGTCACCAAATATACGGATGTCATCAATCACTAATGCACTCTCCGATTGGCCACAATACTTGATCCTCAATCCTGTGGTGCCTTCTGGAATGTCGCAGGTGTATTTTTGCCATTGCCCATGGGTATTGACGGTCATCTCATTGGTACTGGATTGGTTGGTGTTGCCGATATAAAAGAGTATCTGGAACGTTTCATTGGTGTTTTCGGTTTTATAATAAAGCTCCAAACTGAGACACTCCTCCAACCAAGGTGAGACTAACACCTGGTAGTCACATCCGGATGTGGCGACAAATTTGAGACCACATGAACCATTATGTGAATTATAGACAACGGAAGTTGCCGGCATCGTAGTACCAAAATAACCAAAAGTCCAACCCATACCGCTTTCGAAGCCGTTCCAGATGACCGTTTCCAAAGCGGTGGGTACTCGATTGTATCTCACGGTATAACTCGCGCCGGTTGTATTGGTCCAGTTGAGATTGGCGCTGTATGGGCCGACGTTGCTGACCGTAAGGCTCGGCGTGAGAAACGGCGTGGTGAAACTTATCAGATCGCTCCATCCGCTAAACAAGCCATCATGGTAGGCACTAATCTTGACTGTGTAAGTACTTTCAGGTGTCAAGCCGGTAAGGTTAAAAGGCTTGGTAGTGACGGTAATCAAGTTGGCCATATCGTCATTGAGGCAGAGGCGCCATTCGTTGGCGTCGCTGTTCTCGGTCCAATTCAAGACGGCGTTGTAGGAATGGATTTCAGTGGCGGCAAAGTTGGTCGGTTCCTGATAGAAGGCTGTCGTGGTGACAACGATGGGTTCGCTCCAATAGCTGTAATGCTCTCCTCCTTTTCTGCCACGCACCTTGACGGAATAGGTAGTTTGTGCCGATAAACCAGTCACAGTATAAGGATTGGTGGTGGCGGTGATGAGGTTGGACTCGTCATCGTTGAGACAAACCTGCCAATCGTCAACAGTGCCGTCTTGGTTCCAGCTTAGCATCACGGAGTTGCAAGTGACGTTAATCACGGAAAGGTCGGTCGGTGCAGCACAGATAGGTAGCGTAGTGAAGTTTACTTCATTGCTCCAGTTGGTGTATAAATCCCCAATATTACCACGCACTTCGGCAACATAGTCTGTCTTTGGGATGAGACCGGTAAGACTTACACTTGTTGACGTTGTGTTGATGGGCGCTAATTGACCTCTGAACCTAAGCTCGCCCAGTTGGAACGAGTTGCCACTTTGGACTGCCGATACCTCGAAACGGAAATAACGGTAGGCATTGGTGTTGTTAAGCTCGAATTCATAGTCAGTGAAGTTCACATCTTGCATCACATAGTTGTTAGTGACGTTGGCGATGGTCGTCCACGAGTCGCCGGCTTCCAACTTGGCCTTGATGACCCAGTCCTTGGGGTTACGTCCATGAGCCGTCGCATTGTCATTGCCAGTGGTCAGGATATAACCTGTCGGAACGAAGCTCGATTCGCTATGAAACTCGATATAGACGTTGTCCTTCTGGCGGCACCACTTGGTAGTCCTGTCATTATCCACCAGATTGGGATAGTTCTCGCCACTATTATATCCCGACGTCCCATCAGTAGCCGTGTAACCAGTAATAATCGGATCGATGGCATTGACAGGAACACTATGATAGCTGACGGTATAACTGTCTGCCCCGGATATCGCCGTCCAGCTGAGATCGGCAGTAGTCATGTTGACATCATCGACAGTAAGCGTCGGAGGGTTGCAGTAGAGAACCGGAACAAAACTCACCTCGTCAGTCCAATCGGTATATGTTTCACCGCATCTGGCACGCACCTTGACCGTATATTGGGTCTGCGCATCCAAACCTGTCATCACATATTGATTGGTGTTGACAGTAATCAAATTGTTTTCATCACCACCAATGCAAACCTGCCATTCGTCGGCGGTGCCATGATCATGCCAGCCCAAAGTGGCGGAGTTGAGAGTGCATTCCACAAGCTCAAGTTGGGTCGGAGGATAGCAATAGAAAAGTGTGCTGAAATCGACAGCATCGCTCCAGCCACTATATTTTCCTCCCCGATGTGAGCGCACCTTGACAGTGTATTCCGTGTCAGGAGTCAAACCTGTCAGAGTAAACGGATTGGTGCTGACGGCAACAGGAGCTTCGTCGTTAAGCTGTATTTGCCAACTAGTGGCGTCGCCATTCTCCGTCCAGCTCAACGTTGCGGCATCAATAGTGATATCGTCAACGGTTAAGTTGCTTGGCACGATAAAAGTGGTAGAGAAGCTAAGGGTGTCTGCCACCATGCTGATGGATCCTGAGCAAACGCCCCTGGCCTCGACTTCATACGGCGTCTCGGGAATAAGGTCGGTGAGGGTGGCATGGGTTACGACGTCAGACTCCACAGCGGTTTGCCAAGCCCCTAATGGCACAGGGGAACTGAGTCTTACGTTGTCGATATGGAGTGCTAGGTCATATGGATTATCAATATCCTGAACATAAAAGCCGAAACGTACGTTTTTACCTATATAGCCATTCAAATTCACATTTACGTTTTGTCCGGTATTGGAGAGATTGTTCCACTCCTGATGGATGTTCCATGTGGCTTCGCTTTCGTCATAAATAGCCACAATGAACCTGTTGTTTTCATTGGTGATGGCTGGACCTGTAAACAAACCCGTCAAAGCAATATCGAAATTGAGGAAACTGCCTTCGTGTATGGCAACGCTTGGCGAAATAAGCCATTTATAAAAGTCACTGCCCCAAATGTCAATATAGGCATGCCCGTCAAAAACATTATTACTGGTGCCATATGACCAGGAATGATCATCCGTCAGCGTCACTGTTCCGTTTTGCACACCCGTCAGCGAGCCGGCTTTTTCGCTCCATCCCGACGGCGTGGAGCTAATGCTGGTGAAATCCTCAAAGAAACCTACATCATGAGCCTTGTTCCTGTATCTCACCATAAACGACTCGCTCTCACCCGACCAGTCCAGTTCAGCGGTGTTGTGGGTGATGTTGCTGACCGTCAAGCCAGTCGGGCCGGGACAACCAGCATTTTTAGTGATGAATATAAGCTCCTCGCTCCATCCGCTGTCATTACCCTGATTGCAATGTCCCTGCACCTTGACGACGTAGGTGGTCTCGGGAGTCAAGGCCGTAAGGTCTATCGACTCGTTAGCGGTTGAGGCCTGATTCCATTCCATGTTTTCATAATCTTGGTTTTCAACGTGGCCATGAATAATCCATCCCTTGTCAGGATAAACACTTTGCTGAGTCCATGCATTTCCGTCAAAATACCATCTGCTGTTGGGGTCAGTCGCATTGGTCATGCTCATCAGCCATATACCCGTTTCCTCAAGAGTAATCCAAAGGTTCTCTCCAGAAGGCAAGTGTAGAGGAGCATCAAGGACCACCAATTGATAGGAGTCGGGAATGGCAGTTACCACCTTGGTTAACAGGAGCGTCCCGGGGGCATTGTCGCCACCAGAATACACCCTAATGGTAATGTCATTAATATTATTGACGGTATTGAAGAATCCGACTTTTGTCAGCACATTGCCAGGCACCGTTTCGCCGGGGAACATCACGCCCCAGGTCCAAGTGCTTTCAGAATCGTTACCCAAGGCTCCCTGGAGTGTCATTTCACCATAACCCAAAAAATGTGATGTAGATGGCGGTGTCCCATACCACACATTGTAACTGTCGGCATTTCCGTTCCAACTTATAATGGCTGAGTTGGATGTTACGTTTGAGACGGCAAGGTTGGTTGGAGTAGGGCATTGTGGGAAGGATACCACAGAAAGCAATAGCAAAGCTAACGCAAGTAGTATGTACTTAGTTTTCATGTTAGTTGTTAATTAGCAGCAAAGAGTATATGCAGTTTTGCCGACGCAAAAATAAAAAAATCCGAAAACTTACAACTTAATAAAGTTTTTTTTGTGATCGGGAATTTTCGTTTACAGGTGTGTTTCTAAAGGACTACCTTTTCAGCCAATCCAAAACAAACATTTCTTTTGTGTTGTATTAGTTCTACATGCCCTCTTCATCGATACTCAACGGTGTGCCTGGCGGAAACCATGTCGGCCCAAGTAGAATAATCTCTTCCTGATGCGTCGGCTCGTTATTGGTTGTAATCTTACTTCTTTTTGCTGCTTTCTTTACCCGCTTTTTGTCGTATGCCTCCTTTTGCTTTTGGCTCATGTGTCTGCGTTTCTTCTCCCGTCGCTTCAGCTCTTCTTTCTCATTAGCTTTCTTTTTTTCTTCTAGGTTTCGAAGGCGTTCTTCTTTTTTCCTTTCAACTTTTTCTATTTCTTGCCAAATGAACTTATACGAATCATTGATCTCCATGCCCTCAATCCAAAATCCAGGCATGGTTCGGATGCTTCCACACTTCGGACATCGTTGTGGGACGGATAAAGGCTGCATGTTGTATTCAACATCATGAGATTTGAAGTGATGTCCGCAATTGGTACAGCTGAATGTTTTTATTCCTCGATACATAATTCAATCAGTTCCCGTTCTTTATTCTGTGTTTTGTGTGTTTTGTTCTCCTCCGTTAGTAACACCTATCCTTCGTAAACTTTTTGTTCTACGAGCCACTCCACCAAGGCAATCATCTCGCCAACGGTGGCATCGCCTTTGAGAAGTTCATTTTCACCCAATAAACCTTTTACTGTCTCCTCCAAATCTTGAACTTTTTCAGCAAACTCCTCAAAGGCATCATCTTTCAACTCTCCAAACTCTCTTTTGATAGTATCCAGTGTGGACGCTGCCTCTTCTATTATCTCTTCAAATTCTTCAATTTCATCCTCGCCTAAACCCTCTTGCTCATCGTCGAAATCATCCAATCCGGCCTCCTCGTCTTCCAGCGCTTTTCTCAAAGACGCAATCCCTTCCTCTATCTCTTTCAGTTTTTCTTTAAGGGCTTCCTTCTTGTCCATGTCTGGATCTAGATAGGGAATTTCCTCGCCAAAAAAGGCTTCGTCAATCTCATCAGGCAGTACTATATCAAAGTTCTTTTCCTGTGTCAGCATGAACTCCACCACATCCAAAGCATCCATGCCCAGGTCGGATACCATTTTTGCCTCGTTGACGACCTCGGCGATATCAACGCCTTCAAGCTCGGCAAAGAGTTTGTTGTTTCAAGATAGTATTTCCTTCAACTCTCCTTCGGTTTTCTGCGAAAGAATCCGATAGTAGGCTATGAGTATCGTACAAGGAACCGTGACTTTATAGGACGGCCCCAACAAGTCGTAGGCTGTCCACAGACCTCCTATCACCCATCCAGTCGGTCCAGTAAGGATGGCGAACAACCTGCTTCCGGCAAATCTCGCAACAAATCTTGCAGCGACTCTCGCTCCTATTTTACTAAACATCCTATAAACCAACACGGTGGTCATCCTTATGATTATGGGAGAGGCAATCTTTCCCGCTCTTATCACATTGTTGAGATCCTCTTTCGTGTTGAGTCGTTCGGAAATGTGTTTCACATCTTCCGTGCTCATGTCTTCGGCAGCGACAAGAAGAACCTTCTTAAGAAGAAATCCCTCTATTTCCTCGACGCTGTTGAAACTGTTGTATTTCACTTTGTACTTGTCGCAAACATCCTCCAAGATGTTTCGATAACTCGCGCCATGCCCCACGATTCTGTTGCGTATCGAGTTCCCGCCATAGAGCGACAGCTCATCGACAATGTCGGGCAGCAATTTCTTCATTTCCTTGGGATAGTACAATTTGTAGTTTTTTCTGGTGGTTAAAGTCTCGTGAGGCCTTTGCCTTCCTTGGTCATCAAATGCTATGCTGTCGGCAAGCATCTGTAACTGTTCGTTGGAACATCCGTTTAAGAATTCTAAATCTTTGTCCATAATACTGAATATTTAAGTTGTTAAACAATTCAATTCTTCCCATCGGGCTTTTTTCCGAGGGTTATTATGGCGCAAAGGTATAGGACTCCGAAATGCGGTCGGGGATTATAGTAAAGTTATAGTGAATTATAGCGGAGCCAACAAGATTTCAAACAAACATCAGTTGTCTATTTAATGTGTTGTTCGCTATAGATTTGGATTCTCTCTTTGCTGAACAGTTTATAGGCATTATGCAACACGACAAATCATAAAACACTGGCTCTGTATTGAATCTCATTTTTTCGGTCATGGTCTATAGTTACTTCAGCTGTTTTTATCAAAGCACTTTTCAATGCAGATTGAAATCCAATAAAGCAAGCAAAATTGTCAGCATCTAATTCTTCGACTAATCCACCTTGTTTTTTATTAGATAGTTTTAGATAAATATGACCAATTTCATGCGCTATTAATGCATGCTTCTCGTTTTCTGTGAGATTTGCGCCAAAGCCAATTTCATTATCCACAATGTAGAAAGGATCCAATGTGTTACACCCATACGGTGAGTCATCATAATCTTTTGGATTAAAAACCCAGCTTATACTACTAACATGATTAATATCCACCACATTGATAATAGTGTTATTAAGCAATGGATAGCGGGTAACTAAAACTTGCCTATACTTATTGATAAAACTATCAAAAACAGTGAAGGAGCTAATTTTAAAATTGTCAATAAAGTACATTTCCCTTATATTTAAAGAACCAACGAACAAACTAATGCCGCTATGGCAATAATACCAATTCCAATTTTATAAACTTTAGAATCAAAGAATGATTTTCGTTTAAGTTTGTTTATTTCAACATCTTGTCGTGCAAGTTTATCATTTTGCATTGCAAGTTTGTCATCTTGCAGTTTAAAATTACCATTAATAGTTTGTGTTAAGCTGGTTTGAAAAGACTCCTGATTCGTGGATAATGTCTTGTGCATTGCATCAAACCGCTTATCACACAATTCTCTTATTTTATCTGGTAGACTATCAATCGTTTTTTGCAATTCAAGCCGCTGCCGATTTATCCCTTCTTTTGTTTCTTTTAGAATGATTATTTGCCCATCAACTTCTTTTTTAATAGCATTAATCGAATCTTCGAGTTTTTGCCTGTCAATATTAATTGTCGTTTCAAGTTCAGTTATGGCTTTTTCAATATCACGGTCAATCGTGTTATATACATCATTGATTTTGACTTCAAGACCTCTTATCCATTTGTTCTTAACAATTTCAACTGCTTGTGTATAATCAATCAATCTTTCAAATTGCTCACGAACCGTTTCTTTGTCATCTTCATTATTCTCTAGTGATTTTAAGAATTGTTCTTCTAATCTTTGTAGTTTTTCAATATCCTCCTGGTCAACGGTAGTTAATTCTTTCAGTTGATTGTATAACTTTGATTCAGCAGCAGTAAGTAGAATGATTATCTCACAGATACTTTTTGTGTTTGCATTTTGGCTTTTTATCATCTTACTGATAAAATCAATACTACCATACACAAATTTATGTGTTTTATCTAAAGCAGAATTGATTTCATTTGCTGAAGTTCCGCCAATCCTCCACCAGTGTCCTTCGACACAAGGAGGGTCTTTATGTTTATCTAAATCAGCGCAATATCGTTCAATCTGTTTTATTCCTTCATTTATATCATTGTTTACGTCAAATAATCGTGTGTTGATGTCAATCTGTCTATTATTGTTGTCATCATAGCTTGATAATGCCAGTTCCATACTATTATTTATTGATTCATTCATAAGGACATTCGTTTATTAAATTATTAAGTTTTACATCAATTATTTCCTTTCTTTCCGCTGAAGACACTTTTTGTTGATCCAATGTTTTATCAATGGCACTACCTAACTTATCAATATTTGACAATGCATCGTGCATTGAATCTAACGCTTCTTGAATCTCTTTGCTTTTTAATGCCATATACATTATTTCCTGCTTCACAATTGCTTGTGTTTGAGCAACAATCAATTCTGTGCGAAGTGTATCAGCTGCAGTATGAGCTAAACTATATCCCGTCAAGCGCATTTGAACCAAATCCATCTTGCATTTTGTATTGTTAATATTGATGGAAGCTTTATACTTGTCAAACGCCATTAGAACTAATGCGGATAATATACTGCTTACTATTCCAGAAATAATAGCCGAAATATCACCAGCTATAGGCGCAAGAAACGGTATGTATTTTGAGATAAGTTTACTTAATAATTCATTCAGTAGAGCACCTGATGCCATAGCCAAGCCTCCCGAGATAATCTTCAAAGCCTCAAAAACACGCTCATCCCATGGCTTAGATTTGTCAAATATTATCTTAAACGCATTGATAATTGAGCCAAACATACATCTAATTAACTTAAAGATGTTTTTAACCGTCGACACAAAATAATTGATAATTAAATTGACAATTTCGGAGATTGCATTTGCTGCCACACTTTGTTTGATAGTATCCCAGATATGCGAAAGTTCCTGCTTTACTCTATCTAAAATTCTTTGCCAGAGTCGTTTTAATCTGTCAATTAGTTTTTCATCTTCATTTTCTTTGTTTTTCGAAAACTCAATTACCATCTCACTAACAGCGATTTTCACTCCTTTACCTATCAACACTTTTCCTGTTGCGGCAAGCGTGGATTTGCCAAGTCCAACCGCAAAGTCTTTGGTTTTTTCTCCTAAAGAGTTTCTTAATAGATGTTTGTCCCTATTATGTCCTGCCTTATCCTCTGCTGCTTTTATCTTATCTTTATCAAGGCCCAATTCTGGATGTTCTTCAGCAAATTCCGATAAATCTTGCTCACCCCTAGTTCTGTTAGTGGTTGCATCAGTAGGGGCAAAATTATCTTCAGAATTCAAAATGTCTCTAACGTCACTTTCAAATCGTTCTTTATCAGAACCACAATATAATGCAGTTAAATCATCCACATATTGGCTCCCTACAGAATAAACATGGTCAATGTCTATTGCTTTTGAATTGTCCAAATGCATATCGCCACTTGCATCTGGATAAAAATATGCTTTGGGGTTATTTCTATCATAGATTAACCCTTCTTTGTATGCATTGTTATAAGCCCCGTCACTGTTTCTGATTTTGGATTTATACAGATCTCTTTTATTGTTGAAGTCCGTACCAATAACCCTTTTTCTAAATTCTGAGGCGTTTTCATATTTATTGTTGACTCTGTCTTGCCACATTTCAAACCTCTTTTTGTCAGCATCTGTCGCAGTTATCCCTTTTTTGAAATTATGTGGAGTTGTAACTATTGCACCTTTGTCAGGGCGCCAATCGCCTCTATCATCCAAACCGATAATGTGTTCAATGGCATCAAAAGAAGCATTTTTTATGGTTTCCCAAATATTTAAATTGACATCAGCACCATCTATGCTTTTCTGCAATTCATTTAATTCTTCTATATCCTTAGCCTCTTTGTCGGTAAGTGTCAACTCAAAATCATCCAAAAACTTAAAGTAATCTTCGAATGCGTTTTTATCTAACTCTTGGTTAATAATTTCATCTTTATCCATGTGTAGAAAGTTTAAGTATTCCCGTTTTATTGATTATGAATTTGGCACAAGAAAAGCGTGAGATTCAATTCCGTCAGTCCATCAAGCAGTGGGTATCGCCAAACACCCTTCACGAATGAACCGAAGAACAAACATCCCACGCTTGCTTGTTATCAAACAGGTGTTCTTGGCACCTAATGATTACATAACAAAAAGTGAGCATCGGTCTTCGTTCCCGTGATAATATTGGCGATTTCACTGCTTGGAACTTAGAATGCCTTCCTTGCCGAACCAGGATGTCTTCCCCTGATTCACATGCAAATATAGTCATTTTTTCGGACCAATGCTCAGTTCGTTGGATATTTTTCTTTCGGATTCATGCGCTTTGTTTGATAGACAAAGCAAAGATAGGCAAGCCGCAGATAACGGTCTGATTTATAGTAAAGATATAGTAAAATCGGTAATTTGGCGTTATTATTTCAGTATTTCCTTCGCCAAGGCGTTTACTGCATCCACATCAATGGGTTCCAAGATGATTTCTTCAGGTTCCAAATCCAGAAGGAACTGCATATAATTGGGAAGCGTCAACAAAGGGCCTTCACGGCCGATGTTGAAGTCACCGAACTTGATGGCATGGTACACATGATACTTGTCAGGATGCTTCAGTGCGGTTGATAGGCTCTTGGCTTTGGATGTCTTAGCCTTGACCTCAACGGGAACACACTCTCCCTTGTAACTGATCAGGAAGTCCAGTTCCATGCCGGATTCCTTGCGATAGTAGTACAACGCCTGCTCTTTCTTGTGAAGCGTGTCTGCCATCAGGTTCTCAAAAATGGCACCCTTGAAACCGCCCAAGTTTCCTTGTATGATGTCGTTTCGGGTAGAGCCGCCAAGCATGGTGACAAGCAAGCCGATGTCGGAGACATATACTTTGAAGGTCGATTCTATGGCGTTTCCTTCCATCGGCAGGCCTGTTGCTTCAGTGTTATAGCAACGTCGAATCATTCCGGCATCTTCCAACCATTGAAGCGACCCGGCGTAATCCTCTGCGCGGCCATCTTTCTTGATGAGATTGTATTGGAACTTTTTGTAGTCTTTGGCCAATTGCTTGGTGATGGAATCGAAGCATCCGCGTATGTAGGGTTTGTCATTGTCGTTAGCATATTTCACCATGTCATCCTTGTACTCTTTCAAAATCCTGCGAAGGACGCCGTCAACCTTGCTCAGGTTGCCCGTTTCCAGCAACTTGTTCACAGCTGCGGGCAAACCGCCAACGGCGACATAGCGATTCAGTAAATCTTTCAAGGCGATGTGTATTCCAGCAGGAACCGGTTTTTCATTCGCCAAGCACTCCTTTAGAAAAGCAATCACCTCTTCCGAAAGGCCATTTGCCCAAAGAAACTCCTCAAAATCAAGCGGATACATTTGTATTATTTCTTCAGAGCCGACAGGAATGGAGTTCTTCCCCAGCTGAATATCGTCCTTGCGCTTCCGTTTCAGTTTCTTTTTCTTTTCACCGTAACCCTGAACACCCAAAAGGGAACCTGTGGCAATCACGTCAAAACGTCCATCCTCTTTAAAGAACTTCAAGGAGGTACGGGCATCGGGACAATCTTGAATCTCATCGAAGATAAAGCAAGTTTGCCCGGGGTTGAAATTGGCACCTTTTATTTGGGCGGAAAGTTCCAAGAGAATCGCGTCGACTTCTTTAGAGCCCAGAAAAGCGGTAATGCGTTTGGGTTGCTTAGTGAAGTTCATGTAATAGACATACTTATAGTTTTCCTCTGCGAACTTGCGCACAATAAAGGTCTTGCCGCACTGGCGCAGTCCCATGATGACAAGCGGCAAATGTCCTGGAGTGTCTTTCCATTTCCTCAGGGTGTTTTCAATCTTTCTTTTCAGCATTTTTCAAACAGATTGTCGCTGCAAAAATACACTTTTCCAAACGAAAAAACAACTATTCAACCCATTTTTCTGAACGAATAATTGACTTTTTACCCGTTTTTCTGAACGAATTAAAAAGGACAAGTGCCAGGATATAACTCGGACATCCTTCTCCTGAACTCGGAATCTGCCGAAAGGGCGTAGCTGCTGTCTTTTTCTTTCACCCATTCGGGACCTTCGAAGAAACGACGCATCTTCTTATAGTTGCCGCGGTCGCAAAGATAACGGATAATGTAAATAAGCTCGTAGGATTTGCCGTTGTTTCCATTCCAGACGACGGGGAAAAGGTCTCCTTCAGGCCTGTAATAACCGGAAAGACGATAGGCGAACAAACTTTTCACGGAAGGATTGTTTTCGATGTAACCCTTCTCGGCCACGTAATTGATAAACTCATTGAAAACTTCCACGCCCTTGCTCTCAACGGGCAGCTTCAGGTACAGATGCTCTGTGTCATCGGCGGCGCATTTTGAACTGAAAAAGTCGTCAGGTAGGAAGAAAGGTTGAACGCCCTGTTTCATTGCTTTATATTCCTCCTTGTAACGTGCCACAAGTTGAGTGGCCAACGGGTTGGAGATGATCCGCTCTATGATCTGGCGCTCTTTTATCACGAGGTCGTCATAACCCTCCCAATACATAAACAGGCTGTTTCGAAAATGCGCCAAGATAAAGGTGCCGTAATCATCGGAAAACCGCTTATAACTTTTGTCACTATCATTCTCCAAAAAACGCTGTGTTGAGGATTGCCATTGCTTGGCGGCTCTCGACATCCTAACGCAATTATCGTCAGCCTCTTTTCCGAGTGTTCCTTCGATGAGGTCAAGGAGATAGGGCAAGTCATTTTCAGAGTATTCCATTCCTTTTGGTGTGCCTTCCAAGCAGTTTTGGCAAAGCACACTCAACTCTGTGGTGTCACAATGGGATGTCATAATCAAGTCAATAAAGGCATCCTTGTCGTCGTTTTCCACCGTTTCCAAAAGCTTTTCCTTGACAACCGATGTGGTCTGCAGCACAGAAAGGAAGTCGATAATGGTCGGAGAAATCAGCGTCTTCAATGTGTCGAAAATCACACCTGGCATCATTAACGAGGTGGTGTCGCGGTCCCTGTTCAAGAAAAATGGAATGTCCTCGGAAATCATCCGGTTGTTAATGATGAAAGCGATGGCATTGCTCAATGGAGCAGCAACGTCCATCCAAATTCTTAGAGTTTGCTTCGTTTTCTCCTCCTCATCGGGATCCTGAAGTATTTCGTCCATATCAAGTTTGAATTGTTCGGAAAATGGCATGGTGACTACTTTCTCCAAACCTTCGTAATAAAGCTTTTTCCTCCGTAAGGCTTCCTTGTTATTCATACCACAAAGGTAAGAATAAAAACTTCTGTTGACAGCAAGCGAAACGTAAATTTTATTCTTGTTTCTTTAGTTTGAGTCTTGAGCCCAAGAGGTAGTTCCCTTAAGCAAAAAAAGTTGGAATAAAAATAAAAACTCACTGAAAATCAGTGAGTTAATTTATCGCGTGGAGATTACCGGACTCGAACCGGCCACCTTCAGATTGCGAACCTGACGTTCTACCAGATGAACTAAATCCCCAATCCTTTTTGCCCGGCAAAAATATGAATTTTGGAGATAATACCGTATATTTGCTCCATCTTTTTTCATCACCATGAAACACTTATCCTTTTTTCTGATCCTATTTTTGCTAGCGTCAAATGCCATAGCGCAGCCTTCTAACGACGATCAAGACTCACGTCCCAAGGTCGGCGTGGTGCTCGGAGGCGGAGGTGCCAAAGGTGCCTCTCATATCGGTGTGTTGAAATACATTGAAAATTTGGGGATTCCCATCGACTATGTGGCAGGAACCAGCATGGGCTCCATTATTGGCGGCCTCTACGCCATGGGCTACGATCCGGACGAGATGACCCAACTCATTGCCAACATCCCATGGAACGAATACATCGGCAATAAAATCGACCGTTCCACCATGTCGGCTGAGAACCGTTGGCGCAACAGCACCATGGCACTCAATGTCCCGTTTAGTCTCAAAAGCCTCAAAGACAAGAACCCTGATGTCTCCTTCCTCAACAGCCTTCCCAGCGCCTATGTCAACAACAGCGCACTCATCAACCTTTTCAATGACCTGTGTGTCGGTTACCAAGAAAGCATGGACTTCAACCAGATGCCCATCCCTTTCGCTTGCGTAGCCACCGATCTCATCACCGGTGAAGAAGTGGTGCTGCGAAAGGGCATCGTACCCCAAGCCATGCGCGCCAGCATGGCCATCCCAGGCGTTTTCTCTCCCATCGTCATCGGCGACCACGTGTTGGTTGACGGTGGCTTGGTGAACAACTTCCCTGCCGACGTGCTTCGCGAGATGGGTGCCGACATCGTCATCGGCGTAGAAGTGACCTCGGAAAAAACATGGACCGCAGAGATGCTCCAATCGCTCCCTAGGGTGATGGCCCGTCTGCTCACCAACGTCACCAACGCCAAACGCAAGGAAAACAGGACTTTGTGCGACATTCACATCATCCCCAACATCTCAGGTTACGGCATGCTCAGCTTCACTCCCGACGCTATAGATACCCTTGTAAGGCGAGGCTACAAGAAAGCCCAAGAATACCACGATCAGTTGATGGCTGTCAAGCAGATGGTGGACGAAGCTGCCGGCCACCCAGTCAGCAAGGAACTCCATGCCCCCCGTTCACTCAACCTGATGAACGACTCCGTGATGATCAGCGAGATCAACATCAACGGCATTGACGCAAGCCACGACCGCTGGATGATACGCAAAGGAGGGCTGCAACCGGGCAACAGATATTCGAAAAATGAGATCGAGAAAGCCATCAGCATCTATCGCGGGACAAGCTGCTTCGACGACATCACCTACAACGTCATTGAGATCGACACCTCCTATCAGTTGAACATCGACATGACCCCCGCCAAACCAAATGTGATGGGGTTGGGAGTTCGTTACGACACCGAGGAAGGGGCTGCCTTGCTGCTCAACGTCGGCCTTAACGAGAAAGTCTTCAGCGGCCATAAGTTCACTGTAACCGCCAAGCTTAGCTACAACCCACGCATCTCTGCCAAATACACTTACTCACGCCATTCCCTGGCCAATTTCAACATCTTTTATGACTTAAGGAACGAGCATTACAAGGATCGATACAACTTCGTTGATTTCATCAACTTCCATCATTACCAACAAAAACTTGGAATCTCGATCTCACAATTCCATTTGCTCAACCTGACAGCCTCAGGAGGCGCCTATTTAGCATCAACCACTTATGATAGGTTAAGCACCAGCGGCATTGACTATAACGAATCCTTTTTGGAGCACAACAAAGAACTAGTCCCATTCCTGGATTTCCAATACGACAATCTTGACGATGCATATTTCGCCAAACACGGCATCAATGCCAAATTGAGAGGCGAATTGTCAATCGACATCGACTCAAGCCAATACAACAGCCAAAACATCAGCCTTGCTTTCCAGAGCTACATCACTCCGATGAATGGGAGGGTCACAATCATCCCTCAGGCTTACGGAAGAGTCATCTTCGGACCAACGAGATACTATAACCGCTACAACTTCTATGGAGGCGAAATAGCTGGACGACATTACGATCAGCAGCTACCTTTCATCGGCATCAACTATGCACAGGATGGCGCTCCCATCATGGGCATCCTGCGTTGCGATATTCGTTACAACTTCTACGGAAAGCATTATCTCACAGCGATGTACAACATGTTATTTGAGGATTTCCAATACTTCAACTCACGCACGCACGGTGCAGGCCTGAAGTATTCCTTCAACAGCCCGCTGGGACCAATTTCGCTCTCTGGCCTATGGGACGGCTTCACCAGAAAAATCAGCGCATATTTCTCGTTCGGATATACTTTTTAATATTATCTTTGCGGACTTTTTAAACTCATCATGCTATGAACGTCGAAGAATATATCGTTGCAAGAGTCAACGCACTGCTACACACACAAGATGCCCGCATCGTCATGCGCCTCGAAGGCGGCATGAGCAACTATACCTACGTGGTCGAGGCCCTCGGAAAGAAATATACCTACCGCGTCCCCGGCAAGTTCGCCGAGAAGTTCGTGGATCGCGTCGATGAATGGCATAACATCCAGGAAGTGGATAAGTTAGGCCTCAACAACGTGACCACCTACGTGGAGATCCTCTCCGGCGAGAAGCTGGCAGAGTTCGTGGAAGGCACTATCATGAGCACCACCGACGTGGTATCATATAATGAAATGTCTGTCAAAGCTCTGAAGAAGATCCACGGGAGCGACCTGAAGTTCAAGGATTACAACGCCTTCGGCCGTCTCGATGACGACGAGCGCTACTGCCGCGAGACGGGCTTCACCCATCCCCAGGAATACCTTGACCTCCGTGCCAAGTTGGAAGAGTTGCGCAAAAAATATAAAGCCGTCACGATGGTACCCTGCCATTGCGACTACCAGCCCACCAACCTCGTCATCAGCGGCGACAAGCTCTATGTGTTGGACTGGGAATTTGCAGGTATGAACGACCCCTTCTACGACATCGCTTGCTACGGCAACGCCGGATTCGACAAGGCCTTGTCGCTGCTTGAATGTTATGTGGGTCACAAGCCGACCGAAGACGAGTTGAAACGCCTTTACTTCCACCGCGCCTTCCAATGCCTGCAATGGTACAACGTGGCCATCTTCAAGGATAGAGTCGGCCTGAGCAAGGACCTCAACATGGATTTCAACGCCGTAGCGTTGATGTTCCTCGGTATGGCAAAAGACTTGCTGGAACGTTAATACAGGAAATCCATCGCGGTATAGTTGCCGAAATCGCCATCCAAACCCAGTTCGGCCTTGGCTTCATCCGACAACATGCTGATATCCCAAACGGGGTCGAACGTCAGTTCGACCTCGGCTTTTTTTACCCCCATGATGGCTTGAACCCGTTGTTGCACCTCAGGAGGCAGCGTCTCCGCCACGGGACAGTTGGGAGCCGTCACCGTCATCACGATCTTCACGTTGCCTTCCTCATCGACATCGATGCCGTAAATCAGATGCAACGTCCAAATGTCCACCGGGATCTCCGGGTCGTAGATGGTCTTCAGCACGCTGATGACCGTCTCCTTCAATTGATTTCTTTCTTCTTCGTTCATTTTAATTCCCAGGGCGTTGCCCTGACCATTATTATCCCCAGGGCGTGCCTTGGGCTATTAGCTTTTGCCCCTTCGGGGCGGTTATTCGTTTTGTTTTTTTATAGAAAAGGCCTCGGCGAATAATAACATTTGTTTCACCATCGAGACCAAACCGTTCGAGCGGGTGGGACTCAAATGCTCCTTCAAGCCGATCTCATCAAGGAATGACAGGTCGGCGGCCAAGATATCCTCCGGGGTTTGGCCGGAGAAAACCTTGATCAATAGATTAATGATGCCTTTGGTGATGACCGCGTCACTATCGGCGGTGTAATACACCTTGCCGTCCTTAAGTTCGGCATGGAGCCACACGCGCGATTGGCAGCCGTTGATCAGGTATTGGTCGTTACGGTATTTTTCATCAATGATCGGGCACTCCTTCCCCATTTCGATAAGCATGGCGTAACGATCCATCCAATCGTCAAACATCGAGAAGTCGTCGATTATGCTTTGTTGAATCTCCTTTATAGTCATTATTAACTTTTATCTTTTATCTTTTATCTCAACATATTCGCCGCCTTTGTCACGGCTTTTACCAAAACATCCACTTCCTCCAAAGTGTTATACATTGCAAAAGAGGCACGCACCGTGCCGGGGATGCCAAAACGGGTCATCACAGGCTCGGCGCAATGGTGACCGGTGCGAACGGCTACACCCATTTTGTCAATAATAGTGCCAAGATCGTATGGATGGATGCCATCGATGATGAAACTCACCAAACCACTACGTTCCGGTGCCTGACCGATGAAATACATGCCCTCAATTTTCGACAAACCCTCAATGGTAGCAGCAACCAAAGTGTCTTCATGCTTGGCGACTTCCTGACGGTCGAAACTCTCAATAAATTGAATGGCCGTCTCCAGGCCCAAAGCGGCACCCACATTGGGCGTACCCGCCTCAAACTTGAAAGGCAGCTTATTAAAGGTGGTCTTCTCGAAACTCACGGTATCCACCATCTCGCCTCCAAACTGGTAAGGCGGCATCTTCTCAAGCCACTCGGTCTTGCCATACAAGCCGCCAATGCCCATTGGAGCATACATCTTATGGCCTGAGAACACGAAGAAGTCGCAGTCCAGATCCTGCACGTCGATCGGCAGATGCGCCATTGACTGGGCACCGTCCACCACGGCCAAAGCGCCATACTGATGAGCCAGTCGGATCATCTCCTTGATGGGATTCACCGTACCAAGGGTATTCGACACATGAGCCATGGCGACAATCTGAGGGCCTCGCTTCAGCAGGTCTTCGTAGGCCTGTAAATCCAGAACACCGTTGTCATCCATCGGAACGACCAACAATTCGCCGCCATTGCGTTGGACCATTTGCTGCCAAGGAACCAGATTGGAATGGTGTTCCATGGCGGTGATTATTATTTTTATTGAATCGTTTCGCCCTACAGAGCTAGCATCCCCTGACGGGGATGCAGATAGGCCATGGTCATCGCATCCCGAAGGGATGCTAGCTCTGTAGCCGTCGAAAAACAACATTCCCAAAGAGGTTGCCAGCAAATTCAAGGACTCCGTGGTACCACGGGTGAAAACGATCTCATGCGCCTCAGGGGCGTTGACGAATCGCGCCATGGTTTGGCGAGCGTGTTCGTAGGCCTCGGTGGCCATCTGGCTGAGGTAATGCACCCCGCGGTGGATGTTGCAGTTCTCATGCAGGTAATAGTCGCGCTCACGCTCAATCACACACAACGGCTTCTGGGTGGTCGCGGCATTGTCGAGATACACCAACGGCTTGCCATAGACCTGTTGGTCCAAAACCGGGAACTGATTTCTAATCTCTTTAATATTCATTTCATATCCCCAGGGCGTTGCCCTGGGCTATTTTCTATTGCCCCTGCGGGGCGGTTATTCCTTTTGGATTTTTGCAATGCAACACACAGCGGTCGCAGCTGGAAAGCTCACCACGCAAACGACGCTTGATCATATCCTCAATGGTATCGCGCAGGCTGTCAATCTTGATGTGGTTGCTGATCTCGGCGGCAAAGGCGTACATCAGCAGCATCCTGGCGTTGGCTTGACTGATGCCACGTTGGCGCATGTAAAACATGGCCTCCTGGTCGAGTTGGCCGGTGGAGGTGCCGTGCGAGCACTTCACATCATCAGCGTAAATCTCCAAGAACGGCTTGGTGTCGATCTTGGCCTTGTTGGTCAGGATGATGTTGGCATTGTTCTGCTGGGCGTCGGTCTTCTGTGCCCCCGGAGCCACATACACATGGCCGTTGAACACCGCCGAAGCCTCATCGTCGATGATGCCCTTGAAACGGGTGTCGCTCATGCAATGCGGCACGTTGTGGTTGATCTTCAGGTAGTTCTCCACATGTTGCTTCTTATCCACCAAGTACAGGCCATAAACATTGGTCTCACAGCCTACACCGTCCACATCGACGGTGATGTTGTTGCGAAGGTCGCCGGCGTTGAAGCTGATGACCACGAAATGCACTCGGCTGTCGCGTTCCTGATGGATGCGGATATGGGTCTTCAGCTGGGCTGTATCGTCAAGGTTTTGGATACGGTACATCTCAAGCGAGGCGTTTTCCTTAACTACGATGTCGCAGAACTCCTCGTTGGTCTGGAGATGTTCGGTATCGTCGGACAAGACGATCTGCCGATATTGCCCGCTTTCAACTACGATATTGTTTTCAAGATAATCCATCGTCGTATGCATTACAGGTTCATTTCCTTGATCCATTCGTAACCCTTCTCCTCCAACTCGATGGCAAGGTGCTTGCCGCCGCTTTTGACGATGCGACCGTCGTACATCACATGCACGAAGTCGGGGACGATATAGTCGAGCAAACGTTGATAGTGGGTAATCACCACAAAGGCGTTGTCCTTGTTGTGCAATTGGTTGACACCATTGGCCACAATACGCAAGGCATCGATGTCCAGACCCGAGTCAGTCTCGTCAAGGATAGCCAAACTCGGCTCCAACATGGCCATCTGGAAGATCTCGTTTTTCTTCTTCTCACCGCCCGAAAAGCCCACGTTCACAAAACGGTTCTGCAGCTTCTCGGTGATCTCCACCATGGCCTGCTTCTCCTTCATCAGCTTCATGAATTCGATGGTATTCATGGGAGGCAATCCCTGATACTCACGCTTGGAGTTGATGGCTGTGCGCATGAAGTTCTGGATGCTCACGCCCGGGATCTCCACGGGATATTGGAAACTGAGGAAGATGCCTTCGTTGGCGCGGTCTTCGGGCGACATGCCCACGATGTTTTTCCCTTTGTACCAAATCTCACCTTCAGTGATCTCATAACCTTCACGACCCGTGATAGCCGCTGCCAGCGTACTCTTGCCTGTGCCATTGGGTCCCATGATAGCATGGACTTCACCTTCGTTGACACCAAGATTGAGGCCTTTCAATATCTCCTTGCCTCCTACAGAAACGTGCAGATTCTTAATATTCAGTAACATAATTGTATTTTGTTGTTATTTTGTGTATCTAAACTAACTTTTCCATAACGCATATAATAGGCGTGCCATATCCATTGATTGTAATCGGATGGATAAATGCCAATCACCTGTTCATCGCCCGTAGTGACAAGCACTTCCTTGACTTTTTTGATCAAGGCTTCGTCACGACTATACCGCCCCATACCCAACCATGGCAGTGCCAGTCCGCAAAGCAGCACTGCACAAGCCAAACCAGCAAAGATCGAACGCCACAAACGATGCTGTTTCAACGACTCACCTATCGGGTTCACAAAACCCAGGAAGAGATGTCCCAAGGCAATTGCAAAGAACGGCAAGGCAGCGACCATGTAGAAACTACTTTGTTTCATGCTCAGCATGATAGGCAACACACCCGTCAGTCCAAAGACCAGGAAAATGAAGAACCAGCGCCTGTCAGAAGGAAATTCAAACACCTTGGCTTTACGCTTAAGCACCAATTTATGGACGATCATCATCAAGGCAAGGATCAACGCTGGACCGATCAGCTCTTGCAACAAGCTAAGCACGATGAATAAACGGCTCGACACGGTGGCATCATTCAGTCCGCCTCCGATCAATTGTATATCGATGTAGTCTTTCATGTAAACGAATGACGCCGGGAAGACCAGGAACATCAAGCCCATCAGTGCAGCCATGATGACCAAAAGCAACAAACCGTCAACCAGACCTTGAGTCCATCGACGTTGATCATCAAAACAGCAATAAACCAATGGAAAAACCAACGGGAACAAGCCAGTAACGCCTTTTGAAAGGAATGACGCAAACAGTGATAAGCCTGCCAGCAAAAGCCAAATCTTGTTGTTTTGCTGATAACTCACAATCATCAGATAGACCGACAGCAGCACAAAGACAGCCATTGTGTTCTCCAGCATGTTGTTTTCGGCACTCCAAGCAACAATCGGCATGGCAAGCCAAAAAAGCAACGGAATCCAAGCGCGACGCATGTCGTTGGTGGTACGTTTCCAGATCAGGGCGATCAGCCATCCACTGGCAATGTACATCAGCAAGGAATAAAGCCTCTCAACAAACAGATGGTCACCAAACAACTTGAACATCAAGGCTTCGAGACCAAATGCCAAGGGAGGATGGGAATGGAACACCGAGCCGATGGCCAGGGTGTAATGGGGATGCCAGAAATCGCCCATGCCACAAGCCATATTGCGGGAGATACAAGCATATACGACACCGTCGAGGAACATGCCTTCGGCAAAGAAGTTCCTACCCACCAGAATCAAAGCCACCCCGATGACAAGGAACCAAAACGGCGTGTTATATGTCCTGTTAGCCGACACTGCCTTCCAATGTGATTGACAATAATTTCTGTGCTTCGACGGCAAACTCCATCGGCAAACGATTCAGCACGTCCTTGGCGTAACCGTTGACGATGAGGCCGATGGCCTTTTCGGTCGGGATGCCGCGTTGCTGGCAATAAAACAACTGATCCTCTGATATCTTGGAGGTAGTAGCCTCATGCTCAAGGATGCTCGACTCGTTGCCGCATTGGACGTAGGGCCAGGTGTGCGCGCCGCATTGGTCGCCCATCAACAGGGAATCGCACTGCGAGTAGTTGCGCGAATTCACCGCCTTTGGAGCCACGCGAACCAAACCGCGATAGCTGTTTTGGCTATGGCCTGCGGAGATGCCTTTCGAGATGATGGTGCTGCGGGTGTTCTTGCCAAGATGGATCATCTTGGTTCCCGTATCGGCCTGCTGGTAGTTGTTGGTAACGGCTACGGAATAGAACTCACCCACGGAGTTGTCGCCCATCAGCACGCAACCAGGATATTTCCATGTGATGGCCGAGCCAGTCTCCACCTGGGTCCAAGAGATTTTGGAACGGTCGCCTCGGCACAAGCCTCTCTTTGTTACGAGGTTATACACGCCACCACGACCCTCCTTGTCACCGGGATACCAGTTCTGCACGGTGCTGTACTTCACTTCCGCATCGGTCTCAGCGATGATCTCGACGATGGCGGCGTGCAATTGGTTCTCGTCACGCATAGGGGCGGTGCAGCCTTCCATGTAACTCACGTAGGCACCTTCGTCGGCAACGATCAAGGTACGCTCAAACTGGCCGGTGTTGGCCGCGTTGATGCGGAAATACGTTGACAATTCCAAAGGGCAATGCACTCCCTTGGGGATATAGCAGAACGAGCCGTCGCTGAACACCGCAGAGTTCAAGGCGGCAAAGAAGTTGTCAGTATAAGGCACCACTTTGCCCAAGTACTTGCGAACCAAGTCGGGATGCTGCTTGACAGCCTCGCTGAACGACATGAAGATGACACCATGCTTCGACAGCGTCTCCTGGAAGGTGGTCTTCACCGAAGTCGAGTCCATCACGGCATCCACGGCAACGCCAGAGAGCTTCTTTTGCTCATCGAGCGAGATGCCCAACTTGTCGAAAGTGGCCAACAACTCAGGATCAACCTCGTCCAAGCTTTGCTTCTCCTGACGTTTGCGCGGAGCGGCATAATAAATAATGTCCTGATAGTCGATCTCAGGCAGGTCGAGATGCCCCCAGTTGGGCTGCTTCAGCGTCAGCCAATGGCGAAAAGCCTTCAGGCGGAACTCCAACAGCCACTCCGGCTCCTCCTTCTTCTTGGAGATCAAGCGGATGATGTCCTCGTTCAAGCCTTTCGGCACAAAATCGGTCTCAATGTCAGTCACAAAGCCAAACTCGTAGTCCTTACTGGTGACCTCGTTGATGATATTTTCCTTTGGATTTGAATCCATTTTCTTTCGTAATTAAGAATTATTTTAAATAACGTGCAAAAATAACCATTATTTATGAATTCGCAATCAAAAAGAAAGAATTACATTTGCAAATATTTTGATGGCATGTATAAAAAGATAAAGAACAGGTTTCTCCGTTGGTTTTTGATTGGAATCACCGTGGTTTTCGGATTGCCGATCGCCTATTGGCTATCGCTTTACCTCATGGCACCGCATTACCAGTTCAAGGTTGGACAGCCGTTCCATGGGGAATATCTCTACAACCCCTATCAGAACATGGATCCCGACCAATGGAAGCAGTACAATTTCCATTGCCATTCACACAAGTTCTTCGGCCTCACCGCAGGCAGGCTGAGCAAGGAGACCGACATCGACAGCGTTTACCGCACTTTGGGCTACGACCATTACGGCATCTCCGACTATGCCTACATCAACCCGCACGGTAGCGACCGTTATGACTACATCCCGGCTTACGAGCACGGCTATGGCTTCTTCCACAAGACCCACCAACTCTGCATCGGGGCTGAGAAGGCACTATGGATGGACTTTCCCTTCATGCAGAACCTCGACCTCAAGCAACACATGCTCAACGTCCTCCAACAGCACACCCGCTTCGCTGTTCCCGCACACTCACCCTACTATCACGGCTACGAGATCAGCGACATGCACTATCTTAGCGACTATCGCCTGCTTGAGATCGGCAATCCCTTTGGCATGGCCGTTGACCATTGGGACGCTGCTTTGTCAACAGGTCACCGAGTCTATGGCATCGGCGATGATGATGTACACAACATACTGAACATCAATGAAGTAGGCAGATATTTCACCATGATCAACACCGCTGACCAAAAAGCCGACAAGGTTTACGAGGCTTTGGATCGCGGATGCGCCTACACGGTGGAGTTTCACCCGCACACCGATGTACCCCTGGAGATTAAAGCCGAAAGGATGCATACCGAACTGTTTCACCTCACTCGCTGCGAGCTGATCGGCGACAGCCTTGTCATCGAAGTCAATGCTCCCTCCATCCAGACCATCGATTTCATAGGCCAGGACGGCAAGGTGCTGAAACACATGGAAAACTGCCAACAGGCGTGGTATGTGATCCAACCTAGCGACACCTACGTGAGAGCCAAGCTGATGGTCCACAACATGACCAACTTTTACCTCAACCCCATCACACGCCACACCACTCCTACCCCCGTGGATCAATCGACAGCGGCAATCAACTGGCCGCAAACCATCCTGTTTTATCTTGTTTATGTTTTGATAATTATAGTATTAATATATAGAATAATTAAACGAAAAAAGCATGGAAAAACTACTTGACAAATTTTTGAGATACGTCGCCGTTGAGACGACTTCCGACGAAAATTCAGAAACTCAACCCAGTGCCATGAGAGAAGTCGATCTGCTTCGCATGTTGCGCGACGAACTAACTCAATTGGGCATCCAAGCCGACTTGGACGAATACGGCTACGTGATGGCCACCATCCCGTCCAACATTGACAAGGACATCCCTGCCATCGGATTCATCGCCCACGTCGATACCGCTCCCGACGCCTCAGGCAAGGGCATCCGTCCGCAGATCATCCCGAATTACAACGGCGAGGACATCGTGCTCAACGCTGAGAAAAACATCGTGCTTCGCACGGCTGAATTCCCTGAGATGAAGCAATACAAAGGTCAGACCATGATCACCACTGACGGCACCACACTGCTTGGCGCCGACGACAAGGCCGGCGTGGCTGAGATCATGTATGCCGCCCAATACATGATGGAACACCCCGAATTCAAGCATGGCGAGATCAAGATCGGCTTCACCCCCGACGAGGAGATCGGTCGCGGCGTGGTGAAGTTCGACGTCAAGAGGTTCGGTGCCCGTTATGCCTACACGATGGATGGCGGCGAGATCGGCGAATTGGAGTATGAGAACTTCAACGCCGCCGCAGCCAAGATCCACATACAAGGCAGCAACATCCACCCCGGCTATGGCAAGGACAAGATGGTCAACTCGATGCTCATCGCCATGGAACTCAACGCCATGCTGCCCGTGGAGCAACGCCCGCGCTACACCCAAGGCTACGAAGGTTTCTTCCACCTGACCGAGATCAACGGCACTGTGGAAGAGACCAACATGAGCTACATCATCCGCGACCACGACCGTGCCAAGTTCGAAGAAAAGAAAGCCTTGATGACCTTCATCGCCGAGTTCCTCAACAAGAAATACGGCAACGTGGTTACCCTGGAACTCAAACACCAATACTACAACATGCGCCAGGAAGTGGAACCCCATTTCTTCATCGTGGAGAAGGCGGTCAAAGCCATGGAGATGGCCGGCGTGAAACCGAAGATCCAGCCCATCCGTGGCGGCACCGATGGCGCCAACCTCTCGTTCATGGGTCTGCCCTGCCCCAACATCTTCGCCGGCGGTCACAATTTCCACGGCAAGCTTGAATACGTGCCGCTCGAAAGCATGGAGAAAGCCGCCCAGGTGATCCTCAACATCATCCAGCTGTTCACCGAGGACTAAGCCCCAACGATGGACGAGCGGAAGATCCATAGGATATTGTTTTGGCTCCTGGCCATCAGTACATTGGTTAGGGCTTTGGCCGCCGCGCTGATCGAGTTCGGCAACGACGAGGTCTATTATTGGACCTACGCCCTCTACCCCGACTGGAGCCATTACGACCATCCGCCCATGGTTGGTTGGGTGATCCAGCTGTTCAGCCTCAACCTGTTGCTCGACAGTGAATTCTTCATCCGCCTCGCCTCGGTGGTCTTCATGACGGCCGAGACTTACGTGATGTTCCGCATCGGCAAGGAGGTCAAAAACGCCCAAGCCGGACTCTATGCCGCCTTGCTCTACACTGCGTCCATCTATGCCTTCGTCATGACGGGTGTCTTCATCCTCCCCGACACTCCGCTCAACCTCTTCTGGCTGCTGGCCATCTGGATGGCAATCAAATACATAAGGGCTGAGCATCCAAGGAGCATGCACCTGCTGCTTTTCGGCTTGTTTACAGGATTGGCCGTGCTTTCCAAATACACCGGCATCTTCCTATGGGTCGGGTTCATGCTTTATGTCCTGCTTTTCGACCGAAAACAGCTGAAACGACCTGCACTGTGCCTTTCCATCCTGATCACTGCAGTGTGTTGCCTGCCCATCCTCATTTGGAACATCCAGAACGACTTCGTCAGCTTCAATTTCCATGGTGGTCGAGTGAGCCTGTTCGGGAAACCCAACTTCGGCCTTTTCGGATCGGAAATGGCCGGGGAATTGTTCTACAACAATCCCGTCAACTACATCCTCGCCATCATCGCTGTGGTGGCGGCCTTCCGAGGAAAGATCGACATGCACAAGCCCTCACAGCGACTCGTGCTATGCATCGCCCTGCCATTGATCCTGCTCTTCTGGTTCTTTTCCTTGACGAGACCTACGTTGCCCCATTGGAACGCTCCCGCATACAATATCCTTATTTTATTGGTTGCCTGCTGGTTAAACAACAAAAAACCCATCATCGCATCATTGTCAATCATGGCTTTTGTCGTCGTGTTCGGCATCGTTGAGATTCGTACTGGCATCATTCCACTCGACCATCATACCGAAGAAGAGGCTCTAGGTCGCGACGATTTCACCATCGACATGTATGGATGGCGACAGTTGGGAACCAAATTCGCAGACTTGCGTGAAGCCAAGATCGCTGAAGGCGTGATGCACGAGGATGACGGCATTGTGGCTGACCAGTGGTTCCCGTTGGCCAACCTTGATTATTACGTTGCCCGTCCCTTAGGTATGAGAGTCATGGGGCTGGGATATCCCGAATTCCTTCATAAATACAAGTGGATCAACGAAAAACGAGGTGGATTCCATCCTGGGGAAAGCTATTGGTTCATCACTGAAAGCCGCTACTTGAAGAACCCCTACGAGCTTTATCAAAACCAGTTTGAATCAATCGAACCCGTAGGGACCATCACCATCGAACGCTGCGGCAAATCCACCAAAAACTTTTTCGTGTATGCCTGCAAAAACCTCAAATAAACTTCAAAAACTGCTGGAGTGCCTATTACTGCTAGCATTGGCCACTTTGCTCCGATGTCTGTACATCGGCAAGACCGACTTGGGAGGCGACGAGAGTTTCTCCCTTTACATGGCCCAACTGAGTATTCCCGACATCGTGAAGATCCTTTGCAAAGGCGACAATCCTCCGCTTTGGGAGATACTGCTACACGGTTGGATCAATATCTTTGGCATTTCCGAAGTCGCCATCCGAATTCTCTCGCTCATCTTCAGCGCGCTCACTGTCATCCCCATCTACTTTATCGGCGAGAAATACATCCGACGCTTCGCAGGCCTTGCTGCGGCAATGTGCTACTGCTGCTCCACCTTTTCCATCTACATGGCACATGAATGTCGCGTTTACAGCCTCATCGGCTTCGCCACAGCCTGTTCAGCTTGGCTATTCATCAGCGTCATTAAGGATCCCAAGACCTTCAAATTCATCTTGTTGACTTTGGCCAACCTGGCACTCATGTATGGCCATTACCTCTCCGTTTGGGTCATCGTGATGGAATTCCTGATTGTATTTCTCGTCCGACCGATACGAAAGAAGATTTGGAAGCCCTACCTCATCCATGCCGGAGCGCTTATCGTGCTCTTCATCCCGATGTTCCCCATCCTTTTCACACGATTCATGGACTCAGGCGTACACGGCACTTGGATTGAGAAATCAACAGGTTTGGAAGACCTTTACGATTTCATTTGGAAGATGTGCAACGTCCCCTTGGTCACCGTGACAGCCATCGGCATCATGACTGCAGCCCTCGTGGTCTGGGTCATTCGGATCGCACGCAAACAAAGCGGATTTGAAACCACCACCACACTCAGCCTATTGTGGTTCGTCCCGTTAGTGGTGTCCTTTATCCTCTCCTTCTTTACCGGATTTTTGCTCGACCGTTATTTCTACTTTCTGTTCCCGTTGTTTTACCTGGCCATGGTCGGCTATTGCCTCTCACTCTTCCCAAAACGAAAGACCGGAGGCTTCGTCATGATGGCCTTGTTCACCCTGATGATGGCTGTGACGTGCTCACCCGACAGCTCCACAAAGCGCTTCAGCGGATGGCATGCCGACATGCGTCCCATCGTCAGCAAAGTGGTTGAAGCCAAAGAAAACGGAAACGCCCTTGTTGTCCTACCCGAGTATTTCGACAAGCAGTTCGTATATTATCTTGACGAAAGCCACAAAGCCTTCAGCAGCCACAGGACACCTGTCAACTATTATGTATTCCAAGAATACCTGCACCAAGAGGGTTACTATTACGATTACAGCTATCCGAAGGCCAATCCAAGTCAATATTCAGAGGTTGTACTCCCCTTCCATGCCACCCTCCCCATGAGTGCTGTGGAAGACGACTTAATGGCAAAAGGCTATCAGCTCACGAATGAGCTGGATATGGCCTATTATAAGATTCGATATTATTCGGCGCCGCCTTCCAATTTGCCGTGACAGTTCTTGTATTTCTTACCTGAACCGCAAGGGCACGGATCGTTACGTCCCACCTTCTTCTCCACACGGATCGGCTGGGTGATCTCACGCTGCTGGGTATTGCTATGGGCTTGCGAGAGCAGGTCGTTACGCTGTTCCTTCAGCTTGGAGCGGTCAATGCCACGGGCACGATGCTCACGGACGTTGTCGGCATCCTGAACGGGGATATCGGCACGCATCAGGAAGGAGATGACCTCCTCGTTGATCTTCTCGATCATGGCACTGAACAGGTTGAACGACTCAAGCTTGTAGATCACCAACGGGTCTTTCTGCTCGTAGGTGGCATTTTGCACAGACTCCTTAAGGTCGTCAAGTTCACGGAGATGCTCTTTCCAGGCATTGTCGATCAAGCCCAAGGTGATGCTCTTCTCGATGCAGAGGCTCACCTCGCGGGCACCGTTCTCCACCGCCTTCTTGAGGTTGACGATGACGTTCATGCCATGCTTGCCGTCGGTGATCGGAATGGCAATGTTCTCGAAATGGGTCTCACGCTCGAACACGTTCTTGATCACTGGCATGGTCTTCTCGCCGATGATGCGCGACTTCTCACGATAGTGCTCCAAAGCGGCATCGAAGATCTTCTCCGCAAGGACATCGGTCTTGCTACGCTCGAACTCTTCCTCATCGAAAGGCACATCGATACCCATGGTGGAAAGCAGGCTCATCTTCAGGCCTTCGTAATCCTTGACATCGCGGGCATCAAGCAACAGCTTCTCGCCGAGGTCATACATCATGTTGTTGATATCGATGGAAAGGCGTTCGCCGAAGAGGGCATGATGACGCTTGCTATAGATCACGGTACGCTGTGAGTTCATCACGTCGTCGTATTCGAGCAAATGCTTACGTACGCCAAAGTGGTTCTCTTCGACCTTCTTCTGTGCCTTCTCAATCTGCTTTGTGATCATCGGATGCTGGATGACCTCGCCTTCCTTCAAGCCCATACGGTCCATCAAAGGAGCGATACGTTCGGAGCCGAACATACGCATCAGGTCATCTTCCAAAGAGACATAGAATTGGGAGCTACCCGGGTCGCCTTGACGGCCAGAACGGCCACGCAGCTGACGATCGACACGGCGCGACTCATGGCGCTCGGTGCCGATGATGGCCAGACCACCGGCTTCCTTGACACCAGGTCCCAACTTGATATCGGTACCACGGCCTGCCATGTTGGTGGCAATGGTGACGGTGCCCGCCTGACCGGCCTCACGGACGATCTGTGCCTCCTTGAAGTGCAACTTGGCATTCAACACGTTATGTTGGATGCCCTTGCGGGTCAACATGCGGCTCAGCAACTCGGAGATCTCCACTGAAGTGGTACCCACCAGCACGGGACGGCCTTCCTTTACAAGTTGTTGTATCTCGTCAATGACGGCGTTGTACTTCTCGCGTTTGGTCTTGTAGATCATGTCCTCGTGGTCGATACGGGCAATGGGCCGGTTGGTCGGGATGACCACCACATCGAGCTTGTAGATATCCCAGAACTCGCCCGCCTCTGTCTCAGCGGTACCGGTCATACCAGCCAGTTTGTGATACATGCGGAAGTAGTTCTGCAAGGTGATGGTGGCGTAGGTCTGCGTGGCAGCTTCCACCTTCACGTTTTCCTTGGCTTCAACGGCTTGGTGCAAGCCATCGCTCCAACGGCGGCCTTCCATCACACGGCCGGTCTGCTCATCCACAATCTTGACTTTGTTGTCCTGGATGATATAATCCTTATCCTTTTCAAACAAGGTATAGGCCTTCAACAGCTGACGGACGGTGTGCAAACGCTCCGACTTCTCGGAGAAGTTACGCATCAGCTCTGCCTTGCGCAGCACTTTCTCGTCATTGGAAAGGTTCATGTGCTCCAACTCGGCAATCTCGGCACCCACATCGGGCATCACGAAGAAGTCGGGGTTGTTATACGCTGCACAGAGGGCATCGATACCTTTTTCGGTAAGGTCAACGGTATTGAGTTTTTCGTCGATGATGAAATAGAGTTCATCATCAATGAGATGCATGTTCTCGCCACGGTTCTGCATGTAAAAGCCCTCGGTCTTCTGGAGCAAGGTCTTCATGCCTTCCTCGCTGAGGAACTTGATCAAGGCGTTGTTCTTGGGCAGACCGCGATAGGCGCGGAACAGCAGGTCGGCACCATGCTTCTTTTCCTCTTCAGAAGAAGACGGATTGTTCAGAATCTGCTTGGCTTCGGCCAAGATGGTGGTGACCAGGCGTTTCTGGTTGTCGTACAAACGGACCACATCGGGCTTCAGCTGATCGAACTCCTGGAGGTCGCCACGTGGCGTAGGACCGCTGATGATCAACGGCGTACGGGCATCGTCGATCAACACGGAGTCAACCTCATCGACAATGGCGTAGTGATGCTTGCGCTGCACCAGCTCTTCGGGGTTGCCTGTCATGTTGTCACGCAGGTAGTCGAAACCGAACTCGTTATTGGTACCGTAGGTGATGTCACAGTTATAGGCACGGCGGCGGGCAGCCGAGTTGGGTTCATGCTTGTCGATGCAATCCACGGTGAGTCCGAGGAATTCATACATGGCACCCATCCACTCGGAGTCACGCTTGGCCAGGTAGTCGTTCACGGTAACGACGTGGACACCTTTGCCCGCAAGGGCATTAAGATATACCGGCAGGGTAGCCACCAGGGTCTTACCTTCACCGGTAGCCATCTCGGCGATCTTGCCTTGGTGCAGCACGATACCGCCGATGATCTGGCAGTCGTAGTGCACCATATCCCAAGTGACCATGTTGCCGCCGGCCATCCAGCTGTTCTTGAAGTAGGCCTTGTCGCCCTCAATGGTGACGTGCTCATATTTGGCTGCCAACTCACGGTCGAGGTCGGTGGCCTTCACCTCCACGGTCTCATGCTCGCAGAAGTACTTGGCTGCAGCTTTCACCACAGCAAAAGCCTCTGGAAGGATATCATTCAAGGCTTCCTCGATCTTTTCCAGCTCGCGTTTTTCGAGTTTATCGACTTCGGTATAGATCTTTTCCTTTTCGTCGGGATCCATATCGGGGTTGGCATCGACCTTGGCCTTCAGCTCAGCGATCTCAGCCACCTCAGCAGCGGTCTTGTTTTTGATGTATTCCTGGAATTCCACCGTCTTATGGCGGATGGCATCGATATCAAGTTTCACGATCTCGTCGTAGGCGGCGAGTGTCTTTTGGAGTATAGGTTGCAGGGCCTTGTTGTCGCGCGAGGCCTTGTCACCGAATAGTTTTTTCAGAAATCCCATTTGTTCAGAATTTAGAATTTAGAATTCAGAAGAAAGAATTTTGCTTGGTGGCAAAAATCGTGCAAAGGTATGGATTTTCCTTTAAATATGAAATAATACGACAAAAAGTCAGCTTCTTGGAGAATTATTTTTTCAACAGCTTCGTGACGTTCTCTCGAAGCGCACGATCAGGATTCGGTGCGGGAGCCAGACCGAATTTGGTATCGGGAAGGATGATGAAATATTCAGGGAAGGTGCGTACCTCGTAACGTTCCAACAACAGGATGTCGTTGCCCAAGTTCAGCAAAGGCCAGTCGAAATGTTGATCCTCAAAGCGTTTGCGGTGACTGGCAAACTGGTCTTTGGTGCTGACGGTGACCAATTGCACGCTGTCCTGCCATTGACGATGCAAGTCGGCAAGCGTCTCAAACTGATGATCCACTGTGCGCGAAGAGCCATCCACAAACTGTAGCAACACCATTGAGTTTTTATAATCTGACAAATTCACCGTTGAGCCGTCTGAGGATTGGAGTTCAAAGTCAGGGGCATCAGAACCCTGGGCAAAACGACTGAGATGCCCCAAAGTATTGGCAACCAAATTTTTAATCTCCACCGACTTGCTCTTTTGACTGATGGAATGAAGCTGTTTTTTCACCCAATTGCGGCTTTGGTAGTCTTCATAATAAAGGCCACGCAACTGATAGATGTTGACCAAATCCGCCAGTTCCGGATTGCGACGGGCAAACTCGTCAGTTAACTCGTAGTTTTTAAAAAGGTCTTTGAACAGTTCCATGTAAGCCATGCAATTGAAAAGCACCGGCTTGCCATCATAAAACTCATTGATCACCTTTTGGCCACCGTCGGCGTTCACAGCCATCTGCACCGAGGCGATCTTATAGGCGTTTTGCCGAATGACAAAATCGTTCTTGATGTCAAATTCATCTTGAATGGTTGCCTTGATGGAATCAAGATAGCGCACCTGCCGGCGACGGAACAGCTCGTCGAAATAGTTCAATATATAATAGTCGATAATCTCTTGCGAAACGACAATCTGGCGGTAAACCCCTTTGTCAGTCGCGGTTTTCACCCGCAAAGCCGGCGACTCGCGCTCAAAGTAGGAGACGTTGGGGGCGGCGTCGGGAACCACAATGCTTACCTCGTAGGAGGCACCGGGAACAACCACCATATCGGTACTCTCGAGTCCCACATAGATGGCCACCTGCACGGTCTTCTCCACTTGTCCTTCCAAGATGAAAAATCCTTGATCGTCGGCGGTAGTCTGGGCCACAAGCGTCTCGTGCATGTTCAGCAGGTCGTCATAGGCCATCAGGCGCACCAGAGCCTCCGGACGGTTGACACGGCCGGTGATGGTGACGTTGTCGGCCAAAACGAACAACGGCGACAAACACAAAATCAATATTATTTTAATTGTCTTCATAAAATTCCCAGGGCGTTGCCCTGGGCTATTTGCTTCTGCCCTTTCAGGGCGATTTATCGTTTTATATTTCGTCCAAATGAACTTCCTCAGGCACAAACCGGGAAGTGTCGCCACCGTTTTTGTAGATGTCGCGCACCACGCTGGAGCTAACGCCCACCAACTCACTCTCGGTCAAAAGGAAAACGGTCTCCAGCTCGGGGTGGAGGCGCTTGTTGGCGTGGCAGATCATGTTCTCGTACTCGAAATCGGAGCCGCTGCGGAGGCCACGGATGATGAAGCGGGCACCCACCTTTTTGCAGAAGTCGGCGGTAAGGCCGTCATAACTCTCCACGACAACGTTAGGATAGTCGGCAAACACATCTTTACACCATTGGATACGGTTATCCAAAGGGAACGTGCTGCGTTTCTCCATGTTGACGCCAACGGCGACATAGATGATGTCGAACATCGGCAAGGCTCTCAAGACGATGGAACGGTGTCCGAGGGTGATGGGGTCGAAGGAACCCGGGAATACGGCGATTCTTTTCATGTTAAAAAAAGATAAAAGTTAAGAGTTATTTATCATTGTTTTCAATTCAGAGCCTAAGGTTTCAGCGATGGAACGATAGGTGTTTTTCAAAAACCATTCCAAATCATATTCCCCGAGGAAGGTCACCTCGGTGATATCCTCGTCGAGTTGGGGAACGACATGGCCGTCATCAGCAGTTGACATCAGATACCAAGAGGTCTGTTTCAGTCGCCATTCATCTTCGTAAAGATAGCAATGCCATGATGACGGCAGCTGACGGACAATCTTCAATCCCGTCAGGCCGGTCTCCTCCTCCACCTCGCGCAGGGCAGCCGTAGCGGCGTCTTCTCCTTCCTCGATATGGCCTTTGGGCAGGTCGGGGATGCCATGGCGCTGGATGGCGGCAAACTGATGATCCGAGGCCACCACGCCGCCTGCCGCAGGAGCCATAAAGAAGGTCCTGCACAGGGCAGCCGACAATGCCTCGGGACTGACCTTGTCAATGACCACATCGTCGCTAAGGTTTACCACCAGCCACTGACGAAGAAAATTATGGATTTTTTCAACTTCGTAAGACTCTAATTGTTGGGTAGTTACGTCCAAATTCAGGTCTTTTTCCCCTATCGTTGGAAAAATCAATGCGCGTTGTTCGTAGAAAATCTTGTACATTTGTAACCGAATTCTTGGATTTTCAATCCGCAAAAATAGACAATTTATGAAATATGACGACTCCTCGCTGATGTTAGCGAACCATCTTTTGCAAATCAAAGCCGTAAAACTCAGTCCAGACCATCCATTCACCTGGGCTTCGGGGTTGCACAGCCCGATTTATTGCGACAACCGCGTCACCCTGTCGTATCCCGCAGTGCGCACTTTCATCCGCCAGCAGTTTGTGGAGCAGATGATGCTGCATTTCGGCAAGCCCGATGTCATTGCAGGCGTGGCTACCGGAGGCATCGCCCAAGGCGCTTTGGTGGCTCAGGAGATGGGATTGCCGTTCTGCTATGTGCGCTCTGAGAAGAAATCGCACGGCATGCAAAACCAGATCGAGGGCGTCATTGAATCAGGCCAGTCGGTCATCGTCATCGAGGACTTGGTCTCCACTGGCAAGTCGAGCCTGTTGGCCGTTGACGCGCTTCGCGAAGCCGGTGCCAACGTCAAGGGCATGCTCGCCATCTTCACCTACCAGTTGCAGTCGGCTGCCGACAACTTCAAGGCTAAGGAGTGTGAGTTGCACACCCTGACCAACTACGAGACCCTGATCCACAAGGCCATCGAGGAGAACTACATCACTCCCGACGACCAACAGTCGCTCCTGGAATGGCGCAAGGATCCGCAGGCTTGGTCGGACAAATTCTAGAGTTAGAGAAACTTAAGCTCTTTGATGTCAAAGACTTGGGGAGTCCCAGATTCGTCCAAGGTCATTAATCTTCCGAATTCATCAATGCCGTCAACGTAAAGCTTGACGATGCTTTCTTTAGTCTCGAAGTTACCCCATTGATGATAGCGATACATGCGAGCAAAGTACTCCTTTTTGATCTTGGCAACACCTTCGTGCGACCTTAGCATTTGAATCCGTTGATCAACAGCAGCCACCAAACCTCTCAGCAAAGGTTCCAATTCGATATCATGACCCATGATCATTTTCATGGATATGGGATTGGTAGGCCAATCCCGAAACCGCATCTGATTGACATTCAACCCTATACCAATCACCGACACCCCCATATCCATGCCAAGGACGGTGCTATTGATCAAGATGCCGCAAAGCTTTCGGCTACCGAAATAAAGATCGTTAGGCCATTTCACGGTGAGTTGTTCTGGAGGCAAAACGGTATCGAGCACGTCGAGCAAACCCAAAGGCACTGCCTGCGATAACAAAAACTGATCGGCAGCCTTCAAAAAAGCCATCTCCACGCCCATGCTAAACGTCAGGTTTTCGCTCGGTTGACTTTCCCAAACATTAACACCCATGCCTTTGCCAGCGGTCTGTTCGTCAGCACAAGCCACCTTCCCCACCCGTTCCATTTCCGGCATTTCGAGTAGAAAAACATTCGTTGAATTGACTTTTTTTAATGATATGAAAGAAAAATCGTTCATTTTTTTGCAAAATTAGCATATTTTTTGCACTTTTGCAGTCTTGAACACACTAATTAGTTATTAATAATTAAAATTTATACAATTATGTTTAGGAAATTATTATTTATTGTCTCATTGTTCGCTTTTGTCGGGACGGTTTCAGCCCAGACTTTGCAATTTGAGTACAACGGTGTCGTTTATGAGAACGGCCAAACCATCACTTGTCATTGGGACGTGGATGAGGAAGCATACGTTGGGAATATGTTTGTCAGAAATCTCTCCAGCGAGACACAGCAATTTTTAGTTGAACGAGAATTGATCCAAGGGCATGAAGGTGTCAATAACTCTTTTTTCTGCTTTGGCGCCTGCTTGGATCCGAGTGTCAACGTAAGCGGTGCGGTGGAGATCAATAGCCAAGAAGCTGAAATCCTCTCCGTCCATATTAACACCGTAACGGGTGAACCAATAACGGGTACCGTCATTTATAAGTATTCAGCCTATCCCAGATCCAATCCCGACGAAAGGATCTATCTTTACGTCCAAGCCGGCGATGCGTTAGACATTGCCGAGAACAAGGTTGCTTTGGGCGGTGCCTATCCCAATCCAGCCGTTTCACAGGTTTGCTTCAACTACAAATCAAGCGTCAGCACCAATGTCAACGTACTGGTTTACAACCTTTTGGGGCAGGAAGTGAAATCGCAGACGGTGAACGGTGACCAAGGTGTCATCAGCATTGCCGTGGATGACCTCCAGCCAGGCATCTACTTCTGCAATTTCCAAGTGAACAACGCGGTGGTGAAAACTGAGAAGTTCATCGTGAAGAGATAAGATGATCACTGAAGAACAAGCCAAGCAAAACATCCGCGAGCTGATTGAATACATCGGCGACGATCCCAACCGTGTCGGCCTGCAAGCCACGCCCGACAGGATCCTTCGGATGTTCAAGGAGATGTTTCGCGGTTACGACCCGAGCCAGAAGCCGGTCATCACCACCTTCCCCAACGGACAGGACGGCATCATCTATGACAACATGGTCATCGACAACGGGCCATTCTATTCCGTTTGCGAGCATCATTGCCGCACCTTTTTCGGCGAGTATTGGTTCGCCTACATTCCTAATAAAAAAGGTCGCATCCTTGGCCTTTCAAAGATCGGCAGGGTGATTGACTACTGTTCCTCGAAGCTCCAGGTTCAGGAGCGGCTGGTGCAGGAAGTGGTTGAGGTGTTGACCGAGGCCTTGGGTGAAGAGAATCCGCCGCGCGGCATGGCCTTGATGATGAAAGGCCGCCACATGTGCAAGGAAAGCCGCGGTGCCCGCAAGGAAGGTTACATGATTTCGACTTATTTGACCGGAGTCTTCAAGTCAGACCTCCGAGTCAGAAATGAATTTATGTCATATATCAAAGAATGGAAACCATGAAAAAACTATTGACCATACTCGCCTATTGCTCGCTCATTGCGATGTTCAGCTGCACCAAGCCATCAGGAGTGGAGATCACTGAATATTTTGCCTTGCCGAGCCACTACGACCAGCTATACGTCAGCGACGGCATGGAAATTACCGTGACCAGCGGGGGCGACCAAATCGTAGTCACTGGTGACGAGAACGCCGTGTCAACCGTCAAGGTGGAGTGCTCCGGAGGCAGATTGAGAATCACCAGGAGTGACTTTTCAGTGTTCCGCCTGATGAAATGCAAGGTGGAGCTACCATACAACGAAGACCTCCGCGAAGTGGAAGCCACGTTATACGGCTCATTTGAGACCCCCTATACCATGCAAGCCAAAAAGGTCAAGCTGACAGCCAGCTCATTCGCCGACATCAACGTCAAGTACATCCTTACGGATGATCTTACGATATCCGCCTCCAACAACTCCGACATCAATGCGGATGTGGACGTTAACAACCTCACCGAACTGTCGTTGGACCATTCTGATGCCGAAATCACAGGATCGACGGAGAACCTCCGCCTCGACCTGAGAGGTAATTCGGAACTCAAAAAGCGTTGGGGCAACGGCGGATACGACTTCGATTGCACTTACTGTTACGGCAACATGAACGACAGCAAAGCCTATCTGCACTGCTACGACAAGCTGTCAGTGGCACTGGCCAACGAGAGCGCGCTGCATTTCACAGGCCACCCCAACTACAGCGAAAGCAGCTGGGACGAAACGTCGTCACTCGTTGACGAAAATTAACCCCGATAAGGAATATTTTAATAATACAGAACAACATTTAGAATCTTTTTGTACTTTTGCAATACAATTCCAAGTCTGAAGAAAGATGGCTGAAATGAACATCCTATTGTCCGAAATCGAGGTCAAGGTGAGGAAACTCATTGAGGCTCAGCGTCAGCTCGTCGAAGAAAACAGACGATTGGCCAGTGAGAACAAAGCGCTTCGCGAGGAGAACGAGACGTTGGTTCAATCGAGCCAGGAGTTGCATGACAAGATAAATAAAACAACAATTGTAAACGCACTCGGTAACAACGAGGAAGAGATTAAAGAAGGAAGGAAGCTCATCAAGGAGTTGATCAAGGAGATTGACCAGTGCGTCTCAATTTTGAACACTAAAGAGTAAGTCAGATAAAACGTCAGCGAAATGGATGAAATCACGATCAATATTGTCATTGCCGACAAGTCATACAAATTGACGGTATCCAGGGCTGACGAGGAGATGGTAAGGAAAGCCGCCGCCATGATCAACGACAGGATCAAGTCGTATTCGACGCATTACGCTTTCAAGGACATTCAGGACCTGCTGTCGATGACGGCATTGCAGTTTGCCACCTCCACCGTGAAATACGAGTCGGAACTTGCCTATAGAGATCAGGATATGGGACGAAAGCTCAACGAATTGAACGCCTTGCTGAGCGAACAATTATAACAGTTCTTTGAAAGCATAGATTCTGTCTGTCCGAACGCATCAGGTAAACTCAACATTAAAATCAATACATTCGGTTTACTCGTGTACTGTAAAAACAGGCCTCATCCCCTTCGGGGGAGCACTCTGGTGCCGGTGGACGTTTGCGCAACGCGGTGACCACAAGCGTGTCTTTTAGGGTTTATTCTTTTCCCTTTAGGACAGACAGATTCTTTTTTTCTCTCCCCCCCTGCATCCGAGTAAAACAGAAGTAAGATGTTATTACTCACAGTCAACCTAACCGTTATCCTCCCTATCGCAGGCCTTGTCGTAGGTCTGGCCATAGGTTATTTTATCACGGCCACGCTGCTGAAGAAAGCCGTGACCAAGGAAGCCAACGCCTACCTTGAAGAAGCCAAGGAAAAAGCAGAAGTCATCAAAAAAGAACGCATCCTTCAAGCCAAGGAGAAATTCCTCCAGATGAAAGACGAGCACGAGAAAGCATGCAACGAGCGCAAGCGTGAACTGCAGAAGACCGAGAACAAGGTCAACCAAATGCAGCAACAGGCTTCGCAGAAGATGGAGGAAATCCAGCGCAAGAGCAAGGAAGTACAGTCGTTGCAAGACAAGTTGGCCTCCCAACAGGAAGCCATCACCAAGCGCAAAGCCGAACTTGACAAGATCTATGAAGAGGAGTCAAAGAAACTGGAGACCATCTCGGGACTTTCCGTGAAAGACGCCAAGGAGCAGCTCATCGAGCTTATCAAGGACGATGCCAAGGCCGAAGCCATGGTTTATGTGAAGGAGATCACCGAAGACGCCAAGATGACCGCACAGCAAGAGGCCAAGAAAGTGGTGCTGGAGACCATCCAGCGCACCGCTGCCGAGACCGCCATCGAAAACACGGTGAGCGTGTTCAACATCGAGAATGACGAGATCAAGGGCCGCATCATCGGTCGTGAAGGCCGTAACATCAGGGCTCTTGAGGCCCTCACCGGCGTGGAGATCATCATCGACGACAGTCCTGACGCCATCCTGCTCTCAGGCTTCGACCCGATCCGCCGTGAGATCGCCCGCCTGTCGCTCCAGAAGCTCGTCACCGACGGCCGCATCCACCCCGCACGTATCGAAGAGGTGGTCCACAAAGTTGAGAAGCAGGTGGAGCAAGAGATCATCGAGACTGGCAAGCGCACCGTCATCGACCTCGGCATCCACAACATGGCCGCTGACCTGATCAAGATGATCGGCCGAATGAAATACCGTTCGTCCTACGGACAGAACCTGTTGCAGCACTCCATCGAGGTTGCCAAGCTCAGTGCCACCATGGCTGCCGAACTCGGCTTGAACCCCAAGACCGCCAAGCGCGCCGGTCTGCTCCACGACCTCGGCAAGGTGGCCGAGAACGAGGAGGAGCTGCCACACGCCATCCTGGGCATGAAGGTCGCTGAGAAGTTCAAGGAGAAACCTGACGTCTGCAACGCCATCGGTGCCCACCACGACGAGATCGAGATGGAAACCCTGATCGCTCCCATCGTCCAGGTGTGCGATGCCATCTCCGGCGCCCGTCCGGGCGCACGCCGCGAGGTAGTCGAGGCGTACATCCAGCGCCTAAACAAGCTGGAGGAGATGGCCATGAGCTATCCGGGCGTGGTTAAGACATACGCCATCCAAGCCGGCCGTGAGCTGCGCGTCATCGTCGGCGCCGACAAGGTCACCGACCAGGATGCCGACCGCATCGCCTACGACCTGTCGAAGCAGATCCAGAACGAGATGACCTACCCAGGCCAGATCAAGATCACTGTGATCCGCGAGACACGCGCCGTCAGTTTTGCCAAGTAACCCTTTACAAACGAGAGAGTTTTTATGATGGGTTGGGTCGCTCTTTTAGGGGCGACCCAATTTTTTTCTTGTAACGATGTAACATTTTTATGTTTATTTTTACATCGGTATTGGAACGAAACAAATCTCATCATGAAAGAATCTTTCTTATATTATCTTTGGGAAAACCGTCTTATTAAAGGAGTGTTGACAACCAATGGCAATCAAGCCGTACAAGTGATCGACCCGGGTTACAGGAACATGGATTCAGGTCCGGACTATCTGGAGGCAAGGATCAAGATTGGGGAGCAACTGTGGGCAGGACATGTGGAGATCCACGTGAAGACGTCGGACTGGAATCGGCATGGGCACCAGCATGACTGCGCTTACAACAACGTGGTGCTTCATGTGGTGTATGAACACGACACGGCGGTCAACTTGATTCCCGTCTTGGCATTGAAAGGCCATTTCGACGAGAGGCTCTATGCACATTACGAACGGCTTATCGCCTCAAGGCATTGGATTGCCTGTGAACGGAGTCTGGAACAAGTGTCGCCGTTTGTGAAGCTGACCTGCCTCGACCGCATGGCCGTGGAACGATTGGAGGAAAAATCGCATACTGTCGCCAAGTTATTGGAAAACAGCAAGTTCGATTGGGAAGACACGCTTTATCGGCTATTGCTGAGATACTTCGGCCTGAAAGTGAACAACGAAGCCTTTGAGAATCTGGCCAACCTCCTGCCTTTCAAAACCTTGCTGAAACACGCCGACAATCTCGTGCAGCTGGAAGCCATGCTCTTGGGGTGTGCCGGGTTTCTTAACCTTGAAAGTGACGATGCTTATCCCCAACTGTTGAAGCGGGAGTTCGCGGTGATGCGCTCCAAGTTCAACCTCCTGACCATGCCCCTGGAACGATGGAAGTTCATGCGGATGCGACCGATGAACTTTCCTACGGTACGGCTCGCGCAACTGGCGCAAATGATCCATCAACATGGATGCCTGTTTTCGAAAATCAAGGAGGCGGGGGATGTAGCTGAGGCCAAGCAGTTGTTCGATGTGAAGGCTTCAGCATATTGGGACACACATTATCGTTTTTCCGTTGATGGTCCTGCTAGGCCGAAACATCTGGGGGAAGCCACCGCCGACGTGCTGATGATCAACGCGGTGGTTCCTTTGCTGTTCTGCTATGGCAAATTCCACAAGGAGGAGTCGTATTGCGAGAAAGCCTTGCATTTTTTGGAAGACACCGAGAGCGAAGACAACAGCATCATCCGAAGCTTCGCATCCATAGGCCTGACTGCAGACAATGCCATGCAAACCCAAGCGCTATTGCATTTATACAACATGTATTGCAGGCGAAAACGTTGTTTGGAGTGCAGCATCGGCAATAATTTATTGCAAAGCAATAAAGATTAGGATATTTTTCCTATTTTTGTAAGTTTTTGAAAGATAACAAACCGCATTATGGAAAACGATCAATTCAAGCTGCCCGAGAACGCACAGCGCGAGCTGAAGCCGGGCGAGGAGTATGAACCCATTTTATCAAAAAACAAGAAATACCAGGAAGTTACCGTGTGGTCGGTATGCATCGGCCTGCTGATGACCATCCTGTTTTCGGCTGCCGCCGCCTATCTGGGCCTGAAGGTCGGACAGGTGTTTGAGGCCGCTATCCCGATTGCCATCATCGCCATCGGACTTACAGGACTGACGCGCAAGAACGACGCATTGTCGCAAAACGTCATCATCCAAAGCATCGGCGGATGCTCGGGCGGCGTGGTGGCAGGTGCTATCTTCACCCTACCTGCGCTTTACATCCTACAAGGTAAGGGATATCAAATCGAGATCAACTTCTGGCAGGTGTTCATCGCCTCGCTCTTAGGCGGCATCTTGGGCATCCTGTTCCTGATTCCTTTCCGTAAATATTTCGTGAAAGAACAACACGGCAAGTTCCCCTTCCCCGAAGCCACGGCCACTACGCAGGTGCTGGTCAGCGGACAGAAGAAAGGCAAGGACTCCATCTTGTTGGTTGTCAGCGGTTTGATCGGCGGTTTATATGACTTCATCGTATCGACCTTCGGTTGGTGGTCGGAAACCATCACCACCCGCATGATGGGCTGGGGTGCAGCTTTGGCTGACAAAGCCAAGCTGATGTTCAAGGTGAACACTGGCGCAGCCGTCTTAGGCTTGGGTTATATCATCGGCCTGAAATACGCTTTCATCATCTGCTGCGGTTCCCTGTTGGTGTGGCTCATCATCATCCCCGGCATGAACCTCATCTGGGGCGACCAGATCATCGACCTGATGAACACCGGCGTAAGCCTCACCATTGGTGAGATGGCGCCGGAGCAGATCTTCAAGGACTATGCGCGCCACATCGGCATCGGCGGCATCGCCATGGCAGGTGTCATCAGTATCATCAAGTCGTGGAAAGTCATCAAGTCGTCGGTGGGATTGGCCGCCAACGAGTTCAAGGGCAAGAAAGGCTCTGGTGAAGCCGTGGAACGCACTCAGCAAGACCTCTCCATGAAGACCGTGGTCATCGGCATCGTGGCTGTATTGATCGTCACCTTCCTGTTCTTCTGGTTCGGCGTGGTTCACAACTTCAGCCATGCCTTGATTGGCATCCTGGTCGTGGCCGTCATCGCCTTCCTGTTCACCACCGTGGCCGCCAACGCCATTGCCATTGTGGGCAGCAATCCTGTAAGCGGCATGACGCTGATGACCTTGATCCTGGCCTCCTTGGTGATGGTTGCCGCCGGACTGAGCGGCCCGCAAGGCATGACCGCCACCCTGATCATCGGAGGTGTGGTGTGTACGGCTTTGGCCGTGGCAGGAGCCTTCATCACCGACTTGAAGGTGGGTTATTGGATTGGCACGACGCCAAAGAAACAAGAGATTTGGAAGTTTGTGGGCGTGGCTGTTGCCGCCGCCACCGTGGCCGGTGTCATCATGGTGTTGAACAAGGCTTACGGCTTTGTGGGCGAGGGTGCCTTGGTGGCTCCCCAGGCCAACGCCATGAGCGCCGTCATCGAGCCGATGATGTCGGGCGGCAACGCACCTTGGCTGCTTTACGGCATCGGTGCCGCCATCGCCTTGCTCCTCAACTTCTGCAAGGTACCGGCTTTGCCGTTCGCCTTGGGCATGTTCATTCCGATCGACCTGAACATTCCGTTGCTCATCGGTGGTGCTGTGGCTTGGTTTGTCAGCAGCCGTGGCAAGGACCAGAAGCTCAACGATGCCCGTTACAACCGGGGCACCTTGATCGCCTCGGGCTTCATCGCCGGTGGTGCCTTGATGGGTGTGGTGAGTGCCATCATGCGCTTCGCCAACGTTGACCTGATGGCTCGTACCGCCGACGGCGGCTTCTTCAACGAAATCCCGCTGGCCGGCTTGATTGCCTTGGTGATGTACATTGCCATCATCGTTTACATGATTTGGGATTCCAAGAGAGCAAAAGTCGAAGAATGAAAAAGTTTTTGATCATCTTGGCTTTGATGGCCTCGATGCCACTGCTTGCCGAACATGTCGATCCTGAGACTGCCCGAAAAGTGGCTGCAACCTTTTTGGGCAACAACGGAGCCAAGGCAGATCAGTTGACCGACCTTTCGAAAGCGGCGGGATTCCCTAACCTGTACATTTTCAACGGAGAAGAAGGCTTTGTCGTAATGGCTGCGGATGACTGTGTACAGCCCATTTTAGGGTATTCCTTAACGGGAAAGTTTGTAACAGAGGGAATGCCTGAGAATGTCAGCTCGTGGTTGCAAGGCTATAGCGACGAGATCCAATTTGCCATTGAAAACCGAATAAAAGCCTCATCCGAAACGGCTCAACGTTGGAAAGACCTATCGGAAGGAAAACCCAATGCGGCAAAAACCACGGTGGAAGTTGCTCCTCTGGTCCAAACCCTATGGGATCAAGATAGCCCTTTCAATGGGTCATGCCCTACGGGTACCGTAACAGGTTGTGTGGCTACGGCCATGGCTCAGATTATGAAATACTGGGATTACCCGACTCGTGGCATTGGATCTCACAGCTATCAATACAGCAATTATGGCACCATCTCTGCTGATTTTGGAGCCACCGATTACGATTGGGCGCAAATAACCAACACCTATTCCAACACCAGCACATTGGAGCAACAAACAGCCGTCTCCACTTTGATGTACCATTGCGGAGTATCCGTGGAAATGCAATACGGTCCCGAAAGCGCATCCAACACAAAAAGATCCTCAATAGCAATGAATACGTATTTCAATTACAACACTTCATACTTGTTAAAAAAGGATTATTCAGAAACAAAATGGAGCGACACCCTCAAATATGAGCTAAATCAGGGGAGACCCATTCTTTACTCTGGAAGCGGAAATGGTAGCCATGCCTTTGTTTGCGACGGATACAACAGTAACGGTGAGTTTCATTTCAACTGGGGCTGGAGAGGCAAATCTAATGGGTATTTTGCAATTAACTCACTTACGCCTGGCTCTTTCGATTTCAGTACTAAACAGTATGGTGTAATCGGCATTCACCCGCTAACCGACAAAATAACACCAATAACATTGGAAAACAGTCTTACTACACTCAGCTGGACCGACAGCCAAAACTGCGATTCCTACAACATATACAGAAACAATGCTCTCATTGCCACCACAACCGAAGCAGCTTACACTGACCCCAACCCATCCTATGGCACCAACAAGTATTACGTCAGAGGATTGAGCGGCAACGTTCTCACTCAACCTTCGAATTATGCCATCGTCACCATAGATTACCCAACCCCAGTAGTGAACGGTCTTCATGCCAATCTTTCCGAAAACGAGCTTACTATGTCGTGGGATGCTTCAGATTGGTGCTTCCCTTCAACAGCAAACGCTGAGACATTCGCCTATGTGGATGAAAAAAGGTTTGAGCAGGATGCATATTACAGTTGGGGAGAAGGCGATTTCATTTTGTCATGGGGACATCGCTATCCAGCAGAAAACTTAACAAATTATGATGGCAAAGCCATTCACGAAATTTCGTTTTTCAGCATGTACCCTGGAGCTTTCGATGTCGTTGTTTACCAAGGAACCGAAGATAATCATCCCGTCGAAGAAATTGTTAGGGAATCCATCAGTACAGCAAAAATAGGCTGGAGCAGAGTCCGTTTCAACATGCCAGCCATCATTGATAGCAATCGGGATTTATGGATCTTCGTCATCAATACAGATTGCAAAGTTCACAGCATCTATCATAAAACAATTAGTCATAACAATGGATCATATTATTCCGGCAATGATCCAACTCAAATATGGGGTCAACTCAACGACAATACAGTTTGGCTCATCCACGCCTATCTCACCGATGGAACATACACCTACAACCTTTACCAGGACGGCGTGAAAATTGCTGAAGACCTCACGGAGACCAGTTATTCCAATGTAAGCCTGAACAACAACTCAACCAACCAATTTGTGGTCAAGACAAATTTTTACGGCGGTGAAACCGAAGCCTCAAATTCCGTAGGTTTTGCAAAAGGCAATACGTCCATCGAAGATTTGATCCTTGGCGACAATGACAAGATGACAATCCTGGAAAACAGCACCCTCACCGTCAGCAAAACTCTTGAGAACACCAATCCAGCCAACCTGGTTTTGGAAGACGGTGCCAAGCTGATCACTAGCAGCGAAGACGTTGAAGCCACCGTAAAGAAAAACATCAACGATTGGAACACTACAAGCTGGTACTTCATCGCCTCGCCGTTGACAGGAACCACTTATTATTCAGGAGACGGAAACAGTGTCACTGGACTGATTACCGACGGATACGTAGGAAACGAAGCCTCTGTGGAAAATGCCACTTTCGACCTTTATTACCTTGACATCACCGCCACTCCATACATCTGGAAGAACTATCGCAAATCACAATTCAACCTCACCAACGGCACAGGATACCTCTATGCCAACAAGGATGGCACCTCATTAACATTCAGTGGAACCATCCCCTCCTGCGGAACTGCCATAACAACGGACAACCTTAATGAAGGCTTCAACCTAGTAGGCAATCCCTACACCTGCGATGCCTATGTCAATCAAGCCTATTACACCCTGAGCCAAGTGAACGAAGGCATCTCCAATTCCACCACAGCCACTCTTAACACTGTGACCATCCCTCCATGCACCGGCATCATCGTGCAATCCGTTGCCAACGGCTCTGTAACTTTCAGCAAGGACGCGCCTGCCGCCTCAACCAACAAGGGGAACCTCCAAATGGCCCTCGCCCAAACCGTTGCCACCCGAGGCGACAGCAACGCTGTGACTATTGACAACGCCATCGTCAGCTTCAGCGAAGGCACTGAGTTGGGCAAATACTATTTCAGCCAACAAAACGCCAACATTTACATTCCCCAGGACGATGAAGAGTTCGCCATCGCCTACAGTCAAGGCCAAGGCATGGTACCCGTATGCTTTAAAGCCAAAGAGGATGGGGAATACACCATTACGGTGACTCCCGAAGAGGTGGAGATGAGTTACCTCCTCTTGATCGACAATATCACCGGGCAAGAAGTGGATCTCATGGCCACTCCAAGTTACACATTCAACGCCACGACCTATGATTACGCTTCTCGTTTCAAGTTGGTGTTCAGCGCCAAAAGCAATAACAGCGAGGCTGTTGACAAGACCTTCGCCTTCATCAGCAATGGACAAATCATTGTCACAGACGTTTACGACAATGCCACGTTGCAGGTGATTGACATGGCAGGACGCGTCGTCGTTTCCGTTGAGGGACGCACACGGTGCGTCCCTATCACAGGGATGAAACCTGGCGTGTATGTGTTGCAAATCATCACGGAAAACGAAACCAAGACACAGAAAATCATCATCAAATAACAACATCATGAAATACAACAGAGTACTCCTAAAGCTTAGCGGCGAAGCCCTGATGGGCAGCCAGCAATATGGCATCGACCCACAACGTTTGAACGACTATGCCGACGAGATCATCGAGGCAGCCAAGACCGGCGTACAGATCGGAATCGTGATCGGCGGAGGCAACATCTACCGAGGACTGCAAGGCGCATCCAAAGGCATGGACCGCATCCAAGGCGACTACATGGGCATGCTTGCCACCGTCATCAACTCCATGGCCATGCAATCGACCCTGCAAGGCAAAGGCCAGAAAGCTACCCTGCTGGCCGGCCTTTACATCGACCGCATAGCCGATACCATGAGTAGCGCCAAGGCCATCCGTCTGCTGGAAGAAGGCCATATCGTCATCATGGGTGCCGGCACTGGCAACCCCTTCTTCACCACCGACACTGGCAGTGCCTTGCGCGCCGTGGAGATCAAGGCTGACATCATCCTTAAAGGCACCCGCGTGGACGGCATCTACACCGCCGACCCCGAAAAAGACCCCACAGCCACCAAGTTCGACCATATCACCTACGACGAAGCCTACCAACGCAACCTCAAGGTGATGGATATGACCGCCTTCACCATGTGCAAGGAAAACAACATGCCCATGTATGTGTTCGACATGAACACGAGGGGAAATTTGCTGAAGGTACTGAGAGGCGAAGAGATTGGCACTCTTGTGACGAAATAAGAAGCCAGAAGTAAAAATGGAGCGGAAGCATCATCTGAGATCGGTGAGGAACAAGCCCAGCCGTAAGTTGGATTATGTACTCTTGGGTGTGATCCTGCTAACGGCTTTTGGCCTTCGTTTTTGGCTCAACGGGCTTGGGTCGGGATGGTTGTTCACATTCGTTGAGACCATCGCCGTTGGTTTGGTCTATGTCATCGGCAAGCTTTGGAGCGGCCGAAAGACCGGTCTGCTGGCTGCCGCCTTCTTTGCCGTCAGCCAACTCTCGATGATCCAAGGCCAAACCCCGGAACTCACTACGCCTTGGCCCGGCAACGTGGTGGAATGTATGAGATACAGCATGTACGACTCCTATCTCTTTATGTTTGCTACAGGACTGCTGATCATCCTGCCCTTCATCTTGAGTCGTTGGAACAAGAAGATGCGTGTCATCGGCTGGGTCAGCATTGCTGGATTTCTGATCCTCCCACTCCTCTTTTTTCCCTTCCTGATCATCACCCTATTCTCGTTCTACCGCAGCAGCACCCTGAGCAAGGCACAAAGCGTCATTGCGGTAATCGGCCTACTTTTCATTGGAACATGTGCCTTGGTTTTATAAAAAATGTTATTTTTGCACTCAAATCTTTGAAGTTATGACAGACGAATCTCAATTTGTATTAGACGAAGCCACTGAAAGCATGGACAACACCATCAAGCACTTGGAGCATGAATTCCAGGGCATCAGGGCAGGAAAAGCCAGTCCAGCCATGCTGAACGGCGTAATGGTTGAATATTACGGCACCACCGTGCCCATCGAGCAGACCGCCAACATCGGCTGCCCCGACGCACGCATGATCGTGGTGGTTCCTTTCGACAAGAGTGCACTCAACAACATCGCCAAGGCCATCCTCAACTCCAATTTGGGATTCAATCCCATGAACAACGGCGAGTTGCTCCGCATCTCCGTTCCCCCGTTGACCGAGGAACGCCGACGCGAGCTTGTCAAACGCACCAAGACCGCCGCTGAGGACGCCAAGGTGGGCATCCGCAACATCCGCCGTGGAGCCAACGACGAAGCCAAGAAACTCGAGAAGGACACCATCTCAGAGGATGAGTCCAAGCTGCTTCAGGAAGAGATCCAGAAGCTCACCGACAAATACATCAAGAAGATTGATGATTTGACGGAAATGAAGTCAAAAGATATTCTTACCGTTTAAGTCAATCAACGGAAACGTCATGGCTTTGGTTATGGCATTGGTTATCTCAAAGCGTTTTCAATCGCTAAGCTAAAAAGCTTTTCCAACGTCATTCCGAAGCACTTGGCTTGTTGCGGGATAATGCTTGCCTCCGACATGCCCGGGACGATATTCGCCTCGATGAAGAACACGCCGTCATCGTTCACGATATAGTCGATCCGCACGAAGCCCTTACATTCCAGCTTCTCATAGAGGAACGCCGTGGTAGCCTTGATCTCAATCTCAACCGCTTCATCCACGTTGGCAGGAGTGATTTCGTCTGATTTCCCAGCGGTATATTTGGCCTCGTAATCGAAGAACTCATTTTTGGGGACGATCTCCGTCAGGGGGAACACGACCATACGCTTGCCCACCTTCATGGCACCACAGCCAAACTCGCGGCCAGGGACGAACTTCTCGCACATCACCTGGGAACCGGCCGCCAAAGCCGTCTTGATGGCAGGCTCAAACTCCTTCTCGTCGTGCACCTTCGACACGCCTACACTGGAGCCGTTTCGGGTAGGTTTCACAAACAGCGGCAGACCCAACTCTGCGATGATCTTCTTGGCATCATAGGCATCCCCCTTGTTGATCAGGATGGAAGGCGACACCTTGACATCATACGACTGCACCACGCGCTTGCAGAAATCCTTGTGGAAGGTCAAGGCGCAAGTGGTCAGATCCGACGAAGTGCACGGAATGCCCAAAAGCTCCAAATAACCCGACAAAGGTCCGTTCTCGCCAGGCTCGCCATGCACAGCGTTGAAAGCCACGTCAAACTTAATTTTCTTCCCGCCGACCTTAATCGAAAAGTCGTTTTTATCGATATCGATCTTGCTGCCGTCATCCAAAAGGCAATACCAGCCATTTTTTGAGACGACCATCACATAAGCATTGTATTTCTGGGGATCCAGGCTCTTTTTCACGACACCTGCGCTCTTGACGGAGACCTCAAATTCACCAGAATCACCGCCACAAACTATCGCTACATTCTTCATATCCAAAATATTTACTAAATTTGCCGCTAAATTAGTAAATATGGGTAAACTTTCGTTTCTAAAACAAAAGAAATTCTATATCAACCTTTTGGTGATCATCTTGCTGATTTTCTTGATCTTATGGTTGACTATCAAATTGTTGAATGTCTATACGAGGCATGACAAGGTCTATAGTTTGCCCGATTTCACCGGCATGACCACCGAAGAGATCGAGAAAAACTACGGCAAGGACTACCACTTCATCCTCATCGACAGCGTCTATTCCAAGACTGAGGCCCCGGGCACCATCGTCCAGCAGGATCCGTTGGCGAACTCAAAGGTCAAACATGGCCGCAACGTGTATTACATCATCGTGGCCAAGACTCCCGAACGGACCAATATGCCCAACCTCAACAATTTATCGTTGCGCCAGGCTCTCGTACTCCTTGAGTCGAACGGACTTTTGGTGGAAGAGCTGAAATACGTGGATCACTTCGCCCGCAACGCCATCTGCGAACAGCGATACGAAAACAGCATCATCAAACCCGGGACAGAGATCAACAAAGGCAGTAAAATCATGCTGTATGTCGGCCTCGGACCCGACCAGAAGAAGATGCAGCTCCCGTTATTGTATGGGGTTTCCGCCGAGGAGGTCCAGCATACCCTCAACATGGCAGGATTGAACTTGGGCAAGGAGACCTTTGACGATTCCGACAGCCTCAAATACATGAAGGTTTACAAGATGGAACCGCCTTACAGCAAAGGGATGGTCAACCCTGGAACTTTCGTGAACGTTTGGTATCATTCCTCCAAGACCTTCAACTTCGAGAAAGAACGCGAAAACTCCTTGCACGAAGACTCCGCCCTTTATGCTGCAGAGCGAATAACCTTTATTGACACGACAAAAGCACTTATTGACACCATATCACCAGATATTGAAGAGACCTATGAAGACGACTTTTAAACGGCTGGGGCTGGCTCTTTTGGCTTGCCTTATTCCCTGCTTCCTGTCAGCCCAAAAGACCTTGCCATTTTTCGATGACTTCAGCAATTCACGTGTCCATCCTGACAGCACCAAGTGGACCGATCGGAACGCTTTCGTCAACTCCGGCTTCCCATGCAATCCCATCACCCGCAACGCAGCCACCCTTGACGTGCTTGATGCCAACGGCAACGTGTACGATTATGCCATCAGCAACCCGTTCATCGCTGAATATTTAACCTCAACCGCCATACGCCTCGACTCCGTATTTGAGCCGGAACCCAAAGCCTTAGTACCTGCTGACTCACTGTATTTCAGCTTCTTATACCAACCACAAGGCAACAGCAACCCACCCGAGGCCCAAGACTCGCTGGTGCTTGAATTCGGATGGCTCAATGATCTGGACACCGTTTGGAACCATGTGTGGAGCACTCCTGGACAGAGTTTGTCGAGTTTCCTACTTGAAAACGACGGCAACTATTTCAAACAGGTCATGATTCCCATCACCGACTTGAATTACTTCACCTCCAACTTCTTCTTCCGTTTCTACAACTACGCCAGCATTGTCAACCAAACCCAACCGTCAAGCAGGGGCAACGAAGACATCTGGAACATCGATGTCGTATATCTTGACTACAACAGGAGCATCAACAACACCTCTTATCCTAAGGTCAGCTTTGCAGGATCAGCACCGTCTTTCCTCAAGCGATACCAATCCATGCCCTATAGTGCCTATAGGTCCAACCCGACTTCAAGCATCGCCAAAAGCTGTATCGTGAAAGTATCCAACCTTGACGACCAACCACACAAGCTTAGCCACTATTATACGGTTGAACAAGTCAACGGTTCGCAATTCTACACATACCAATGCAAGGACATCAACCTGGAGCCCCAGCAATACCTTGTATCCGACACTTCCGTTGTTTATGAATTGTTCCAGCTCAACTACAACATTGACTCCACCTCATTCATCATCCGCCATTATATCACCGATTCCACAAGCAACCCGCCTATGGTCGATTCAATAGTTTACCGCCAAGGCTTTTACAATTATTTCGCCTATGATGACGGAACACCGGAAATGGGTTATGGCATGGCCTTAAGGGAGGAAGCCTTTGCCGTCAAGTTTGAGCTTTTCAAGAAGGACATCCTTCGCGGCGTACAGTTGCTTTTCAACCACACCCTCAACGATGCCAACAACCAATATTTCGACATCGTGGTGTGGAAGGATAAAAACGGCAAGCCCGGCGACGTACTGTACCGTCTCAATAACCGCAAACCACGTTGGGGAGATTGGATGTACCAGTTCTCCTATTACAAGTTCGACAAGCTACTTGAACTCAGCGGGGTGTTCTATATCGGCATCGTCCAACAAAGCAACGGATTGATCAACATCGGATTCGACGCATCCACCGACAATTCACAATACAACTTCTTCTATGACGGGACGTGGAAACAGAGCACCAAACCCGGATCCATCATGATACGACCCGTAGTCGGAAGCAGTTACTACATCGACGTTGACGAAAACCATGATGACAATGCCATCACGGTATATCCCAACCCCGCCTCTACAACCCTCCATATCAGTGGCGTAACCAATGGTGCGTCCATTGCCATCTATGATATCACCGGCCGCAAAGTCATGCAAGAAGCCTTCTCAAACGACCTTTCCATAAGTCAATTGAGCAACGGCTTATACCTATTGAACATCACAACCGCTGAAGGTTCCGTCATCAGTAAAAAAATCATGGTCACCCAATGAGCGAAGAGACAATTGACGACATCCTCGACAACGAGAGCACCGAAGAAGAAAGCGGTGAACTCTACGAGCATATCCGCATCGTGGTCGATAAAGGCCAAACTCAGGAGCGCATTGACACTTTCCTGACCAACCATATCCAGAACATCTCACGCAACCGTGTGCAGAACGCTGCCAAGGCGGGCAACATCCTCGTCAACGACAAGGCAGTGAAGCAGAACTACAAGGTCAAGCCCAACGATGTGATTTCAATCGTGTTCAGCTATCCTCCGCGCGAGATCAACATCACCCCTCAAGAGATACCGTTGAACATCGTCTATGAAGATGACGATGTCATCGTGATCAACAAGCAGGCGGGATTGGTGGTTCATCCCGGGCATGGCAATTTCGAAGGCACCCTTCTCCATGGTTTGGCTTGGCATTTCCAGCAGACAAAACAGCCTGTGGAAAACAAATTCGGCTATCTGGTCCACCGTATCGACAAGGACACCACCGGACTGATGATCGTTGCCAAAAACGAGACCGCCCAGGCCATCCTGGCACATCAGTTCTTTGAACATACCATCCACCGCCGTTACCATGCTTTGGTGTGGGGCGATTTCAACGAGGACGAGGGCACCATTGAAGGCAATATCGGGCGCAGCCCCAATGACCGCCGCAAGATGATGGTCTATCCCCAGGGCGACCATGGCAAGGAGGCCATCACCCATTGGCGTGTGCTGGAACGTTTCGGTTACGTCACCCTCAACGAATACCGTTTGGAAACCGGCCGAACCCATCAAATCCGCGTCCATTCGCAATACATCGGGCATCCCCTCTTCAACGATGCTACCTACGGTGGCGACGTGATCCTCAAAGGCACCACCTTCTCGAAATACCGCCAATTTATCGACAACTGCTTCAAGCTCCTTCCCCGTCACGCATTGCACGCCAAGGAACTCGGCTTCGTGCATCCAACGACCAAGAAGGAAATGCTGTTCACTTCAGAATTGCCGGAGGATATGACAGCTGTTTTGGAAAAATGGCGGAGATACGTTAAAGATTAACGTCCTGTAAAAAACCAACGTATTCTTTCACCCCGTCCTCAAGGCTGGTGAAGGGTTCAGTGTAGCCCACGCCACCCAGCTTTGCCATATTGGCCTCGGTGAAATACTGGTATTTATCCCTTATGTTCAACGGAGTGTCGATAAACTCAATATGGGTTTCCTTTCCCAGGGCCTTAAAGGTGTTGTCGGCCAAATCATAGAACGAGCGTGCCTTCCCTGTACCCACATTGTACAAGCCGCTCTCGGGACGATGTACCATCAGCCAAAGGATCACCTTGGCCACGTCCTTCACATAAACGAAATCACGCAGCTGCCAACCATCCCGATAGTTCGGATTATGCGACCGAAACAGCTTGACTTGACCCGTCTGCTGGATCTGACGATAGGCATGAAGGATCACTGAAGCCATTGATCCCTTGTGGAATTCATTGGGGCCATACACATTGAAAAACTTCAGTCCTGCCCAAAAAGGAGGCTGCTCGGTCTGAGTCAAAATGAATTTGTCAACCTCGTTCTTGGAGCGGCCATAGGGATTCAGCGGTTTCAAGTCAAAAACGATGTCGTGCCTGTCGTCATAACCCAGCTCGCCCATGCCATATGTGGCTGCCGAAGAGGCATAAACCAAGGGGATCTGAAACGACGTGCAAAGCTTCCAAACGACAATGGTATAATCCACATTCAACTTTTGGAACACCTGGTAGTCAAACTCCGTTGTATCGGTACGGGCACCCAGATGAATGACAAAGTCGATGTCATGATGGTTGTTTTGAAACCATTCGGCAAAACCCTCACGATCAACCAGACCGTGGAAAGCAAGGTTTTCGTAGTTTCTTTTCTTTTCGATCTTCGAGAAATCGTCAACAAGGATCAAATCACGGCGGCCTTGCCCGTTGAGAGCCTCAACCACATTGCTCGCGATAAATCCCGCTGCCCCCGTAACAACGATCATAACCGTCTTATTTCTTGCTTTTTACTTCCAACTCCTTATCCAACTCCACCAAAAACTTCCTGGTCTTGCCCAAGGTATCAAGCAGCATCACACGTTCCTCATACTCGGAGAATTTCTCTTTCAATGCCATCTTGGCGCCAGCAAGCGTATAGCCTTTCACCTTGGTGAGATGGTAGATCACATGGACGTAACGGACATCACGCTCCGTAAACAGACGATTGCCTTTTTTGTTTTTGCGGGGACGGAGCACGTCAAACTCGTTTTCCCAATAACGAATCATCGAAGTGTTGACACCGAACATCTTGGCCACTTCGCCAATCGTGTAATAATACTTCCCAGTGCTGTTCTCTTCCATAGCTTAATCCATTGTTAATGAAGGCATTGTTGCCTGTTCCAAAATCGTTTCGTACTCTTCTGGCGAGAGGTCGTTAAAGAAGAAATGTATCGGATCGATAGGCTTATCATTCTTAAGCACCTCATAATGAAGGTGCGATCCTGTTGACTTTCCAGTATTGCCAACAAAGCCGATCACCTGTCCACGTTTCACCTTCTGCCCTTTCTTGACAGCAAATTTCGAAAGGTGGGCGTAATTCGTCTTGTAACCATAGCCATGATCGACCGTGATCATGTTGCCATAACCCCAGTGATTGCGTTCCACCGTCACCACCTCACCGTCGCCGGTGGCAAAAACCTCGGTGCCGATAGCCGATGCAAAGTCGATGCCGCTATGGAACTTGGAAACCTTATAAATGGGATCGGTACGATAGCCAAAATAAGAAGATATCTGCCTGATTTCCGACTCTTTCAAGGGGAGAATTGCCGGAAGGCATGCCAGCATCTGCGTTTTGTTGCGGGCCATCTTGAAAACTTCGTCGTACGACTTCGATTGGTAATAGAGCCGACTGGCAACGGCATCAAGTTTGGTAGCCACGGACATTACGACCTCCGAGTTTTTGTAGCCATAAAGATCCTCATAACGCTCCGCCGCCATGAAACCTGATTTTCGCAGGGACGACGGCACGGGGTCGGCCTCAAAGATCATGCGATACACATTGTTGTCACGCTGTTCCAAATCCTCCAGCAGGACCTGCATGTCATCCAGCTTGTCGTCAAGGATTTCATATTGGAGCTTCAGATACTCGATCTCGCGAGCCTGCATCTTCTCCTTGGGCGAGCCAAAGAAGAAATAAATCAGCAGAACGATGAAGAAGGCAAAGACGAAAGTGGTGAGCAAAAACACGATCACCTTGCTCACCCGACTACTGACAGACTCCTTGAATCGATCAAAATTCAAGGTCTTGGGGTTGAACACATACTTGTTATCTTGTTTTCGCTTTGCCATTTTCCATGTTAAAGAGTACAAAATTACAAAAAAAGCCTAACTTTGCATGTTTTTTAAGAAAATCATTCAATGAACGCTTACGAAATCAGAAATAGCTTCTTGGACTTCTTCCGTTCGAAGGAGCACGCCATTGTGCCATCGGCACCCATCGTCGTCAAGAACGACCCAACCCTGATGTTCACCAACGCCGGCATGAACCAGTTCAAGGACATCTTCTTGGGCAACCAGCCAGCCAAGTGGAACCGCGCCGCCGACACCCAGAAATGCCTCCGCGTCTCCGGCAAACACAACGACTTGGAGGAAGTTGGCCACGACACCTACCACCACACCATGTTCGAGATGCTCGGCAACTGGTCGTTTGGCGACTACTTCAAGAAAGAAGCCATCGCATACGCTTGGGAGTACCTCACCGAGGTGGTGAAGATTGACAAGGACAAGCTCTATGTCACCGTCTTCGGTGGCGACGAGAAGGACGGCCAACCCGCCGACATGGAAGCCTTCGGCTACTGGAAGGAACACGTCAGCGAAGACCGCATCATTTACGGCAACAAGAAGGACAACTTCTGGGAGATGGGTGAGACCGGCCCCTGCGGCCCCTGCTCCGAAATCCACATCGACCTGCGCGACGATGAAGCCCGTAAGCAAATCCCCGGCCGTGACCTCGTCAACAAAGACGATCCGCAAGTAATTGAGATCTGGAACCTCGTGTTCATGCAATACAACCGCATGGCCGACGGTCATCTGGTGGAGCTTCCCGCCAAGCACGTCGATACAGGTATGGGCTTCGAACGCTTGGTTCGCGTACTGCAAGGCAAGACCTCGAACTACGACACCGATGTGTTCCAGCCCATCATCCAGGCCATCGCCAAGATGTCGGGCATCGAATACGGCAAGGCCGAGAAGACCGACGTCGCCATGCGTGTGATCGCTGACCACCTGCGTGCCGTGAGTTTCGCCATCGCCGACGGGCAGCTGCCCTCCAACAATGGTGCCGGCTATGTCATCCGCCGTGTGTTGCGCCGTGCCGTGCGTTACGGCTTCACTTTCCTCGGCTTCGACGAACCGTTCGTTTGCAACCTGCTTCCTATCCTGGTTCAGCAGATGGAGCACAACTATCCCGAAATCAAGTCGCAACAAGAACTGGTCGGAAAGGTCATCCGCGAAGAGGAAGCCTCGTTCCTGCGCACTTTGGCACAGGGTATCAAGCGCTTCGAGGGTTATGTGGAGCAACATCCCGGTCAGGATATCGACGGCAACTTCGCTTTCGAACTGTTCGACACCTATGGCTTCCCCATCGACCTCACCCAGCTGATGGCCGCAGAGAAGAGCCTCAATGTTGACATGGAGGGCTTCAAGGCCAACCTCGAGGAACAGAAAAACCGCTCGCGCAAAGCTGCCGAGAAAGCCAATGGCGACTGGGTGGTGGTGAACCCCTCGGAACAACCCACCGAGTTTGTAGGTTATGCTGACATGACCTGCGAAAGCCACATCCTGCGCTTCCGCGAAGTGGCGACCAAAAAGCAGACCCACTTCGAGATCGTTCTTGACAAGACACCGTTCTATGCCGAGATGGGAGGCGAGGTTGGCGACACCGGCACCCTGACTTCAGAAAACGAAACCATCAAGATTGTGAACACCATCAAGGAGAACAACCTTGTCATCCATATCACCGAGCAACTGCCACAGAATCCCGAAACGGCTTTTACCGCCGCTATCGACACCGCACGCCGTCAGCGCATCGCCAACAACCACAGCGCGACCCACCTGATGCATGCCGCCTTGAGGCAAGTGCTGGGTACCCACGTGGAGCAAAAAGGCTCACTGGTCGATGACCAGCGTTTGCGCTTCGACTTCAGCCATTTCGCCAAGATGACTCCCGAGGAAATCCACCAAGTGGAGAAGATCGTCAACCAAAAGATTAGAGAGAACATTCCCAACGTTACCTACGCCGAGATCCCGATTGACGAGGCCAAGGCCATGGGAGCCACGGCTTTGTTTGGTGAGAAATACGGCGACAAGGTTCGCGTGGTGGTGTTCGACAAGGACTATTCCATGGAACTCTGTGGCGGATGCCACACCTCAGCCACAGGCAACATCGGCATGTTCAAGATAGTCACTGAAGGTGCCATTGCAGCGGGCATCCGCCGTATTGAGGCCATCACCGGAGAGGCCGTCGAACAATATCTTGACGAGCAGCTCGACCTCATCGGCCAACTTCGCGAGTGCGTCAAGTCGAACGATCTGGTGAAAGGCGTGGTTTCGCTCAACGAGCAAAACGCAGCACTAAGAAAAGAGGTGGAACGCCTGATGCAAGAAAAGGCACACGACACCGCCGAGAAGCTTTTGGCCAAAGCTACCGAACACGAAGGTTGCCAACTCATCATTGAAAAGCTCAGTGCCACTGGCGACCAGCTTCGCAACATTGCACTGATGCTCAAGCAGATGAACGAGAGCACCCTTGCCATCTTGGGTTCGGTCAACGAAGGCAAACCCGCACTTTGCTTGTTGCTGCCTGAGACCTATGCCGATGCCAAGGGGCTGGATGCCACCAAGCTCATCCGCGAGGTAGCCAAGGAGATCCAAGGCGGCGGCGGTGGACAGAAGACCCTTTGCGTAGCCGGAGGCCGCAATGCCGATGGCCTGCCGAAGGCCATGCAGCTACTTCAAGAAAAGCTCTGAAACATAAAGCTTTATTGCTGTTGCTTTAAAAACGCTATCAGCTTTTGCGTGGCGCGTCCACGGTGGCTGATGGCGTTTTTGGCTTCGTGGCTCATCTCTGCAAAAGTCAGGTCGGAGCCATCAGGAAGGAAGATGGGATCATAACCAAACCCATCGGTGCCATGTTGTTCCTCGGTGATGCGTCCGTCACAACGGCCCTCGAAACAGTAGGATTTCCCACCAAGGTTCAAGGCAATGCATGTACGGAAAGCTGCCTTACGGTTGGTTTGTCCCTTCATGGCGGCAAGCATCTTGTTCACATTGTCCTGATAGCTGCAATGCTCACCGGCATAACGCGCCGAATAAACGCCCGGAGCGCCATTCAAGGCTTCCACCTCCAAGCCTGTATCGTCGGCAAAACAGTCCACGTGAAACTTGTTGGTGACAAAGTCAGCCTTGATCTTGGCATTGCCTTCGATGGTTTCAGCATCTTCAACGATCTCCTCGTGGCAACCGATGTCGTCAAGACTCAGGATCTCATAGAGACCATCCATGATTTCGCGCAGCTCGCGCAGTTTATTTTTATTATTCGTGGCGAAAACAATCTGTTTCATAGTTTCCAATCGATGGGTTCAATCCCGTTTTGAATTAAATAATTGTTTGTTTTAGAGAAATGATGGCACCCGAAAAATCCCCGGCTTGCCGATAATGGGGAAGGATGCACCGACTTCAGGATCAAGTGCTTGTTTGGGTCGATCAGAGTTTGTTTGGCGATGGCAAAATTGCCCCAGAGGATGAAGACCAGATGCTCGCGTTGCTCGGAAAGCGCGCGGATGGCGGCATCGGTAAACTGTTCCCAACCGTGGTGCGAATGGGAAGCGGCTTGTCCCGCCCTCACCGTCAACGAGGCATTGAGGAGCAGCACTCCTTCCCTAGCCCATTTCTCAAGGTTGCCAGAGTGCGCCATGGGCACACCGAGGTCGTCGTGCAATTCTTTGAAGATATTCAGCAGGCTTGGCGGGAACGGCACGCCGTCGGGCACCGAGAATGAGAGTCCATGGGCTTGTCCCGGTCCATGGTATGGATCCTGACCGATGATGACCACCTTCACCTTGTCGAACGGAGTGAGGTTGAACGCATTGAAAATCAAAGGGCCTGGAGGATATACGGCATATTGACGCTTCTCGTTGACCAAAAAGGATTTCAGTTCCAAAAAATAAGGAGCCTCAAACTGCGGACGCAACACCCGATACCAGGTCTCGTCTATATCAGGTTTCCGAATTTCCATTTCAACAAATTTTCCGCAAAAATCGCAATTTTTTGGATAAAATTCCGTTATTTTGCATAGCAAATTCAACCGAAATGAAAAAAATCGCCATTGCTCTGTTAATCGCACTCGTATCAAGCATCGTCCTTTCGTCATGCAGATCGACAAGCTCATGCCCTGCCTACGGTGAGACCAACAAGTACCAAATTGAAACAAGCTATTGAAACTCAATCGCCTATTCATTGCGATAAGCTTTGCCCTGTCACCGCTCATCCTTGAAGCGCAGGAGATCTCTATTGGCAACGACGACAAGAAGCCGATAGAAGAGCGAATACTTTTCAACCGTGAGACCACCTTGCATGCCACCCTTCATACCAGAGGGTTTGGCGTGGGGTATAAGTCGGGAAAGATCCGCGACATTTACAAGACCACCAATTGGGACTTCGAGGCATCCTATATACGATCCGAGAAACAAATCAAACTGGTCAACCTTTACGGCGTTTCTTCGTTTGTCTATGGAAAGCTCAACAACATGCTTGTCTTCAGGGGCGGCTATGAGGTGGAGCGGAGGATTTATGGCAAGCCCTATTGGGGCGGCGTAGAGCTACGTTGGCTTTATGGTGCCGGGGCTTCATTGGCACTACTAAAGCCGTATTACTACACCGTTTGGGTAGCCAGCGACCCAGCCTACGGACCAAACGAGCAAACGATGGATTACCAGACCTTTGACCAAAATTCACAATGGATCAGCATTGTCGGGAAAGCGCCATTCAAATACGGTCTTACGGAGATCAAGCCAAGGCCGGGCATTTATGCCAAGGGTGGCATGAGCTTCGAGATCGGAGCTTCGCGTACCAGGGCGCAATCCATTGAAGTTGGCGTTATGGCTGAATATTTCCCACAAGGTGTTGACCTTATGGCTTTCAACCCTACAGAATACGTATTCATCACCTTGTATCTGTCATACAATTGGGGATCCCGATTCAATCGGTACTAAACAAAAAAGGTGCGCCACATGACGCACCTTTTTTAATTTCATCGTCCTCTGTATCAGAACACCATGAACTTCGCGCATGAAGACTGGCTGCCTGCATTGAGGCGGAGGAGGTAAGCTCCCTTGGCAAGTCTATCAACGGTGACGTCGATCTCATGTTTGCCAGCGGCGCAGTTGCCAACATTCTCAGACTTCACCATGCGGCCACTCATGTCGAACACTTGGTATGAAACCGAAGTGTTCTCGTTCAGCTCAAAACTGACCTTGGCGGCATCGCGAACAGGATTAGGATACATGGTGACCTTGTTTTGAGCCACGGTCACGTTCTCTTCAACGCCATCACCACTATAGAATTGGTGATAGGTTTCGCAACGGAACAGGCCTCTACCATAGGTGGCTGCATAGATCATACCTTTGTTATGGATACCAGGAACAACCGAACCGACCATCCAAGTATCGTTCTGAGTTGTCACTAACTGATCTTTTTGCTCAAGATTCTGTTGTTTCATGTGGAGAACCGGCACATCGCCCATCATATTGTCAGCAGCGACCCATCCTGGATCATTGGCAGCAATTTTGTCGGTAATATAGACACCATGCTCGGTACCGATCAATACGTGTTCTTCGGAATGATAATCTCCAAACTCATCAACGTATTCATAAGCGGTGTAAACGCTTGAGTAAACCGGCATTTGCGGCAATTTGCTTCCTTGTCTTGGTTCGAAGGAGGCTATTGAATCCGTGGCATTGTCTGAGTAGAGCACATAGGTTTCATTGCCATAGTTACCCAAGGTAACCACTACTTTGTTGTTGTCTTTGTTATAGATTGCAATACTGGTAATGCATTGGGTGACAGGAAGAGTGATTTCCTGAAGTTGGGCAAGTTGCTGCAGTTGGGCACCATTGTTGGCGAGGAGAGCGGTGTCGCTCACAACGGCTTTCAAATTGCTAATACGGTACAATTTGCCTTCTTTTGTGCCAAGGAACATGACATCGCCATCCTTGCTAATCTCCATGCAGGTAAGATAACCTTGGATTTCAGCGATTTGGTACCAATCGGCGACCTTGTCGAACTGAAGGGCATCAAAGGTGACATAAATTTTATGTTTGGTTCCTGAAACGTTCGGGGCAAACAGCTTAGCGGTCACCGGGTCGTGAACCAACACTGAGTCACTATGCATGGGATCGTCTCCATTATAAGTCATGCCATAAGGCAGGGGAGCTTTGAATGGATAATCGCCGTTATGGCTGAAGCATTGGACGGTGTCGCCTGCTTCTTGGTCTTGAGTACACTTGAACCAGACTTGCTCTGGGGTGTCGGCATCATCAAAGCACTCCCACAGTGCGATTGGCATACGGAATCCTTTGTAGGTGAAACCTTGTTGGTCAGTAAAGTTGGTGGCATCATAGAGGTCGCCTGCCGATTCGGTACGCTGGAGGCCGCCATTGACAGTAAGGATGAAGACATCAGGCCTGATCATTGAAGCGGCACCAGAACCGGAGAGGTAGCTCTCGCTGTAAGGGGCAGAAGTGTTAGGATTCACCGTGATGGGAGAAACACTAGGATAAATCACCTCGCTAGTTCCCAGGTTGTTGGTGTTTGCCAAACCTTTGATCAAGATTTCGCCGTGATCCAAAACGCCGGCTGCCACACGTGCGATGTCACCAGTAGGAATGACATTCAAGCATCGGGTTGAGGTGTAATTTCTGTTGCAGTTCTCAAATGTGAAACCGCCATCGGCATTGGTCTTGAACTTATAGATACCGCCGTCGGTGGCAAGATAACCTCTCTGGGAGTCGCTATTGGGTTCAAATTCGAGATCGTTCATACCGTGCATTACAGTGTTGCTGGTGTACTGGATAGCCAGATAAAAACCACCCGACTGACCTGCCGGTTTTTCCATTCTCCAAAGGTCAGCGCCAAGGACATAAACCCTGTTAAGGTTGTTAGGATCAACCACAAGGCTATGGTTGTATTGTCCCTTGCCGCCATATACGCTATAGGTATCAGCTGAAGGAAGAATCACGCTCCAATGTTCACCCATATCGCGGCTACAATAGATCTTGGTGTTCTTACCATTTTTATCGATAAGAGCGGCATAGACTGCCGTATTACCATCTTCCAACGCGCCAACGGTGACATCAACGATACCATCGGCAGGAGCGGGAGCGACATGAGTGATGACACCTAAAGTATCATACAATTCGGTAACCAGGGCCGAACGACATTTCAGATTGTTCAACTTGCCAGTGTAAACCTTGCCATCGACGGAAACCACAAAATTGTCATCCTTGATATTTTTGACCTTAAGAACAATGCCAGTGATGGAATCGAACTTTTGGTCGGCTGTGTCATAAGTCATGGCATAAGCCCAACCTTGGTCGGAATTAAAAGGACGGTATCTCAGACCTTTTTCAGTAGCGGCAACAACATTGTCAGCATCGAAGGCAATGTCGTTAACGAAGCTCCAAGCATCATCCTCTTTTGGATCGGTACCAGAAATCGGTTCTTTTGACATTTCATTATTCTTGATGGTATAAATACCTGAACCGACGAAGCTATTGGTATAGCCAATATTAGTCAAATCATTGTTCTCAAATTCCTTGCAGCCATCACCGGTGCCAACATAGATGGTACCGTCTGCAGCCTGTTCCATGCAACTCACCATCAGGTTATTCCCAACTTGATGCCAGGAAATGCCATTGGTCGTACGGAACACGCCACCGCCCATGGATCCAATATAAACCTCCTTGGCGTTCTCTTTGTTGTAAACAATGGATGTGGTTTTGCCACCCAGATTATCAGGACCCATTGTCAGCCAATACAAGTAAACGGGAGCTTCATCCCTGTTGGCCACACTCTTCTTTGATGCAGCAATCATCCAAGCTGGGTCGATCAAACCGGTATGCTGATTCACACGCATACTGCTCAAGTATGCCTCAGCACTGGTAGTTTCTTTTACACGTGGTACATAATGCCCACCGTCAGCCATCACAGACTGGCCTAAGATCATGATTACCAAAAGTAAACTGAAAGGTAAAAATCTTTTCTTCATATTACGTAATTTTGATTGAATTTTCAAAAACTATTAGTCTGCAAATATAAAGAATTCTTCCAAAGAAAAATGACTTTGGAAGAATTTTTTTTGATTTTTTGAAAATTTTTCGAAGAAAAAGAGCGGCTCCTTTCGTCAAAATGCGACCATATCGCCAGCCTGCAACCATCCCACGCTGCCGTCGGCAATTTTGATCTTATTCCATTCCTTGGCCGATTCCATGATGCGGACCTTGGCACCTTCATGAAGCACGAAAAGATCAACGCTGTTCTGGCTTGGGGAGCTCTTCACGGTGACCGTTGGCGTCATCACGATGGCCTCGTCGTGAACAGCCATGTCACGATGCTGGCCGATGGCAAAAACCAACGACATCACAAGGCACACCACCATCACCAGTCCAACAAAGAAGCCTGCTTTTCTCATGCCTGTTCGGCGCGCCATCAAGAAGGCAAACAAGCACAACAACAGCATGCCAAAAGCCGCCACGCTAACCCACGCCCAACCATCGGCCGAAAACGTCGTTTTCAGGCCATTCCACCAACGTGCGATGAACGACTGGGGAATGACGTTGATCTTGTCAACCACGGCCATGTTGGCGATCTCCAAATTGGTCTTGATATCCTCGTTTCCCGGATCCAATTTCAAGGCTTTCTCATAGTACAGGATAGCCATCGGATAGGACTTCATTTTATAATAGGTATTACCCATGTTGTAATACAATGCAGCCGACTCCATGCCCACTCCCTCTATTTGGCTGTAGAAGGTCATCGCCTGCTCGTAATTGCCTTCCTCGTATGCCGCATTGCCATCCAAAAACCAATTGTCATACGAAACCGACGACAGTTGCGCCATGCCTGCAAGCGACATCGTCAATGCGATCAATAAAACAGTTGTCTTCCTCATAGTTTAGATTGCTTTTTCAACTTTCATAATGACATCCAATCCCTTTTCATAAAGCCCCTCCATCTTGGAAGTGGCGTCGCCGGGAGCAAAACGGGCAAACTCGCAGGTGTTGAGGGTATCGACGAATTCGTTCGACAGACCCTCTTCAATTCCTTTGCCCATCATAGCCTCCTTCACCGTATCCATTGAAAGCACCGATTGCTCAATGCCCAGCTTGTCGGATATATAACCCCATAGCGCCTGCGACATCTCTTCATAAAAATGGTTCTGATCGTTGTTCTTCAAGAATTGGTAAGCGCTCTTCAACCTGCCCTTGGCCACTTTTGTCGCCTTCTTGTTGCGCACCAAAACCACATCCTGCCTGAACTGACGGCGCTTTTTGACCAACACCAGGGCCACGATAAAGAGGATCAACAATCCGACAAGAATGATATAATAAACCACCGAGGCAAAGAAGTAGGAATTCATCGGCTTCAGCCTCAGGTTGGTCATGTTGATATGACGGATGTCGCTGCCCAGATACTTGACACCCTCCTGGTTGGAGGCATACAAACCGCCTTCGCCAGCATCGTCACCCGCACCTTTGTTCACCTTGATGTTCATGACGGGAGACTTCAGTGTAAAGTATTCCTTCTTGGCTGGATTGAAGTAGGAGAACGTCACCTCTGGTATGCTAAAATTGCCAGCCCTGCGAGGCATGATCAGATATTCGGCCTTCTTGGTGCCATTCATCCCCTGACTGTTGGCGTCAACCGACGAGTTGATCTTGGGATCATAGACCTCAAAATCAGGCGGGAAGACTGGTGCGGGAAGGTTGAGCAATTCGAGATTGCCACTGCCCGACACGGTCATCACCAAGGTAATGGGTTCGTTGGTTTCGACCTCGTTCCTGTCAATCGAGGCCGAGAAGTTATAATTACCCACAGCACCCGTGAAGCCAGCCGGCTTGCCGTCTTCAGGCAGACTCTTCACCTCAAGGCTGAGTGATGAGGTCTCGACATTCTTCTGGACATTGGTGTAACCACGTGAGAAGAAAGGATCGTTGAAAAAGATGTCGAACGGATCGTTGCTGCGTTGCGTGTTGCGTTGTGTGACGATCTGGGCCATACACTCGATACCCATAGGCTCAATGGAAAGTTTGCCGGCCTTTTGGGGGATCAGCACCACTTTCTTGATTTCGGCCGTCGTGTATTCAATGCCGTTGACCACCTCCGACGACTGGCGCAAGTTGCCGCTGTTGTCGCCGGCCTCTTTCATCCAGAAACCGCCATAGGAAGGCATGCGCGACACGGAAAGCTGCGACACCGGAACACGGGTATAGAGCTTGTAGGTCAGCACCACAGGCTCGCCAACATAAGCCGACTTCTTGGAGGGGGTCACCTTCAAGAACAGGTCTTGGCCATTGATGCTAGGATCGTTGGAACTTTGTTTCGGTTGACTTGAGCTTTGCTGTCCGCCTTGTGCCGTCACCCCTGCCGACGAGGCATCGGCAACCACCGTAACCTGATACGGCTCACTCTTCACCACCTTGCCATCCACCACGATGGAGGCCTCTCCGATGGTGAAATCGCCGGTGTTGTCCGCACGAAGCACATACGAATAGGTATTGCTCACCGTACGTGTCATGGAACCGTTGACGATCTGGACGCTGGAACTCGATGAGTTGAACGGCCCTCCCACTATGGTGAAATTCTCAAATGTAGGTGCCGCAAACTTCTTTCCATCGGCATTGACCTCAAAAGCAACCTTAAATTGCTCTCCCACAGACACTTGTCGCTTTGCCGACACTTTGATGCTGGGTTCTTGGGCCATCATGGCCATCGGTACCAACAACGCAATGATTAATAACTTCTTCCAAATATTCATTTTCTATCTTATTTACCAATCCTTATCCGTCTTTCGTTTCGGTTGTGTCCTGATCTTCTGTTCATTGACCTTTTCCATGGTCTTCTTCTCCTGGTTCTCAAGGGCATCCAACATGCGTTGCGCATCGTCCTTCGACATGTCCTGCTGGTTCTGCTTTTGCTGCTGTTGTTGCTGATCTTGCTGCTGTTGGTTTTGTTGCTGCTGATCCTTTTGCTCTTGCTGATCCTGTTGGTCTTGCTGCTGGTCCTGTTGTTGCTGCTGTTGTTGGCCATCGCCATCTTGCTTCTCAAACACGGCACTGACCAACACATCCATGCCCGGCATGGTGAAGAAATTGCCCAATGGTTGTACGTGCACCGAGGTGTCGCCCAACTGGCAAATCCTATATTCCTTGAATTTATAGCCAGGCTCGGGGATGTTTCTCAGCAACACGGTCTCCCCACGCGTTGCCTTGTCAACGTCGGGCAGCACATGACCACCTTCGACCATGCTGTCGGTCTCCACCTTGAAATACTCTTGCGCCTCCACAAACGAAGCTTTCACCGTCACGTCGGAGTCGAGCATCTGGAACACATTCATGTCGTTGACCGGTGCCGTGGTTGACTGATCCTTGTCGCTGACCACATAAAGCTCACCCAATTGATAACCCTGGTCGGGCTTCACGATGATGCCGATGTTCTGTCCCGGCAAAGCCAACGAATCGGTCACCCGAACGGTACCATGGGCCACGGTATCGACACTGACCCTAAAAGCCGTGCGGAATTTGGCCGTAACCGTCACGTCGAAGTCGGGCATCTGGAACACCGTATCGTTAACCGGAATGGTATCTTTCGGGCTACCCGTCTTATAGACCTTGTAATAATCCAACATGTAACTCGGTTCAGGCTGGGAATGTAGCACCACCTGCTGACCTTCGATGGCTTTCTGGCGGTCGGCCGAGATGGTGCCATGGACAGTCTTTTGGTCCACGGTGATCTTGTGCAGCTGCTTGAATTCTGCCGACACGATCACATCGAACTTCGGCATCTCGAAACGGCCTCCGCTCACATTCACCGTGACCTGCTGGTCGTCAGCCTTCACCACGATGTACTTCGACAAGGCATAGTTGTCATCAGCCTTGGAGGTCAGGGTAACCATCTGGCCGTTGAAGGCCTCCTTTTCACTCGCCTCCACCGAACCATGGGGCACCTGAGGATTGACCCAAATACGGCTCTTGACCAGATGTGCGCGACAATATTCCAGGTTGTACAAGGCATCCTCGTTGTCAGCATCAAACTTCAATGCCACCTTATAAATATTAAAGGCATTATAGTACTTGCCCTGTTCAAGCAGGCAGTTGCCCACGTTGAACACCGCCTTCGACTTCAGCTTGGCATCCGGGGTCATTTCAACCACCTTTTGGAAAGCCTCCATGGCTCCTTCGTAATTCTCCTGCATATACAAGGCGGCACCAAGGTTGAACTGCGCATCGGCGTTGGTAGGTTTGTCGGTCAACACCTTACGGTATTGTGTCTCAGCCTCGGTATAGTTGCCTTTATGATACTGGCGGTTACCCTTGCGGATCTGCCTCTCAACCGTCTGTGCCTGCACAGTCAAAGCTGAAAGCAGGCATATCACAATCATCAGTCTCTTACTCATCACCCACTCCTTTCCTCTCAAAAATGTTAAATTTGGTTTCCCAACCCTTCTTGCCGGATGAGATGAAAATCTCGATCAGCAAGAGGATGATGGCAGCCCCAACGAACCATTGGAACTGGTCCTCATAGTCGGTAAACACTTGGGTTTCGATCTCGGTCTTATCCAGTTTGGAGATGTCCTCGTAGATCTTTTCAAGACCTACATTGGAATTGTTGGCTCTCACATACATGCCTCCACCTGCATCGGCAATACGGCGCAGCATGTCTTCGTCAAGACGTGTGATGACGGTGTTGCCTTGCTTGTCCTTCTTATATCCCATCATTCGGCCATACTGGTTGTATTCAGGGATTGGGGCACCGTCGGGCAAGCCCATGCCGATGGTATAAATCTTGATGCCTTTCTTGGCGGCATTGCGGGCCGCCTCCATGGCAGCTTCGTTCTCATGGTCCTCGCCGTCAGAGATGATGACGATGGCCTTGCTCCGCTCATCGTCGGCAAACGACTTGACGGCCAGGCTGATAGCCTCACCGATAGCGGTACCTTGCGATGCCACGCTGCTCGTGTTGACCGACGACAGGAACATCTTGGCAGCGGCGTAATCGGTGGTGATGGGCAGCTGGACAAAGGCCTTGTCGGCAAACACAATCACTCCGAAGCGGTCGCCCTGCATGTCGCCAATCAGCTTATTGATGGCTTGCTTGGAGCGGTCCAAGCGGCTCGGAACGATGTCCTGCGCGTTCATCGAGTTGGATACGTCAACGGCGATGTACAGGTCGATGCCCTCGCGCTTCACCTCCTCCATCTTGGAGCCACTCTGCAAGTTGGCCAAGCCAAGGATCAGGCAGGCAATCATCAACAGGAACACCACGAACTTGAACACGCCTCGACGACTGGAGCGCAGGGGTATCAGGTACCCGCGCATCTCAACGCTGGCGAAACGTTTGAAGGTCCTATCCTGCCAAAGACGTATCAGGATATAAATGATGATCAGTACGGGGATAACGATCAACCCATACAGATACTCAGGATGTTCAAATCTCAATACATTTTCCATGGCCACTACTCCGAAATCGTTCTAAAGACAGTCTTACGTAAAAGAAATTCAAGCAACAGCAAAGCGATGGCCCAGGCCACCAAGGGATAGAACTCCTCATGGAGATGCCTGAACTCGGTCACTTCGATTTTGGAGCGTTCCAGCTTGTCGATCTCAGCGTAGATCTCGTCAAGCTTTTGGTTGGAGGTGGCACGGAAGTACTTGCCGCCTGAGCTGTTGGCAATGGTAACTAGTAGCTTCTCGTCAATTTCCACCTTCATCTGCTGATACTGCACCCCAAACACGGTCTGCACCGGAAAAGGAGCCGTCCCGTAGGAACCCACGCCAATGGTATAGACGCGAATGCCGAAAATCTTGGCCATCTCAGCCGCCGTGTAAGGATCCACCGAGCCTGCATTGTTCATGCCGTCGGTGAGCAGAATGATGACCTTGGATATGGCCTCGCTGTCCTTCAAACGGTTGATGGCGGTGGCCAAGCCGTCACCGATGGCGGTGCCGTCGTCGATCATGCCGCTCTTCAGCTCCTTGAGCATGTTGAGCATCACGGTATGGTCGGTGGTCAGCGGCACTTGGGTGAACGACTCGCCGGCAAACACCACCAAGCCCATACGGTCGGTAGGACGACCCTCCACAAAATCGGCGGCCACCTTCTTGGAAGCCTCCAAACGGTCAGGTTTCAGGTCACGGGCCAACATACTGCCCGAGATGTCCTGTGCCAGGATGATGTCAATGCCTTCAATATTGGAGGTCTCGCTCGTGGAGGTACTCTGAGGACGGGCAATGGCCACGATCAACAGCGCCAAAGCGGCCATTTTCATGACAAACAGGAGATGACGGGCATATACCCTCCAACTTCTTGGCAACCCATCGAAGCCTGTGGTGTCGGAATAGCGCACCGAGGCTTCCTGCTTCTTGTGCCGCAAGATATACCATACGATCGCAATGGGGATGACCAAAAGTCCCCACAACAGCTTGGGATTCGCAAAGGTGATGTTCTCAAACATGTTTCACCTCCTCTTCTTTGGCCTGCATGGCCTGATAATGGGCATAGCTGTCGTTCACGAAATCCGTCATGTCGCTCATGGCGTTGTCGTTCTCCAACGGAGAAGCCGAATATTTGGCGAACTTCACCAGATCCGACAGCTCCATCGTTTCCTTCAACTTTCCATAAAGCCTTTCATCGAAATTAAGGTCGCGGACTTCACGAAGAATATCGTCAGTGGCCATCTCCACGGCGTTCACCTGGAACTGGCCTTCGATATACTCACGGGCGATGTCGGTAAGGCCGGAGTAGTATTCCTTGACCTTTCCAACCTGCCACAGCTTCTGCTGCTTCAGGCTCTCCAGGTCGCCGATGGCCTTGGTGTAAGGCGGGATCACAGGACCCTTGATCGGCTCGCCATTTTCATCGACTTTCGGCTTGCGGTGCTTGACGAAGTACCATGCCACCAAGCCTGCCAGCACCAGCAGCAACGCGCCCAAGATCCATGGGAAGACCTCTTGCATCGAAACGGGTTTCTCGATAGGCGGCACCAATGGCCTGAAAGCTTGGGTGGTGTCAACGGCGATCGTGGTGGCATAAAGCTGCAACGGATCGGTGTAAGCTTTCATGCGCAGCTGACTCTCTGCCGAAGGGGCATAGGTCAAGCCAACAGGCGGCACCTGCACATAGCCGGTGTCAAACGTCATCAAGGTCAGTTGTTGCTGAACGATGATGTTGCTGTCGGCATCGGCGGTACGCAGCAGGTCGCTGCGTTTCAGTATGTCAATTTGTGCTGACAAGGTGTCAGTCGCAAACTCGTTCCATTCCACATAATAGCCGTAAGGCACCTTCATCGACAGATCAAGCGAGAAAGGCTTGCCCACGGCGACATGCTCATCATCGACCTTGGCGGTGACTTCGACATTTTGTGCCGCCGCCATCGCCAAAAGCCCGAATGTCATCGATATGATCAAAAACAATCTTTTCATCGTCTTGACTCCCTCTTCTTGAACAATTGCATCAAAGGTTTCACATAGTCTTCATCGGTGTAAATCAAAGAGTTGTCAATGCCTTGCATGGTAAAAAGGCGGTTGAGCCTCAACGACTCCTGCTTTATCATCTGCAGGTAGGCGTTGTGCCATGCGCGGCTGGAGGTGTCCACCCACTTCTCGCGACCCGTCTCGGCATCCTTGAACTTCACCAAGCCGACTTTCGGAATTTCCATTTCGCGACGGTCGGTGATACGCAAGGCCACCAGGTCATGCTTGTTGGCGGCGATACGCAGCTCCGGCTCAAAGTCCTTGGCCGTCATGAAGTCGGAGATGAGGAAAGCGGTGGTTCTGCGCTTGATGGCAGAAGTCAGGAAACGCAATCCCTCGCCAATGTCGGTGCCGTTCTCCTCCGGCCTGAAATCAACAATCTCGCGGATGATGCGCAGGATATGGGTGCTGCCTTTCTTAGGCGGGATGAACTTCTCGATCTTGCTGCTGAAGAAGATGACGCCGACCTTGTCGTTGTTCTGGATGGCCGAGAAGGCCAACACAGCGGCAAGCTCAGCGGTCAGGTCGCGTTTCGACTGCTCCTTCGATCCGAAGTCGTTGGAGGCCGACACGTCGATGAGCAACATGACCGTCAACTCACGCTCTTCCTCGAAGATCTTGACGAAAGGCCTGTTGAATCGGGCGGTGACGTTCCAGTCGATGTTGCGGATGTCATCGCCGTATTCGTACTCACGCACCTCGCTGAAGGTCATACCACGCCCCTTGAAGGCACTGTGGTACTGGCCCGAGAAGATGTGGTTCGAGAGGCCACGCGTCTTGATCTCGATCTTTCTAACCTTTTTGAAAATGTCGTTTGCTTCCATGGATAAAATGATCATCCGCCTCCGGCGGATGATAGCTCGGTAGAAAACGGATTCCTACCGAGCTATCATCCCTTCGGGATGTTTATTTACGGAACCTCAACGGTGTTTAATATCTCATTAATTATTTCTTCTGTTGTAACATTCTCAGCCTCTGCCTCATAGGTCAGGCCGATACGGTGGCGCAACACGTCGTGGGCGACGGCGCGGACGTCTTCGGGAATGACGTAGCCACGACGTTTGATGAAGGCGTAGGCCTTCGACGCCAGTGCCAGGTTGATGGTGGCACGTGGCGAGCCGCCGTAGCTGATCATGTTGGCATATTTCTTCAGCTTGTAGTCGCCAGGGAAACGTGAGGCGAACACGATGTCGGTGATATAATTCTCGATCTTCTCGTCGAGGTAGATCTCACGGCAGACCTCACGGGCACGGATGATGTCCTCAGGCTTGATGACTGCGTTGATCTTGGCGGCGGCATTGCCGATGTTCTGACGGAGGATGAGCTTCTCTTCGTCCTTCTTGGGATAGTTGATCACGACCTTAAGCATGAAACGGTCCACCTGAGCCTCAGGCAGCGGGTAGGTACCTTCCTGTTCGATAGGGTTCTGGGTAGCCATCACAAGGAAAGGATCCGGCAGCTTGAAGGTCTCGTCGCCAATGGTCACCTGATGCTCCTGCATGGCTTCGAGCAGGGCACTCTGTACCTTGGCGGGAGAACGGTTGATTTCATCTGCCAGGATGAAGTTGGCGAAGATAGGACCTCGACGGGTCACGAACTCTTCGTTCTTCTGGCTGTAGATCAGGGTGCCGATTAAGTCGGCAGGCAACAGGTCGGGGGTAAACTGAATACGGCTGAAGTCGGCATCGATAGCCTGCGCCATCGACTTGATGGCAAGGGTCTTGGCCAGACCGGGGACGCCTTCCAACAGGATGTGTCCGTTGGCCAAAAGGCCGATCAGCAAACGTTCGGTCATCTGTTTCTGTCCGACGATGACCTTGTTCATCTCCAGGTTGATCAAGTCAACAAACTGGCTCTCACGCTGGATTTTCTCGTTCAATTCACGAATGTCAGTTTCTATCATTTTATGTTGATTTGTTTATTTATTGATTTGTTGGCGGGAGGTCCGTCAAAAAGTGTGCAAAATTAGTGCTTTGTCAGGAAAAATAACTCCTATTTAATAATTTTATTGTTGGGGTTTTATTATTTTTGTGCGTTCATCTATGGGAAACACTATGATTCGAAAGATATATAAATTCGGCGGCGCATCTGTCAAGGATGCCGATGCCGTCCGCAACCTCAAAAATATCGTAGCTGATCACAAGGACGAGGACATCTTCCTAGTGGTGTCGGCCATGGGAAAGACTACCAACATGCTGGAGAAAGCCTTGAAAGATTTCCGCGACAACAATGGGGAATTGGGCATCGACGCCCTCAGTGAGGTGATGAGCTATCACGAGAAGATCATCTTGGATTTGTTCGACCAAAACCATGAACATCCAGTGATTGAGTCTGTTTCAGAACTGTTCATCGAGCTTTGGGAGAAGCTGCAAAACACCGACCTGCCTTACGATTACCAATATGACCAAACGGTGAGCTATGGCGAGCTGATCTCCACCACCATCATCCAGGAATACCTGAACCACTGCGACGTGCCATGCCGCTGGCTGGATGCCAGAAAATACGTTTTGACCGACGACCGTTTCCGTGCCGCCTCACCCGACTGGGATGAGACTCGCCTGCGCATCAGCAAACTCAACGACGAGCATATCCACGGCATCGTATGCATCACCCAAGGCTTCATCGGCGCTACCGTTGACGGCAAACACAATGTCACTCTAGGCCGTGAAGGCTCCGACTACACCGCCGCCATCTTCGCCAACTGCCTTGATGCCGAGGAGGTCACCATCTGGAAAGACGTCGATGGCTTGCTCAACGCCGACCCCAAGCGCTTTGACGAGACTGTGCAACTCCCCCATATCACCTACTCCGAAGCCATCGAATTGGCTTTCTACGGCGCCTCCGTCATCCATCCCAAGACCATCAAGCCGCTGCAAAACAAGAACATACCCCTCAAGGTTCAATCATTCCTCCACCCCGACCATGCACCATCCGTCATCGACGGCAAAGCCGATAGGAGCATCGAGAAGATCCCGTCGTACATCGTCAAGGACGACCAAACACTGGTATCCATCTCGCCTCGCGACTATTCGTTCATGAACGAGCACAACCTGCAGCTCATTTTCGCCGCCTGCGACGAGTGGGGCATCCACGCCAACGTCGTCCAGACCTCCGCCTTGATGCTCTCGTTCTGCTTCGACCACGACGAGCGCAAGCTGAAAGGCCTACTCGCTTCGCTCCGCGAGACCTTCCAAGTGAAATACAACAAGGGCTTGACGTTGTTCACCATAAGACATTACGATTATTCCTATACCATGGGCGACCGTTTCTTGGAAGGGAAAAAAGTCTATCTGAAACAAAGCAGCCGAAGCACGTTGCAGTTTGTAGTGGGAAGATAAAAGATAAAAGTTGAGAATTATTGCGAGGATACATACAGAATTCCCGACCAAGTTCGGGATTCCGAGGCAGAGCGGCATCATTGAGTCGCTCAAAGGCACCATTGTGTTTGAGCCTGAATACCGCAACCCTGATGCCGTCAGGGGATTGGACGAATTCTCGCATCTGTGGCTCATTTGGGAGTTTTCCGAGGCCAAGCGCGACGAGTGGTCGCCGACGGTGAGACCTCCACGCTTAGGAGGCAACGTACGCAAGGGCGTGTTCGCCACACGGTCGCCTTTCCGGCCCAACCCCATCGGGCTTTCATGCGTAAAACTTGAGCGTATCGAGATGGATCCCAACCTCGGGCCTGTGCTTCACGTCAGCGGCGCCGACCTGATGGATGACACGCCGATCTATGACATCAAGCCGTACATCGCCTATACCGACAGCCATCCCGAAGCCGTCAGCGGATTCGCCACCAAACCGGCGGAATACCTCTTAACAGTGGATTTCCCTGAAGAACTACTAAGCAAAGTCCCCGAAAGCCAGCGCAAGAGCCTGATCGCCGTGCTTGAACACGACCCACGGCCTCAGTACCAAGACGATCCCGAGCGTATTTATGGCATGGCTTTCGCCCACCTCGAAGTGCGATTCAAGGTGGAGCAAAAGCATTTAACCGTAGTGGAAATCCTTTGATTTACTTAATCTTCCGGATAGCAGTCTGCAAGATCTTCATGCCTTCATTGGCCTCGTAGATGTAGGCAATGACATAGCAATTGTCGGCATTGTAATCGTCGGACAAAGTCAGGCTGAACGACTTGTTGAACAGATGGTCGTCGTCGAAAGCCATGCTTTCGCCATAAGCACCGTTAAAGGTGGTGCGGAACACATTATGATTCACATAATTGCTATTCGGCGACGAACCCTCAACAGCCTGTTTGGCCACAATGTTGTCCTCCATCAGGCATACCGTCACGGCCAGGTCACCCGTAATATCTTCAAGTTCCATGGCGTCGATGGTAGCGGTCAACTGGCGTGTGGTTTCATCATAACTGTTGGCCAACCTGATCTCAATGGTCTGTGGCTCTGCAAGAGCTTCAACCACCGCATCCGTCCATTCACTATCATGAAGAATGTAGCCCGAGAGCAGCTTGACGCGATTCACCGAACCCGCAGGATTGAAAGTGTTGTTGTTAAACCACTCAGTACCCTCAGGAGTTCGCAAATCGGGATTGTTATTATAAGGATTGGCCAATCCACCAGCATGGACGCTCAGCACGACAAGGTGGTCGTATTGCGCTTGAAGCCCGTGGGCGATTTCGGCGGCTGCAGGGCAATTGGAACAATGAGCGCCTGTGTAATCGTGAAGCAGAACGGTCTTGCCTGTAGGTTCCAGCACCAATGCCTGAACGATGGCGGTCACCGTGTATTCAGCCGTCGTCCCATTGATGGCGGTCACAGTATAGACAACGGGATTGGTGAAATCTTGAGCCTCACCCGAAGCGGGGTTCACCGTGGCACCGGCCGACACCTCAATGGTAGGCACCAACTGTGTGACATCGGTCTCGGGTGGAAAGGTCATCGTGACAGTCTTGCCGACCTCGTCGATCACGCCTTCACACTCGGGGTCGGCAACGACGAACGAAAGGATGGCCTTCTCGTTCTCCTCATCGTGAACCACGGCAGTGACTTGGTATTCCACCTTGGAGCCATCGTAGGCGGTGACCGTATAGACCACGGGGTTGGTGAAGTCCTGGGGCACGCCCGATGCAGGACTCACCGTGGCATAAGTGGAAACCACGACAACAGGCTTCAGTTGGCTCACATCGGTTCCTCCCGGGAAATCCAATGTGACCGTATGTTGGTTCTGGTCAATCAAGCCCACGACGCTATCCACCTTGAATTCAATGATTTCCTTGGCCTCGTCGGCACCCACCAGATAAGGCTCTTCAATGACATCGCAAGCGGCAAAGCTCATCAGGGCGACTGCCAAAACAACGAACAATCTATTTATCTTTTTCATTTTCAATGTCTTAATTCGTTAGAAACTGGTTGAAACGGTCAATGAGACACCACTTGAGGCGGGTACGGTACGGCAAACGCCGCCCACACACACCACGCCTTCGCTTTGGCGGCCTGCGCTCAGCATGACGCGGGTGGCATCCTGGATATAACTCACTGTACCTGAGAAGTAATGGTCGCGGTATTCCTCCACGGGGTTGCCGTAGTTCCACTTGTCGGCAAGTGAGAACGACCAATGCGGAGTGATGGTGTATTCCACCAAGGCTGCAGCCCAATGGCCACGTTTCTGGAAGTCCTTCTTCTCATCGTCAGGCACGGCATAACCCCTATGAACCTCGTTTTCCCAAAGGCCTTGCAGCTCGAGGCGCATGCTTTGGCGCTTGTTGAGTTTATAGGTCACATCCAGGAATGCGATGTTGGCTTTCACTGCGGGTGAACCCTGATGGCCTTCGATGGTCTCGATATCATAGTACAGATTGATGTATTGCGCGGTCAAATGCCAGTCCTTGTTGATCTTCTTGTCGATCTCAAAGTTGATGTCGCGGAAAAAGCGATGGTCGCTGATGGCAAAGAACTTGGAGGTATAACCGTAAGTGCCGCTTTGCCACAAGGTCATCTCGTTGCCCGTCATGACGGAGTCGCGGACGATGTCGTTCACCTGGCTGAAGTTGAAGGCCAGCTTGGTGCCATATTTGCCGCCCAAGGCAGTGCCTTTGGGGATGGTGTAGTTCACCTGGAACTGAGCCGCCATCTCGCCGTTGGGCTGTGTGGAATAGGTGTAGAGCGAAGGCAGGCTGTGGGTATGCGTGTAGTTGATCGGCGGGATGAAGTTGATGTCGAGGTCGTTCTCCATGGCGGTGTACATCGACTTGAAACTCATGTTGTCGGTACGTTTCACCTGCAGCACCACGCCGAGACCCTTTTGGGAATACGACAGCGAGCTAAGCAAGGAGCGGCCCGAAGTATAGATGAAGTGGTTGATGGCCGAGGGGTCGTTGGCTTTGTAGGCATATTCAGTGGAGAAGGCGAAACGTCCATAGCCCAAGTTGATACGTCCTGCAGCGGCAGCCACGTTCTGTGGGATCTTGTAGGTGTTGCTCTTCTTGGTGATGCTCTTGGTGACGAAACTACCGCCCAAGGTCACTTTCAACTCACTATCGCTCAACGAGTCAATGCTCTGGTTCAGGTCCCACTCGCCATCGATGCCAGTGACTGTGCCGCGATAGTCGCTGTCCTTGAAGTCGCGCTCAAGGTAAGGCGACCAATAGTAGCGCTGACGGCCATAGATGCCCTTGAGGGTCACGCCCTTGGTCGGACGGACTACGGTGCGCACGCCACGCAAGGCGTTGTCCATGCCCAGCGACCATTCCTCGTAGGCGCGAAACACCAAACCGCTGCCAAACTGGTCATAGATGTCGCCCACAGTGACGCCAATGAAACCATTGTCGTAAGTAGCGAAGAAGTTGGCCAGTCCCAAGCCGTTCAGCTCGCTACGAAAGCCGTTCATCTCAGGCATGAAAGCCTCGAAACGCATGCCCGCCGAGAAATCGCCCAAGGTATAGCCAACCTTACCGAAACCGTTGATACCCAGTTTCTTGCCTTTTAGATCAGTGATATCAATGCCTTTATCCAACCGATAGTACTGGGCATCAGTCTGGAAACTGCCGTTCACCAGGGCCTGATCCAAAAACGATTGGGCACGCAACGTTAGCGCGCCCAATAACAATATAGGTAATATTACTCTTCTCATCTTCTGTCTTCTGACTTCTTACTTCTTCAATTTCAAAATCTCCTCGTAGAGATCATTTTCAGCGCCGTCAATATAGCCTGAATGTTGATACACCAATTTGCCGGTGCCGTCGAAGAGGAAGGTGTAAGGCGGGTTGTTCACGTTCATGGCGCGGGCCAAGTCCTTGTTGACGTCGAGCAGGACCTCAAACTCCCAGCCCTTGCCTTCAACGAAAGGCTTCACCTTGGCGGTGGAACGCGAGTCATCGATAGAGACCGAATAGATCTTCACGCCGGTCTCGTCCTTCCAGTCCTGATAGACCTCGTCCAAGGCGTTGTGCTCCTTGATGCAGGGGCCGCACCAGGTAGCCCAGAAGGTCATCACAAAAGGCTTGCCGTTGTTTGACAGCTTGGCGACGTTAACATCCTGGCCTTGAAGGTTTTTGACGGTGACGTTGGGGAGATCCGACTTTTGCTGTGCCTGGAGGCCTGCGACCATCATCACAGCGAATAAGAGAACAAATAGCTTTTTCATGATAGTAAGTTGTCTATAAATTCTAAATTATTAATTCTCAATTAAATATCATTGTAAACTTCTAAAATCTTACAGTCGCCTTGAGCCTTGACATTCACCTTTTCAATGACATTAGGGATCAAAACGACCTCACCCGTATTAACAAATACCGAGCCATTTTCCCATTCAAGGTCAAATTTCCCTTCCACGGGGAAGAGGAGCACGAACGAATCAAGCTCGGAGTAATCCTTGGCCATCTCGCCTTTGAGGTGCAGCACGTTGGTGGTGAAATAAGGCGAATCTACCACGGGGACGGTCTTGTTAATCACCTGCTCGTAAGGCGATTTATAGTTCTCCACGGGATCGAAATCAACGGCATCGAGCGACTGTGGGATGTGCAGCTCGCGGCGCATGCCGGCCACATCGATACGGTCCCAGTCATAAATCCGGTAGGTGGTATCGCTGGTCTGCTGGATCTCGGCCACCACGATACCCGGACCGAGCGCATGGACGCGTCCGGCAGGGATGTAAAACACGTCGCCCTGCTCAGCCGTTTCATGGTTGAGCACCGTTTGGATGGCATTGTCCTTCAGCACACGGATGTATTTCATGCGGTCCATCTTGCAGTTGAAGCCCGACACCAGCTCCGCGCCTCGGTCGGCCTGCATCACATACCACATCTCGGTCTTGCCGTTGCCGATCTCACGCTGCTCGGCCAGTTCGTCGTCAGGATGCACCTGAACCGAGAGCCAGTCGTTGGCATCGATGATCTTGATTAATAACGGAAACTGCTCGCCGTATTTGTCGAACACACCTTCGCCGACGAGGTCGCCCATGAAGGTCTCCACCAAGTCGTTGATCTCGTCACCCGCAAAGTCGCCGTTGACGATCACGCTTTGCTCGTCCCAGAGACCCGAGAGCAGCCAGGCTTCGCCACAGTTGGGCAGCTTGCCATAGTCGAGGCCGATGACGTCTTTGATCTTACGTCCGCCCCATATCTTGTCTTTAAAGATGGGCTTGAATTTCAGGGGATAAAGTACGGTTGACATGTTTTTCTGTTTTTCGCGGGCAAAGATAAGATAAAAAGTTAAAAGATAAGAGATAAAAGATAAAAGTGTTTACCTTTGCAATGCAACAATAGCTTTGTATGGAAAACCTCATTGAATTACGTCATATCCTCCATGTGCATCCTGAATTATCGGGACGGGAAACGTTGACTAACAAGATTTTAAACGAATGGGTGAAGCAAACCCGGCCAGACCTGCTGATCGAGAAGATCGGTGGATATGGGCTGGCGGCAGTTTACAAAGGCAAGGAGCCTGGAAAACGGATTCTGATCCGTGGCGATATTGATGCGTTGCATATTCCAGAGCCGAACGACATTCCTTATCGCTCACAAAACCAAGGCATTTCACACAAATGCGGACACGACGGGCATGCCACCATCCTCTGTGGATTGGCGCAATGGCTCGGCGAACAGCGTCCCGACAAGGGTGAGGTAGTCTTGTTGTTCCAACCCGCTGAAGAGACGGGGCAAGGTGCCAAAGCCATCTTGGACGACCCTCAGTTTGAGCAGATCAAACCCGATGTGGCCTACGGATTGCATAATTTGCCCGGCTTCGAAAAAGGCCAAATCATGGTGCGCGAGGGCTGTTTTGCAGCGGCATCGTTCGGGCTGAAACTTGTATTCGACGGTCGCACCGCCCATGCCTCACAACCTGAGACGGGACACAGTCCCTCAGAATTAATAGCCCAGCTGATCCATTATCTGGAGAAGAAACGCGAACAGCTGAAAGCAGTGAAACCCTTGACCACCTTCGTAATCACCCATGCCATTTTGGGCGAGGAGACCTTCGGCGTAGCACCCGGCCATGCCGAAATCTGGCTTACCTTAAGGAGTTTCAACGATCGTAACCTTGAGCTGATGTCGAACGAGATCATAGAGTTCTGCCGAGCCAAAGCCAAAGATTATCTCTTCGATTTCAACTTCTCCGAACATGAGGCCTTTGCAGCCACCAACAGCGATCCTGATTGCGTCCGCACCATAGAGCAAGCGGCACAAAACCTCGAGTTAAAACTCGGCCATCTAAATGAGCCTTTCCGTTGGTCGGAGGATTTCGGAAGGTTCGGAAGCATATGCCCCATCGGTTTCTTTGGATTGGGTTCGGGATTGGAACAACCTGCCCTTCATAATCCCGAATTTGACTTCCCGGATGACATTCTGGAAACGGGGATGACAATGTTTTGGGAGATTATCCGACAGGAGCTACCAGCTGCTTCCGGCACCACCGCCTGAGGTGCTGCCCCCTCCCCACGAGCCCCTGGAGCTGCTTGAGCTGCTTGAGCTGGAATAACTGCTTGAACTGTAAGAACCGCTTGAGCCACCCGAATCGTCAGAATCTTTAGAAAACCACGATACTATCCATGCCAACAGAATAATAGAAAACACCACTATGATGGCTAAAACAGTATCGGAAACCGAGCCGTTCGATTCCGCCGCCTTGATGATTTTCGACTTGACCTTATCATTGGTCAAATAGCCATAAACGGCAACGACTCCCTCAATAAGACCCTTGTCGTAATCTCCGTTCTTGAAATGAGGCAACATGTAATGCTTCTGGATGTAAAGGCACGAAGCATCCGTCAGGTCAGACTCCAAGGAGGTTCCTGTGGACATGAACATCTTTCGGGCATCATACGATACGGTGATAAGCAGCCCTCGATTTGTTTCGGCCTTCCCTATTCCCCACAAATTGAAAAGCTCATAATTGAAATTGAAATGTTTCGGATTTGGAACCGTTTGTGGTGTATATACACCCGCAAACACCGAAGTCACGACCGACAATGCGAGAAGTAGTATCAGCAGTGCTATTTTCATGTGTTTCATCTCTCAATTTGAATGCAAAGATAACTGTTTTTCATCGAAGAGCACTCAGATTCAAGACCATCCCCAACAAACGCGACTTGGAAGCCTATGCCCAATCGTTGCGTTTGGAGCCTATCCGTAAGAAAGATGGAAAAACGATGGGGATATTGCACGACTGACGGTGATATTTATCTGAATCCCAGACTCATCTGCGCACCTAGGTGCTGCATCGAATACGTCATCACCCACGAATTGTGCCATTTGGCGCATCGTAATCATAACAAAGAGTTCTATGCGCTGCTAACCAAAGAGATGCCGCATTGGGAAAAATGGAAGACAAAATTGGAGCGGATGATGGTATAATTTCCTATTTTTGCGGAAAACAACCCTCATGGAAACCCAAGTCAAAAACCCCTTTGTGATCCGCTGCGAGTACTGTGGCGGCGACCAGAGCTTCGACATCGTCAAGCAGAGATACACCTGCGCCCATTGCGGTGCCGAGGCCACCAACGCCGAGAAAAACGCGGAATTCCGACATTGGAAAAACCTTCGTCAAGTCAGCTTCATGCAGGAATCCAGCAAGGTCAAGAACTTCGCCTGCCCCAGTTGCGGAGCCCAAACCCTGGCCAGCAGCGAAGACGTCTCGGCCAAATGTCCGTTCTGCCAAAACACCATGATCGACGCCAAGTTCTCGGGAACCGAGGTGCCCGAGGTGATCATCCCCTTCAAGATCACCCAAGAGGAAGCCGAAAAGCGTTTAAGGAGCTGGATATCATCCAACACGAAAAACCCCGTCGCCAAAGCCATCGAAAAAAGCATGGATCGCTTCTCAGGGTGCTACCTGCCCTACCATATCGTCAGGGGCGCGTTTAGCGGCGACATGTACATCTCCGACCAAGCCGGCATCGGCCACGCCTATCCCTTCATGGCCTACCTGAGCCATACCGCCGTGAACGCCTCCAAGGACTGGGACAACCTCTTCCTCGACGGCATCGAGCCGTTCGACTTCAGTGAAGCCAGGGATTTCGACTTCCGTTATCTCAATCACCAAAAAGCCAAGATCCAAAACGTGGAGCCTGACGGACTGGCTTCCAGAATTCGGGAAGAAACCACCAGCGAGCTTCAAGAGACACTGTCGAAAAAAGTACGCACCAAGGAGATTACCTTAGCAATGGCCTATCAGAATAACGAGACCATTCTCGCCGCCCTCCCCGTCTATCTGGTGAAATGCGGCAACGGCATCACCGCCGCCGTTAACGGACAGACCGGTAAGATCTCCATCGCCACGGGAAAAGAGAAAAACCTGACGGGCCTTTGGTGGATCTATCCCACTTTGGCAGCCCTCGCTGTTGGCGTGTTGGGCTCCATTTTTGGCAATTTGCAACTAGGACTCATGGGAGCCTTGGTTTTCGGCATGGTCTTTTTCGCCATCGCCCATAACCGCCATCACAAAGAAATCGTCAAAGAGATACTCACCGATCCTAAGGCCACGAAGAGCCACAACGATACACGATCGGAATTCTTCGTTGATTTAGGCAACAGCTATGTACCTGTCCAAATCAAGTTCTTCACTCCATGGCGCAGCATCAAGACGGCTTTGATCCTCATTGCGGTGATCTTCCTGCCCGTGCTGATCGCCATCCCCATCCAACTCCTTCGTGGCGGAAGCATCACCGACATCCAAATCGGCTACGGCGCGGCATGGTACTGCATCCCAGGATTCTTCACCATCCTTGCTGCCGGTGGTCTGGCCAAAGCCATGATGTATGGTGAGCCGTTATATTATGTGAGGCTCCCTAACGGAAAGACAAAACGGGTCAAGGTCCCCAAACAGAAAGCAACCCAACCGCATGACACTTCGGATGCCGCCTACGCAAAAAGGACGAGCCTGCAAAACCTCATGGTTAACTCGAAAAGCTTGTTGCACTCCAAGGAAGGGTGCTTTTTGATCGGATTCCTTGTTTTCCTGTTGTTGGGAAGCGTTTTGGCAATGTTGCCAGATCTCTTCTAGAACATCCTCATGATTTCGCTGACAATAGCCCTCGAATAGGCGTTGGCCACCTCAACGATGAACTTGCCGAAATCCACGCGGGCGTTATGGTCGGCCGTGTCGCTGATGGTGCGGATTACCGTGAAGGGGATGCCGAACTCCAGGCACACCTGAGCCACTGCGGCGCCTTCCATCTCAACACATTGAACGTCAGGCAACAAGCCTAGGATCTCACGGCGTTTCTCGTCGCTGTTGATGAACTGGTCGCCCGAAGCAATGTCACCGAAATAAAGCGAGGGAGCCAGATTGAACTCTTTGATAGCTTCATCACTTACGATGTGTTCCACACCCTTTTCCAACAGATGGGAAACGGCCTCGCCTGCCAATGCTGACAAGTCAGGATCGCTATCGATGTAAACTCGATTCACCAAAGGTATCTCAAAACGTGACATCATGGGGCGGGCATCCAGATCGTGCTGAACCAACCGTTTTGAGATCACAATGTCGCCCACCTTGAGGCCGTCGGCAAGGGCGCCTGCCGTACCGATAAAGAGGAGGTCGGTGACCCCGAATTCCTGCACCAGCAATGTCGCCGTGATGGTAGCGGCCACCTTGCCCCATTTGGAGAAGGCCACCACGCAGCGCACGTTGTTGATCTTACCGACTACGAATTCACGATTGGCAATTTTCACGATAGTTTTTTCCGTCAGCAAGGCCTTCACCTCGTCGATTTCTTGCGCCATTGCGCCTAATATTCCGATGTTTCGCATAGTTTGCAAAGATACATCTATTTTTTGATTTCGCAACATTTTCATAGAAATAAAAAGCCGTTTTCAGGACTTTACGGAGAAGATTTTAAAAAACACCTTTTTTAATAAAAAAATCTTCTTAAATTTGCACCGTTTTTATAAAATAAAGCAGAATAAAGTCAATCAATTGTAAATCAACAAAATAATTAATCATTAAAACAAACAATCAAAGAAAAATGAAAAAACTTTTCATTACCTTAGCACTTGCTCTCGGCCTTGTGATGACGGTTCAGGCCCAAGAGAGAGGTCTTTTCAACCAGGGTTCCTCCAAGGGGAGCTACGACAATTATTCCACGGACAACCGTGACGGTGAAGCCCCCATGTTCGGCCTGCCCGGCTCCCATGGCTCAACCGAAGACGCACAAACCCCATTGGGCACCGGCACCGCGCTGCTCCTCGGCCTGGGCGCAGCTTACCTCGTGGCTAAAAAACGCAAAAACAAAAAGCACCACAACGCAAAGTTTTTTCTAATGGCCGCCGCGATGACGGCGGGCTATTTGAACACATGGGCACAAGAGACACCTGCGTATTCTTTAACTTTTGAAAAACTTTCGACTGGAACGAATTTCAACTCTTATACTGCTGCTCATACTATTACGGTTTCTGGCAAAGGATGGAGTGTGTATGGGAATCAGTCTCTTGGCTCTTTTCTTGGAGTCGGAGGGAAAAATACCACTGCACTAGACAGAACGTTAACAAGTAATGTTACCGTGATTAACAAGAATATTTATAAAGCTGTCATAAACCATTTAAGTATTGTTAATGGCAAAAATTCATCACTAACAATTAATTCCATAACAATCGAAGGCTCTACGAATTCTAGTTTTCCCACGAATGGAACCATTTCAAAAACAATAACTTCTCCAAGTGTTTCTTCTTCAGGCAGTTTGACCTTTGAGCCTGACGAAGCTTGGGTAGCTAATTCATACTTCAGAATTAAAGTTAATTGTCAAATATCAGGATCTAATAATTGTTATATAAAAATCGAATCTATAAACTTTTATGAAGAACAAACCACAGAACCAACCATTACCGTTCCCACAGCCCCTTTAACAGACTTCACTTATTCCCACGGCAATGGCCCCAGCGAGCCTCAATCGTTTACTGTTAGCGGAGTAAATCTTACTACGAATTTGAGCATTACCGCTCCAACACATTATGAGCTTCGCCAAGGCACAGATGGTTCATGGACAAATTCCATTTCTCTGATACCTTCAAGCGGAACCGTAAGCAGCACAACTATCTATGCTCGTTTGAAAAGCGGCTTGAGCGTTGGAAACTACAATTCGGAAAACGTAAATATCACTTCAACTGGTGCTACTGCAAAAACCGTTTCCCTATCGGGTTCAGTAACAGGCTATACCCTAACCTACAATGGAAACGGCAATACAAGCGGTAGTGTCCCAACTGATGCAACAGCATACGGAAAAGGTGCTTCAGTCACAATTAAAGACAACACAGGCTCATTGGTAAAAACACATTATGATTTTGCTGGCTGGACAAGAAACATTGGAAGCACACCAAAAACATACGCTCCCGGTGACACCCTAATTATCAAGGCCAACACCACGGTTAATGCTGTTTGGGCACCAAAAACCCATACCTTTACCACAACTGTAACACCTGATAACAGTGGTACGATTGTCGCAAAAAACAGCAGTAATGAAACCGTGGCAAGCGGTAGCGCAGTGGCCGAGACTGCACAACTCACTCTCACTGCAACTCCAGCCCAAGGTTACAACTTTACATCATGGAGTTTTGAGGGAACAGGCTCTACACTGTCAAGTACAAGCACCAACCCAACAACATTTACGATGGGAACTGATAATGCAACTGTAACTGCTACATTCACAGCTCGCACACCTGCAACGGTCACCTTACATCATGGCGAAGGTGGAAACACTACCACGGTGGTGAACACCTACACCGATGCCACGGTGGGCGACCTGACGGCTCCCGCTACAGTTAACGGCTGGACGACGATGGGTTGGGTGTTGAGTTACACCTCTGGCAATCCCGCATTGGTATCTTCCTCTACATTAATTGATGCCATTGATGATGCTAACCACGAACTTACCCTTTATGCGGTTTATACAAAGGGTTCCAACACCTTCTCAAGAATCACGAGTACTGATGATTTGGAATCCGGAACTTATATGATTTGCGGTTATGGTGGTAGTAACTATTATTTGATGGATGGCGCTGGTACAAATGTCATGAATCGTACCACAGCTATAACTGTAACCAATAACTCATTTGAGTATTCTGTGGGTAAGAAATTTGTGCTTGGTGGCACGAGTGGTGCATACACGTTTTATGATGGTAGCAAATATTTATCTACTGAAGAAACTTCCAACAGTACATTGCTGACCTTATCTGATGAATTAGGCGATTATGGTAAATGGGATATTTCATTCACTACTTCAGGAATTGTTCAAATCAAAAAAAATAATACATCTCGTTATGTAAGTTATTATCATAATAGTTCCGCTTTCAATTGTTATACTACCCCAAATACAGTTTACTTGTTCAAGCAAACTTCCAACGACTTGCAAATCACGACCACTCCAGTGGGCGATAAGTGTACCGTTACTTACGATGTGAATGGTGGCGATGGTACAGCTCCAACCGACAACACCCAATACAATGTTGGAGCCACGGTTACAGTAGCTGATGGAACAGGACTGTCGAAAACTGGTTATTCATTCAATGGCTGGAACACCAAAGCCAACGGCACGGGAACCGCTCATGCAGCTAACTCAACCTTTACTATCAACGAGAACACAACGCTTTACGCACAATGGGCAATCCAATCGTATGCTTATACCTTAAACGTGACTGGTGCCGATGCCACAGCTTCTGCTGTTCTGAAAGTAGATAATGAAAATGTTGGCGCAAATGCTTCCATCCAATACAACAAGGAAGTTACGATTGCGGTGACACTTAGCGATGCGGCCGCATACGTCTACAATGTTTCGGTAGTGAAAACTGGCACAACCGACGCTGTTACCGTTTCGAACAACAAGTTCACCATGCCCGATAGCCCTGTTACGGTTACGGTAACTACAGTGGTTAATCCTTATAGGTATGCTACTTTGTCAAGTTCAGATATGCAAAGTATGAGTAATGCTGGTACAGCATATGGAACGCTTAAGTCCAAAACAATAGATGGGCTTACATGGGAAACAAACGGGCGACAAGATGTTTTTCCTTCAGGTAGTTCGACACCTTACGGAATGATTCAACTCCGAGACAGAACACATGATGACGGTGTATCATATTTTAAACTTCCTTCTTTCCCAGGAAAAATTGAAACCATCACTTTTGCTGTTACTAGTTCCACTGGAACAGAGCCAGGTCAAAGTGGTAAAGCTTGTAAAGGTATTTTGTGTTTCCAAGAAACGACAGCCAAAGATGCAACAATCGTAACAGAAGGTGGAGATGGTAGTAACGGCACATATGAGATTACATTTGACCTAAGTTCCAAGTTTTATACGACAGGATACATTACAATTAAAAACAGTTCGCTAGTTGCACGTATATGGAATATTACAATAACCTATCTGCCTTATAGCAACTTTACAGAATTGGATCCATCTGAACCCTTACCTGTTTCCTTAACGGCTGGTGCTAATGTAGCTGTTCCGTCAGACATGTCCACAACAGATTTAGCCATTCCTTCTACAGCAGCAATTGTAGTGAAATCTGGTGCGACATTGACGGTTACTGGTGCTTTGACCAATAGTGGCACTGCCGCCAACCTCGTTATCGAAGATGGTGGCCAATTGAAATTCGCCAGCACTGGTGCCAAAGACGGCGAGGTCCAAGCCACGGTGGAGAAGAACATCGCAGCATGGGGCACAGAAGCTGATGGTGGCTGGTACTTCATTGCTTCGCCTATCAATGTCAACAACCTGAATCCAAGCACTGTTTCCAACATGCTTCCTGCCGATGAGGGGTCAGGTGACAACATCATTCGCAATTACGACCTTTATTGGCTTGAAGATGTCGATCCTATCCCTATGTGGAGAAACTACAGAAATACCAACTTCAATTTAGCCAACGGACAAGGTTACCTCTATGCCAGACGCGAAGCTGCCACTTTGGAATTTGCAGGTGCCGTCAAGCCTTACGATGACAATCACACCATTACAGTTACCGCTGGTTGGAACCTCGTTGGCAATCCTTACACATTCAATGCGTATCCCAACCAAGCATACTATACCCTTAGCGATGCTCACACGGGTATCACGGCTCAAACTGGAACATCAAATGCCGCCATTGCTCCTTGCACTGGCATTCTCATTAAAGCAGCAAGCGATGGCACTGTCAAATTCTTAGATGCAGAACCTGATGGCTCAGCCAACAATGGCAACCTTCAAATGACCTTGTCTCAAACTGCTGCGACCCGTGGTGGAAACAACACTGAAACCCTCGACAACGCCATCGTGAGCTTCAACGAAGGAACTCAGCTCGAGAAGTTCTACTTCGGTGAGCAAAGCGCCAACATCTTCATCCCGCAAGGCAATGAGGAATACGCCATCGTGAGTGCCGAAGCCCAAGGCGAGATGCCTGTGAGCTTTGTGGCCAACAAGGAAGGTGAATACACCATCAGCGTGAACGTTGAGGATGTAGAGATGGATTACCTCCACCTCATCGACAACATCACCGGCAACGACGTGGATCTGCTCACCCACCCGAGCTACACCTTCAACGCCTCGAACGACGACTATCCAAGCCGCTTCCGCCTGGTATTCAGTGCCATCAATAACGGAAACGATAACGATAACGAAAACTTCGCGTTCATCAGCAACGGTCAGATTATCCTTACAACGGACGCATGCGATGCGTCCCTCCAGGTGATCGACGTTATGGGTCGCATCGTCAGCACCGAACAGGTCAACGGCAACAGCATCCGCTTGGCAAATTTGGCCAAGGGCGTCTATGTGCTTAGACTCGTCGGCAACAAGGTGAAGACACAGAAGATCGTTGTTGAATAACAAGTGACGCGCTACGCGTCATTGCGAAAAAAGCACCAAAAAAAGGCGAGTTTGCTCGCCTTTTTTTATTTTTTCGTGTTTTTTCGATGATTCTATTGCGGAAACCGTTTTTTTTGTGTATTTTTGCAAGTGTTAAGAATTAGCATCGAAGGTGACAGCCCTGCCTTCAGAAGTGTTATCAGGGGTTACTAAGGTGATATCAGATGCCTTCTTTTTTGATTTTGGGTTGTTATTATCGAAAGATGTAACAACCCAGTTTTTATTCTCACAAATTATTCTTCCTTGAGTATCCCTAACATTCTTACTGACAACCACTCTATTTCCATTGTGATCAAATGTTACTTTATCCCAACGCTTTTTAATTTTCTTCCCTTGATATATAACAGTCTCTATTATAGAACACGCTTCTGCTACGGTAGAAAAGTCTTTGCCTTCCCCCACATGTTTCACGATGATGTGTTCTAAACCTTTATGATCTTCTTCACTACCCCAAACCAAATCAATGTCACCAATCTCTTCATCATGGAAAACCCCAATAAGGTCTCCACTTTTTTGAGCAACGAGAAATTCGAAAGCTTCCTTAACTTTTCCACGAAATTGATCATATATATCACCAAAATACCCTACCCCAATCGGTTTTAGCTTGATTATCTTTATCTTTTCCATAATGAAAACATTTAATCAACAAAGGTAGTAAAAATATTTTATAGTTATTTATTAATTCATATAGAATTTTTCAACTAAAAAAAGCGACAAGACTTTCCAATAAATCCTTACCTTTGCAAAAATTTTAAAGGATGAAAAAAGTATGCATCTTTTGCGGCAGCAGCATGGGCTTCGATCCCATCTATCGCGAAAAAGCCGCCGAACTGGCCGAAGCCTTGGCCGAACGCCAATGTGAGCTGCTCTACGGCGGCGGTAGCGTCGGCCTCATGAAGATCATCGCCGACGTGATGCTGCAACGCCACTGCAAGGTGATCGGCACCATCACCGAACAGCTCATGGACATGGAAGTGGGTTACAAGGACATCAACGAGCTTATCATCGTGGATTCGATGGCCGAACGCAAGAAGATCCTCGAAGACATGGCCGACGGGTTCATCGCCATGCCCGGCGGCTACGGCACCATGGACGAGCTGTTTGAGGTGGAGGTGCTAGTCCAACTGCGGGTTTACGACAAACCCGTGGCACTTTACAACGTCAACGGCTATTACGACAAACTGCTGTCGTTCCTCGAACATGCCGTGCACGAAGGCTTCATCCAACGCCCCCATCTGGAGAACCTCATCGTCAGCGACAACCCCAAGGTGCTGCTCGACAAGATGGAACATTTCCAGCCTGCCAACATCAAGAAATGGGTGGAAGAAATTAAGGAGCAGATAAAAGATAAAAGATAAAAGATATGATCATTATTGGAATTACCGGGACGTTGGGAGCAGGCAAAGGCACCATCGTCGATTATTTGATCAAAAACAAAGGCTTTGTACATTACTCCGTCAGGGCGTATCTCACCGAAGAGATCCAACGCCGTGGCTTGGAGGTGAACCGCGACACGCTGACCATGGTCGGCAACGACCTGCGTGCCAAGAACTGTCCAAGTTACGTGACCGACCAGCTTTATGAACGCGCCAAGGCCGAAGGCAAAAACGCCGTCATCGAGAGCGTGCGCACCCCCGGTGAGATCGCCTCGCTGCGCCAAAAAGGCGAGTTCTACCTCTTTGCCGTCGATGCCGACCAGCACACCCGCTACGAACGCATCCACCTACGCGGCTCGGAGACCGACCACGTGAGCTTCGAGACCTTCCAGGCCAACGAGGAACGTGAGATGACCGCCACCGACCCCAACAAGCAAAACCTCGGCGAATGTATCAAACAAGCCGACTTCGTGTTCATGAACGACGGCTCCGTACCCGAGCTGTACCAACAGGTGGAAAAGGTACTCACACAGCTCCACGTCCGCCCCTCATGGGACGACTATTTCCTGAACCTCGCCGACACCGTCTCGGAACGCGCCACCTGCAACCGTGGCCGTAGCGGCTGCGTCATCGTCAAGGACAAGCAGATACTGGTGACGGGCTACGTGGGTTCACCCAAGGGCCTTCCCCACTGCGACGACGTGGGACACCTGTTCCGCAAGACCATCCACGAAGACGGCAGCGTCACCCAACACTGCGTCCGCACCGTCCACGCCGAGCAAAACGCCATCTGCCAAGCTGCCCGCAGAGGCATCGCCTTGGACGGCAGCACCCTCTACTGCCGCATGACACCCTGCCGCACTTGCGCCATGCTCATCATCAACTGCGGCATCGTCCGCGTAGTGTGCGAACGCCGCTACCACGACGGAGCCGAGTCAGAGGAGATGTTCCACCAAGTGGGCATCGAGCTGGTATATAAATACGACGAGGTACAACAGTACGAAGGACAGAAATACCAAGTAGAATTCTTTAACAACTTCGTTAAGAAGACCGATCAAGGTTAAAACAAAGCCTTTTCAATCTCCCGGAGATTGTAGTTCTTTCTCCCGGCACGGACGGCGTATGCCAGTATCCGACAAAACATTTCGTTGTCGCAAGTCTTCTCGCCAAGCAGGAATTCCCCGTTTTTGCCCATCTCTTCGATATGGTCGTTGACAGCGTCAGGCATCTGATGGATATGCACATGGTCTTTCTTCCTTCCACCGTGGCGTTTCAACAGATGCAGCGACTGCTTCTCCTGCGAGAGGGCATACTCCACCCCGTCAACCACCACGTAAAGCTCCTGGTCTTCAGGTAAAATCTCGTCATCCTCATCAGAATCGTCAGCAACAGCGGGATCATCGTCAGGCACCTCGCCATAACGTCCGAACTCCACACCTTCCGCAGTGAAAAAAACGGTTCGGTTCTCAAATGAAAGTAAGTCTTCGTATTCATCCTCAAGCTCGCCGATGGAACAATCGACGAGTTTGTCGATGGCGACAATGATAAGCTTGCAGAAATGTTCGGCGTTGTAGAAGTTACCAGTGATGGTTCTGCCTGTAAGGCCTTTCTCCAACAGCTGCTTGCAGTCCCAGTCAATGTCGAAGCCGTTGTGGATACAGGAAACCCAATTCTTCCATTCATAAATCGAGTCAGGCACCTTCGCTATGACAGTCGTCGGCTCAAACGGCTGCAGCCCAAAATGATAGGTAACGCCTCGGTAATCGAGATACGCCTTTTCGCCTTGCATGTAGAGCTTGGCCCCGAAACCTTCGTAAATGATGAGAGATTCCATTTTGATCAGTTTTTGACAAAACGAGCCGAACGATTGCCACAACGTAAGGTATAAAGACCGTTGGCCAAATCATTAATGCCGATCTCTTGGTCAGGCACGACCGTGATCACCTTCACCAAAGCACCCAGACTGTTGTATATGCGAACCTCACAGGTATCCTCCATACTGTCGATAAAGATGCTTTCGTTGGCGGGGTTGGGATAAAGGACAAACGTGTCTTGCCCTGCCTCGTCCACAGCCGAAGGCGGCAGCGGCATATCCACTACGCGCACGTCATCGAGAAACCAACTGTGGCCGTTAAGACCTGAGTATTTAAAGGCAATATAAACATCCTGAGCCTGATAGTCGGTAAGGTCGATATCCACTTCTTTCCATTCGTCACTGGGGTTTTCCTGGATCCAGATCTCAGTGAAACTGCTTGGATTGCAATTTGTTGTAGAAATCCACACGCCTTCATACTGCATATCATAGTAATACCTCTCGTAGGTATTGAACGAAAGTAGCGTCATCACGCCATATGGGATATGAATCAGAGGACTGATCAACCATCCTTCTTGCTCTTGTCCGTCGTTCCATTGATACAAGGCACAGTGGTCTCCTGTAATAGGTGACACTCCTTCTTCCGCACCGGCGCGATGCCAATAGGAATTGTAATACAGACCTCCCTCGTCGCAGTTTGCGCCTTCGTCGGTGACCGTCCAGCACTCCCAGTCGGTGGCACCCATCTCGAAGTCTTCCAAATAAGGCACCTCACGAGCTTCATTATCAGCACATTCCATCACGACACAGATGTCGGAAAGTTGCGTCAACTCATAGATATCATACGCAGCAATGACGCCTCCGTCCTTTAACACAAAGAAATTTCCTTGTAGCTGTTCCATATCGTATTCCATGCTGACGAAATATACGCCGTCGCTCGTCACATCAAAGCCAGCGGCATCAACCTCCATCATGGGCACATCTTCGTAGGTATAGTACAGTTCACCGTTCTTCCACACCCTGGTTGTACCCATGTCGCAGAACACATACACATAGATATCGCCACCCACAATCTTGACTTCCGGACGCAAATAGTTGTTGGTATTCTCTAGCACCGTTTCAAACAAGTCGCCATCCCGGAAGAGCCTCAACACACCATGATCCGAATAGTCATCCAGAACAAGCGTATAGAGATGGCCGTTGTAGTAGTCCATCGACATGGCAACACTGTTCATTTCCGATAAGGTATATAGCACCTCGTCGTTTTTCCAAACCGTGGCAATGTCATAATTTTCTCCCTCGACTTCACGGTTGCCACAGAAATAGATATCAGGCGTGCCAGTAGGACTTTGCACCGCGATGATATCGGCAGCTGCCGAGGTAATGCCGTTGTCATAGCCCGGTGAATACAATGGTGTGGCATCGGCGCCTTGCCAAACAGCGACATAATTACCTCCCGAAGTCCCACTACGATAGCCCACGGCAAACAAGCCATCATTAGGATTGCCGCTGCCCCATGGGTACCAGCATAGCTTTGCCAAGAAAGCTTGATTCACATTGAGAAAAGCCTCATTGTTTTTGAATACGCTGCTTGAAAACCCACTGGAAGTCTCGTAGCTATCTGTCCAGAACACATCGCCATTGTTGGGATTGGCGACCACGGAGTAAGAGACATGATCCACATCGGAGCTATGTTCATAAAGCAGCGAACCGTTGCGGAACAAAGCGGCGGTAAGGTTCCCGTCTTCGTCACTTGAAATACCCGCGACGTAAACGTCCTGGGCTTTGGCCACGCTGAAACATGCCAACGCGACAATAACTAATGCTAATGACTTTTTCATACTCATATTATTTTTAATTGTTGTTACCATCTGCCGGAATAGCCGCCGCCACCGCTACGGCCACCACCAAAGGAACCATGGGAATGGCTGGAATGGCTATGGCTTGAACTTGAGCTGGAGCTGCTGGAGGTATGGACAAGTTTAGGCGTTGACACCGTCTTCGTGAACGAATGTCCGCAATTCATGCATTTATAGGTGTTCTCCTTGGAACCGCCATGGCTGTAATTCGCCTCCTGGATGGTTCGCGACGTCACCTCCTTGACCGTCTTGGCACCACATTGACCGCAATACTCATATGAACTGGCATGAGACCCGTTGGTACGCTCCACAAACTGATGGCCCGAGGCGCAACGGTAGGCGACATGGTTGAACACGCCCAGCTCCTCTTCCTTGGCACGAGCCTTCGACAAGGTGGGACAAACATCCTCCTTCTCCATCGGACTGCCACAGGTGGGACAGTAATACGCCACGCCGTCATTGGCAAGTTTCTTGAGTCGCTTGATGAAGAAGTAGCACAGCCATGGAGCCATAATCCAAGTCAGGATGGTATGGCCGTCTTTCCTCGCCTTAGTGTAAATGATCCTGGGACTTTTTGAATTCTTTGCCCTGACTTTCGCCTCATGCAGCAACATGAGATTCTGGACGAGACAAGCCCAAGTGTTATAAACGAGTATCGTGGCCACAATAGCCCATGAGTCCTGGACAAACACCGGGGAATCAGGCATGAGCGAAGGGACATAGTCAAGAGCCACGAAAAAGATCACGATCAAGCTAATGCCATACACCAAAAACCTGATGAAACCCTTTCCCACCCAAGCACTGCCCGACCATGCGGTCTTGGCTTCGGTGATAAAGTCAATGCCGTCGATATTCTTGACCTCGAAGTCCTCGCCCTGCTGTTTGGCTTTCTCCTTCTTGTAGCTCGCCAAGCTGACCAACCACCTGATGAATGAGATGGCCGGAATGGGAAGGAAGAATATCATGAAGATCACGTAGATGATTTCGCCACCCAAATCATCATAGTCGTCGCCATAATCATCATCCATCAAGGCGTTCTGCTGGATATCCGACATGATGCCCATCGGCACTTCGCCGCCATAGACCTCCACAATATCGGCGATGCCTGCCAAGAGACCGCCCTCGTAGTCGCCCGCCTTGAAATACGGCACGATGGTCCGGTTGAAAATACGTGAACAGGTGGCATCGGTCAAGGTAGCCTCGGCACCATAACCCGTTTCAAACTCCAGGGCACGCTGGTCCTCCACAAAAAGCAGCAGCACGCCGTTGTTGGTCTCAGCATCACCGATGCCCCAGTAGTTGAACAAACCCGTGGCAAAATGTTTTGGATCATCGTCGCCGATGCTATACAGGGTCACCACAAACACGTCGGCTTTGTCACGAATGCCGCACAACGCCGTGTTGATGGCACTCTCGGCACTATCCGAGAGGTAGCCGTCGGGATCGGAAACATGGATGGAGTTGCTTTCCAAACGCGTATTGGGCACACTACGCACCGTCCATTGCGCCGAGGCAAACTGTGCCATCAGCAAGCCAAACAGTATGATGATGATTCTTTTCATAGGCTATATATGACTTTTTTTACCAAACAAACGTACAATCAGGACCAGAACCGCGATGGCCACCAGGAAGGCTGCCCACGAGGGGAATCCCAAGGCGGCGGGCAACACCCCGAACAACAAGGCCACCGAGCCGACCGTCAGGGCATACGGCATCTGCGTGCTTACGTGTTGCAGATGGTCGCAGCCGCTGGAGAGGGAACTCATGATGGTGGTATCGGAAATCGGCGAGCAATGATCGCCCATGACAGCACCCGCCATCACGGATGCCACCACATTGTAAAATATAGGCATGGCAGCCTCGGTCGTCATGCCTTGGTCGTGGCACAGGAGCCACGAGGCCGGCAGGATCAAGGGATAGAGGATGGCCATCGTGCCCCACGAAGTGCCCGTGGAGAAGCCGATCAAAGCCGCCAACACAAAGGTGATCACCGGCACCAGGGCGGGCGACAGCGACCATTGCAGCAACAGTTGCGAGACAAATTCCGCGGTATGCATGTCCTTGGTTACCAAAGCGATGGACCAAGCCATCGTCAGGATCACCACGGCGTTGAACATCGACTTGAAACCCTCCACTGCCGATTCCATGATCTTGCCGAACTTCAGCTTGCGACGCAGCAAGGTGACCACAATGGCCGTCAGGATGGAACACAGCGACGACCACAGCAGAGCCTGATAGGAATCAGCCGCACCGATGGTTGCGGAGAGCTTGGCGAAGAAGCCCTCGTTGGCATCGACCCACACCGCACTGTCGTAACCCGTAGCGATCAAGCCGACGATGGTGCCGATGATCAGCACCACCAAGGGGATGATGGCATCGATGGCATGACCGCTTTTCTCCGCTTGGTTTTCTTCGGGAGCCTGAGGAACCTCAGCCATCCTTGCCTTGCGTTCCGCCTTGAGCATCGGGCCGAAGTCGCGACCGCTCATGACGATCATCAGCACAAACGAAAGCGTTAGGAAAGGATAGAAGCTATAGGCCAGTGAATGGAAAAACACCGAATACGACGACATGTCGAGTCCCAGATGGTTGATGCCGTCCTGGATATAGCTCAGCTCCGCCCCGATCCAGGTGGTGATGAAGGCCACCGCCACCACGGGAGCCGAGGTGGAATCGACGATGTAGGCCAGTTTCTCGCGCGAGATGCGGAGCTTGTCGGCCAGCGGGCGCATGGTGTTGCCCACCACCAAGGTGTTCGAATAGTCGTCGAAAAACACGCAAAGATCCATCACGAAGGTCATCAGCTGTCCCGAACGCGGGCCGCGAGCCCGTTTTGATAGCCAGTTGACGATACCCCTCATGCCGCCGTTGGCCGTGATGATCATCACCATGCCGCCGATCATCAGGGTGAAAACGATGATCTTGACGTGGTCGGCGTCATACAGCGAGCCGACGATATAGGTATCGACCACCCTGAGGAGACCGCCGCCCAAGGCCTCCAAAGGACCGCAGCCCCCATACAAGGCCATGATGAAGGTTCCGGTGAGGATCCCTAAAAACAGGGAAGAGATCACCTCCTTCAATATTAGGGCCATGATGATGGCCACCAACGGCGGCAAAATGGACATCCAAAGTGGCATGACAACCTATTTTTTGGCCAAAAATACAATTTTTTCCACAAAGATTAGCTAAAATATGAAATTTGGCCTTATCTTTGCATAATATTTCGTTTTGCATAACATTAACCATTAAACAATAAACACATGAAAAAATTATCACTTGCCTTGGCTTGCGTCATCGGAATGATGTTCTTTGCAAGCTGCGACCCCAATGCCATCAACGACATTTTGGAACAAAAACCCACCGTCGAGTTTGTCAGCGGTGACAACCTCGTCTCCGACTTCTCAGGCTTTTGGGTAAACACCGAGTTGCATTTCCAATTCAAGCTCGCTCCGAACGCCACCAGCAAAAGCCCTATCACCAGCTTCCACTTCGCCATCCACGACATGAATGGCCAACTCATTATGAGCGATGAGGATGCCACAAAGATCACCAATCCCGACGGAGAAACCATTATCGAGGAAGTCTTCGTTAAAGACGTTCCATCGACCTATTCCGTTACAGTATCGGTGAAGGATGCCGCTGGCAAGGAAAACACCGCCGGTTTCGCTGTTGACTATGTACTGCCTATCGTTTCGGTTCTCGGAACCTATCAGGGCAACGTCGTCCTCGCCGGCCATGTCAAGACCGACAAAGCCGTTGCAGGTTACTCCCTTGACGATGATTATACCACTGGCAATTTGCCGACCACTGTCGTCTTAGGTGAACTTGGAGAGAACAACAGAGTCTCCGCTACCTTCGAGATCGACGGCAGACCTGTGACCCTCTATTGCACCAAGAACGACAACACGCTGAACATCGACGAATTCCACTTTGACAGGTCAGTCCCTGTTGAAGGCAGCAATGCCAGCGTGTTGCTTGACATCAAGATCAAGAACGGCACTGCAGTGTTGAACGAAGGCACCATGACCTTGACCGGCAATGTTGAAGGCGCAGGCACCGTCACCGGCATCCAGTACCTCAACGTTACCGCCACCGCTACAGGCACCATCAACGGCGAGTTGCAGGAACAACCCACTGGTGGAGAAGAATAAGCAATCCATTCCATCGAAAAGGGAACAAAAAAACGGGCCTCGAAAGGGGTCCGTTTTTTGAGTAGCGGGGGCAGGACTCGAACCTGCGACCTTTGGGTTATGAGCCCAACGAGCTGCCTCTGCTCCACCCCGCATCATGAATCAGGCTGCAAAATTAGTTTAATTATCCATACAGCGCAAGTTTTTTCATAAAAAAATGTCATTATGACACATAAGGCAGGCTATGTCAACATCATAGGACGCCCCAATGTGGGCAAGTCCACCCTCATGAACCAACTCGTGGGCGAAAAAATCTCCATCATCACGTCAAAGGCACAGACCACACGGCACCGCATCCTCGGCATCGTCAACGGCGACGATTTCCAGATCGTCTTTTCCGACACCCCGGGTATCATCAAAGATCCGGCTTACAAGATGCATGAGGTGATGAACCAATTTGTTGACGTGGCCCTCATCGACGCCGACTTGATTCTTTTCGTGGTCGATATCACCGATAAGAAGATTGAGGAAAAAACCGTGGAACGGCTTCAGAAGACCGACATTCCCGTGTTTGTGCTCATCAACAAGATCGACCTCTCAGACCAACAGGGGCTGGAGCAGGCCGTGGCCTTCTGGGAAAAGCAGCTGCCCAACGCCACCATCTTCCCCATCTCAGCCGAACACAATGCCAACGTGCAACATGTGTTCGAGCAGGTGCTCACCAAGTTGCCCGAATGTCCACCTTACTTCCCCAAGGACGAACTCACCGACCGCTCCATGCGGTTCTTCATCACCGAGATCATCCGCGAGAAGATCCTGTTGAACTACCAACAGGAGATCCCCTACTCCGTACAGGTTGAAGTGGAATCGTACGAGGAGACCGAAAAGCACGTGCACATCCGTTCCGTCATCTACGTGGCCCGCGACTCGCAGAAGGCCATCATCATCGGCAAGGGCGGCAGCGCCATCAAAAAGCTCGGCATGCAAGCCAGAGTCGATATCGAGGAGTTCACCGGAAAAAAGATCTTCCTGGAATTGTTTGTGAAGGTCGATAAAGATTGGAGAGACAACGAACAGGAACTGAAACGATTCGGATACGAAGCCTAAATAAAAAATCGTATCTTTGCGCCCAAATTAGAAGACCATGTCAAATATCGTAGCAATCGTAGGCCGCCCGAATGTGGGCAAATCCACTTTGTTTAACCGCATGCTGAAGCAGCGCCAGGCCATCGTACAAGAGACCAGCGGCGTGACGCGCGACCGCCATTATGGCCGCAGCGACTGGAACGGGAAGGAATTCACCGTGATCGACACCGGAGGCTATGTGGTCGGATCGGACGACATCTTCGAGGAAGAGATCCGCAAGCAAGTCGATCTCGCCATCGACGAAGCCGATGTCATCGTGTTCGTGGTCAACGGCCGAGAAGGACTTCATGTGTTGGACGAAGAAGTGGCCCTCATCCTTCGTCGGCAGAAAAAGCCCGTGCTCCTCGCCGTGAACAAGATCGACGAGCCTAACAAAGAGGTGCTGACCAGCGAGTTTTACGCCCTGGGATTAGGCGACCCCTTCCCGATTTCAGCCATGACGGGTTCCGGAACCGGCGACCTGCTCGACAAGGTCTGTGAGCTGCTGCCTAGCGATACCACCGACTTCGACACCTCGCTGCCACGATTCACCGTGGTGGGCCGCCCTAACGTGGGCAAGTCGTCGTTGATCAACGCTTTCCTCGGCACCGACAGGCATATCGTCACCGACATCGCAGGCACCACCCGCGATAGCAACGACACCCGCTACAACGCCTTCGGCATGGACTTCATGCTGGTGGATACCGCCGGCCTGCGCAAGAAGAGCAAGGTGGAGGAAGACATTGAGTTCTACTCCGTGATGCGCTCCATCCGCGCCATCGAAAACTGCGACGTGGCCATCCTGATGATCGACGCACAGCAAGGCTTCGAGGCCCAGGACATGAACATCCTCCGACTCATCGAGAAGAACCGCAAGGGATTGGTGGTGGTGGTCAACAAATGGGACCTCATCGAGAAAGATTCCAACACGCACATCGCCTTCGAACGCGACATCCGCTCTAGAACCGCGCCATTCACCGACTATCCCATCATCTTCACCTCGGCCATCAACAAGCAACGCATCTACAAGGTGCTGGAGACGGCGCATCAGGTGTATGAGAACCGCGAGCGCCGCATCCCCGTGCGCGAACTCAACGACGTGATGCTCGAGGTCATCGGCTCGGTGCCGCCCCCAACCGCCTCCCGCGGCCGCTACATCAAGATCAAGTACATCACCCAGCTGAAGAGCATCTTCCCACAGTTCATCTTCTTCTGCAACCTGCCCAAGGACGTGAAGGAATCGTATGAACGCTTCTTGGAAAACAAGATAAGGGAGAATTGGGACTTTACTGGAGTGCCGATTCAGATGATCTTTAAAGAGAAGTAAGAAGTCAGAAGTCAGAAGTCGGAATGGAAGAAAATATCGTCAGATTGGATAAATGGCTATGGGCAGCAAGGCTTTTCAAGACCCGTGCCATCGCCACCGATGCCATCAAAGGCGGCAAAGTCAAGATCGACGATGCCCCCGTAAAGCCTTCCAGAGAGGTCAAAGAAGGCGACGTGATCCAAGTGCAAATCGAACAACTGCACAAGGTAGTCCAGGTGAAATCCGTCATCAAGAACCGCGTTCCGGCCAAGATGGTACCCGAGGTCTATACCGACCTCACGCCGAAAGAGGAATACGAACGCATTGAGTTCATGCACGCCTACAAAGGCGAGTACCGCGACCGAGGCGCAGGACGTCCCACTAAAAAGGAACGCCGACTGATCGACAAGATGAAGGACGACATTTAGTCACATTCGCCATAGAACGGACGGCCTATCTCATAACCCTGCTCATCATAGATGATCCACTCGCCGCACATTTTGTCGTTCGAGTAAAGGCCCTCCATCCACAGGTTGCCGTTTTCATAATAGACCAAGGCTTTGCCTAAACGGATGCCATTCTCATAGTAGCCTTTGCTTTGCACCTTGCCGTCAGGGAAATAAGAAGTCCATTCACCATCGCGGAGATTGTTTTTAATACCGCCTTCCATATACAGTTTGCCGTCTTCATGATATTCAACCTCACGAATGCATTGTCCACCCTTGTCATAATACCTGACCTTAGCCGGCTGACCGTTGTCATAGGATGAAATCACTTTGCTTGTCTGGCCATCGCCACAAGAGGCAAGCATCAAGAATAACAATACAAAACCTATTAATCTATTCATTTTCAAGCTTTTATTATCGATTAAACAAAAGGCGTTCCCCTGGTTGCCCTTCGTGGAACAATCCGTTTTCATACACCAGGTTGCCATTCACAAAGGTATGCGTCACCCGGGTCTTGACTTCCATGCCATCGTAAGGTGTCCAGCCGCATTTCGAGAGTTCAGAAGCGTTCAAGATGGCATGGCTTTGATTCGGATCAACCAACACCAGATCGGCATGATAGCCCTCGCGGATGAAGCCACGACGGTCAATTTGGTACAAGATGGCCGGATTGTGGCACATCAACTGAACCAGCAGCGGCCAATCGAGGAAGCCTTCGGGAACCAGTGCTGCCATTAGCTCCAAGGAATGTTGGATGGACGGGAAGCCCGACTTGCTGGTGAAGTAATCGTCGGTAAACTTCTCGTTGAGCAGATGCGGCGCATGGTCCGTGCCAATGGTGTCAATCAAGCCAGAGCGCAAGGCTTGAAGCAATGCCTCACTATCGCGATGCGACTTGATGGCGGGATTGCACTTGATGGCAAAGCTTTTTTGATCATAACTCTTATCGTCGAACCACAGGTAATGAGGGCAGGTTTCAGCCGTTATCTTCTTGTCTTTTAACGGAATATCGTTTTTAAACAAAGACAATTCCCTTTGGGTAGAGATATGCAGCACATGCAGTCGCGCACCAAAATGATCGGCCATGTCAACTGCCTTGAACGAGGACTTGTAACAGGCCTCAGAGGTACGGATAAAAGGATGAATCCCTGCATCAAGAATCACTTGTCCCTTGGCGGCCAAGTCCTTGCTGCAGACCGTGTTTTCGTGAATGGTTTGCTCGTCCTCGCAATGCGCAGCAATCAGGCAGGGCGATTCGCGGAACAGGCGCACCAACACTTCGTTCTTGTCAACCAGCATGTTACCCGTGCTGGATCCCATGAAGAGCTTGATGCCACACACCCGCTTAGGATCGGTCTTGACCACCTCGGCCAGGTTGTCGTTGGTGGCACCTAGATAGAATGAGTAGTTGGCGAGCGACTTCTCAGCGGCGAGGTCGAATTTCTGTTCAAGCAAATCCTGAGTGGTGGTCTGAGGAATGGTATTGGGCATGTCCATGAAGGAGGTCACGCCGCCGGCCACGGCGGCGCGGCTTTCGGTGAAGATATCGGCTTTATGCGTCATTCCCGGCTCACGGAAATGCACATGCTCATCGATGACACCCGGGATCAAATACTTTCCCTCACCTTGGATTCGAGTTGCAGAGCCTGCATCGAAAGGCTCACCTTCAGGGACGATCTTTGCGATCAGTCCATCCGAAACAAAAACACTTGCCACAAAGGTCTTCCCCTCGTTGACAAGTGTCGCATTTTCAATGTAATAATTCATGATGCCTTGCGAGGTTTAATTTTACCGGTCATTCCTCTCCAGCGCAGGTTGATCACGCCGAACACGGCCTCACGGAAGATGCCTTTGCTCATCTTCGACTGGCCTTCGCGGCGGTCGGTGAAGATGATCGGCACTTCTTCGATCTGGAAGCCAAGTTTCCAAGCGGTGTATTTCATCTCGATCTGGAAAGCATAGCCCACAAACTTGATCCTATCGAAATCAATGGTTTCGAGCACTTTACGGGTGTAGCACACAAAACCCGCCGTAGTGTCGCGCACCTTGATGCGGGTGACGAAGCGGACGTAAGCCGAGGCGTAGTACGACATCAGCACGCGACCCATGGGCCAGTTGACCACGTTGACGCCGGTCTTGTAGCGAGAGCCTACCGAGAGGTCGGCACCGTTGGCGCAGGCATCGTGCAAGCGGATCAGGTCGTCAGGATTGTGGGAGAAGTCGGCATCCATCTCGAAAACGTATTGATAGTCGCGTTCGAGCGCCCATTTGAAACCCATGATATAGGCGGTTCCCAATCCCAGTTTACCAGGGCGTTCCAAGATGAAAAGCCTCTCTGAGAACTCCGTCATCATGCCTTTCACGATATCGGCGGTGCCATCGGGGCTGTTGTCGTCGATAATCAGGATATCAAACGCCATAGGCAAGTTGAAGACATAACGGATAATCTTCTCAATATTCTCTTTTTCCTTATAGGTCGGAATGATGACTAAATTCTCAGACATGGCTCCATGTTATTCTTTGATGGTGCAAAGATAACACAAAAACGACTAAAAACCTGTTATCACTTAAAAATTTCCGTAATAACATCTTCACCCAGACCCAAGGATTTCAACTTACCGAGAATCCTCTCACGTTCATCGGTTTTTCCTTTCTCTTCTCCCTTATAATAACCATCATCGAAACCCTTATTCCAAGCTTGCGTCTCGGCATAATCGATGATATCCCTTTCATACCATTTGTTGCTAAGAAACTGCTCGTATGCCCACCGTTCCTTATCGGTCATACTCAACACGCGGAGCTTTTCCCTAGCCTTCTGCAGGCCAGGTGTCGTAGTATCAGGGTTGATGTATCCCGTTTTCAGGTACAGCATCCATTCCTCCAAAGGTGTTTCTGCAATCTGTTTGTCAAACTTTGTCACACGGAGAATGTAATACTCAGGGAACACATTGGCAGGTTTCCCTCCTTTGATCTCCTTTTTTCTACCTTCGGCCATCTGCAACGTATCGCCTGTATGAACACCCACAAACTGGTTCGTGCCGTGATACAAATAGTCTTCACCATCACCAAAGTTGTAGTACATGATATTGATGGAATACACCTTTTTCACATGGGAATAGTCCTGCCCAGTAATGATATGCTCGGTTATGGCCTTCGACACGCCGAACAGGATGCGCTGCATGTAAGCCGATCCCGGTTCAAGTTGGATTTCCACCAGGATGATTTCGTCCTTGCTGTTTTTGGCCTTAACGTCCACACGGTTGTATTTTGCCTTCTCCGTCTCCTGATTGCTCTCACTCTCCAGCAGTTCAATGATCTTGACCGGCTCCCCGAAGAGCACTGTCATCAGCCCCTCAAACACCTCAAAATCACTTTTGTCGCGAAGCATATTCTTCGCAGCCCAGTCTAATCTAATAAAATCGTTGTCAGTGTACATAGTATTATGAATTAATTATTGCCGCAAAGATATAACAGCAAATTAATTCTGTCAAGGCCTAAAAGTGAAAAACATTGGATTAATATTCAACAATTTGTAGAAGCTTTGGAACAATTATTGTACTACAATGTTTTTCACTTCCCAGGTCGGATTGGTGTATTGGTCAGAAGTGTATTTAAAAGCAATAGTCACAATATTGCCCACGTGAGGAGTCAAGTCAGCAGTTGATGATACAATAACCCAGTCACTTCCTGGCGGCCAACTATCCAAGTTTAATACCGTCCAATCGGCCGTGGTGACATCACCGTTACAATTGTTAGAGATCATCACCGACAAGAAATCTTGGGGCGGAGAATAATAGTTGCATGCCTGGTCAAACGACAATGAGGCTGTAGCAACGCCCGTAAGATCAATAGCAGGCGACACCAACCAACTCTCACTCGCATAGGATTGACCACTGTAGTAGGCGCTCGCTTTCATTAAAGCATTATTCGAATTATGTACCCAAATAAACCCCAACTCTTCTGGCCGTATGACATCCTGAATGACGAAATCGCCTTGACCATTGGCAAAAGTCTCGGAAAAAATCTCGCCGCCTGGCGTTGGAGGAGGTGTAGGCACATCGCCACCAGGCACCGTACCCTCTTCGATGGTAATGCTTTGGATTTCCAATGTGCCCGCAAGCGACTTACCATCGTATGACACATACTTCACCGCCAAAGTCACCGTTTGACCAACAATTTCAGTCAAGGCTATTTCGGTCGTAAGGAAGTCGTTCCAGTTTGTTCCTTCGGTTAAATTAGCATAGATCCGAGTCCAACTTGCCGTTGCCGTGGAGTCGCCCCAATTATAGTTCGTTGAAGCCCAAATGGTGACATCCTCGTTAATATTATCAAAATAACGGCCAATATAAGTTATGGTCATCTTGGCATCGCTTACACCTGAAAGGTCAACGGGGGACGATATTAGCCAGTCTTCATTGGAGTAATTCACTTGAGAAGAATATCCCGACATCTTGGCTGTGGAAAAGTCTATCATCCAAGATTGAGGACCTGAAACATCGTAGGCCATATAGGTACCAAATTCTGAAGCAAACGACTGGGAATAAGGCAAAGATTGGATTTCACCTCCTAACGTTGAAGAGCCGACTTCACCTTCTTGGACAGTAATGCTCTTGATTCTCACCAAACACGATGGAGCTTCCGCCGTAATGTACTTGATAGCTATTGTCACGTTTTGACCGATAAAGTCGTTCAAGCTCACATCCACGGTCGTGAAATCCGATGTCCCGGAAGTATTTGAGAACTCGACAGGCATCTCCGTCCAAATCGCGGCTGATGGTGCAATACCATAGGCGTAGTCAGAGGAGACCTGTAATGTAATGCCATTACTAATGCCACTTGAATTCTGTTGGGAATAGGTCAATGAAACCTTTGCATTGTCCACACCCGTGATTGCCACAGGCGAAGATATCAACCAGTCTTCATTGGAAGAATAGGTATTATCACTGGAAATATAACCCGTCATCATCGCTGCGCCATCATCAATCATCCATGACTTTGATTCTCCAAACACATCATAAGCCATGTAAGTGCCAAAGTCGGTCACAAAACTTTGGGTATAAGGCAATGTTTGCAAACCACCACTTGGAACATTCGGTTCTATAGGATCCTCTTTATGATGAACCGGTGCTTGAGGGTCTTTCACGCAGGAAAGGACAATGAAGGCGAGCATTAGCACCGAAAACCAAAGTGTTGTTTTTTTCATTTTAATTTCCTTTCCATGTTTTCAAAACGCAAAGCCCAACCCGAATTTTCCCTCATAATAGTTAAACTGATTGGTCACCGCTTCAGCTGAGATCATCAAGCCTCCCAAATGGAATTGAAGGCCTGCTGATACCTCGACACCATGATAACTATAGGTATTATTCCGATAATAGGTATCATCCTCTGTCAACCAATAGAGATAACGGAAGCCCCAACCCACACCCAAGGTTAAATAAACAGGCTTTGCCAAACGGACTATTCCTCCAGCGATGATGGAATTCCTATCGGTCATATACTCGCCGTTATAGTATGGATACTCCTCAAGCGGGTAACCAGTCTCAATATCATAGTGATCCACGCCATCGGAACCGTAGCATATCCCAGATACCCCATCCTTTTTATAACTACCATTGCTCATCAAACTGATAAACCAGCCAAAACGACCTGCCCTTCCATAGGTAAAGCCAAATGACGATTGTGGGGCAATGCTATATGCATAGTTCAAAGTCAGGAAATTCAACGTCTTGACTGGCTGTCGTTCCTTTTTCTTAGGAGCGGTTTCGTTGTTGGCTTGATTACTTCCCTTTTCAGGCTTTAGTTCCTTCTTGACGAAAGCCATCTTTTCAGGATCATTCACCTCAACCGTTCCGCATTCCAATTGGTAATTTGGCGCTTCAATACAGTATTCGTATTTTCCGAATTCCACTTTTTTCTGGGCAAAACCATCCACAAGCGGCCATGGCACACCATTGACTGTCACGACTGCGTCAGGCGGTGTCACATTGAACACGATAAATTGTTGGGTTGAAGCACCCTCTGTAACAAGTGCCTCGCCTCGGCCTTGGATCACGATCCTATAGGTGTTGAGCGACTCGACCTTGATGCCGTAATTGGGCATATACACCTCGCATTGACCCAACTTGGTATGCTTGATTTTCAAGGTTTTCAGTCCAGGAGAGACCCAAAGCCATATCTCACCATCGACGATAAAACGCTCCACCACGTATGCGCCGTAATCGGAACCGAAATAAAACCCTTCCTTAAAAGCAGATGCTATTTCTTGAGTGGAAATCCGGAAAAGTGCGCATTGCCGCCCGTCTTCATCTGTCCGAATCTCTTCCCTTGCCGACATGTCCAGGGGCAGGCTCTCAACACTCAGCACCTTGTAGTCCTGGGCTTTCAAGCCGAAAGCACAGCACAACAACAAGAGGATAATTGGTACAAGTCGCCGCATGGTTAAAACTTAATAATTAACGATGATCCATTCGGTCAGAGTCTTGGTCTCGCTGGAGAAGTTCACTCCTACTTTCACTATCTTGCGACTTTCAGTCTGGTACGGAATGGCGTAGCCCTTCGTGTCGATCTGTTCCAAAGCTTCCTTGGCCGACTTGTCCACCTTCAGCTCCATCACATAGATGACATTCGGCATCTCAACCACCACGTCGGCACGTCCGTTGGAGGTTCTCACCTGCGTGCGGGCATATACGTTCAGCATCGTGAAGATGAGGTAAAACGTGTACTCGTAAAAGCCTTCCTTGTTTGAGACTTCCTCGAGTTTCTTCTTGAAGCCCTCCACATAAGGCAAACCGGCGAGGTAAGCCTGCATCTCGCGCAAAGCAAGGTCCAAGTCGTTCTTCCGCAATGCTTGCCAGAACTTCAGGGCAAAGCCCGTCTGAACGCACCATCCTTCCATGCCGATATAGGCAGGCATCAATCCGTCGGTAAAGCCGACACGAACCTCTTGGTTGGGGATGCCCAGCGTGTAGATCTGGGACTCCCTCTCGTAGTCCTTGATGGTCAGATACCCTGATTGGTAGAGCAATGGCAAGACATTCTCCATGGCTTCAGTGGGGCGGTCGAATGCCAATGAGGGCACCCGCATCTCCTCCAACGTGGTGATGTCGGTGCGGAAATGCTGCATCTGACGGATCAGGAACGTCGGCGTGCCGCTCTCGAACCAGTAGGCATCCATTTTTCTGCGTTGGAAGGCCTTCAACAGGCTAAAGGGGTTGTACACACCTTCAGAATCCTCCGAGAAATGGTATCCATCATATTGCAGTTTCAGTTTTGAACGCATTTCCTCAAGAGTGCACCCATACACCTCTGCAAGCATCGTTATGTCGGGAGCCATGTCGTTGGCGAACTCATCCTCGGTGATGCCGCAGATAGCCGAATACTTCGGATCCATCGTCACGTTGAGCAGGTTGTTGATGGTGGAGAAGACGCTCAGCTGGCTGAACTTTGTGATGCCCGTGATGAAACAGAACTTCACCATGGCCTCATTAGCCTTCAACTGAACATAGAACTCCTGCATCACATTGCGGAACTGCTCTAACTGTTCCAATTCGTGAAGCAAATCGAGCAGTGGAGCGTCGTATTCGTCGATAATGACGGCCACCTGTTTGCCAGTTTGCTCATAGGCTCTATGGATCAATCCGTTGAGCATTTTTCCTGGTGAGGTCTCTAGATCATTTTTGCCATATCTGCCGCATAAGGGATTCATCAGCCACATTAAGGTCTGTCTCAACTCATCCGCCGATGGTTGCCTTTTGGCAACGCTCAAATCGAGATGGATGACGGGATAGCTCTCCCATTCCCGCTCTAGTTCCATGATCTTCAAGCCTTCAAACAACCCCCTTTCCCCCGCGAAATAGGAGTGCAGGGTTGATGACAGCAGGCTCTTGCCGAACCTCCGTGGACGACTCAGGAAAACATAAGGGCTTTCCTTGGTCATCTTCCACATCAGGTCCGTCTTGTCAATATAGACATAATGCTCCTTCCTGATTCTTTCGAAGGTTTGGATTCCTATGGGATATTTTCTCTCTTGCATCTGCACCAAGGTCTTAACGGTGCAAATATAAGGAATTTTTTCAAACAAACAAAACTTTTTTTATTTTACAAAACGCTCTTATGCCTTCGAATCATCAAATTGCCGATGCGGTGGTTGTTCCAATGTGACAACACTCCACGGTAGGATTGAATGGCATGACTGAAATGCGAAACATCGTCAGTCATCACTAGCAACTCCATCTTGGCATCCATCCGTTGCAACCTTCGGAAATGCGTTTCCGTTCCAATTCTAAAATGTCATTCAGTTGAGCCATAGGCAAAATACTAGTGATATTAGATTGACAAGCACCCGTTGGTCAGGCGTGGGGATGGCCGGCGTCTGCGGACGCCCTGCCACCCCATCCCTGACCAACGGCGGGCAATGCCCGTTTGCGTTGCGGGGTGAAAAGGATATTTACTGGGCAGAGCGAACGAGACGCACAGAGAACCCGTAGTAGCGGTAGTAGTAGATCTGCGGATACAAATAGCTCGAACTGAAGTACACGCTGCACGCGAGGTCGCTATTGCCGTACGACGCCGACCAGTAGTAGCCGTAGGTGCCGACGTAGTTGACCGAAGTCCCATTCCGGCCGCCCGCGGCAGGCAGGAAGACGGCCCCGTGCTGCTCCAATGTCGCCCACTGAGAGGAGCTGATGGTGTTGCTGGCGAAACTGGCGCCTGTGCTGTTGGTGCTGCTTAAGCTATAGGTACTTGTACTCCAGTCGTCAGGCAGCAGGATCACCCCGTT